>WUUC01191067.1_pt1 | contig 15252 bp, 9 predicted proteins | sample 6278441 | NCBI WGS metagenome assembly WUUC01 (sample SAMN13675441, study PRJNA597444) | soil metagenome | isolation source: soil | place: USA: Washington | collected 2017-10
GAACGCATTCCGCGGAACGGCTTGGACGACGGACGGCACAAAGACGCTTACGATTGCGGCAACGGACGCGCGCGGCAATCAGAGTACACAACAGTACGCGGTGAACGTCACCGGAAGCAACAAGACATTCTCGTTGACGCGAACGGGAACGTCACGTCCGACGGCTCCGCCGATAGCCGCCCGCTGGCTCAGTGAGGATCCGGCTGGCCGACAGGACGGCCCCGACGTGTACAGCTACGGCATGAATAACCCTGTGCGCTATTCGGATCCGACCGGATTAACCGCATGGAAATGCAGTGTTGATTTGGCAACCTACGGCACTTTCCCAGCTATAGTTAAAATCAAAGCGACTTGTACCTCCGAATCCGTCGGCGGTCGCCAGCTCACTCAGTCATTGATTCGGATGGGGACTGGTGTGTCGTCCGGACTACCCGCAAGCTACTCTTACGCCGAGTACATGGTTCGCGTCCGCCGCGCGGAGGATGTCGAGCGCTATGCGGCGTCGCAGCGTCAGGCTCCATCGACCCCGAACCTACATGAGATCGATGCTGTCATCTTCGCTCTCCGCCGTCTTCGCGAGGGCGGGCTGGCGGTTGAGATATGCGATGCCACACGAGGTGCTTGCGGCTGGCAGGGTGGCGGTATGAGCCGCGGTCGCATGCGGCGAAACGGGCTAGCCTCCTCCTTACTGACGATGATCCCGTGACACCGAGAAACTGGGACCAGTGATCCGCCTGGCGCCGCATGGGCCCTAATCAATACGTCGAACTTCGCCGGATCGCAGCCATCGGGGACGTCCACGCGGAACACGGGAGACTCGAGGTCGCGCTGGACGCGATCGCGGGCTTTGCGGTTGACGCGATCCTATGCACCGGCGACATCGTCGACGGTGTCGGCGATCCCGAGAGGTGCTGTGCCTTGCTGAACCGACACAACGTCCAATGTGTGCGCGGCAATCACGATCGCTGGTGCTTCGCGGGCGTCCTGCGGGACTCCCGAGGGGCGACTGCTCCCGACGCGCTGACTGACGCCTCGCGCGAGTTTCTGCTGCAGCTGCCCGCGGTCCGCGAGCTTCGGGTCACAGGCGGATTGGCGCTCCTGTGCCACGGTATTGGCACTTACGATCTTGAAAAGATTACCGAGCTCGATACGGAGTACTCGATCCGCGTCAACCGGCCGCTGCAGGACGTCGTGGCCGCCGCGAAATACCGCGTCATGATCAACGGGCACAGTCACGCGCGTCTTATCCGCAGGGTCGGGTCGCTGACGATCCTTAATGCTGGCGCCCTGTGCGGAGGCGACCCAGGATTCATCATCGTCGACTTCGAGCGGGGGGCGGTGCAGTGGTATTCGATCGCGGTGGGAATGGCGGCGCTGGTCGAAGAGTCGTCGCTCGCCTCCGGTGTCTAGTAAGACGACCGTATCGCCTCGTGCAGCGTCAGCGTCAATACCGAGAGTTCCGCAAGCGTTCCGCACCGGTCGCATCGCGGCGTGCCGGTCCAGTGCTTGGGTGGGCAGCACGTGTGTTCCCAGACGTGAATGGGCATGGTGTCTTCTCCATCACGAGAAGATACCCGGAGACGGACATTTGGTTACGCTCCGTATCGCGTCACATCTCCCGCGCGCGTGGAACACGCGCTTGCCTGTCCGTGCAGGTTGCGGGGCACGCTCGTTGATGACTCGGTGCGACGGTAATGAGTGGACAGCGATCGAGACCGCGATTCGACGGCTCGCAGCGATCGGGGATGTCCACGCCGAAGGTCGCAGCTCGCTATCACGCTGGACGTGACCGGCCGGCTGTCGGTCGATGCCGTCGTGTGTGCCGGCGAGATTGTGGATAGATCAGGTGTGGACGCCGATGAACCCCTTCCTCAATCGGACGAAGTCCACGATCGCTTTTCTGCGGTTGACGTCCGGCAGCTACCGCGGACCAACTCGGATCGTCTGCTGCGAATACGCGCTTCGCGTTCTCGAACGGCTTTCGGCGAAGGCGGGACGACGACTTTGATCTTCGGCAGGACTGACCTGACCTGTCACATCATCGAGCTATTCTCCCGTCGTGAAGCGGTCAGATCAGCCGGTACGATGGTTCGAGAGCCTGTTCGACGTCATCCCCGACGTGTTCTTTCGCTATCGCTTCGCGTCGCCACTGGGATTTGAATACGTCAGCCCCGCGGTGGAAGTCATCACCGGCTATCCGGCCAGCGCGTTCTATTCCGACGCGTCATTCTGTGTTCGGCTGATTTCCCGCCGCGACAGGGCGCTGCTAAGGCAGATGGTGCTGGGCCGAAAGACCGTCAGGTGCGCGATGCACATCTCGGCGTGCACGGGCGAGGTAATCTGCCTCGAGCTGCGCACCGTTCCCGTCGTCCGAAATGGGGAAGTGCTCGCGCTGGAGGGTGTCGCGCGGCTGGTCGGAGGCCTGGACGCTGCGGGTGCTGCAGAGGCGCAGGCGGCACCCGTTCAGCGACGCCTCGCGGCGCTGCTGTGCGAGGTGCACGATCTGCTTCAGGGACATCCCGAACTCAGACACTCGCAAGATCTTCCGCGCCTGCCGGCCGACGCGGGCGCCGCGCTTCTGTCGGTTGGATCGATTTCCCTCGATTCGGCACGCATGGTGGTCACGCTCAGCGGCCGCACCGTGCCGCTCACGAGCATGGAGGTGCTGGTGCTGCGGTACTTTCTCGAGCGGCCGAACCGCGTCGTATCGCGCGAGCGGCTCCTTACGGACGTGTAAAGGTATCAATACACCGGCGACGCCCGCACCGTGGACGTGCACATCTCGCGGCTGCGCCGGAAACTGCCGCCGCTCCGTGCGGTGCTCGCCACGGTCAGGCATCTCGGGTATCGCCTCGACGTGCCCGATACCCTCGAAGCCGCGTCGTAGATGTCGAACTGTTAAGGTTGCGGCAACTTCACCGTAATACGGCGTTGATACAGACGGTTCGGGCCACCCAGATGTGCCGGACCGCACAGCGCGCTTCATTCGCGACCTTCGCCACTCCGTTCATCCTGTCCGCCGCGATTCGCATTCTCGGCGACACACACTCGTTCCGAGTGCCGATCGGGCGCGAAGACGCGACGACGAGACAGCGCACGATCCCGCCCGGCGTCATGCTGGCGAGCGACGTCGTCGCGGATCGCGACGAATTGGAGGTGCAGCCAGTCCTCGTAGCCGGAGTTTCCGGTGAGCGCGGCCGCTGAACGTCGACGCGAAGATCTGAGGCGCCTGCAGGCGCTGTGCGGCGAGTCCGACGGACAGCTGCAACTGCTGGCCAGCAGCGGAGATCCACCGACCGACGCCGTCGTCGAGCTGGCGTGCAGAACGGCCGGCTCCCGTGATTATCCGGATCGAGCAGTTGAGCGGACGCGAGTGAGCATCTGGCTGCCCGCCCGGTATCCGTTCGAGCCCCCTCGCGCGATGATCCAGACACATATCTTTCATCCCAACGTGTACCGTCGGGTCAGATCTGTTTCGGGCGGACATGGCTGCCTACTGAAGGGCTGGATCTCCTGGTCAAGCGGATTGCAAGGATCGTCGTATTCGATCCCGATGTGGTGAACGTTGCGTCTCCGGCCAACGCGCGAGCAGCGACGTGGTACAGCGAGGCGGTCGAACGCGCCCCCGACGCGTTCCCGACCGACACGCTGAATTTCCTGATTGGCCGGCCGAACCAAACGGGGCCGCGCTGGCGCAATCTCTCTGTCGCTGCGCCGATGCCAACAACGCGAACCATCCCGTGCGCGGGATGCGACCAGCACCTTCGGGTTCCGGACCGTGCGGGCACCACCGTGCGGTGTCCAAGATGCGGTTACACCTTCCAGGTTTGACGATGAATTGGATCGAGCAGGAAGCGGATGTGAAGCCGTCGGCCGTGCACGAGTTGCTCCGTGAGCTGCCGGTTCTCGATGTCCTTTCCCTGCTGTCACGCGTCCAGGCTGGCTCACCCGTCATTGCGCTCGCTCCCGTTACGCGCGCCGGCATTACGGCGCACCTGCGCACACGCAGGACCGAGCTCGGAGGACTGCTCCTCGGGCGGCCCTACCTTCCATCTCCAGGGCTGCCTGATGACTGCGCGCCCATCGTCGCCGTCGATCATTTCGTGCCAAGCCGAACGTTTCGGACAAGCCGGGTCTCCCTCTCGATGGATACCGAAATCTGGAATCGCGCACGCGCCGCGACGATGGCGGCCGGCTCGCTGGTGGTCGGCTGGTACCACAGCCACCCCGACCTTGGCGCGTTCTTCAGCGGCACCGACCGGACGACACAGCGGGCCTTCTTCAATCAGCGTTACAGCGTCGGCCTCGTGATCGATCCGGTTCGAGACGACGAGGCGTGGTTCCTTGGGCCAGAGTCGGTCGTGGTGAGTCCGTATGCTGTCTTGACTGTCGAATTGCCGCCCCCGATCTGACCGACCGCGATGGCCATCGCAACCGTCAGAGGGCTGGTGCGCAGCTTCTGCTTGACGGCTTGCTGCTTGTTACGGCGTGCACTCCTGTGCGGATTTGCTGCCGCTATGTGATGTGCGGGTACGCCAGCGTCTCTTTTCAGACGTAAATCGTTGACGGCTGCGCACTGCCGTGCGACACTTTTCATCTCCCCTAGAAAATCGATTTCCCGACGGGACGTCCGCGCAGGGTCCCGGTACGCCGGTCGTCTGGCCGTCGGTTCCGGTATCAGCAGCGAGTTGACAGCGCCAGCAGCCGCCGGCCGGGGGAGCCGAACAACCATGAAGGAAAAAGTCTGGATCGTTCAGCGTGCGGCGCTCGCGTTGGCGCTCATGGTGAGCTTTTATGCGCTTGCGCTGGGACTCGCGGCATTCCTCGTCTGGATTCCTTACGAGGCGTGGACCCACGATGTGCGACTGCCCGCAAAGATTGCGGCGATCTGCGTGGGGCTGGCCGTTGTGATCGTCTGGGCCGTCCTGCCGCGTCCTGACAAGTTCGTGCCTCCCGGTCCAACCGTAACCGCTTCCAAAGAACCCGCCCTTTTCACAGTGCTGAGCGAGGTCGCGGCGGCGACAAACCAGGACATGCCTGCCGACGTATATCTCGTCAACGACGCGAATGCGTTCGTCGCCCAGCGCGGCGGCGTCATGGGGTTTGGAAGCCGTCGCGTGATGGGCCTCGGTCTGCCGTTGATGCAGGCGGTTACCGTTCAGGAGTTCAAGGGGATCGTTGCGCACGAGTTCGGGCACTACCATGGCGGTGACGTAAAGATCGGGCCATGGATTTACAAGACACACGCCGCCATCGCGCGCGCGATCGAGCAGCTCTCCGACAGCATCGTTCAGACGGTTTTTATCTGGTACGGCAATCTCTTCATCCGGGTAACTCACGCCGTTTCGCGTCGCCAGGAATTCATTGCCGACGCAGTTGCTGCCCGGGTTGCCGGCGCAGGCTCGATGGCATCGGCGCTGCGCAACGCGCACCGCGCCGGGATCGGCTTCCCCAATTACTGGAAGACCGAGGTCGGCCCCGTCCTCAATGCCGGATTCCTGCCGCCCATCACTGCCGGCTTCGCACGGTTCCTGGAGACCGGGAGTGTCAGCGCGCGGCTTCAGCAGGCCGTCAGAACCGAAGAAGCTGAAGGACAGACCGATCCGTTCGACACTCACCCGCCTCTTCGCGAGCGCATCGCGGCACTCGCTGCTTTGCCGCGGGGAGTCGGCGGCGACGTTCGACCCGCCATCGCGCTGCTCTCGAATGCCGGCGCTTGGGAGCGCGAGCTCCTTCGCATGGGGATCGATGAGGAGTGGGCGCGTTCGCTGAGACCACTCGACTGGGACAGCGTGGTTGCAGCTGTCTACGTGCCGATGTGGCGCGCAGCGGTCGCGGAAAACGCAGCCAATCTGAGCGTGGTGACCCCGGCAACTGTCCCGTTTGCGAACCGGCTGTCCGGTGCTGTGAACGGCGGGACATTCGGCGATGCGGAACAGGCGCTGCTGCGGGAGGTGCGTGTCACCGCATTCGCGTTGTCCCTCACCCTCTACGAGCTTGGATGGACGGCAAAGACCTCCCCGGGCGAGGAAATCGCGTTCGAACGGAATGGAGAGACCGTGCGCCCATCCAGCGAGCTGTTCTCGCTGGCCGCGGGGAAGATCTCGACTGCCGACTGGAACTCGCGGTGCCTTGCGCTGGGCATTGCCGCGGTGCCGCTCGGGACACGGGCGGCGGCCTGAGCATGGAAATATTCCTCGAGCAGCTCGCCGAATTGTGTCGGGAGCACGTGACGCGTGCCAAGTGGGTCTTCGTTCCCTCGCACGCAATCGGGCACACGCTCGGTGAGCGCATCGCCCTTGGCGGGACGAACTGGCTGAATCTCCGGTTCGTCACCCCGCTGGACATCGCGGCCCGAATGGGTGCGCCGTTCCTCGTCGAGCGCGGCATCGACCCGTCCGAAGAGGGGCTCGGTCCCGCGTTGATCATGCGGCTGATGCTGGACCTGCCTCAATCCGGCGGCTACTTCAGACCGCTCGCCGATCAGCCAACCCTCGCCGACGCGTTATGGTCCACGATCCGGGAACTCCGGATGGCGGGAGTCAAGTCTTCGGACCTGCAGCCGAGGGCATTCGCATCTGTCGAAAAGCACGCTGAGCTTCGCGCGCCGCTGGCCTCGTACGAGGAGTACCTCTCGTCCGGCAACCGCGGAGACGCGGCGCGTCTGTACGAGGAGGCGCTCGAGCATCCGGCCTGGTGCCCGATTCAAACCGACGATTGCTGGACGGAGCTGCCCGACGTCATGTGGGCGCCGCTGCAGCGCCGGCTGTTGAACGCGATGCCCGGCGAGCGAATCGCGCCGCGTGCGTTGACGCTCCCGGGAACGACGACGCCGCGACGAATGCGCGGGCCGATCGTCGAACGTGTTTGCCCGAATCGCGAGTCGAACCCGCTCGCGTTCCTGCTCGCCTCGAATGATGGCGCCGAGCCGTACACGATCGGCGACCGCGTGTCGCTGTTTCATGCAGGCGGCCGTGAAGCCGAAGTCGAAGAGGTCTTTCGGCGCATCCTCGCAAGCGGGACGCCGCTCGATCGCGTTGAAATGGCGTGCGCGTCCGACCCTTACGTGTCGCTGATCTGGGAGAAGGCGCTCCGGCACAACTGGCCGGTCACGCTCGGGCCGGGAATTTCCGCCGCATGCACGCGTCCCGCCCGTGCGCTGCTGGAGCTCTGCGACTGGGCCGAAACGGACTTCTCCGCCGCGCATTTGCGTCACCTTCTTCAGTCCGGCGATCTGGGTCTCGAAGAGGAGGACGAAGGCTTCACCGCGGCCCAGGCCGCCCGTCTTCTCGCGCGAGCCGAAGCCGGCTGGGGGCGCGCGACGTACGGTCTCGCTCTGGGGCGGCTGCGCAAACGCTACGAAACACGCGCCGCGGATCTCGATCTCGACGACGACGACCGGGAGCACGCACGTACACAGGCGAGCCTGACGGCGAGGGTGCTGGCGTGGATCGAGCGGCGGATCGCGTCGTTCCCGGAGCCCGCGTCGAACGGCCACGTGGCGCTCCAGACCATCGTCGACGGGGCGATCGCCTATGTCGGCCGTTCTACCGCACGGGACAGTGCGCTCGATCATCGCGCGGCGGCTGCGCTGCAGGATTCACTCGAAGAGCTGCGCGCGCTGGGCCCGTTCTCCTGCATCTTCGGCGAGGCGCTGCGGTTCATCCGCGAGCGCGTGCAGTCGCTGCAGGTCGCGCCGGCGCGTCCAAGACCCGGCCACCTGCACGTCTGTCACCTGACGCAGGCTGGCTACGCAGGCCGCCCGCATCTCTTTGTCGTCGGCCTCGAAGAAGGGCGTGTGTTCCCGACGGCCGCCGAAGATGCGATCCTCCTCGACACCGAGCGCCGCGCCATCTCGCCCGCCCTCAGGTGCTCGACCGACAAGGTGGACGAATGGGTATACGCCGTCCTCAGCCGGCTCGCGACGTGGGGCGGATCGCAAGCAGCGCACCGTGGGGGGGAACTCTCGACTCCGGATGGCGGCGGGGCGGTCGGCCCGCCGGCGAAAGCTGACGTTCGGGCAACCGTGACGTTCAGCTATTCGTGCCGCGACACGCGTGAATTCCGCGACACCTACGCCTCCTGGCTGATGCTGCAGGCATTTCGACTGCAGCAGCGCAACTCCGCGCTGTCGTATCAGCAGATGAAGGCCGTTCTTGGCGAGCCGGTGTCCGTGATCCCCGCGGATCGCGAACGCGCGGTGTCTGCGAACGCATGGTGGATGCGCAGCGTCCGCGGCGCCGATGAAGCCGGCGTCGCAGCGGTCGAGCCGACGTTCGGGCCGATTGCGCGCGGTCGAGCCGCCGAAGCGGCACGGGAGTCCAATGCGTTCACCGAGTTCGACGGACACGGCCCGAGGCGGGGAAGGTCCTCGATCCCGCTCTGGCCCATAACGCCTTCGCCGTGACGGACCTCGAGTCGGCCGCCGGCTGTCCGTTCCGGTTCTTTCTGAAGCGCGGTCTCGGGCTCCGTCCCATAGACGGCCGGGAGCGTGACAGAGACGTGTGGCTCGATCCGTTGACCCGTGGCTCCGCCCTCACGACATCTACGCGGCGATGCTCCGCCGATGCCGCGACGCGAATCGCCGGCCAGATCTCGAAAGAGACGGCCCCTGGCTGAAGCATCTCACGACCCTGCGCCTTGCGGACCTCCAGCGCGAGAATGAATTATGGCGACCTGCTAAACCTGACCGCTCAGGTGCTCCGCAACGACGCCCACGTCCGCCGCGCGCTGCAGCAGAAGTATCGTCATCTGTTCGTGGACGAGTTCCAGGACACCGATCCCGTCCAGGCGGAAATCGTGTTCCTTCTTGCGGCGGAAAAAGGCGGCGCTCCATGGGCGTCGGGCTCGCGACAAGAGGAAACAGCCGATTGGCAAACGGTGCGGCTGCGCCCGGGCGCGCTCTTCGTGGTCGGCGATCCGAAACAGTCGATCTACCGGTTCCGCCGCGCCGACATCGAGATCTACAACACCGTTCGCGCACGGTTCGGCGATCCAGCGGCGGGGCGGGTCGTGACGCTGACGACCAATTTCAGGTCGGTGCCGCCGCTCTGCGGCTGGGCAAACGAGGTCTTCGAGACGCGATTTCCGGCCGAGCCCACGCCGCACTCGCCGCGTTTTGCAGCGCTCGACCCTCACGGCTCCAGGCCGGGATCTGCGAAAGCCGGCACTCCTTCCGGGGAAGGGGTGTTCACGCTCACACACACCTGCGCCGACTATCGAGAGGTCCTGCCCGGGGACGCTGCCCGGATCGCGCGCTACATTCGATCGGAAGTTGACGCGAACCGTCGCAAGTACAGCGATTTCATGATCCTCACACGGAGAAAGCGGGATCGCATCGCGGCGTACGCGGCAGCGCTCGAGGCGCTGAACATTCCGATCGAGGTCAGCGGCGCCGGCGCCTTCGGCGAGTCGGCGGAAGTCAAGGCGCTCACCGGACTTCTTCGCGCGCTCGCCGATCCACAGGATGCGCTCTCGCTGGTCGCGGTGCTGCGCGGTCCCTTTTTTGGTGTCAGCGACCGCGAGCTGTTCGCATTCAAGGAGGCTGGCGGCTGGTTCAGCATCTTTGCGCGGATCGGCGAGCAGCATGACGCGTCTGCAGACAGCGACGCGACAGATGCTCGGGGCCTGGCAGAGGATTGCGAACCACGAACCACCGTCGACAGAGCGCTCGCGACGCTTCGTCAGTACCATCGCTGGACGCGTGTTCTTCCCGCCGCGCCCGCGCTGGAACGGATTCTCGAGCACAGCGGCTATCTTGCGCTGGCGGCGACCACGCCGGGCGGCGTGGAGGCGGGCGATCTGTTGCATGCCGTCGATCGTGTGCGTCAGGTCGTGGAGGAGGGCGGCAGCCTCTCGGATGCCGCTGACGCGCTCGAAGCCGACAGCGACGATTCGAGCGAGGTGGAATCGCTGCCGCTGGAACCCGGCCGAACCGACATCATTCGCATTATGAACCTTCATAAGGCGAAGGGCCTCGAGGCGGCCGTTGTGTTCCTCGCGGACCCCTGTGGGGGCTTCGAGCCGCGCGTCGATGTACACATCCAGCGCAAGGGTTCAACGGCGCAGGGCTGGTTCCAGATTGTCCGGAAGTCCGAGCGGCCGTACGGACGACAGGTGCTTGCGGAACACGCGGACTGGGCGACCTACGAGGCGGCGGAACGGCCGTACCTGGAACATGAAATCGACCGGCTCCTCTACGTGGCAGCGACGCGCGCCCGCCAGATATTGGTCGTCAGTCGCTGGACCGGAAAGAACAAGACGCCTGCTGCGTGGGGAGCGCTGAACGACTTCCTGGCCGACGCGAAAGAAATCCAGATCCCGCATGCCGCGTTCGCGCTGCCAGTCTCCGTGCTGGATTGTTCCCTCGAGGCGCAGGCGGAAGCGCATGCGATCCGCGCTGCCGCGCACCAGCAGCTGACGCAGCCGTCGTGGTCCCTGACGTCCGCAACAGCCGAAGCCAAACACATTGTCAGGATGACGCGCGCGACCGACGAAGCCGCCGCGGACGACCCGACGATCGTGGTGGGCACCAACACGGCGACCCATCGCGCCGACGCCCGCATGGCATGGGGCACGCTGATTCACGGCCTGCTGGAGCACGCGATGCGTCATCCGGATTCGAAGCGTGCGGATCTGCGCCGCCTGGCGCTCTGGTTGATTGTCGAGGAGCCGCAGCTGCGACACGTCATCGACGACGCGGTCGACACAGTCCAGCGGATTGCGGGTGCCGAATTCTGGCAGGCAGCGCAATCGGCCGAGCACTGCGAAGAGACGCCGTTTGCCGTGGCGGACAGCGCAGGAACACTGATAAACGGGGTCGTCGACTTGCCGTTCAAGTCTGCGGGCGGATGGCAGATACGGGACTACAAGACCGACATGGCACTGGATCCCAGCGCATATGAACGGCAGCTAAACACCTACGTACGGGCGCTGCGCGAAATCGGTCTTGAACCGAAAGACGCCGCACTCGTTCATGTCAGGCTCGACCCACCTTCAAACTGAGTGGATCAGGAGCTCGAGTCACGCCGGACACCGATAAAGCAGCGGCGTGGCCACTGCAGGACCCCGAAACGGAGATGAAGACGAAAGCCCCGGACGAGAGTCCCGACCGCTCAGCGTACCCGTAGCCGCTGCTCCTCGAGGGTTGGCAGGGGTGATCTCCTCGTCGCCTTTGCTCCGTCGAAATATCGATACTCGCGGCCACCCGAACGGACGATCGAGAACGTACCGGTCGCGGCATACGCGCCGTCCGGCGTGCTCGCCGTGTGCACCATGGTGCGTGCGGCATTCGCGCGGGCGGCGTCGCCGTCGATCAACGCTTCCTCGAGCCGCCGCCCCTGCATCGCCGGTGGAATGGCGATCCCGAGCAGCCCCAGGAACGTCGGCGCGAAGTCGACGTTTCCGCTCGGCGCGTCCACAGTGATGCCGCGCCTCAGGTCGGGGCCGGCCGCGATCAGGGTGTTGTGGATATCCCACGGACTCGAGCTGCCGTGTCCCGCAACTCCGCCCGACGCCGACGCGCCCCGCCGGCCACGATCGTTCATCGCGTCGGTCCAGTCCGGCGAGAAGAGAATCTGCGGCGATCGTTCGTGGTTCCATCGCACGGCGTCGAACGACAGCGTTCCTGGCTCGCTGCCGTCGAACGAACCGGGGCGCGCCGCGCGCGTGAATATCGCGCCGACGCCCGGCGTCCGCTGCAGCGCATTGACGATTCCCGATACCGCGGCTTCGTCCCCGTCGCGAACGTAGACAGCGCCGTCGCTCGCGACAATGCGCGGGCTGCCGTCGGAGAGCGGCCGCAGGAAGGGCTGCAGCACGGCGCCCACATCAGCCCTGCCCGTGGCTGTCGAGAATCCGTGGTCGGAGGTAATCCACAAGTTGTAGCGATCGAACAGCCGCGATGTTCTCAGGGCGTCCTGAATCCGTCCGATCTCCTCGTCGACCTGCCCGAGGATTTCGATCGTCGCCCTCGCGCCGATGCCGTGTCCGTGGGTGACGGAATCGAGCCCGCCCAGCCACATCACCGTGACGGATGGATCCACTCGGGGCAGGCCGACCTTCAGGAAGGCATCGACCGCGTAACGATCGCCGAGCGCCGGCGATTCACCTGGAGGCGGAGCGCCGAGCATCTTCATGTCGGCGGCCAGCGTGTCCGGGAGGGCATATCGAGGATGCAGGATCGCGCCACCGGCGACCGTGTGATTGTTGAGGAATGCAGACCCGATCGATCCTGAACTGACCACCAGCATCTTTCGTCCCGCCGCCTGCAGCGACTCGCCCATGGTGCCGGTGGTGAGCAGCCGCCCCTCGCCTTCGGTGATTTTCTTCAGAATGCCGAGATCGGAGGTGTTGAGGAATCGCGCCGGGTCGAGCTCAGGAAAGAACACCGAGTTGCCGAGCAGGCCGTGCCGTTCGGGATAGGCGCCGGTCGAAATCGACGAGGCGTTCACACGCGTGACCGTCGGATAGACCGCGTGGTGCCGGTTGAAGACCACGCCGCGCCTGCCAATCGCCCACAGGTGCGGCATCGCTTCAGCCGTCACGTAGTCCGGCCGCAGCCCGTCGACCACGATCAAGAGGTGGCGATTTGGCGCGGCGCCCGGACTGCACGCGGCGAGGAGCGCGCTCAGGAGCGCGTACAAGAAGCGGCCCGGCCAGACCCTGCTCCCGTTACGCTCGATGTGCACGATCGGCATCATCGGGGAGCGATGGTTACGCAGCCCGAGCGAAACGTCAACGACGTACGGCCCGCATCGAGCCACGGGGAACACGCCGGCCACGACTTCGGGAGGTGAACCGGGCGGCGCGAAATGAAACCAACTGCGCAAAGTGATTGACGCCCGTGAGCGGGCCGGCTTAGGCTGCGCCTACAGGGAGAACAGAATGAAGAGACACTCATGCGCGCTCCTCGGAGGAGTGGTCGCTCTGGGCCTGGCGGCGGCGGCGTGCTCGGGCGCTTCTTCGCCGGAGGCGGTGTCCGCGGCGGCAACCCGCACAGGCGAGTGGCGCTATCTGGGCGGCGACGCCGGACACACACGCTATTCACCGCTGGACCAGGTGACTCCCGCGAATTTCGAGACGCTCACCGAAGCATGGCGGTTCAACCCGCAGGACGTGGTCGGCCCGATGACGGCGCGGGCGACGCCCAGTTACGTTGGCGGGAAGCTGCTGAGCGTGGCCGGACCGCGGCGTCACGTCGTGTCGATGGATCCGACAAACGGCAAGCTGCTCTGGAATTTCGTGGAGCCCGAGACCTACCGGTCGAAATACTCGATGCGTGCCGCCTACGGCAAGGGCGTCGCGTACCATGAAATCGACGGCCGCGGCGTCCTGTACATCTCGACGCCGGGGTTCTTTCTTTTCGCGCTCGACGCCGAAACCGGCAGGCCGCTCGAGAACTGGGGCCGGCCCGTGGCGCTCGATGCGTTCCCGCGGACTGGTGTCGTGGACCTCGCCGAAGACCTGATCCGCGACTGGGAGGCATGGACCAGCCTGAAGCGGCCCTATGACGCGAATGAAGGCGTCCCGCTGGATCTCGGCTACATCACGAGCTCTTCGCCGCCCATTGTCGTCAACGACGTCGTGATCGTCGGCAACTCCGCGGAGCAGGGCTATCACCAGACGCGCCAGGAGAATGTTCCCGGCGACATCCTCGCGTACGACGCCCGCACGGGCGCGTTCAAGTGGAAGTTCCACGTCTTGCCGAGGCCCGGCGAAGTCGGGCACGAGACGTGGGAAAACGACGCGTGGCGCTGGACCGGCGACATCTCGTCGTGGGCGCCGTTGTCGGCCGACCCGGAGCGCGGCATCGTCTACATTCCGACGAACAGCGCCACGCAGGACATGTACGGCGGCTTCCGTCCCGGCAACAATCTCTTCGCGGCGAGTCTCATCGCGCTCGACGTCAAGACGGGCAAGCGCCTGTGGCACTACCAGATGGTGCACCACGACGTCTGGAACTACGACACCCCGACGGCGCCGATCGTGATGGACGTGAACGTCAACGGACGCCGCGTTCCGGGCGTGTTCCAGGCGACCAAGCAGGCCATTCTCTACGCGTTCAACCGCGAAACCGGCGAACCGATCTGGGGATTCGAAGAGCGGCCGGTGCCGCCCTCGAAGGTACCGGGCGAGAAGCTCTCGCCCACGCAGCCGTTTCCCGTCAAGCCGGCGCCCTACGAGTTCATCGGACGGAGCGAGGAGCACCTGATCGACTACACGCCGGAAGTCAAGGAGCTCGCACGCAAGCGGGCGGTGGCGACCAACGCGTTCGCGCCGCCGTTCAATCCGCCAACACCGCGAGGCAGCGGCTCAGGGCCGGCGCGATTCTACCCGGGCGAAACCGGCGGGACGAACATCACGCATCCGCCGGCGGCCGATCCCGCCACCGGCATCATCTATATTCCGTCACACAGCGGCGGTTCAGCGCGCGAGGTGGTTCCCGGGACCGAACTGGATTGCTTCGGTCAGACCGGGAAAACGGTGACGCCGTGGGTGCCGACGAGTGCGGGCTGCACGCCGGGCTCGGTGCAGGCCGCGATCGAGATGTATCCGGACGCCGCCAAGGCAGCCGGGGTGGATCCGCGCGCGGCACGCGGCGGCGCCGGAGGCGACGACGAGGGAGGCGGAGGGGCGGCGCGCGGACGTGGCGGGCGCGGCGGCGCGGGACGCGGCGGTGCTCAGGCTGCAGATCCACTGGGCGGCCTCCCGATGTTCAGGGGACCGGTTGGCCGGATCACCGCGATCGACCTGAACACCGGCGAGCACCTGTGGGTCAAGCCGTACGGCGATGCCCCGCAGGAGCAGCAGGACGCCATCCGCAACCACCCGCTGCTGAAAGGCGTCAACGTGGATCCCAATTTGGGACGTACCGGCCTCGGCGCCCTGATGGTCACCGCGACCATGCTGCTCGCGCCCGGCCAGACAGCCGACGGCACACCGTATCTCTTCGCGATAGACAAGCGCACGGGTCAGCGGCTGGGTAAGGTGACCACGGCCGGCCTGAGCCGCTACGGAATGATGACCTACATGCACCAAGGCCGGCAGTACATCGTGGTGCAGCTGTCGAACGGGCTGCAGGCGTTCGCGCTCCCCTCGCGTCCGAAGTCTTGATTTGCGAACGTCGCGGGAGCTCGAGTGAGTCGCGGCGGCACCGGCGTTGCGACGGCGATCTGGATCGTCGCCGTCGTGGCGACCGTATTCCTGCTGCGCGCTTCCGGTCAGTTGCTGATTCCGATCGTGCTCGGCGTG
>WUUC01186487.1_pt1 | contig 15249 bp, 15 predicted proteins | sample 6278441 | NCBI WGS metagenome assembly WUUC01 (sample SAMN13675441, study PRJNA597444) | soil metagenome | isolation source: soil | place: USA: Washington | collected 2017-10
CTGGGCGCCGAGGGCGCGCGCGACGTGCACCGGCAGCAAGGTTGTCCCGTAGCGAGCCAGCTTGCCGACCGCCACGGCGTCCTCTCCCCGGTGTAGCCAGGCGCTCTCTAGCTCCGAGATCACGTCGACCTCGCCCATGGTGGTGCCCAGCACCACGTCCATGCGCTCGCGCGCCAGCGACGCCAGCGGCAGGCGCGCGTCCGCCACGGCCATGCGTGCAGCCGCAATGGCAAACCCGGAGCACCTGCCGACCCGCCGGTTCTCAGCCTGCGTCAGGTGATCGCGCGGGCGAAAGCCGGTGACTTCACAAGCCAGATCGCGCCCTAACTCGGCCGTATCGAAGAGCGTGACGGGGCGCGCACCGGAACGACCCGAGAGCAACGCCTGCCAAAAGGCTTCTCGACCCAGCCCGAGGGAGCTCACCACCCCCATGCCGGTCACGTACACGCGGCGTGACATTGGGCTGCACGATGTACCCCAGCGACCCTCCCCACGCCACTCTCGGCACGGACGCCCCAACTTCGACGCCCGGCTCGCCAGCTTCACGCTCTGTTATGGGCCCGACCCCCGCGCGGGCCCGCGTCTGCGCGGACCCCAACGCCCGCTCGCGACGACCAGCACTGGCTCGGCGAAACCTGCTGCTGCCCCAGCAAATGGACCCCGTTCTTCCGCGCGCCTGCGCCGCCGAACCGCAGCCGCCGGCGGCGCCCGCGGCGCCTGGCACTCTCTGCAAGTCTGCACGGTTCGTGCTAGCTCAGCCGCCGCATGGATCCGCCCAAGACGCTCGTCGAAGCACTCTCCCGGTTGCCGCGCGGCACTGCGCGAGGCTTTCGTTTCATCGCCGCGGACGGCTCCGAGCGCTTCTTCTCGTACGAGGCCATGGAACACGAAGCGCGCCGGCGCGGGGCGCTGCTGGCCAGCCTCGGCATCGTCAAAGGCGACCGCGTGGCGCTGGTGATCCCGGAAGGCCACGAGTTCGTGCTCAGCTTTTTGGGCGTAGTGGCGGCGGGGGCGGTCCCGGTGCCCATCTTCCCGCGCGCCACGTTCAAGGCCAGCGGCGACTACCTGGAGAGCGTGGTCCACATCGCCGAAGCCAGCTCGGCCAGGCTGCTGTTGGCCATGGAGTCGAATCGCGCCCTGGTCGAGCCGGCACGCCAGCGCGTCGCTTCGTTGACGCGCGTGGGCAGCATCGAGAGCCTGTTTGCACCAGAGCTCACCGCGCTCAGCTTTTCTCCGCCCGCACTGACCCCGGACGACCTCTGCTTTCTGCAGTTCACCTCGGGCAGCACGGCACGGCCCAAGGGCGTGATGGTCAGCCATCGCAATCTGATCGCCAACGCCAGCGCCTTCCTCGGGCCGCACGGGCTCGACCGCCGCGCGGACGACATCGGCGTCAGCTGGTTGCCCCTCTATCACGACATGGGCCTGATCGGCTTCATCTTGGGGCCGCTCATCGTGGACATTCCGGTCGTCATTTTGCCCACGGCCACCTTCGCGCGCGGGCCTCGCGTCTGGCTCGAGACCATCTCCCGGGTCCGCGGGACCATCACCTACGCGCCCAACTTCGCGTACGGCTTGGCCGTCAAGCGACTCAAACCCAAAGACGTGGCCAATCTCGACTTGTCGTGCCTGCGCGTGGCGGGCTGCGGGGCGGAACCCATTCACGCGCAGACGTTGCGCAGCTTCGCTGCAGCTCTGGCGCCCGCCGGCTTCCGCGAAACTGCGCTCCTGCCCAGCTACGGCATGGCCGAGTCGACCTTGGCCATCACCTTTCATGCTCTGGGCACGCCCATGCGTGTCGATCGCATCGATCCCGCCGCCCTGGCGCGCGGCGAAGCGCTGCCCAGCGAGGCCGCGGAGGCGCTCGAGGTCGTCAGCTGCGGGCGCCCTTTTCCGGACCATGCGCTGGAGATCGTTGACGAAGCAGGCACTCCGCTGCCGGAGCGGCGGATTGGCGAGGTGGTCGCCCGTGGACCGAGCGTCGCCCGGGGCTACTTCGACAACCCCGAAGCCAGCACCCAAGACTTCGGCGCCGACGGCAGCCTGCGCACAGGGGACCTGGGCTACCTCGCCGACGGCAACCTGCACATCTGTGGGCGCAAGAAGGATCTCGTGATCATCCGGGGTGCCAACTTCCATCCCCAGGACATCGAATGGGCCGTGGGGGATCTGCCGGGCGTGCGGCGTGGCAACGTGGTCGCCTTCAGCGTTCCCATCGCCGGCGAAGAGCGGCTGGTCTTGGCGGTCGAGTGTGCTTCTAGCGACTCAGTCGCAGTGTGCGCTCGAGTCACGGCGCGTGTGAATGAGAGTCTCGGTCTCAGCCCCTACGAGGTAGTCCCTGTGGCCATCGGTAGCCTACCCAAGACCTCAAGTGGCAAGGTTCAGCGCAGTAAGACACGTGGCCTGTATCTTGCTCTTGAACTTGCTCGACTGTGAATCGATCCAAAACACCGGAACGACGCTCGCCCCGAAAGCGCGGACGTGTCGGAACCGGATTGTGAGTTGCGCTCGCCCTCGGCGTGCGCGAGGCGGCGTTGCGACCACAGCGGAAGCCCACGCCCCGACCTACTGGAGACGGAAACCATGCAACGGCCCCAACTGATCAAGCTCTTTCGCGATCTCGCCAGCGAGATTGCAGAGAAGGACTTGAGCTTTCTGCAGGAGGAAAGCTCGATTTCGGATATGGGCATCGACTCGCTGGCCATGCTGGAGCTGGTGGGCACCATGGAGCGAGAGCTGAGAATCCGCGTGCCCGACGAAAAGCTCGTCGGCCTCATCACCGTGCGTCAGCTCCTGGAGCTCGTCGAAGGTCGCATCACGCAGGCTGCATAGACTGGATCTGCTTCGTTATGAGCGACCTGAAAGAGAAGTTGCGCGCCATCGTCTCCGAAGTGAGCGAAATCGACGTAATTCCCGACGAGACGCCGTTCGCTGAGCTCGGCATCGATTCCATGATGGCGCTCGAGATCGTCTCCGAGGTGGAGCGCACGTACAAGGTCAGCGTGCCCGAAGAAGAGCTGAAGACCCTGACTAATTTCGAGTCGGTCTACACGCTGTTCTCCAAGCGCATCGCCTGACCGCCGGCTAGCGGCAGGGGACGCCCGAAGAACCGCCTTCTGCTCGCGCCTCGCGCCTCGGACTGCGCTATAAAGGTGCCGCTCGACAAGTCGCGCGCGCGATCCAGACAAAGAGACCCATGGCCCGAGGGAAACAAGCCGGGCGAGCCCCGCAGCGACGGCTGGCGGAGAGCTCGCTTCTTTACGCTGCCGAGCATGCCTACGTCGCCCTGATGTTCGACGTGCTGGGGCGTCTGCTGGTGGCAGCAAGCGCGACCGACCGCGAAGTCGAGCGCGAGCTGGCCGGCTTCCCGGACGGCTTCACGCTTGGTTTCTCCGTGCTCGGCGCCGCTGCCAACCTGCGCTTGCGCTACCGCGCTGGGCGCCTGGAGCGGCTGGCGGGGACCCCCTCGCCCGACCTAGACATCATCTTCAAGCACATCTCGCATGCCTTCTTGGTGTTGAGCTTTCAGGAGAGCACGCCGCGCGCGTTCGCCAACCAGCGCATGCTGACGCAGGGCGATGTGGCGTTGGCGGTGCGCTTCACACGTTGTTTGAACCGTGTTCAGAGTGTCGCCTTGCCGCGCTTCGTCGCGGCGCGCGCGCTCAAAGCCGTTCCCTCCTTTTCCATCGCCGAGAAGCTGTCGCTGAGCGCCCGGCTGTACGCCGGTGTCGCGCGCGGTCTCGCTAGCAGGAGCCGAGCATGAGCCAGTCGTTTTTCGAGTTCTTTTGTCCTGTCAAAATCGTTGCCGGCCTGGCCGCGCTGGAGCACATCCCGTTCGAGTTGGCTGCGCGCGGCGTGAGCCGGCCGATGGTGATCACCGACCGCGGCGTGCGCAGCGCGGGGCTGCTCGAGCCTCTGCAGGCGGCGCTGAGCAGCGGCGGCGTCGACGGCTCCTTGGTGTTCGACGATGTACCGCAGGACTCCTCGACGGGCGTCGTATCTTCCATCGCCCGCATGTATCGCCGGGAACAGTCCGATGCGATCATCGCGCTCGGCGGTGGCTCGGTCATCGACACCGCCAAGGCCGTGAACATCCTGGTCTCGGAGGGCGGTGATGACCTGCACGGTTATTCCGGCACGAACATGCTCACGCGGCGGCTGCGCCCGCTGCTCGTATTGCCCACCACCAGCGGCACTGGCTCGGAAGTCACCAGTGTCTGCGTGATCAAGGATTCGGTGAACGGCCTCAAGCTGCCCTTCATCTCGCAGTATCTGCTGCCGGACGTGGCCATCCTGGACCCGCGCATGACCACGGGGTTGCCGGCGTTTTTCACGGCTGCCACCGCCATGGACGCCATGACCCACGCGGTGGAGGCCTTCACCTGCATCGGCAAGAACCCGCTCAGCGATGCCTACGCGCGCGCCGCGATCACGAAGATTGCGCAAAACGTCGTGGGCGTGCTCGACGAGCCGGAGAACCGGGAGCGGCGCCTGGAGCTGGCACTGGCAGCCACCATGGCCGGCATCGCTTTTTCCAACTCGATGGTCGGCCTGGTGCACGCCCTCGGCCACACGGTCGGCGTGATCGCGCACGTGCCACACGGCGTGTGCATGAACGTCTTCTTGCCCTATGCCCTCGAGTACAATCTGAAAGCGCGCGGATCGATCATCGGCGAGCTGCTGCTGCCCTTGGCGGGCGATGACGTATTCGCGCGCACCAAGCCCCAGGAGCGCGCCCACGCGGCCATCGCGCACCTGCGCAGCTTGCGCGACGCGCTCTGGGAGCGAGCCAAGCTGCCGCGCACGCTGTCCGAAACCGGCAAGGTGCAGCGCTCGCAGCTGCCCGAGATCGCGCGGCTGTCGTTGGATGACGGATCGCTGATCATGAATCCGGTCGAGGTCAACTACGAAGACGCGCTGCAGGTACTCGAGCGCGCCTACTGATCGTGTCGCCGGAGGTCGCTCGTAAGCATGGCGGCTTTGCGGCTACAGTTGCCTTCCGCATGCTACTGCGACCGGCGATCGACGCGAGCTTCTGGACGGTGCGCCGGCGCTTTGCCGTCCTGTTTGCGCTCGTCGCAGCGTGGCTGCTGGCGAGCAAGGCCGACGCCGACGCGCCGCTGCAGGTGCTGCTGCTGGCTCCAAGCGACGCAGAGATCAGCGTGCGCGTGCGCGGCCAAACGCGCGACCTGCCGCTGTTGCTCGAGGTCGCCGAAGCCGATGAGCCGTTCGATCGCGATGAAGCCGAGCGGCTCGGACGCGAGCGCGCCGCCCACGTGGTGGTCTGGTCGGAGCCCAGCGGCGGCAGGAACCTGCGCGTGTACGTGCTCGATTTGAGCAGCGCGGCGCTGCGCGTACGAGACGTGGTCGCGCCCGCCAGGGAGGCTCTGGCGGCCTCCACCACCGCGGAGATCGCAGCCCTGGTGGTGCGCAGCGAGCTCTCGGGGCTGCTGGCCGAGCGCGACGCGGCCCTGGCCCGCGCGGCGGCGCTTGCCGCCGACGCCGCCGCGCCCCCCGTGACCACCGTGGTCGAGCCACCCGCACAGCCCGCCCCGATCCAGCGCAGCCAAAAAGCCGCGCCAGCGCCGGCAAAAGGCAGGGAGAGACCCTGGTTGCTCGGAGCCGGCTACCGCGCCTCGCGTCCGCTTTCGCGCGCGCTCAGCCACGCCGGCACCCTGACGTTGCGGCGCGACCTCGGCAGCTTCGCGCTCGGCCTGAGCGGCTACGCCGCGGGGCCGCTGGAGCTCGCGGACGCCGACACCCGCGTGCGCCTGCGCCGCTTTGGGATGCGCGGAGAGGCGCTGCGCGGCCTCGCGCTAGGCCCGCGCGCCAGGCTCTGGTTCGGCGCCGCGCTGGGCTGCGCCGGAACCGCCCGCACCACCCACACCGTCGGGCAGGAGCAGCGCCCCACCGCCAACGCCGTCAGCTGGAGCGGCAACGTCGGAGTGTCGGGCGAGCTGCACTGGCAAGCGCTTCCCTTTTTCGGGCTCTCCCTGGCGCTCGGCGTCGACTTTGTGCTCTGGCGTACCAAGTTCGCCTACGAAGACGCCGACGGCCGCCAGCCGCTGAACGCCTTATCGCGCTTTGACCCGTGGGCAATCGCGGGTCTTTTCACGCGTTTCGGCAGCTAAGTGACCCGAACTCCCCAGCCGCGCCCACTCTAGGTACCATCCATGGCAATGGCGACGCGAACACGAGAGCCTCCGGCCACCGAGCCCGACCCGCGCATCGCGCGCGCCGCAGGGGGCGACCGGGCGGCCGCGCAAGCCCTGCTCAGCGAGCTCTTGCCGCGCGTGCGCAACCTGGTGCGCTACCTGGTCTGGAGCGATGCCGACTCCGACGACGTGGTGCAGCTGGTGCTGGTCGAGCTGCTGCGCAGCTTCGGCGGCTATCGCGGCGAAGGCAGCCTGACGGCGTTCGTCGACCGTATCACGGTGCGCGTGGCGCTACGCTTCGTGCGCCGACGCCGCAGCGAGAAGCAGCGCAGCTCTTTCCTCTCTCCGGAGCTGCACTTGGTCAGCGCCGCGCAGGATGGACCCGATGATTACACTTTGCGCAGGCAGCTGGTGCACTACTTGGATGAGCTTCCGGAGGGGCAGCGCCAAGCCGTGGTCCTGCACCATGTGCTCGGACAGAGCGTGCCCGAACTGGCAGAAAGTTTGCAGGTTCCGTTCGAGACCGCGCGCAGTCGGTTGCGCCTGGGGATGGAGAAGCTGCGCAGCATGCTGACCCAACGAGGCACGCCATGAGCCGCCCGGATCGTCACGACGAACTGCTGCTGGAACGTTTGCGCCTCGACGATCGCGCCGGGCCGGCGCGTCGCATCACCAAGGACCAGGCGCTGGCGCTGGTGGATGAAGCACTTGCCACGTGGGAGGGCGAGCGACTCGTGCCGGAACGGCGCGGCGCCGGGCTGTGGCAGAGCGTTGCCGTGGCGGCGGGGTTGCTCCTCGCCGTGGTCGGCGGGGCGAGTGCTGCGCGCTGGTACTACGGCGCAGCAGAATCGCCGCCCACGGGCGCCGAGAGCACGCGTGTGGCGCACAAGCGGCACGCCAAGGCGCCGGCGAGCGCCGTCACGCCGGAGCAGGAAACGCAGATCGACGTCGAGAGCCTGGAGCCGCGTGCGACCAAGGTGGCAAGGCACGTGGAGCGGGCGGAGCCGGACGATCTGCTGCAGAAGGCGAACCATCTGCGTGCGGAGGGCCGCTTCCAGGCGGCCGCCGAGACCTACGCGCAAGTATACGAGCGCTATCCCCGTTCGCTCTCCGCGTATGCCGCGCAGGTGGCCGCCGCGTCCATCGAGCTGGAACATCTGGGCAAGCCGCTGCGCGCGCAGAAGCTGTTCGAGAGCGCGCTGCACGCGTACCCCAAGGGCGCCCTCGATCTGGAAGCACGCCAGGGTCTCTCGCTGGCCCTGCACGATCTGGGCAAGCGCAAGGAGGAGGTTCGGGTGCTGCGCTCGCTGATCGCCGCGCACGCCGCCAGCCCTGCGGCGCGCCGCGCGGAAGCGCGCTTGAAGGAGCTGGCCGGAACCGAACCATGAGCGGAAGGCCGCTGCGCTCGCGCCCAGCGCTTTCGCGCTTGGCGCTGACCTTGGCGTCGGGCTGCGCGCAGACCGACTTGGTGGCCACGCACGCCCCGGGGTCCTGCAGCAGCCCGGAGTGCGAACCGCCCGCCGCTTGCGCGCCCGAAACCTGCACCACGCTCGGCTCCCAAGCCGCCATCTGCACCGCTACCGGCGCCCAGGTGCGCGTCGGCGATAGCTGCAGCGGGGAGCCAAGCTCCCAGCAAGTTTCCCGCTTTGCACTGTGCAGCTGCAGCGACCTGGTGGCCCCGGCGCAGCTGGTCGTGGACGCCTACGCCGGCACACTTGCAGACCCTGCGCCAGCGGCGGCTGCGCTGGGCGTGAACGGCTCCGTGCAGATCGGGCAGGGCGGCCGTGTCGATGGCTCGCTGCGAGCGGCGGGAACGATCACGGGGTCCGAGGCACTCGAGGTGACGGGCGAGCTGCTCGAAAACGCGCCCGCGCCGTGCACCTGCGCAGAGGAGCGGCTGCTGGACATCGCCGCGCTGGTGCGAGCGCGGCGCGACGACAATGACAACGCAGCGGCAGCGCTGGAAGCGACCGAGCTCGCCGGCTTCGAGGGGACGAGAGAGCTCAGCTTGCCGTGCGGGCGCTACTTTCTGACGCGTCTGGCCGGCACGGGTGCTCTGAGCATCCGCGCGCTGGGCAATGTAGCGCTGTTCGTGGAGGGGAACGTCGAGCTCGACGACGCGCTCGAGATCCAGGCCAATGCCGGCGCGCGCGTAGACGTGTTCGTCGCGGGGAACATGCGGGTCACAGGCGCGTTGAGCCTGGGCGGCGATCCCAACGGCACGGAGCGCGTTTCCCTGTTTCTGGCCAGTCGAGGTTCGCTGAACCTGCGCGGCAGCACCTCCATAGTCGGAAACCTCTACGCGCCACGCGCGGACCTGGTGACGGCCGCCAGCTTCGAGCTGTACGGCTCGTTGTTCGTGCGCCGCGCCGCGCCGGGCGGCGATCTGATCTTGCACCAGGACGTGTCGGCGGCGGAGCCTTCGAGCTGCGAGCCGTCCGCGCACTGACCAGCGTTTGAAACGCTACGAGAGCACCTGGTTTACCGCATCGTTGGCGCTCTTGATCGCATCCGGAATGCCGACACCACGGTAGGCATTGCCCGCCAGCGCGAAGCGACGGTGCTTCTTCGACAGTGCCTCGATCTGGGCGACGCGCGCCTGATGACCCAAATGATACTGCGGCATCGCTTGCATGTAGCGGACTACGCGCGCCCACTCGGGCGGCTGCGTCACGCCCAACAGCTCGCGCAGCTCTTCGCGCACGATCGCCAGCAGCTCGTCGTCGCGCCGCTCCACCAGGTGCTGACCGGTATAGCCCCCCACGAACACGCGGATCAATGCCTTGTCGCGAGGCGCGCGACCGGCGTATTTCACGCTGGCCCAGGTCGAAGCCAGGATCTGGCGCCGCTCCGCCGCTGGCACCACGAAGCCGAACGCGTCGAGCGCGTGCGGAATGGCAGTCCGCGGCCAGGCGCAGGTGACGGTCGCGGCGGAGGCGTACTGGATGCCGAACAGCTGGCGAGCCAACTCTGCGTCGAAGCTTGGCAGGATCTGCGCCGCCACGTGGGCGGGCACCGCGACGATCAGCGCATCGTAGCCGTGCCAGCCGCCGCGCACCTCGACCTTGATGCCAGCATCCGCGTCGCGTTCCACCGCCGTGACCAGATGACCCGTGCGCAGATCGCCCTCGAGCTCGCGGGCCAGCGCGTCTACCAAGGTCTGCATGCCGCCGCGAAAGGCTGCGAACAGCCCGTAGCGTGCGCCCGCGGCGTGTGCGCGCGCCCCCCCCTGTGCCGAGCGTTGCTTGGCCCAGAGCCCCCGGATCACCGAGCCGTGCTGCCGCTCCATCTCCACGAAGCGCGGCATGGTGGCGGCCAGCGACAGCCGGTCAGGATCGGCACCGTAGATGCCGGACACCAGCGGCTGCGCCAGGCGCTCGAACAGCTCACGCCCGAGCCGGCGCTCCACATAGCTCTGCAAGCTCTCGTCGTCGCTGGCGCGTCGCCGGGGCAGCACCAGATCGAGCGCCATGCGCAACTTGCCTGGCCAAGACACGATCTGCGAGCGCGCCATGGCCAGCAGATCGGTGGGAGCCACTAGCGAGAAGCCGTCCGGGACGCGCTGCAGCTTACCGGCGTGCACGATGTACGCACCGCGCGGCCCGGGCTCCGTCTGAATGACCTCCGCAGCCAGACCGAGCTCCTCGGCCAGCTCTATGGCCCAGGGCTTCTCCGTCAGAATCGAGTCCGCCCCCGTCTCCACGACGAAGCCATCGAAGCGCTCCGTGCCGAGCAGACCGCCGACCCGCTGCGCGCCTTCGAAGACCTCCACCTGCGCGCCCCGCTGCTTGAGCCGGTAGGCCGCGCTGAGACCCGCGATGCCGCCGCCGATCACGCAGGCGCGCATCAGGTCGCCTCGACCCCGCGCGCCGCCTCGCGGAGCACCGCATCGGCGAGCCCCGCGATGAACGCCGGATGCGCGCCCAGGGTGGCTGCGCGCGTGAGGCGAATGTTCAGCGACGCAGCCTTCTGCTGCGCCTCGATGTCGAGATCGTAAAGCACTTCCACGTGGTCACACACGAAGCCGATCGGCGCCACGATCACGTCCGCAACGCCCTGCGCCGCCTCCTCCTGGAGCGCGTCCAGCACGTCCGGCATCAGCCAGGGATCACGCGGATTGCCGCTGCGGCTCTGATAAACGAGACGATAGCTGCCGATGCCTACCTTCTCCGCCACGCGGCGCGCCGTCTCCTCCAGCTGCGCCACGTACGGCGACTCGGCCGCCATGGGAGCGGGGATGCTGTGCGCCGAAAACAGCACACGCGCACGCTCGCGCGCCGCGAGAGGCATGCTGGCACGCGCACGCGAGAGCTGACAGGCCTGCGCCTCGATCAGCGCTTCGCTGAGTCCCCAACCCCGCACGTAGCGAACGCGGGGTGCCTCCGGGAGCTCGGCGCGCGCGCTCTCCACGGCCTCCATGTAGCGCGAGAGCGATGCCTCGGTCTCTTGTGCCGCCATGATCAGACCGAGCACTTCGTGATGTCCCTCGGCAAAAAACGCTCCCAAGGTGTCCTTGAGCCAAGGCGTCCAGTGGCGCATGCCCACGCGCACGTCGAACGCACGGCCGCGCCGTGACAGCTCGGCGCCCAGCGCGCTCGCCTGGCGCTCCGTGTGCTCGGTGATGGGCGAGCGGCCGCCCAGCCGCTGGTAATGGTGCACCACCGCCTCGAAGCGCTCTTCCGACACCGGGCGCCCCATCAACACGTGCTGCAAGAAGGGGCGCACGTCTTCGCTCTGATGCGGACCACCAAAGGCGATCAGCATCAGTGCTCTCCTGCCTCGCCCCTCGCCCTTCATCATCGCTGGCTGTCCTCGTGCACGTGATCCACCAGTGCGCGCACCTGGTCCACGCTGGCTTCGGGAAAAATGCCGTGCCCCAGGTTGAAGATGTGGCCCGGCCGTCCGGCGGCGGAGCGCAGCACCTGGCTGGCGCGCCGCTTCAGTTCGTCGCGCGGTGCGAGCAAGCTGTAGGGGTCGAGGTTGCCCTGCACGGCTTTGGCGCCGAGCTGCTGCCAAGTGGCCCCCAGCTCGACGCGCCAGTCGAAGCCGATCACGTCGCCGCCCGCTTCCATTTGCTGCGCGAGCAGCGTGGCGGTGCCCGTGCCGAAGTGGATGTGCGGCACGCTCTTGTCCAGCTCCGCAAACAGCCGCGTCATGTGCGGTTTGACGTAACGTCCGTAGTCGGCGGGCGAGAGGCAGCCGATCCAGCTGTCGAACACCTGCAGACACTGGGCGCCGCTCTCGACCTGAACGTTGAGATAGTCGATCACGGCGCTGGTCAGCTTGTGCATGAGTGCCCGGAACGCGCCCTCGTCACCGTACATCAGCTGCTTGGTATGCAAGTAGTCGCGCGAGCCGCCGCCCTCGATGGCATAAGAAGCGAGCGTGAACGGCGCGCCCGCGAAGCCGATCAGCGGCACGCCGCTGGGCAGGCCGGCACGCACGCGCTTGATGGTAGACATCACGTAGTCGAGTGAGTTGCGCGCGTCGATCTGCTCACGTACGGCGTCGATGGCCGCCGTTGTGCGCAGCGGCTCGTGAATCACAGGACCGTCGCCCTTGCTGAACTCGAAGCCGATGCCCAGCGGCTCCAGCACGAGCAGGATGTCGGCGAACAGAATCGCGGCGTCCACGCCCAGCTGCGTGACGGGCAAGAGCGTGACCTCCGCCGCCAAGTCCGGGTTCTTGCACAGCTCCACGAAGCTGACTTTCGCGCGAATGGCGCGATATTCGGGCTGGTAGCGGCCAGCCTGGCGCATCAGCCAGATGGGAGTGAAGGAGGTCGGTTCGCCGCGGCAGGCCTGCAAAAAAGCACTCATCGCCGGCTATGGTAGCAAGTTCCCGCGCCGGATGGCGGCCCTTGCGCTACGCAACCCCCGCGCGCTTTGTCGCCAGCACTTGCGGGACCTTACGCGCCGCCTCGAGCACCAGCCGTCCCATCTTCCCGTGCTCCGGTTCGAAGTCAGGCTCGAGCTCCAGGTTGCGCATCGCCTCACTACAGCTGGGGCCCACCGAGCCGAGCGCCATGTTTTGCAGCGCGGCACGCAGGGCGTCTTCCAGACCCAGCCGCCCGGCCATCTCGAGCAGCACCCCGGCTTGCGGTCCAGAGGTGAACAGCACCGCATCCACACGTCCTGCGCAGATCTCGCGCACCACGTGTTCGAGCGGACCGGTGTCTTCCGGCAGCTGCCAGCGATACACGGGTACCTGCACTACCTCCGCGCCGCGCTCCAGCAGGGCGCGCGTGAGTCGTTCGTGAGGAACGCCGTACTGCTGCAGACCGACGCGCTTGCCGGGCAGCGCAAGCCGCGCCTCGAGTGCCTCCAGCAAGGACTGCCAGGTGTGCGGCTCGGGCGCCACCACCTGCGGCCGCACGCCCAGATCGCGCAGCGCGCCGACCGCCTTCGGGCCCCGCGCCGCCACCACCACGTCGGCCAAACGCTCGCGCAGCTCGTCGCGGGCCATGACCGGGGCCAGCAGCTCCACCAACTTGCGGTTGCCGACGCCGGTCAGCACCATGAATGCGTCGATACGGCCGGCGCGCAGCGCCTCCGCGAACGCGAGCAGCTCCGGTCCCAGCGCGAGCGGCGCCTCTACCATGGTTGGGCCGAGCAGCGGCTCGCCACCCTGCTTGCGGACCAGGTTCGCGAACTCGGCTGCCAAGCGCGACTCGAAGAGCGCCACGCGCAGACCACTCAACCCCATCGCTCCCGAAAGCGCCGCCATACTCCCAAGCGTGACCAGGACGGGCGCGGTTTTCCAGTGCTCAGAGTCGTCGCAGGCCGGGTTTCGCCCCCTGCGGACTCGAGAGGCGGCAGCTCACATCGCGATCTTGGGGTCTTCGTGCAAACCCAACACCTGCGCGCGCACCGCGCTCATCGAGATGATCGAACCCGCCGCCACGATGAGACCGCGCTTTCCGGCGCGTTTGCGCGCGTAACGCAGGGCGCCGCCGGGGTCGTCGATGGTCGTGCCGCCGAAGCGCGCGCCAAGAGCGCTGGCAAGGGTGGCCCGAGGCGAGGCCGGCGTGACGTAGACCACGGCGTCGACGCGCGGCAAGAGCAGCTCGAGCATGCTCGCGTGATCCTTGTCGCGCAGCACGCCGAAAATCAGCACCTTGCGCGCATACACGCCGGCCAAGCCATCCAGGTACTTGGCCAGCTCGGCACACGCGTCGGGGTTGTGCGCCGCATCGCACAGGACGTCCGGCGGGCCGGGGATGAGCTCCAGCCGGCCTGGCCAACGCACGCGCGCGAGGCCCTTCTGCAGCGCGGCATCGTCCACGGCAAAGCCCTCCTGCGCAAGCACCTGCAGCCCCGCCACGGCGCAGCCCAGGTTGTCGGCTTGATAGCTGCCCACGAGCGGCAGCCGCAAACCTCGCAGCAACGCCTCGCCGACGCGTACGTCGTACGCCGCGCCGCGCGCCGCCACCGAAAACTCGCGGTCGATGCGCAGCAAGCTGGCGCCCAAACGCCGCGCGCGCGCACGGATCACCGCCAGCGCCTCGGGTTCGCGCACGCCCGCCACCACGGGTACGCCCGCCTTGATGATGCCGGCCTTCTCGCGCGCGATGTGCCGCAAGCTGGGGCCGAGCCGATCGGTATGATCGAGCCCAATGCGCGTGATGACGCTGAGCTTGGGCTGCACCACGTTGGTGGAATCGAGCCGGCCGCCGAGCCCCACCTCGAGCACCACCACGTCGCAATGTTTGTCGCGAAACCACTCGAAGGCCAGCAAGGTGCAGACCTCGAAGAAGCTCAAAGCAGGCGTCGACTTCTTGTCGAGCCACGGCCTCAGCTCGTGCACGCGCCGCGAAAGCTCGCCGCGCGGCATGCTGCGACCGCCGATGCGAAAGCGCTCCACCAAGCGATGCAGGTGCGGCGACGTAAACAGCCCCACGCGCCATCCACCCTGCGAAAGCACGGATGCGATCATGGCTGCCACGCTGCCTTTACCATTGGTCCCCGCAACGTGGACCGACTCGAAGCCGCGCTCTGGCGAGCCACGCTGGGCGAGCACCTGCCGCATGTGGAGCAAGCCGGGAGACATGCCGCGCTGTTCGAGCCCATACAGGTAACGAATCGCCGCTTCGTACTGCACGCAGCCCTCCGGCGGCGGCGTTCGCGCCGCTGGCTCTCCTAAAAACAAAGCTCAGTCGAGCAAGTGCGACAGGATGCGCGCGATGTTGGCGCGCATCTGGCTGCGCTGGCTGATCAGATCGATCATGCCGTGCTCGAGCAGGTACTCGGAGGTTTGAAAGCCCTCCGGGAGCTTCTGACGGATGGTGTTTTCGATCACGCGCGGGCCCGCGAAACCGATCAGCGCTCGAGGCTCCGCGATGTTGACGTCCCCCAGCAGCGCGAAGCTGGCGGCGACGCCGCCGGTGGTCGGATTGAGGCAAACGCTGATGAACGGCACCGCCACGTCGCGGAGCTGGCCGAGCGCGGAGACGGTCTTGCCCATCTGCATCAGGGAAAGCACGCCTTCCTGCATGCGCGCACCGCCCGAGGAGGACAGCAAGATCACTGGCTGCTTGAGCTCGACGCCGCGCTCGAACATGCGCGTGATCTTCTCGCCCACGACCGAGCCCATGGAGCCGCCCATGTAGCGGAACATAAACGTGCCGAGCTGGACGGGACGCCCTTCCAACTTACCCCGGCCGCTCAAGAAAGCATCGCGCAGCCCGCTGTTCTTCTGCGCGCCCTTGATGCGATCCGCGTAGCGCTTGGCGTCGGTGAAGCCGAGAAAATCCTTCGGGCCGAGCCCGATGTCGAGCTCCTCGAACGAGCTGGGGTCGGTGAGCAGCTCCATCCACGCCTCACCGCTGAGCGCGTAGTGGTGGTTACACTGCGGGCAGACTTCGAGGTTGGAGGTGAACTCCTCCGCCACCAAGTTGACCCCGCACTCGCCGCAGCGCCGAAATACACCGGCACCCAACGTGCGCTTTTCCGAGGCGTCCTGATCGGGACGGTTTTTACCGAACCAGCCCATGCGAGAGTCCTGACGAAGGCGCTGGACTTAGCATCGAGGCGCGATGACCGCCAGGTGCCTGCCCGAAGCAGAGCCATCGCGCCGGAAAGAAAAAAACCGCTCG
>WUUC01074813.1_pt1 | contig 15246 bp, 12 predicted proteins | sample 6278441 | NCBI WGS metagenome assembly WUUC01 (sample SAMN13675441, study PRJNA597444) | soil metagenome | isolation source: soil | place: USA: Washington | collected 2017-10
GTAGCGCGCGGCTTGGCCCGCTTCGGCTTCCGCTTGCATGCTCTGCAGCTTGCGGGTGCGCGCGACGAGCCGCTCGCCTGCGAGGTGCTGCACCCACGCGCTGACCTCGGACTGCGTGGCGATGCCGACGTCGCGCTCGAGCGCAAGCGCCATCTCGCGCGCGGTCTCGAAGCGCAAGCTCGGGTTGCGCGCGAGGCCGCGCAAGACGATGTGATCGAGCGCGGTCGGCACCTCGGCCCGCAGCGTGCTCGGCGCTTTCACCGGGAGCTCGAGCACGGCTTGGATCACGGCCGACTCGCTGGCGGCCTCGAACAGCGCCTGGCCTACGAGCGTCTCCCACAAGACAGCGCTCGCGGCATAGATGTCCGCACGGCGATCGATCGGCAGCGCGCGCAGCTGCTCGGGCGCCATATATAAGAGCTTGCCCTTGATATGACCCGTAGGCGTGGCTGTTAGACGCCCCATGCCCTTGGCGATGCCGAAGTCGAGCACGCGCGGCGCGCCGTCTTCGCCGACCAAGATGTTCTGCGGCGAGACGTCGCGGTGCACGATGGCGAGCGGCTCGCCTTTTTCGTCGCGCGTCTCGTGCGCGAAGTGCAAGCCGTGCAGCACCGCAGTGACTAGCGCGGTGGCGATCGGCACCGGCGCGCGCTCGCCGCGTGCCAGCGAAAGCTCGAGCAAGCGCTCGAGCGTCTCGCCGTGCACGTACTCCATCACCAAGCCCAACTGACCTTTGTCTTCGACAAGATCGAGCGTCGAGACGATGTTGGCGTGGTGCAGGCGCGCCGAGAGCCGCGCTTCGTCGACGAACATCGAGACGAACGTCGGGTCTTTCAAGAACTGCGCGTGCGGTCGCTTGATCGCGACCGGCCGCGCAAAGCCGAGCGACCCGACGCGCCGCCCGTACTCGACGATCGCCATGCCGCCGGAAGCGATCTCGCCGTACACGACATAGCGCCCTGCCTCGGGCTCGGTGGGCTCGGCGCTCGGCATCAACGCCCACCGTAGGGTGGTCGCAAAATGCGCGTCAACCCGTGTGATCACGACCATTTTGCAGCGTTGACCGGCCCCTCATCGCGGACATAGGCTGACGCGCTTCAGCTCGCTTCCTTCGAGCTGTATTTCGGGAGCTTTGCGGTGCATCGCCCGTTGGCGTCGACGCTTTGGTCAGCGTGCTTCGCAATCGCGCTCATGAGTGCGCTCGTGAGCGATGCACACGCGCAGGGCGCTGCGCAGCCCGCCCCGCCATCGACCTCGCAGGCGTGCATCGATGCCCATGTCGAAGCGCAGCGCGCGCGCAAGCGGGGTGCGCTTCGGCTGGCGCGCGAGAAGCTGCTCTCGTGTGCGCAGAGCAGCTGCCCTGGCCTCGTCTCGAACGATTGCACCGCGTGGCTGAGCGAGGTCGAAGCGAGCGTTCCTTCGATCGTGCTCGCAGTGGTCGATGCCGAAGGCCGCGATCTCGTCGAGGTCGCGGTGTCGGCGAACGGACAGCGTTGGCTCGAGCGGATCGATGGCAAGGCGACGGCGCTCGATCCCGGCTCCTACGAGCTGACGTTCAGCGCGCGCGGCTACACGCCGCTCAAGGTCGCGCTGACGGTGCGGCAGGCCGAAAAAGATCGGCTGATCCGCGTGCAGCTCGCGCGCGACCCGAGCGCTGAGCCCAGCCGCGGTGGCGTGCCGGTGCTGAGCTACGTGCTCGGCGGTGTCGCGATCGCGGGCTTTGGGACCTTTGTGTATTTCGGCGTGCGCGGTCAGGACGAGTACGACGAAGCCGAGCGCACGTGTGGAACCGCTTGCAGCGACGACCAGGTCGCGGATGGGAAGCTGGCGTGGATCGTGGCGGACATCGGCTTGGGTGTGGGCCTAGCGAGCGCTGCAGCCGCGACCATTTTGTACTTGGTGTCGCAGCAGGACGACGACGCGGAGACCGCGACACGGATCGACGTGGCGCCTTCGCAAGACGGCGCGCGCGTGCAATGGACGGCTCGGTTCTGATGAAGCGCTACGGCTACCTCATCGCGATGTGCGCGGCGCTCGCGGGCGCCTGCAACCCGGGCGCGTTCGACGACCTAACGCGCGACTTCAAGCGCGCGGACGGCGGGCTCGATTCGGGCGTGCGCGATGCGGGCCGCGATTCGGTCAATGACGATGACGGCGGCGAGGATGATGACGACGACGGCGGCCTCGTAGAAATCGATGCTGGTCCGATCGGCGGAGAAGGCGGCATCTCGCTGCCGCCGGAGTGCGACGACGGCGAGACAACCTGCGAGAGCAGCAGCGCGCAGCGCACGTGTGCAGACGGCCAATGGGGTGAGCTGGAAGCGTGCGAGCTCGCGTGCATCGGCGAGACCTGCGGTGGGCAATGCAAGCCCGGCCTGCGCAAGTGCAACGACACGCAGCCGCAGCGCTGCGGCGACGACGGCGAGTGGATCGACGACGGTGAGCCGTGCGCGAGCGTGTGCGACGAAGGCGTCTGCGAGGGCGCGTGCACGCCCCACGCCACGCAGTGCGTCTCGAGCACGCGGCTTCAGACCTGCGACGACAACGGCCAGTGGGGCGCGACCAGCAGCTGCCCGTTCGCGTGCGTCGGTCAAGCGTGCGGCGGCGAGTGCGTTCCGGGAACGCAGGAGTGCGTTGCAGAGACGCCGCGGCGCGCGTTCATCGAGTGCAGCACCGCAGGCGAATGGAGCGAGCCTTCAATGTGCAGCTACGTCTGCGGCAACGACGGCGCGTGCGGCGGCGCATGCGTGCCGGGCGCGCGCAGCTGCTTGGGCAACACACCGATCGAGTGCACGAGCGGCGGCGAGTGGGGCGCCGAGGCGGCGTGCTCGGCCGGCAACCCCGTGTGCATCGGCGCCGGCGCGTGCCGCTGCCGTCCGGGTATGGTCCGCTGTGGCGGCGACGGCTCGCAGCCGCAGGTCTGCAATAGCAACAACCAATGGGTCAACGTCGGCGCGCCGTGCGCGAACTGCGACGCCGGGAGGTGCTCGGGCGAAAGCTGCAGCGCCGACATGCGCGGCGTCTGCGGCGGCGCGGCCTGCGACTGCGTAAACAACGATTGCGCGGGCGGCTTCTGCGCTGCCGACGCGCCGTTCGGCGACGGCTGCACGGCAGCCCGTCACTCGGCGTGCGCCGGGATGGGCTGCGGCTGCGTCGATGGCGCTTGCTCGGGCGGCTTCTGCGACGGCCAAGGCTGCACCGCGCGCACGATCGTGGACTGCGACCGCTACGGCTGCGGTTGCTCGCTGCAGAGCTGCCTGTGCCCTGAAACGGACTGAGCGCGCTCTCAACGCTTGCGCGCTTCAGCCAGCATGTTGCAGAAGAGCGCGCCTTGCTCGAGCGCGTCGTCGAGCGCGACGTGGGTGTGCGGCTGCGCGTCGAACCAGTGACGCGGCATGTTCTTCTTGGTTGCCTGCCGGTAGCCCTTGCCGAGCATCGCCATCGCGAAAGTCTTGATGTCGAGCGCGGAGTGCGAAAACGGGCTCTCCCCTACGAACCTCATCAAATACCAATAGACGAACATGAAGTCGTAGGCCGCCGGATAGCCGACGAACACGGGCTTACCGGGCAGCTGCCGCAACCACTCGGCGTACGCGCGCATCGCCGCCTCGGGCGGGCAAAGGTCCGTGCGGCACGCGGCCCACGCTTGGGGCTGGCTCGCCCAAAACTCCACCGTCTTCGGGTGCGCAGACGCGCCGGGCAATGTCTCGAGGTTGCGCGCAAACGTAGCGACGAGCGTCTTGTCCGCGCGGAACGCCGCGGACGCAAAGCTCAGCATCGAGTGCGGGCCGGGGATCGGGCCGTCGGCCTCGATGTCGGTGCTGACGTAGATCTCTTCCGGCATTGGCGAGGGCTTAGCAGAGCGCGAGATGATCGCGCAGCGCGAGGATGTGATCGAGGCGATCTGCGTCCGGGATGTCGTGGCGCCGCATGGGATCGATCAGTAGACAGCGCAGGCCAGCGCTCGCGGCGCCTTGGTAGTCGGCCAGAAACGAGTCACCGATGTAGAGGCTTGTCTCGGAAGTGCCCTCCGACAGCGCGAGCGCGCGAGCGAAGATGCACGGGGAAGGCTTGCGACGGCCGTGCTCGTCGGAGGCGATCACGGTAGCGAAGCGGTGCGCGATATCCATGGCACTGAGATGTCCGCGCACGAGCGCTGTGTGGTGCGTATTCGTGACCAACGCCAACACGTACCTTTCGGCGAGCTCAGCCAGCAGCTCGGGCACGCCCGGGATGTACCGCACGCCCCGGCTCCACTCCTCGAGGTACGTGTCGCGAAAGCGCGCCATCGCTTCGTCGCTTGGCGCGCGCGGTAGCTCGCGGGCCAAGAGCGCGTGGCACACCGCGTCCATCGAATACTCGTCGAGGCTGCGCGCCGCACGCGTCTCGAGCTCCTCGAACACGGCGTCCACGCGCGAGGCGAACGCCGCGTACTCGAGCGCTGCACCGTTCTCGACGAGCCACGCGTGCGAGCGCTTGAAGCCCTGGTCGATTCGGCCTGGGGAGTATTCGACGAGCGTGCCGAAGAAGTCGAAGAGCAGGTGCGTAGGGCGTTGCATGGCGCTCCGATGAAGAAGGCGCTCAGGCTATTGGCGAAAGCAGTGTGTTGCCTAGACGGCGCGTGTGACGGAGGATGCCGAGCATGACCAAGCCCAGCGTGCAGCTCACGATCGAAGGCACGATCGCGAGCCTGCGCTTTGCGAACCCGCCGCGGCACACGCTGACCGCCGACATGGTGACCGCGATGCACGAGCAGGTCGCGACGCTCGAGGCGCGGCGCGACGTGCGGGTGCTCACGATCCGCAGCGCGACGCCCGGCGTCTTCATCACGCACTATGAGGTCGGGGAGCTGGCGCAGATCGCCGACCTCATACCGCGCGATCCCAAGGCGGCGCCCGTACCGCAAGAGCAAGAGCTGCACGCGCTCAACAAGCTCATGCTGCGCCTCGAGGCGCTCGACATCGTCACGATCGCCGTGATGGACGGGCTCGCGATGGGTGGCGGCCTCGAGCTCGCGCTCGGCTGTGATTTCCGTTTGCTCTGCGATGGCGCGCACGTCGTCGGTCTTCCGGAGACGGGCGTCGGCATCATCCCGGGCGCGGGCGGCACGCAGCGCATGGCGCGCTTGCTCGGTACGGCGCGCGCGCTCGATCTGATCTTGCACGGTGCGCTGCTCACGCCCAAGGACGCGCTCGAGGCGGGCCTCGTGCACCGCGTGTACGCGCCGGAGCACTTCGACGAGCAAGTGACCGCGTTCGTCGGCAACCTTGCCGCACGCGCCCCGCGCGCGCTCGCGCTCGCCAAGTCGGTGATCCGCGCCGGCGTCGAGCAGCCGCTGCGCGAGGGTCTGATGCTCGAGCAACGAGCGTTCGCGCGCGCGATGGCGACAGCGGACGCGCGCAACGCGATGCGCGCGTATCTAAAGGGCGAGCGCTACACGTTCAAAGGCGAGTAGCGTTCAGCTGCGCTGCCGTATCCGCGGTCTAAGCAGGCACGCGAAAGTCGGCTTCCGCTTTGGGCCAATGCGCGGGCTCGACGTCGGGCAGCTTCGTCTCGAGCGGGTGCCACGCGCCCGCCGAGAGCGCAGCGACGACCGCAGGCAACGGGCGCGCGAAGACGCCGCGCAGATCGGCCTCGCCCGCGAGCGTCGGCGTGAACGCGAGCGCTTCACGCCCCGGCACGAGCTGCGCATCGACACCGGGTTTGTTGCCGCGCGGATCGATGCGTAGAAACCCGTGGTCCGGCAGCAGCACGCAGACCATGCCGTGCAGCACGAACGAAGGCGCGGCAGGGTCGAAGCACAAGCGCTGGTAGCAGAGACCTGCTGGTACGTTCGACGCGCGCAAGAGCGCGGTGAGCAGGTGGCTCTTCGCGTAGCAAAGCCCCGTGCGCTCGCTCAAGACCTCCGAAGCGCGCAGCGTGAGCTTGCCCTGGCCCGCATCACCCGTATGCGCGACCTCATCGCGAACCCACTCGAAGAGGATGCGCACCGCTTCGAGGCCCGTGGCCTTCGCCGTCAGGCGAGCGGCGAGCGCGCGCACGCTCTCGGTCTGCCAGTCGATGACGTCGCATGACGCGAGGAACGGCGCGTAGCTCGGCGAGCTCTTAGCTGTGATCGGACTGTGCTCGTGCATTGCGAAGCGCCGTTTCCTTCGTCGATAGTAGCAACATGCGAGTGCTTGGGCTTGGGCTCGGTTGGGTGATGATGATCGTTGCTTTGGGCTGCGATTCGTCGCAAGCACCGGGCGCGAGCGCGCGTGCAAAGGACGAGGGCGTCGCGGTGCCTGCACCGTTGCCGGAGCCCGCGCCGCCACCAGCGCCTGCACCCGAGCCGCCGGTGCCCGAGGTCGCAACGCCGACCCGGCCTGCGGTCGCGCCGTCGCCGATCGACGAGAGCTGGAAGACGCACACCGATCGGCGCACGAAGGTCGCGTTCCGCTATCCGGGCAACTACCTCGTGCGCAGCACGCGCACGCGCGCCAACGAGAGCGCGCTCGTCTTGATGCAAGACGACAAGTTTTCGCGCGCCTACCTGAACGGAAAGCTCAAAGGCGAGCCGATGGACGGACCGATGCAGATCACGGTCTGGCTGCGACACGCCGCGCTCGAGGGAACGACGCTCGAAGCGTTCGTGAGGAACGAAGTCAAAGGGGTCGGGGAAGGCGCGTTCGAGCGGCTCGAGGTCGCAGGCTCGAACGCGATCGCGTATCCGACGGATGGCTCGTGGCAGGGCCGCACCGTCGTGATCGAGCGCCCGAAGCTGCTGGTGCAAGCGCACGTGGACTTCAACGCGCTCGAGGATCCGATTCGCAAGGACTTCGAGGCGATCGTGTCGAGCATGACGTGGTGAACGCGTTTTACGATCTGCTACCGTGCGCGCACCTATGACGTCGAGACGGCTCGGGTTGGGGCTCTTGGTGTTTGCGGTCTGCGCGCTGCTCAGTGCGTGCTTCTTTGGACGCCGCGGGCGCACGTTGGATCGAGCGGTCGAGCACACGTATCCATGCGCCGCGGCCGAGGGCTACCGCTACGAGCACCTCGGGACCGATCGCTACCGCGTCCATGTGTGCTTCAACCGCGCCGACGAGCGCTATCGACACCGAGCGATCTTTCACTGCTCGCGGCGGCGCTGCGCGAGCTTGTCGGCGCGCGCGCAACAGTACTTCGCGGGCGCGTCGGGCTGTCCGATGGCGAGCGTGACGGCGCGCGAGACGGTCGACTCGACGGTCTTCGATGTCACGGGCTGCAATGCAGAGGCGCTCTTGCGCTGTGAGATGCGCGATCAAGAGGTGCGCTGCGACCCGGTGCATCCGTTCGTGCAAACGCCGGTCACAGCTCCGACGCCGCGCGCGCCGCGCGCGCCGAGCGCGCCGACGACCGCGGGTGGCGAAGTCACCGCGCCGGACTCAGGCGTAGCGCCCTGATCCAAAGCGCCGCCCTAGTCGATCACAACTTCGCGCAGGGTGTACGCGACGCCGCCGCGCTGATCGCGCAGGACGAAGACGGCGAGCATGCGTGCGGGTGCATCGTCGCGCTTTGGCATGCGCCACTCGATGAGGAATGGCTCTTCGCCGTCCTGCTCGCGCTCGAGCACCGAGAAGCGCCGTTCGAGCACGCCGACGGTGACGAAGTGCGAGAGCAACAGCTCTTCGGGGCCAGCTTCGGTGGTCTCGCGCGCTGTGTCCTCGAGCGAGATCTCGATCTCATGCACTTCATCGTCGGCGCTTGCGCTCGGACGCATGCCTGCATCGGCGGCGGGGCCTGCGTCGCTGCCTACGTCGTCGAACCCTGCGTCTTCGTCTGAGGCCGTACCGAGCAGCAAGTACGGCGGCCACACCTCCTCGTCGAAGCGGATCGCCTCCGCGGTTAACACCGGGTTGTGGTTGATCGAATCGTCATCGAGCGCGAGCGCGATGTGCGCGGCGAAGGTCACTGGCTCTGCATCGCCACCAACGCAGCGGCCCTCGCGATCCGCGGCTGTCGTGGCGGTGCCGTCGGTGCAGATCGTCCCGCCCAAGAGCACGCGATCGGCGCCGTGCAGCTCGTCTTCGGCCGGGACATCGAGCTCCAGGATCAGCTCGCGGTCCAAGCGCGGCTCGCCAGAGAGCTCGCCTTCATCCGAAGTGATGGGCCCACCGACGCAGCTCGGCAGCTCGCCGCGCGGCGGCGCTGCAGGGCAGCTGTGCAGCGCGTAGCTGACGCGCTCGATAGGCTCTTCGCCAACGATCAAGATGCGCACGCGCACGCGCTCGCCCGGCTCGGGCGTGGCGCGCGCTTCATCGCCGATGACCTCGGCGCGCACGGCGAGCACGCGCGCGTAGGTGAGCCGCCACGACTTGGGCAAGTCCGGAGGATCGCAGCCAGCGACCAGCGCGACGCACAGAAAGCCGCACGCCATAGAGAGCGTTCCAAGCGTTCTCACAGCTCACCTCGCACGCCGATGATGGGCAGGAGCGGCAATCCGAGCACTTCATCCGTCACGCGGTAGTCGTAGCCGTACACGGTGGCTTCGGGGTGGCGCTGGTTCAAGACGTTCTGGATGTCGAGGTACAGCGTGATACTGCCCGTGCGGATCTTCCAACGCTTCTCGATGCGTAGATCCAAGCGGCTGAAGAGCGCGGAACGCACGCTGTTGGGGCGGCCGAAGATGGGGAAGTGGCTGTCGTCGTCGGCGATGTAGATCGCCTCTTCGATCGGCGTCTGTGGGTTGCCGCTCACGAGCCGAAAGGTGCTCGAGACCTGCCAACCGCGGCCGAGCTGATAGCCCGCCGACGCGGTGAGGATGTGCGGTTGATCGAAGTCGAAGAGCACGTAGCTGCCATCGCGCTGCTCGCGCTCACTGCGCGACAGCGAATAGGAGAGCGCAGCGAACAGCTCGCTCATCTCGAGCTGAAGCGCCAGCTCCATGCCGAACACGCGGCCCTTGCCTTCGTTGACGAGGCGCGGCTCTACGTTGCCTTCGGTGTTCACCACGAGCTCGGAGAGCCACTTGTAGTAGCCCTCGACATCCACGCTGAGCTCTTCGCCGATCTTTTGCTCGGCGCCGGCGCTCAAGTGAATCGCGCGCGACGGACCGAGGTTTGGGTTGCCGAGGCCCGGGATGGCAGATCCGAGCGGCGGCGGTTGCGAGAAGAGCCCGACGCCGGCTTTGACGGTGGTGTCTTCGGTGACGCCGTAGCGCGTGCTGAAGCGTGGATCGACGGCGACCTTGTCGACGTCGCCGTAATAGTCGACGCGCACGCCGGGGACGAGCGCGAGACGCTCCACCGGGCGCACGGTGAGCTCGAGGTAGCCCGCGGGCCGCAACAGATCGACGTGGCGCTCGAGCGCGACGTCGACGCTGTCGCTGACAGGGTCGGCCTCGTTCTGTCGGAACTCCGGACCTTCGTACTCGATGTCACCGGAGAAGCCGGCGAAGTCGAGGCCGAAGTCGAGCGTGAGCCAGTCCGCGAGCGGCGCGTGCCAATCGGCGCGGCCGTAGAAGTCGGGGCTGCGCACGCGCTGCGTGACGATGTCGCCGATCTCGAGATCCAAGATGAGATAGCCAACGCCGGCTTTGATGTCGTGGGTGAAGCCGCCGCCGTACTTGTGGCGCCAGCCGATCAGCGCGCGGTGGAACTGCGTCGATGCGGCGAGCGCGCCGCGAAGCTCGGGCAGGTCGTCGTCGGGTTGTTCGAACAGCAGCTCGAGCGAGTCGCTGCTGCCGAAGCTCTGCAAGTACAGCTCGTCGTCGGGGCCGGCGCGGTAGGTCGCGAGCGCTTGATAGTCCCAGTACACAGGCGCTGCGACCAGCTCGTCGTCCGCCGGTTGCAGCGCGAGCACCGCCTCGATGTAGCTGCGACGAGCGGCGACTGCGACCGCGACGTCGTCGCCGATCGGACCTTCCAACATCAATGAAGCGTCGAGCAAGCTGATGTCTGCGAGGCCGTGAAAGCCATCGCTGCGCGGCGAGCGCAGGTGCGCGTCGATCGCGCCGCCGATCGCGCGGCCGTAGCGCACGGAGAAGTTGCCCGGATAGAAGTCCACCCGCTCGAGCAGCGCGGCGTTCACGAAGCTCTTGAAGCCGCCCAAGTGGTAGAGCAACAGAACGGGCGTGCCCTCGAGCATCACCACGCTGTCGTTGGGGCCGCTGCCGCGGATCAGCACCAGCGTGTTGTTGAGCGGCGGGCGCGCGACGCCGGGCAGCAGCTCGACCGCGCGCAAGGGATCGTTGTTGGCACCTGCGATCTGCGCGACGCGCTTGGCTTCGATCGGGCGGCGCGTCACTTCGCGCGCGGGTGCTTCGGTGGAGGCGGTCGCGCTGAAGCTCGCGCTGTCGTCTTCGGGCGCGAGCGGAAGCGGCTCTGCCGGTGTTGCGGGTGATACGGGCGCGGGCTCGGTCGTGGGCGGCGGCGTAGCGGGCGCGATCACCACGGGCTCGGACGGCGCAGGCGGCGGCGGTGCGCGGAACACGTAGCGATAGCGAATGCGCGCGAGCACGGGCTGGCCAGCGCGCTGTGCGGGCTGAAAGCGCGAGCGCTGCAGCGCGGCTACGGCTGCAGCACCAAGCTCGGGGTCGGGTGCTTCGATCACGACGGCCTCGATCACGCTACCGCTCGTGTCGATCGTGATCTCGAGCGTGGCTGCGCTGCCTTCAGCGAGCACGCGGCCTTGCGGGAGCTCGGCTTCGGCTTCTTCGATCAAGACCGGCGGCGTGGGCGCGCTCGGGTCGATGGGCGCGGCAGGTGCGGGCGCTTCGGCAGGCGCGGGCGCTTCGGCAGGAGGTGTCGTCTGTGCGACGGCGCTCGACGAGAGCCACAGCGCGAACACGAGCACATAGCCACTTCTCATAAGCAACCTATCAAGCATTTCGGTCTCGACCGCTTCGCCGATCCGAAGCTCCGCGTGCTTCGGTGCCGCTGCCGATTGCGCTACAGCGGCGTTCTCAGGCGCCCGACAGTACTCATCGCGGCCTGTCGATCAACCCTTGGCGTTGCGGCACATGTTCAGGGTGCAACGGGCCCGAGCACTTCGACGGGCACGGAGCGGTTGGGCCCTTCGTTGCCAAGCACACCGCCAGGATTGTCACCCCAGCAGTAGATGTGATGTTCGTTCCAGATGCACAGGTGCTCGCTGCCGGACGTGATTCCGTCGAGGGCGAGCGTCTCGAACGGGTTGTCGCCTGCCGCGGTCTCGAGGCGTATCGCTTCGATGGAAGAGGTCGCGTTTGCTCCGAGCTGTCCCAGCGTGTTGACACCCGCACACCACACATCGTTGTCGCTGTCCAAGTAGCAGTGCGCGGCGGTGCCGAGCCCAGCGCTGCGCAGGCCGCTCAGCGTGCTGCCGCCGCTGCGCACGAGCGTCGGCGCAGCCACGTTACTCGCAGTCGATCCGACGCCGAGCTTGCCGGGTATGTCCACCTGCGCCTCGTTCAGCCCGAAACAGGCGACGCTCGTGTCCGTCAAGAGCGCGCACGTCGCATCCTGCGCGCTGCTCTCGAGCAGCACGCGATCGACGTCTGCGATCGACACCGCGATCGGGATGTCGCCGAAGGCGCTGCCCCCGCCCCAACACGCAAGGCCCGTCGCGGTCTTCGCGCACGTGTGTCGGTTGCCGGCGCGCAGCGAGCTCACCGCTGTCAGCGCGCCCGCGCCGCTCGTGCCGAGGACCTGTTGCGGTTCCTCCGAGAACGGGACGGTGGTGTTGTCGCCAAGCTGACCGGCGTCGTTGCGGCCGGCGCAGAACACGGATGACGAGAGAAAGCATGAGTGCTCTTCGCCCGCAGCCACCTCGACGACGCCTTCGGGCGCGCCATCGATCCCGAACATGGAGGTCGCAAACGGTGTATCGCTTCTGTCGGTCCTGCCCAGCTGACCGAACTCGTTGCTGCCCCACGCGTACACGTGGCCGCTATCGGTTACGGCGAGCGTGTGCCGCGCGCCCACGCTGAGCTGCGCGACCTCCACGAGCGGATCTCCGGTCTTGTGGCGCACGAGCTGCAACCGCGGCACTGCGGCGACCTCCGTCTCACCATTGCCGAGCCTGCCAGCGCTCTGACTGCCCCAGCACGCGACGCGCCCCGAGTCGAAGAGCGCGCAGTTGTGGGCCTCGCCTGCGCCGACGTACTCCACGCCCTCGCAGCTCTGCTCGAAGCAGCCCCACAGGCAGTGCTCGTCCTTCCTGCACGGCGTGCCCGGTGGGTTCGAAGCGCCCTCGATGCAGGCGGACGTGTCGTAGCTCTGGCAGTGGGACGAGCAGGCCAGCGTGCCGCCCGCGAACGGTCCTGCGATCGCGAAGTCGATGTTGGCACAGCTCGCGCCGTTGAGATCGCTGCCGTCGCAGACCTCGCCGGCCTCGCGCACGCCGTTCGGGCACACCGCCGCCGCGCACTCGCCGGTCGTCACCGGCGTGCCCTCGACGCAGAAGTGATCGGCGTTGCACTTCTCTTCACCGTCGCACGCGTTTTCATCGGTGCAGTCGGCGTTGCTCTCGCACGAGTCGCTGCAGTCCGCTTCGCAGCCGTCGTTGGTCACGTCGTCGCCGTCGTCGCAGTCTTCGTCGGCGCTCGCGTTGTGCTTGCCGTCGCCGCACTCGGCTTCGGTGCAATCGATGTTGCACGTCTGCGATTCGCCGCTGTCGTCGCACTCTTCGGTGCCGAGCTGCGCCCCGTCGCCGCAGCCCGCCGGCACACACAGGCCGATCGCGCACATGCCGGCGACGCCGTCGTCGGTGGTGCACGCTTCGTTGCTCGTGAGCGGCGTGCCCGGCGCGCACATGCCGTCGCTGCAGCGCTCGAGGCCATTGCACACGCGCGCGTCGTCGCACTCTGCGTCGAGCGTGCACTCCGCTTGCGCGCCGCCATCACCGCCGGCGTCGAGCACAGGGATTGCCGCCTCATCCGGCGTGCTCCCGTCTACGCCCGGCGCACCGGCTTCGTCGGGCCCGATGACGAAGCTGTCGAAGTCGGTGCAGCCGATACAGGCGGCGAAGAGCGCGCAAGCGAGGGCGAGGTGCTTCATGGCTAGAAAAAGCTGCCCTGCACTCCGACACCGCACCCGCTCGCGCTGCAGCCAGCGAGCACGCGCGTGCGCGAGGCCAGCGCGCGCTCTTCGGGCGTATCGAGGATCCACCACACGACCGCGCCCGCGAGCATCGCAACGCCAACGGGGAGCAGCACGTTCGTCGTCACCTGCAAGGTCTTGCCGCTGTCGCGCGCGCTCTCGTCGCACGTGCCCGTCGCGCAGCTGTCGCGCAGATCGCTCTCGGCGCCGCTCGTAAGCGCGCCTGTGATCGCAGAGGTGATGAGCACGAGCGCGCCGCCACCGCCGAGCAGGTACGGGCCGATGCTGCGCTGCTCGCTCGGCGGCGGGGCGCTTGTCGCTTGCGTCACCGGCTTGTGATCTTCGATCACGAGCGGCGTCGCGACCCCCGGCTGCCTCAAGACAAGCAAGTGCTTGGTCGTATGACCGGGCTGCGCGTCGACGGTGAGCGAGAACGACTCGTGGCCATCGGCGTGCGCTTCGATGCGATGCTCGCCGGGGTTGAGCGTGAGCCTGCCGGCTTGCAGCAAGACGGGCTGACCATCGACGAGCAGGGCCGCGGTGCTCGGAGTCAGCTCGATCTCGAGCGTCGCGACGTTGCCTTGCGCGCGCGCGATCACCTCGACCGCTTCTTTGCGCTGCGTGTCGGTGAGCGGTTGCTCGGCGTGCGCGATCGCCTGGGTGAGCAAGCCGATGGCAGCGAGGTAGTCGCGCGACTCGAACGCCGAAAGGCCCATGCCGCGCAGCGTGCGCGCGTTGGGTGCGACCGCGTGCGCGCGCTCGAACGCGGCGCGCGCCTCCGGGTAGTTGCCGTGCGCGAACTCTTGCAGGCCCTCGCTGATCGCCTTTTTGTACTCGGGCGACTTGCTGGCGGACGTCTGCGCGTAGGTCGAAGCGGCGGGCGCGGCCGCGAGCACGAACAACGCGATCGCAGCGCCTTTCAGCAGGCTTGTGAGGCTTTTCTTAAAATTGCTCATAGGTCGATCACAACACGCAGGAAACAGCCAGGTCGTACGCGACATTGAATTGCGTTTGTGGCGACTCGACCACCAGCACGTACTGGCCGTTGTCGCTGTTGTTCGCGGAGAACGACGCTTGGTAGCGCGGGGACATCCCGTCACCGAGATCGATGGACGCGGCGCAGCGCACTTCGGCGCCGGAGCAGTCTTCGCCGCGCAGCAACGAGACCACGAGCGGCGAGTCGCTGAGCACGCGGTAGGTGCAGCCGCCGCCGAAGCCGACGTCGAGCTCGAGCGGATAGGTGTGATCTTTGAGCGGCACGAAGCCGACGAAGTCTTGGCCGCCCGAGGGGTTGCAGCTCGTGCTCATCAAGTGCGGCGACTCGGGCGTCAAGAGCGGCGTCTCGCTCGTGAACATGTCGGCCGGGCACATGCCAGGCACCAGCTCGATGTTGAGCGAGAAGATGCCTGCGCCGTCGCGGCCATCGATGATCGCGGTGACCGGCTCGCCCGCCGCCAAGTAGCGCGTGATCTCCGCAGGCCAGCGGCCCTTCGTGCTGTAGCCACAGCCGAGCGCTTCGCCGCCGCACACCGGGCCGCGCTCGAGGTAGATGGCGGGATCGAAGGCGTCCGAGCTGACGCTGAAGCGGTACAGGCCCGCGACCTCCGGGATGTAGCGATACGCGCGTTCGGGCTGCGCATCGCCGCCGCACGTACCGCCGTGCACGCTCGCGCCGCCGACGGTGGTCTTGATCGTGGGCAGAGGCTCTTCGGTGAGATCGATGCGCGGGCACTGCACCGGCTCGACCAGCAGCGTGATGTCGCCGTCTTCGCCGCCGCTGGCGCTGGCCACGACCACGGCGCGATCGCCGGCTTCGAAGTGCTGGATGATCTCGGACTGCAGCGTCGCGCCGAAGTTGTCGTTGCAGGCGAGCTCGGCGCCTTCGCAGGTGTCGTCGAGCACGGAGATCGCCGTATCGATGGCCGAGCCCGCGGTGCTGATCCTGTAGTAGTCGGTCGCTTCAACCTGCAGCTCGTAGGCGACGTCGTTGCCGCTGCCCACGCGGCACGAGACCGTGAAGTTTTGATCGCCGTCGCTGGTGCTGACCGTGTTCGTGCCGAGCGCCAGGCCTAAAACGCAGTCGAGCGTGGGCATCGGGGGCATGCCGCCGTCACCATCGCCGTCGCCGTCGCCGTCGCCATCGCCGTCGCCATCGCCGTCACCATCGCCGTCACCATCGCCGTCACCATCAGCGTCACCGTCACCA
>WUUC01010939.1_pt1 | contig 15240 bp, 18 predicted proteins | sample 6278441 | NCBI WGS metagenome assembly WUUC01 (sample SAMN13675441, study PRJNA597444) | soil metagenome | isolation source: soil | place: USA: Washington | collected 2017-10
CCAGAGCGGCGCGGAGGGCGTTGAAGTCAGCCATGAGCTTCTCCATGTTTCTGCTCAGTCGCTTGCTCCGGGTGAGCAGGTCGACAACGCCGTCAGCGACCATCGACAGGCCAGCCAGGACGGCGTAACGGAAGGGGCGGGACACGGACTCACCGCCTCACGGGGAAAGGACGAAGCCCCCGAGCGGGAGTTAGGTCTCGGGGGCTTCCACCGGGCCTGAACGTCCCGGCTGCATGGGGGAAGGGCGGGTAAGGAACCTCGACGTTGTCGCACGCGCGGCTAGGCGGCCAGTTCGCGTTCCAGGCGTTCGATCCGGGCAGCCTGCCACTGCATCGGCCGCTCTACGTCCTCACCGGCGGCTTCACGGCGAAGCAGCCGAGCAAACTGCTCCTCGGCCGACTCAAGCTGCGCTTCCAGCCGCACCCGCCGGTCCGGGTGGACCGCCTCGGCGACCTCGCGAGGCCCGCGGTAGGAGTGGTTGCCGTTGACGAGGATCGGGCCCAACTCGCCGTGCTCGGTGAACACGACCCGCATCCGGGTCAGCCGGCCGGTGCCGCGCTTACCGCCGCGCTGGCCTTCACCGCCGTAGATCCGGTCCAGGTCCTCATCGTTGAGGAACAGCCCCGGGTCCATGTCGCCGATGATCGGCAACGTTTCGCAGACACAGCGGTCGTGCATCGGCTTCAGGTCTTCGACCGTGTAGATCCGGGTCGCGGCCACGACGCACAGGCCGCACGGCCCGGTCTGGGACAGCTCCGGCCGAAGCACCCGCCGGTACCCTTCAACGCCCGCGATCGACGACAGCGACCCGAGGGTCCGCCGGACCTGTTCCCGCACGGCCAGGGTTACGTCGGTCCAGGCGACCGCTTCGAGCCGCGACATGGCCGCCTGCTGGGCCTGCTCCTCTGTCGAACCGCGGGCAACGACCTGGTACCGGTACTGCTCTGCGACCCGGTTGTACGGCTCGCTCGGATCGAGGGCGTCACGCCGCGACGGTGCAGAACTCGTGTCGGTCGTTGGGGAAGTCACCGGTGTTGTCGGGGTTACCGGGGTCGTCGTTGGGGTTGTGGTGCTCCCCGCGCGCTGGGCTCGGAGTTGCTCCAGTTGCTGGGCCAGCTCCCGCGCGCGTTCACGCAGCAGAACCGCCTGCTGGCGGGTCGACCGTTGAACCGCAGCAGTGGATGGCTGGGTCACCGGGTCCGGCAGCGCCAGCGGGATCGGATCGTTGATCCGGGCGCTGGGCTCGACGTCGCCGGTTTCCGGGTCGAACTCGCCGAGCGTCACGAATGCGACCTGACGCTCGCCGGACACGAGGGCCCGGGCAACCTCGGGGGTCATCCGCCGGCGCAGCCGGGTGATGTCCACCGCCCCGGCCGGCGATACCCGCCGGCCGGTCATCGTCGACACGGCCTGCGCCAGGTAGGCGTCGGTGATCCGGGCCATCTGCGTCTGGGTCGGCTGGACGATGCGGAGCACCTCGGTGATGGCCCGCTGTACCCGCGCGCCGTCCCACCAGCCGACCGTGCCGAGCGCCCGGAATGGCGCCAACGCCGCCGCGATTGCGGTCTGGGTAAGTTGCTGCCGAAGGCTGGCCTGTGCCTGTACCAGCGCGATGAGAGTCGCGATCTGCGCCGCGGTCATCGCGCCGGAGCGAGGCTGAACGGGGGTGGTCGTGGGCGCGGTCATCCCTGCCCCCTAGTGGTCCGGGGTAGTGCCCCGTAGACTGGATCGGACTAGACTGTCCACCCACGGTTTGGAGAACACCCGTGAACGAACGTGGCCCCGGCGTCCTCGTCGAACTCGATGAACGCGGAAGAGCCAGCCTGGCCCGCCTCGGCCGGCACACCCGCTACCTGGCCACCGTCGCCCCCGACGGAACGATCATCCTGACCCCAGCCGTGGTAACGACTCTTGCCTATCTGGAAAGCCTGCACCCCGGGATCGAACTCGAACTAACCGTCGGCACCGAGGTGGCCCGGAAGATCGACGACACCTACGACGACGACCAGGCCACCTGGCTTAGCCGAACCACGGTGCCGCACAACATCAGCACCCAGATCCTCGCCCTGGTCCGGGCAGCCGGAACAGACGGGATCGCAGCAAAGGACATCGTCAAGGGCGTCGAAGGCGCACGGGCCAGCGTCTACAACGCGCTCGCCATCCTCCGCAACACCGGCCAGGTCTACAACTCGAACCGCCGGTACGTCCTGGGCCCGAACGCCCCGAAGGCCTAGGCAGCCCTGTTGGACGCCGGGCCAGGACCGCTCCGGTCAGGCGTCTGGCTCTGCGGTACAGGCCCGGTCGTGTTGCCGTTGGCGTCGACCTGCTGCTGCGGAAACATCGCCATCATCGTGGCCTGGATCTGCGCATTGAGGAGCTGTTCCTCGGTGACCTCGGTCATCGTCCGGTCCGCCTCCGCGGGGGACATGCCCAGCACCTTGATGTACAAGGTCCGCTTCGGCAACAGGTCCGCCAGTTTCGTCGCCGCGTCCGCACGTTCGGCCAGCGACAGCCGGTTCGCCGGCGCCCAGATCGTCTCCAACGCGGCCAGGTCGGCCCGGTCGGACTGCCCGGCGTGGATGAGTACCAGCGACATGACCTGGGCCCACAGGTACGACGTCCGCGTAATGCGGTCTTCGACCTTGAACACCAGGCCCTCACGGGCCAGGCTGGCGCCTTCGGCGGACTGGTTGACACCGGCAGCGGACAGCATGTGGAGCGGGGTCCTGGTGACGCTGGCCAAATGCTCAAGGTCAGCCTTGACCGCTTCGAGGATCGGCCGGAGGTCGACCTGCCCCGACTCCCACATGTCCGCGGTTGCCGGGATCATCCACAACGCGGCCGGGTCGGCGGTGAACACGGAGTTGTAGTCGATGACCTGACCGGCGAGCGGGTGGTCATCCGGGTACGTCAGAGGCAGGCCACGGACCGCGCGCTGGCGGAACGCCTGCATCGTCGCGATGACCATCCGATCCAGGATCTGCTTGTTGATCCGGTCCAGGATGTCCAGGTGCAGCTCGAATTCGCCCTTGCCGTACTTGTTCTGGAACCGCACGACCGGCATCCGGTCGTGCGCCAGCGTCCCGGAACGTTCCTCGTCCCAGTCCCAGTCCTTGCCGGTGAAGTTGATCCCCGGCGTCGGGAACACCCGTTCCGAGCGGTCCCACTCACGGCTAGCGAACGAGTCGTAGCGGGTCTTCCGCCGCGTCGCCACGTAGATGACACCGGGCAGGAACAGGTATGCCCGGTCCTCACCGGCGGCGTCGTCGTGCATGACCTTCAACGCGGCCAGGAGCCGGCGCGGGTTGACCGGGTCGGGTTCGCCGACCATCCACCGCGGGTCCTCACACGTGACCAGCGGCGCCTCGGTCTCCGCGTCGATCGGGCCCACGATGACGTACGCCTCGGACAGCGCGAGCATCCAGTCGTGGACGTCCGACGCGGTCACGTCGAGCCCGGCCCGCTTCCACAGCCGGCCCACCTCGGCGTCGCCGGTGGCGTCGTCGTCCTGGATGGTCCGGAACCCGACCGGCATCATCCGCTCGGACATCGCTGACACGACCAGCTCGGCGAAGTTCGACCTTGCCTTCCTCTGGAAGGCCTCGAACGACTCGCGGGCGTTCTCCGCACCTTCCGGGAGCGGGGCGTTGCCGCGGTGGTAGTCGTACAGCTTCTGCAACCGGATCCGACGGTCCCGGTCGTTGAGCATGTCGAACAGCCGCTTGAGCCACCAGCCGGGCGAACGGACCACGTCGGTCTCGATGGGCACCCCTGCACCCCCGCACGCCTATTCTCGGTGCATGACTGCACCAGACGAACCTACGGGTGGGCATGTGAAACGTTTTTCGGTCAACCTGACCGCGAAGGGTGTCCGCGCCCTGTCTGGGGCGCAGCAGATCGCTGAGGAAACCCAGACCGAAGCCATGAACCGGGCCATCATCTGGTACGAGTACACGCTCCGGACCGTCGCCGAAGGCGGCGACGTGCTGGTCCGCTACCCAGGGGAGGACGTCCTACGTCCTCTACACCTGTTCTAGATACGGCCGAGCCCCACGACCAGAGGGAGGTGCGGTCGTGGGGCTCGGGGCGGGGGAATGGGCTACAGGATGCGGCGGGCGGCGTAGAACGAGTAGATGCCGCTGACCTTCACGCCGGTCCGCGGGTTCGACGCGTGGACCATCTGCCCACCGCCGATGTAGATCCCGACGTGGCCGGCCGACGGGAACACCAGGTCACCTGGCGCAAGCTGGGACCGGGACACGGCCCGACCCTTCCTGATCAGCCCGCCGGTCTGGTGCGGAAGGCTGACACCGATCCGCGCGTACGAGGCCTTGACCAGTCCCGAGCAGTCGAACGTGTTCGGCCCGGCCGTCGCGAAGACGTACCGCTTGCCCACCTGCGCCCGGGCGTACGACACGACCGTGCCGACCTTCCCGGTAACCTTCGGCGGCGCCGTCTTCGGCGGCTTGGAACTGCCGCCAGCGTCGCTCGACGACGCGGTCTGCACCGTGACCGGCTTCTTCGGCTTCGTCGCCTTCACCACGAGGTGGGCGTCGACGGTTACCGCGGCCTGGGCAATGTGGCGGCGCAGCAGCCGCTCCGCGACGTCGCTGGTTCCGTCGTACTCGACACCGGTGTACGCCACCGGGTCGGGCAGCGCAGAAACGGCAGCGGTGCGGGCATCGACGGCAACGCCACCGATCCCGAGCGTCAACGTGGCCAGGATCGCGGTCGCGAGGACGCGGCGGAGGGTCAGACGGAACGTGGTCAGCGGTTTCTCCGTGGACGGCCTGGGGCTCTCACGCGCTTCCCGGGCTGACAGTCCCCTGCGGACCGTCGACTGTGGACTACGACCAGCGCAGACCACCCGGAAACCCAAGCAGGGTGGGGTACGGCGATAGTGTGCCGGCTACGTCCCTTGTCCGCTCGACGTACTACGGAATGCTGTCGCTGCGTTCCGTTGTGTTCCAGTAAATTCCGAGGTGTTTCACTTTGTTTCCGTTTTGCGCGAACACTTTCCACCCGCACGGGTGACCGTCATGATGGAGGAACCTCCGCGGTTATCTCTCGTTTGGTCTGAGCGGGCTGGCGGGTTACTCGGGTGGAAAGGGAAAGAAGGCCGGGCGCGCGCTACTCTCCCGCACAGCGGACTTAGTCCCCCGCTGAAGCGCCCGGCCTTCCCGAGCCCCACGCTTCGGGGCCCCGTCGGCATCTACCGGATGCGCATGGCCGGGTAGTTATCGATCGAGCGCCGCTGGATACCGGCAGCAACCGCGTCACACGCTGCCTCATAGGCCAGCACGGCGCTCATGCAGGCATCGATCTTGCGGGCCGACTTCGGGTGTTCCTTGCGGATCTGCAACCCGGACCGGCCGACCGCGCGCCGGGCGTTGAGGACGTGGCGGGTCAGCGCGAGCGCCATCTTGTACTCGTGGCTGCCCTCGGCCAGGTCCAGCGGACTGGAGTAGCCGATGCGGCCGTCGAGAACTGCGTCGTGGAACCGTTCGAGGGAGGCGACCATCGCGGTCGGGCGGTTGGTCCACCACTCCAAGGGTCGCTTTGCGGTAGCTTTGACCCTCATGAGTTCGCCGTACTCGTTGTTCCATTTGTCCAAATAGTCCTGCCAGTGTGCGGGGTCGGAATAGAACCCCGCCACCTCGTACTCGCGCATCGCCCGGGACACCGCGGCGTCGACCGCTTCCCGGTCGACCTGCCAGTTGTCACCCTCGGCGCCGGCCGGCTTCTCCCACAGGTCCAGGAGCTGGATGTGGCCGTCCTTGAACCGGCAGGCAACCAGCGCGGTCGCATCCTCCCGGACCGAACCGTCGAGCCCGAGCGTGACCAGGTCCCGCCGCTTCAACGCCTGCCCCGGCCGGGCGCACGCCGTCCATTCGTGCTCGGCCAGCCAGGCATCCGAACTGGACGTCTGGGCGTTGAGGAAGTACCGGCGCGAGTCGGCAATGTCGTTACGCAGGTCGTAGAACTCGTCGACCAGGCCGTCGATGTCGATCCACTCGACAGCGTCGCCGTACGACTCGATCAGCGCCGCACGCAGCTCGGCCTCGTCGGACGGGTCCTTGCAGACACCCCACCGGTGGTCGTACAGGAGGCGGTTGCGTCCGCGCTTCTTGCGACCTTCCCGGATGGCCTCGGCCTCTTCGAACGTCGCTTCGGCCATGGACTCTTCGCCGGGGGCGAACATGGTCGTGGTCTCCAGGAACCACGTCCCGGAGCCCTTCTTGCGCTTCCGCATGTTCCGGGTGACGGTCCGATACATGCGTTTGAGTTCAGGTGTCGTGTATAGGTGGGTTTCGTCCAGGCAGATCCAGGTCTCCTTGCCGCCGTCCTTCGCGCTGGAACTGGCGGTGCTGACGCGGATCTCGCCGCCACCCGGCAGGATGATCCGTTCCAGGCCGGCGTCCAGGTTCGGCACGTACGACAACGGAGGGTCGTCTTCGTCTTGCGTGACGTTGTAGTAAATCGTCGCGTAGACGTTCCCGGTTTGCGTCTCCTCCGTCGCAAGGCAACGGATGAACGGCGACCTCACCGGCCGGCCCATCGGCTCACCCGGCTCGTAGACGTACCGGAACCCGAGGCCCCACGGGTCGGTGTAGACCTCACCACCGCGCGCCCACCCGAGGAACCGGGCAGGGCCGAGCGCCTCGAACAGCGCGATGTACGACGCGAGGCCGGACTTGTTCGTGCCCTTCGGTCGCGACAGGAACGCGCTGTCGTACAGGAGGTGGTTGTTCGACGGGTGCTCGCCGACGGCATACGCGTCGACGACGAACCCGGCGTACTCGTCGGTCAGCCGGACCGGCTCGCCCTGGACGTCACCCGGACCATGAACGACAAAATGCTCAATCCAGGCAACGGCGAGCCACCCGAGGCTGCGCGCACGGTCGGCGTCGGAGTGCGCGCGCAGCAACGTGCGCGGCATCGCCGGTCAGGCCGAACGGGTCAGCCGGTCGCGCCGAGAAGCGATCGGCGTCACCGACGCCCCACCGCTGTTCCCGGCAACCTCCTGCTCCACAACCTGAACCTCAGGCTCCGGCGCGTCACCCCAGTCGGCGTCGTCGTCAACCGGCTTGTACCGGATCCGAAGCTTCCGCAACGCCTCGATCGTGGTACCCATCTGGTCCTCACGCCGGCGGATCTCCACCGCCGCGGTCGTGGTCTGCTCGCCGCGCTCGCACAGCTCCCAGTGCGCCTGCTTCTGGTATGCCGTCTCCAACGCGAACGTCCAGTCCGACGGGCGCCACAGCCGGCAGTGCGGCATCTCCCGGATCTGCTCCCACCACTGCGTCACCATCGGGTGCCACTTCTTGCGGCGGGGCAGGGCCGGCAGGTCCGGCGACGCTCCGTCGAACGGAACGTCGGGGACCTCCACCCAGTCAGCGTTCGGGGTGCGGCCATGCTTCATGGCCTTCGGGGCGGTTCCACGGTGTGCCATATGAGTACTCCCATGTCGGGACATAGAAGAGCCCAGCTCCTTGACGGGGCCGGGCTCAGTAAGCGGATATGTTGTGCCGTACCCGGCAAGCGGATACGATCGAATTTCGTTCCCCAAGCGAATCGAGGAAAAGCTGTGTCCTGGCCCTACATGCCCATCGACTACCCCGCCGAGGCCTCTGCCCTGTCGATCACGCAGCCGGTCCCCGTCGGCCGGTACACCGACACCGGCACCGCCGCGGTCATCGACCTGTCCAAGCCCGGCATCGCCGTCGCCATGCACGGCGGTGGCGGCACGATGCTGCTCCACAACATCGCGGTCAGCGCGGCCCGCATGCCCGACACCCTCATCTGGATGATCGACACGAACCACGGGGGCCTGACCGCACCCTGGGTCGTCGACCAGGAGGAAATCGTCCCCGACTGGGTCGCCGCCACCCCGGACGCGGCCGTCGCCATGATGCAGGCCGCAGTCCGGATCGCCCGGGCGCGGCGCGCTTACTTCGCCAGCGAGATGCTCCGCAGAGACACGACGGTCCTACCGGTATCGCCGAAACTGCCGCACATCGTCATCCTGATCGACAAGCCTGACGAAACAGCCGAAGCCCTGCCGTTCGCTGCCGAGCTGGCCGAACTGGACCGCATCGGCCAGGCCATGCGTGTTACCACGTTCACGGCATTCCGACGTTCCACCGCCGAGTGGATTCCCGGCACGACGAAGATGAACGCCGACTCGGTGTTCTGCGGCAGGGTCCACACCACGATCGAGTTCGCCTACCTGATGGAGTACATCGCGGGCGCCGGCCCGGAAGACCTGCACCACCCGGGCCAGTTCTTCCTGAAGCGCGGCAGCGACCGTACACCGCGCAAGCTCGACGCGTTCCGGACCACGGCCGGTCTGCTGCGGCACACCTCCCGCGAGGTGGCACCCCTGCGGATCGGCACCGTCCTCGACCAGCCCTCGGTCGATGCAGCAAACGCAGACGCAGACGGCGACGCCTACGCAATCCGGTGGGCCCGGGAAGACACCGCCAAGTGGCTGGCCTGGCTGCGCAACGAAGAGCCGGCAGACTGACACCTCTGGGCAAAGGGACAAAGATGGCCAGCCACGTCGTGGCTGGCCATCTCCCTGTTCCGGGTTACCCTGTCGGTGGTCGCTCCTGGAGAGCGGTCGGCTGAAGTAAGAAGCGGTGGCCAGCGGCTACTGTCCGCCGCCGGGCGGCGGGTCGGTGCTCACCGGCCCGCCGCTCATCCGTCCGAGGCGTTCCAACAGCTCCCGGTTGTCGGAGATGAACTCCTGGAGCACCTCGTTGAGCTGCTGTGGCGGGTTTTCGTAGTTGTCGGCCTCGTCGGCCTCGAACTCGATGTCTTCCAGCGCGGTGGCGTACCCGGACCGGACCGCCGCGGTGACGACCGCGGTCAGCTCCTCAGAGAACCGTTTCATCGACGCTGGGTCGACGGTGATGACGACCGGCATCACGACCGGGGGAAGCTGGTCGGGCATGTTGACCGCGACTGGCTGCATTACCGGGCCGTCGCCGGCCCGGCCGAACGACGGGGGTGGGTGCGCCACAGGTTTACTCCTGCTGTTGCCGCTCGCGTTCTTCACGACCGTCGAGCGAGTGATGGGTAACCATCCACGACATGGACCCGTCCCGGCACGGCACCGGCTCAACCGCCGGCCCGCATATGCACGCGTCGCCGCCGTGGACGTCGTGGACGATCAGATCATCCTGCGGGTAGATCACGGCGATGTGTGGCTCGACGCAGTTGAACCGCCACACCGCTACACCCACACGATCCGGGTCGCGCCACCGTGCCCGTGCACAGCAATCGCGTCACGGACCGATGCCCACAGCACCGTAGACCGGTGCTCGGACAGCCAGGTGATCCGGCACCAGCCGGGCGGCAGCGACAGGACCTGGCCGTCGGGGAAGACGACTTCGGCCGGGTCGGGGAACTGCGTCCCGACCGCGACGATCCCCGTCCCGGACACGCCGGACACGTCCAGGTCACGGTGCAATTCGAACCGGCGCGGCAACGCCAGCACGTCGGGCAGCACCTCAGACAGCCTGGTCACGGAACCTCCCTGTCCGAGATCCGGGAAAGAAGTTCGTCGAGCTTCGCTTCAATGCGCTGCTCACCCTCGCGAGACTGGGCGCTGCCCCAGTGGTAGAACCACGCCAGCCCGGCCACCTGCCAGATGATCTGGAGCGCTTCGGACTGCCAGTTCTCGAACGTCGCCGCCAGGAACGCTGGCCAGAACTGTCCCCACTCGAACACCTGCCCGTGCTCGCGGGCCTCGTTCGATACCTCGATGGCCTGGAACACGAACTGGCCCGCCCACGACGTAAGGAACAGCACCGCCGTAACCAGGACGAACGAGTACGCCTTCGGCCACGACGGCTTCCGGAACGGGTCGACCTTCACAGCAGTGTCCACACCCAGGTGGGTGCGACGGAGTACGTCAACGTGATCGTGCGGCCGGTGGGCACGGACACCAGGCCGGAGGTAACGCCGAGGGTGCGGCCGTCGACGGCGATCCCAGTAACGGTCCCGGACGCGATGTGGACGAACGCGTCACGCCAGAACGGGTTCCGGTACGCAACCGTGGTTGCCGGAATCGCCGGTGTTTCGCCGACCGACACCGCGCCGGGCCGGCGGATGTTGTCGATCAGCTTCACGTTCTGGCAGCCCGTCGTTTGCGGTACCGCGCGCGTGTTGTCGGTGAAGTAGATGACCCCGGCCAGCGAGTTGTTGGGATCCTTGAATTCAACATCCGTCGATGTCTCAATGTTGCACTGGTTGATCGTGATGGGGAACCGACCGTCGGAGGAGGAGATGAACTCCAGGATCGTCGCGCTGGCCTCGACCCCGAGGTTGTCTATCGTCATGCCGTGTTCGGCGGCGCCACCGGTCAACCCGAACAGCGCGGTATTGGTGTAGACCATCACCATCGTGCCGGCGGTCAGATGGTCCGAAACCGTGGAGCCGTAGTAGAACCCCTCGCACGAGTACCGGTCGATCTGCACGTAGTGGTTGTTACCGAACCCGGGTACCCGCAGTCCCAACCCCAGGTCGTTCGTCGGCCGCGCGGCGTTCATCTGCGCCGGCGTCATGTCCGCGCAGATGCCGAGCTGCCGAATGTGCATCTGCCCGACACGGCCCAGGTGGACCGCGGTCACCGACGGGTTCCGCTGCGCCACGATCTGAAGACCGTCGATCACGATCAACATGTTCGACCAGGCCGCCGCCGTCGGTGTCGGCCCGGCCAGGATGCACGGTGCCCCGTATGTTCCGTCGCTGACCCCACCGACGTGCGTGGAGTACAGGACCGCGCCGGCCCGTTGCGGCGTTTCTTGGAGCCAGTGGCCGAACGTGCCGGAATGGGTGTGTGACCGGAGCTGGAGGATGACCTTCTGCTCCGTGTCCGGTTGCGGCGGGATGCGGATCTGCGCGTGCGAGTTGTACGCCCCGCCGATCTGCGGCGCCCGGGCCACGACGTAGATCCCGTCGGAGAACCAGACAGTCGCCGAGTACGCCCCGCTGTCGATGGCCCGGTCGACCGCGTCCGCGATCGCGGCCTCGATCGCGGCGGCGTCGTCGGTGCCGAGTACGGCCCGGGAACCAGCAACGGTGCCGGCAGCGGCTGTGGCCAAGGTGACCTGAGTCGCCGACTGGTACGACAGGACAGTAGTGACCAGCGCAAGTCCGTGCGCGGTCAGCCCGGCGCCGTAAACCGAGATGGTCTTGCCGACGTCGGCGGCGGTGAACGCGGCCCCGGCCGCGGTCAGGACCGCCGACGACTCGGTGATGCTGACCCCGGTAACGGCCCGGCCGTCACATTTCGCGCCGAAGTCCTCCGGCCACGATTCGACCCGCCGGCCCGGCGGACCGCCCGACCCGCCGGCACCGTAGAAGACTCGCGAAACCATCGCCTGACCCCCGGCCCGGTTAGTCGAGATCGAGGGTTTCCAGATCGATGCTGCCGACGCGGCGGATGTTCCCCGTCGACACCGACGCGCCAGTCATGTTCAGCCGTAGCCCGTCGGTCGACACCCCGGTAACAACGAGTAGGCCCAAGTTCGGCTCGGTCACGACGTCGCCGGGTTCGACCGCAAGCTTGAGGGTGTCGGCAACCTCAGCGTCCAGGTCCGGAACGTTCCCGGTGATGGCGCCGGTGGTCAGGTCGATTTCCAGGGTGCCGACGGCGGTTTCGGTGCCAAGGTCGGTCCCCGGCCGGAGCAGGGTCAGTTCCACGGTGTCGGTGTCGACGGTGTCGACGCGGATCCGGAGTCCGGCGATCGTGTCCGGGGTCAGGTCGGCCAGGCAAGCCAGCACGTTCGGGGGCTCCTACTCGAAGTATCCGTTGATCGTGACGGTGCCACGGATGATCTGCGACGCGGTCGCCGAGGCGACGGGCATCGACAGGATGATGTGGCAGTAGCGGCCGGAGTCGACGACCAGCGGGGTTGGGAAGACCCGGTTGATTTCTGGTGCGGCATCACCCGGGCCGGCCGGCCCGGTCGGGGCCGTCAGCGGGAACGCCTGCATCCCGATCGGGATCCGGCGCGGTGCCCATGTCGTGGCCGCGTCGGCGGTGGCCAGCGACACCGCGGACGAGTTCACCCCGATGGACCAGTCCAGAATCGTCGGCGTCGTCGCGATCGCGGCACCGGTCACGACCGCGCTGATCGACAGCCCGGTGATGAACAACTGGTAGCCGGTCGGCACGACATACCCGAACAGGGCATAGTCGGTCGCGGCCCCGGCCACCGCAGCAAACTGGTACCGGCCGCCGAGCGTTGTGTAGCCGGCGGCGGTGTTCGACAGCGTTGCCGACGTCGGCGCCGCCGAGTTGGCGTGGTTCGCCGCCTGGGTAAACGCGGTCGGGGACTGGTAGGCGCCACGTCCCAGCGACGCCAGCGTGATCGGCCAGTCCCGCTCCATGGAGATGACACCCTGGATGACCATGACCCGGCCGAGCTGGATCTTCGGCGCGGTTCCCGGCGCCGACGCCGTGTTGTACGTCCGCATGAAGATCGGCTGGCGGGCGGCCGACACGGGGAACGGCTGCGACGTCGGGAACGGCAGCATCTTCAGTTCCTGGCCGGTGGCGAACCCGACCTGGCCCGAGTCGATGACGATGACGTAGTTCGCCATCTCGTTCACGGTTGGCATGGTGAACGCGGTGGTGGTCGTCTCCACCCCGCCGTAGTTAATGACCCCGACCAGCTCGCCGACAGCGTTGAACCTGAAAAAAACGCCGTCGGTCGGTGCGGCAACACCGGTCGCAAGCCCGAATCCCAGCTCCATGACGGAGTTGGCCTGGCCGGCGCCAGCGTTGACGATCGCGCCGGCCTGGAACAGCACCGGCAGGCTGCCGTACAAGGGAACCTGCTTGATGGACGTAATCTGCGACGCCGTCGACACGGTGGTGATGCCGGAGTTGTTCAGGGTGATCAGACCGCCGGCCTGCGCCACGGTCTGGGTCGTCGTCGTCGTTGCCCACAGGTTCGAGTTGACCGCGTTGCCGTCGACCTGGTCGTAAAACATGATCGTCTCGCCGTTGGAGACAGCCAGGTGGCCATCCACGGTGGAGATCAGCGGCCCGCCGTACCCGGTCGTCGCCACCTTGACGTAGCCGGCCGCGAACGGGTTCGCCGTCAGCGTGGTCTTCAGTTCCTTGCTGGAGGTGACGTCGGCAAGGTCGGGCGTCGAACCACCCTTGATGATTACGGACATGGGGGTTCGTTCTCCTACCAGCCGATGACGAAAAACGGATACCGGCCCCAGGTCCCGTTGGACGCCGAGGCGACAAGGTCAAAGCCCACACCGGGGGAGATGTTGGCAACGTACGCGGTTACCCCGTCGAGCGCCGCGTCGAGCGGGTCGTGGTCGTCAGTCGGCTGCCCCGACGGGGAACACGTAAGCCGGGACGATTCGGTGACCCACGCGGCCTCTACCGGCTGCACGACGAGGAACGCCTCACCGCCGGCGGCGTGGCCGAAGTCGACGACGACCTCAGACGTTCCGGAGCCCTCGGGAAGCCCACCGGCGCTGCTGCCGGTGGCCCAGAACTGGCGGCCCGGCATTACGCCCTCGACACCGAGTAGACGGGCGTCCCCGACGAAATCAGCTTCACCACGACCTCATCGTTCGGGTTGGCGTCCCGCACGTCGATGACCGTCGCGCCGGGCACCGCCGGTACCCGCCAGCAGTGCGTCCCCGTCACCGTCGGAGCTGTCCCGTCCACGGTGATGTAGATGTCCTCGGCGCCGTCGGTCAGGATCTCCACCTGCTTCGGCACGTTTGCCCAACCCGGCGTCCCGGTCGCACCGAGCTGGAACGTGACCGTGTCCACCGTGGACGCGACCATGGTCTTCTCGTGCGCACCGACGTGCCCGTTCGGCACGGTGTAGCTGGCCATCGCCCGCCCTTCCTACTTCAGAGCCGGATGCTGCTCCGGCGGACGATGAAGCCGAGGCTTTGCCGCGGCGCCTTCCCGGGATGACTTCGTACGGTGGCAGTGCGGCGGCACCCGGTCGTGCGCCCAGTCGAGGTTGTCGAGAGAGTGGTCATCGCCGGGCACCTTGTGGTCCAGGTAGTCACCACCAGCGACACCACAGATGTGGCAAATTTGCTCAGGGTTCCGGGAGCGAGCGAGCATTCTCAACTCACGCCAATTCACAGGGAGACGAGACGACCGCGTAGAGTTACGCCACGCGGGCCGGTAGTCAGGCATCGACCCACCGCCCGTTCCGCAGAAACCCATGCCTGTCGCAGCAGTCCCACAACAGCGACGGCTCCAAGTGCAGCGGCGACGCCGACACCAGCTCGTGATTACCCGGGTTCGTCGCCCGCCACAGGGTCATCACCGGACACCAGTGCCACACCACCACGGTGCCGAGCACGTCCTCAGCCGCCCGGTCGACCCGGAAGTAAACATCGCCGCCGGCATTCGTTGCGCCGGCCCACCGGCCAGGCGGATCCCGGTAGTTGCTGCGCATCCCGGCACCACCACCCCGGCCGACACTCCCGCCGCCGCCCTGGTCGCTGCCCTGCCGTTCATGGACCTGTGCCGTGAACAGCACGTCAAGCGCCGCAATCCAGATCGCGATCCACGACAGCGCGAGCACCGTCACCGGCTCACCGCGCGCGAACGTGAACGCCGACAGCGGCCACCCCACCCCGGACGCCACCAGCAGCACCCACGCGAAGACGACCCGCGGTACCGGCCGCCGGCGCCTACCCGAACTCTTCACCAGGCGCGACCACGAGCACCGACGCGTTCCGACCCGACCGCGTCGGGCGCCGGTCACCGGACTGCACCAGCTCCCCGCCGGCCTTCGCCTCGGTGATCCGCGCCGACACCGTCTGGTGCGGCAGGCCGAGCGCCGCCTCGATCTCGTCCGACGTAGCACCGACCGGGCCGCGGCCGGCGACGTAGGCAATGACCCGCCGGCGCAGCGACTCCTTGGTCGTCACGATGCTGCGGTGCGCCTCGTTCGACTCGCGGTTGCCGCCATGGAAGTTCCGGGTGATGTCCGCACTCATGCCGCGCACCTCCGATGGGGACGGGCGGGCGCTGCCGAGCCAGGGCGGGGGGATGCCTTCTATCTACGTGCGCGTAGGGAGGCGATAAAGAAGGCCGACTTATTGCCTAAAAGGCGTGTCGACCACTGTGGACATGATGCCTGGCCCAGCCCGTATGTCAAGCCGCCGCGCCAAGATCCCGATCATCCGGAGTTCCTGAAGGCGAACGCACACCGAGGGACACAACGTGGC
>WUUC01074527.1_pt1 | contig 15240 bp, 17 predicted proteins | sample 6278441 | NCBI WGS metagenome assembly WUUC01 (sample SAMN13675441, study PRJNA597444) | soil metagenome | isolation source: soil | place: USA: Washington | collected 2017-10
AAAAAAAAATTTTTACAATCGTAATAATAAAATGAAAAAAAACTAAAATAAAATATTTTATATAAGAAAAAATATGAAACAATATTTGATACATATCTAAAATAAATTCATAAATAACAACTATTTTAGGAAAAAAAAAATCAAATTCAAATATCGTCAATCTGCGAATTATTCTATATCTAATAATTTTAAAAAACTTGAAATGATGTTTGAATTTTTTTGCATTATAATTTTCAGCAAAAATAGTAAAAAATGAATGTACAATTCCAGAAATAGAATGATAATTAATTTTATTTAAAAATGAGCCATAACGTACCAAACGAATTTTGGCAAAATTTGAACTATTGAAATCAACTGCAACAAAATCCACATTCTTTTTCATCAAACTATTTACAATATAATTATCAATACGTCCCTTTATAAAACTAAGAAAAGTTAAAGAAAAATTGAATTTCAAAATATTATCCACAAAAAAGCTTAAATTCATCTTGTTATTTTTAAAATAATAAATATGATAAATGTACTTACAAAAAAAATATAAACGAACTGCATTTCTACTTTTTTTGTACCTATATTTATATCTTTTTATCAAAAATTTCAATTGTCTTCTCCTTCTTTTATTTCACATTGAAACATCATCATATATTTTTTCGAATATTTTTTTAAAAGTAAATACTAATTTGTCCGTATTGATAAAAACTTTTTTTTTCAATTTTATATATTTATACATAAATCTCTTATAATATCTAATATATCTGTATCTAAAAAAACGAATTTTTATAGATACATATATAATTTTATTACGAGAAAAATTTATTATTATTTTAGCAAAAAATCAAACGATAACCGTACAATAACCCAAAAAAATAGCAAATAATGCGCGTACCAAATAACTAACAAAACTCAATATTAATGGTAACTGCCAAATAAAAAATAATACTAAATTTCAGAATATTCTAACAAACTTAAAATTTAACTCTTCTTTGTAAACCAAACCCTCTATCACAACATCTTTTTTTTGCACAAAATTTTTCAAAAAATTCTGTTTAAAATTAGTGAAAAGGAAGACTTTACGCAATTCATTAATATCATCTATTAACGTAGAATCATAAAAAACACGTAATTTTCTGGCATAAACATCAACATAAGCTATTATTAAATCAAATATAAAATTTAATATAATGAAATATATACCATAAAAAAAGCTGAACACTACATTTAATAAAAAAGCAAATATTCTAAATATAGGAGCAAAACAAAAAAATATAATAATATTAAAAAAAATGCCATTTCTTTTATTGTATAATAAACTAATCCAGAATTTTTTATCTGTTAATAAAAGCTTATATTTAATAATAAAAAATTCGTAATAATAATTTTTTATTATGCTTACATACGAAAATAATACCTTAAAAAAGGCATCATTTGGCTTAAATCATAAAAAAACTCTACTTATATACGATAATAAAACATCTTTTATCTTTTTCATCTAAAAATGATATCATTTTTAACAAAACTTCTAAATAAAGTCTCATATTTAGTTAATGGACGCCTTCAATAAATAGTATTATTTTTTAAGGTTTTGACAATCAAGTTCATGTTTTCTTCAAAATCACCAATTTTATACTTATATTTATTTACAAGATGATATAAATATAAACGACGTTTTATTTTTCTCCTCCTGCGCCACATTATTTTGTAATATTTATTCCACCATCTCAAGCATTGAGTTTTATTAGAAATAATAACTTTTGAAAACAAATAACAATAAAAATTTATACATTGAAATGAATCATCATTGCCAGGTATTGGAATACTTACACTTCAAGATAAAACATTGGAATCAACTATTCCAATAGCCGGCACATTAGCCGATAAAAATTCATCACTAACAATCTCGCAATCCTTTAAAGACGGTAAAAATAAAGCTCCAGGTAATCTTCTTCTACTAAATAAAAACCCTATTAAACTACTAAGTCCCTTTCTATCATGATGTCTAAACTCATACTTATTTTTTATTGCTGAACTATATAATAGTTTTCCTCATCCAACAACAGACTTAAAATTTGTCAATGTACCATTAATTCATTTATATACTGAGAAAGACTCGCCACAAACATAACCATATCTGGCAACGAATGGGGCAAAATACGCATTTAAATTGACAAATCAAACTGGGCGATAAATTTTTACACATTTTCTTATATAGGTTATTCCAATTCTAAACAAATAAACAGCAAATATTATATCAAATACAAAAATATTTGATCGTCAACCATAAAGCATCCAAGAAGAAAAAAATTTACTATTCAAAAATGAATGTCCTAAATTCGCGCCAATCTTTATTAGTTGATTATATGTTAATTGTATCACCTTTACCAGCTACCTCATATATATATGAAAACGAATAAAAATAATCGTACTACATCAACAGAATGTCAATATCACGAAGCTACTTCAAAACCAATATGATGCAAAGCTGTAAAATGACCCAATAAATATCTAGCAAACGAAACAGAAATAAAAATTGTTCCTATTATAACATGCAATCCATGTAAACCAGTTAATGAATAAAAAGCACTGCCATAAACACTATCAGAAATATTAAAAGGAGCAATAAAATATTCACTAATCTGCAGTGCGGTGAATATTATTGCCAAGAATATAGTAACACTAAATGCAATAATTCCATCATTATATCTATTAGACAAAATAGAAAAATGGGCCCACGTAATAGATATACCTGACAATAACAATATAACAGTATTCAACAATGGCACTCCTCATGGATTTAATGGATAAACATTAATAGGTGGTCAAACTGCTCCCAAAAATATAGATGGTGATAAACTACATGCAAAATAAGCTCAAAAAAATCCAAAAAAAAACATTACTTCCGAACCAATAAATAAAATGAATCCTATTTTTAGGCCTTTTTGAACAATAATTGTATGATCACCTCTATAAGTAGCCTCTCTTATTACATCCCTTCATCATATATACATGGAATATAACAAAGAAACTAATCCTATCAAAAGCAATATAGCTCCATATTCAATTCTATGCATAAATGAGGCAACACCTGAAACCAAAATAAAAACACTGATAGATACAGCTAACGGTCATGGACTTCTCTCTAATATATGATACATATGTCTATTATTCATCATAAATTAATGAGAAGCTAAATGAATAGAATCATTTAAGTACATACAGGTTAAGGTGACAAAAATATATGCTTGTAAACAAGCAACACCTAATTCTAAGACAAATATGGCAAACAACAGCAAATATGGTAATACAACAATAATTTTTTTTAAACTACACATTGTTGCAACAAACTCTGCTAAAATATGTACTAATGTATGACCTGCTATAATATTAGCAGTTAACCTAATAGCTAAACTAAACGATCTAATAATATATGACAAGATTTCTATACTTATCATTAATGGATACAAAGGCAAAGGAACCTCAGGCACGAATAATTTCAAAAAATTTACACCATGACTAAAAATACCCAAAAAAAATATACCTAAACATATACTAAGAGAAAAATACAATGTTCAAGCTAAATGGCTTGTAACTGCAAAAGCAAAAGGCAACATACTGAATAAATTTAACAATAAAATAAAACTGAATAAAGCAAATAAGAATGGAAAATATATGAATCCAACATGTCCTATTTGCTCTGTAACTATTCTGAATGTCACTAAATAGACATTTTCTAAAATGATCTGTCAACTTTTTGGAACCATTTTTTGTTTATAAAAAATGAAAAAAAATATAAATCCAACTATGATTACTACTACAGTAGTAACAGTCAGGTTAGTTATACTAATTTCTAAATCTAATAACCATAATGGAATTATGGTTATAATATCAAATTGTTCTAATGGGGAAAATAAACTTTTCATTTTATTATATTATGTATACTACGCATACCATTTATGATGTTTAAAAATTTTTTAAGACACAAAAAATCTAGATTTAGCTTTTCTAAATCTAAACTTTAGTTTTATTAAGCATAAAGGATTAAGAAAGCCATCATAATAGATAGCAAACCCATTGCTTCAGTTAATGCAAATCCTAAAAACAAATAACGCAATAAAGCATTTTGTAAATATGGATTTCTAGTAACTGAAATCATATAGCCAGCAAATATTATTCCAATTCCAACTCCAGCTCCAACAACACCAATAACAGCCATTCCAGCGCCGACGTACTTAGAAGCAGCAACCAGAGATACATATAATATAGAATCTTTCATAATTTTTATGTAAATTGTAATTGACATAATAACATGCCCAATATCAGATTTGAACTGATAACCTAAAAAGGATTGATTTTTGAAACCAACGCGTCTACCTTTCCGCCAATTGGGCATATATTTAAATTATGTATTATTAAAAATCTATCTATCTATTTCTCCAAACACAATGTCTTGTGTCCCAATAATAGTAACAAGATCAGCTAACAAGTGTCCCTTACTCATGAAATCTAAACCTTGTAAATGAAGAAACCCTGGAGCTTTTATTCTACATCTATATGGTCTGCTAGTATCATTCGATACTAAGTAAACACCAAATTCACCTTTTGGTGCTTCAACAACTGCATATGAATCTGATTTAGGCACCGAAAATCCTTCACTATATAATTTAAAATGATGTATTAAAGCTTCCATAGAATATTTCATAAATGCTCTGGATGGCGGAACAATTTTTTTATCCTTTACAGCATGATGATCAAATTGACGAAAACATCTTAAAGTATAAACAACTTGCTTCATCAAACTTAAACTTTGACGCATTTCTTCAATTCTAATCATATATCTATCAAAACAATCACCATTATTGGCAATTGGAACATGAAATTTAAATAAATTATAACCATCATATGTTTGCAATAAACGCAAATCTCACAGTACTCCAGATCCTCTTAACATTACACCTGTAAAACCTCAATCTAAAGCTTGTTCATAAGATACAATACCTACGTTACGTAGACGCTGATTTCAAATTCTATTATTAGTAAGCATATCTTCAATTTCATTTATCCTTTTGTTGAATCTATATATAAAATCTCATATATCCATATAAAATCCATAAGGTAAATCCATATGAATTCCACCTGGTCTGATATATGCTGCATGCATTCTAGCTCCAGATACACGCTCATAAAATTCCATCAATTTTTCTCGCTCTTCAAAGGCCCATAAAAATGGCGTCATTGCACCAACATCTAAAGCATGAGTAGTTAATGCCAACAAATGATTTAATATTCTAGTTATTTCACAAAACAAAATACGTATTAATTTAGCCCTTAATGGCACATTACATTCAATTAATTTTTCAACAGCTAAAGAATAAGCATGCTCTTGAGCCATCATGGAAACATAATCTAATCTATCAAAATAAGGAAGTGCTTGCATATAATTTTTATATTCTATTAATTTTTCCGTACCACGATGCAATAACCCAATATGTGGATCTGCTTTAACTACCATCTCACCATCCAATTCTAATACCAAACGTAAAACACCATGAGCTGCAGGATGTTGTGGGCCAAAATTCATAGTCATATTTTTTATTTTCTTTGTTATCATAATTTACATTTTACGTCAAGCATTTTCTAATCTGAAATAACGAAACTCCTGGCTCAATTCTAATGGTTCACTCACAACAGATTTTATAGCATCATCGTAACGTAATTCCACATAACCAGTTAAAGGAAAATCTTTTCTAAATGGAAAACCTACAAATCCATAATCTGTTAATATTCTTCTTAAATCAGGATGCCCAATAAATATTATTCCAAACATATCTCAAGCTTCTCTTTCTAACCAATTAACAGAATTAAATAAATTTATGGCAGATAAAATAAATGAAAAGGGTTGTAAATATCCTCTAACAAAAATTCTAATATTATATGTTACACTATTTAACACATATATGTATTCAAATCTATAATTAGACATATTTATCAACTCTAATCTATCAACAGCTATTAAATCTAATAACTGTGAACAGCGTAAAAAACAATCTAACTTAAGGAAACCCAAAACCTTTAAACAATCATCATTTTTTATATATAAATTTAAATATTTATCTTTTATTAAAATAAAAGATAAATATTTAAAAAGTGAAAAGTATATATGAAAAGTTAAAAAAAATAGCTTTGCATAATTTTGTTTAATTTTTATTTTTTTTCTTTTATCAAACAAATAGTGTAATTTTCAATATTTTATTATTGTCAATCTAAAGCACCTTTAAATCATTCGTAAACAAAACCAAGTAATAATATTAACAAAAACAATACCATGGCAAAATAACCTAAAAAACTTAAACTATTCAAAACGATAATTCATGGAAATAAAAAAACTATTTCTGAATCGAATATCATAAACAGAATAGCAACAATATAAAATCGTACCTCAAATTTATTTCTGGAATCACTGAATGGATTAAATCCACATTCATACACTGAAATTTTTTCAGGATTTGGATATTGAATAACAATTAAATAAGATAACAAAAATAATCCAAATGAAACAATTACACATAAAAACAAATATTTAAATATTAATACATATTCTACAAACATTATAATAAAAAAAAATTTGAGAAAATATAATCAAACAAAAAGTTAGGAAATATTCCTAAAAATATACATAAAAAACACAAAAATGATAATAAGTAAAATTCCCTCCTACTTACATCAGAAAAATAATGTATGAACAATAACTTGTACACACCAGTTGAAATTCTATTATATAAAAATAATGAATATAACATTGTTAAAAACATACCACCAACCGTAAAAAAAATAACTAAACTATTTACAAAAAATGATCCAATAAAAATAACAAATTCTCCAACAAAATTAACAGTGCCAGGAAATCCAAAATTTGATAATATAAAAATAAAAAACATAGAGGTAAAAACAGGCATTAACAAAACTATAGCACTATAATAAAAAATAACTCTACTTTTAAAACGATCATACAAAGAACCAATAGATATAAATAAAGCGCTAGATACAATAGCATGACCAAACATCATAAAAGCAGAACCCAACATTGCAATAATGTTACCACTAAATAAACCAATTAAGCTGTAATTCATATGTGATATTGAAGAATAAGCTATTATTTTTTTCATATCAATTTGTGCAATAGAAAAAAAAGAAGGTAAAAATATGCCGATTATGAAAATTGTAAATAAAATTTCAGACAAATCAAGTAATATATCAAAAAAAATAAAAACCAATAATCTTAAATATATATAAAAACTCAACTTTAATACAATTCCAGCTAAAATAACTGAGCCAACAGTTGGAGCTTCAACATGAGCTTCTGGTAATCATATGTGAACTGGAATAATGGGTACTTTAATAGAAAAACCAAAAAATAGAAAAAAGAAACACAAAACTTTAAAATTGACTAAATATAAAGAAAAAATATAATAGTTGAAATTAGAAGAACCAGTTATAAAATAAAAATACAAGAATATAAATAAAGCAAAAATAGAACCAAACAATGTATACAAAAATAAAAGATAAGCTGCATATATTTTTCTATCTCTTGAACCAAAAATACCTACAATGACAAACAAAGGAAATACAATAAACTCAAAAAATATAAATAAAACAAATATATCAGTAGTGAAAAAAACATTTAATAAACAAAACATTGATAATATCAATAAAGACAAATATAATGATATTTTATAACTCAAATATCAATTTAGAATAACACATACTAATAACAAAAAACTACAAAGTAAAACAAAAAATATAGAAATAGAATCAATACCAAAGAAATATTTTATATTAAATCAATCAAAACTAGAAAATAAAACAATACTATTAAAATAGAATACAGATTTGTTTAAAAATAAAAATAAACAAAATAGTATTATACTCAAAAATAAAAATAAAAAATTTGTAATAACTCTTATCATGTTTTTAAATAAATCAAAAAACAGTAGAAACAAAAAATAAAAAAGATAATGATATTGGTAATAAAACTTTTCAACCAATAAACATTAATTGATCATATCTATATCGTGGTAAAGTACCTCTAATAAAAATAAAAAGAAAAATCACGAAACTTATCTTAACTGAAAACCATAATCACAATGGGATATAATATAATATTACTAAATTTAAAAAAGGTATTCAACCACCAAAAAAAAATATTACTATTAATACACACATAATAAGAATATTTGAATATTCGGCTAAGAAAAATAAAACAAAAGTAGTTGCTGCATATTCTACATTATAACCTGAAACTAATTCAGACTCTGCTTCAGGCAAATCAAATGGAACTCTATTTGTTTCAGCTAAAGCTGAAATAAAAAACATAAAAAAACTAATAAATAATGGTATAATAAACCAAATTTTAGTTTGAAATAATACTATCTCACTAAAATTTAATGAGCCAACACATAATAATACTGTCATAATAATAATGCCTATAGACACTTCATAAGAAACAAATTGCGCAGCTGAACGCAAAGCGCCTAAAAAAGCATATTTATTATTAGACGATCATCCGGAAATAATGATACCATAAACCCCTAAAGAAGAAATAGAAAATAAAAACATTAGACCTAAATTTATATCAGATAAGACTAAACTATAAGATAAAGGCAAAACTGATCAACCTAATAAACTAATAGTAAAACTTAATACTGGCGCAATAATAAACAATATTGAATTAGAAAGGCCTGGTATAATGGTTTCTTTAATAATTAATTTTACAGCATCAGCAAATGGTTGTAATAACCCAAGAATACCAACAACATTAGGGCCACGACGTCTCTGAATACCAGCTAACAATTTACGCTCTAATAAAGTAAATAATGCAACTATTAAAAATATTGGTAATATTGGTGGTAATACTTTTATAAAACTTATATCTAACAAAAAATAGCAAATTGCAAAAAAATAAATTGAGAATAAAATTGAAAATGAAACATTAAAAATGTAAAACACTACTTAATAAAAGTTTTTAAACGAATTAGATAGTCCAATGAAGATAAATGCATATTTTTTGAATTTAAACTATAAACATCCGTTTTATAATAATTCATAATACTTGAATTAAATAAAAATTGTTTTACTACTAATAATGTTACATCTAGTTTGAGTTTAACATTTAATGCTAAACTCAAAAGACCTTTATCATAATAATCTGATAAATTTCAATCTACTATTAAGAAATCAAATAATTTTATAATTCTGTTAAAATTATTTATTATAGATAAATTTGTTTTTATATAATTTATGAAACAAAGTTTTAATATTGTAAAATAATCCGCAGAAGTTATCACATGTTGTGAAATAACTTTTGTCAACTTCCTTATTCGTCCTTCTATATTAATAAAAACTCCATTATACTCATAAGCAGAACATGAAGGTATTAACATGTTAGCATACTTAGTAGATGGACCTAAGAAATGCCCATGATATATTATAAAATCATTACTCAAACTATCTAAAGTATTTATAAAATTATTATCATCAACATTTGCTAAAAATATAAATCTCTTATTTATATTATTAATAACTCTATCTGTTCTGAAATTATTATTTTCACATATATTTAATAAGCTAATATCATTATGTATAATATTTATATTATAGTATAAATAACTTGAAACAAATTTATCTATACAAAATCTTAAATCACCTAATAAATTATAACTTCAATTATTAAAAAAAACTTTCAATTTCATATACTTATTTATTTCACAGTTAAATAATGATGAAAGGATATTTTTGTGAAAAATATCCTTATTTGAAATATTTTTACCACAGAAAATATCTAAAAAGGCATTAAATGAAAGACCAAAATTACGTAATGGTATATTAGAATATGAATTTACAATACCAATAGAAAAAATTTTTATTCTATTTCCATAAATTGATAGCAATCTTCGTAACTTAGAATTTAACAATGGTAATTCAACCCTAATATTTACACCAACAAATAGAATATTATTTATATTTTCAAATATTTTTATCAATTGATCTGTACAATAGTAATTTCTGAAATTTGCATGAATATTATGCACATTAGGAATATATAATTCTGTTCCTAACATATTAAAAAACCTAGATATGCTATCAATAAAATTTAAATCATTAAATGATCCATAAAATGCTGTTATACCAGTCATCAAATGTTTTTTTATATTTAAAAAAAACACATATATACTTTTTTTTCAACTTATTGAAATAAGCTTATTACTTACATTTAATAAAGGATACACTATTCTTTGAATTGTATTAGAATCATATGAAAAACGAGCTTTATTAGTTATTCAATCCTCATTAACGTTCTTATCATAAAGAGGTAAAATTCTGTAAACTTTATTGTTTAAAAAGTCTATTCTAATATTACTAGCCATACAATCTAATACATCGATACTTTCAAGCGTAGACAATTCTCATGGTCTAGCTTTAAATGAATATGGTTTAGATGTTGATGCACCAACTGGGCATAAATCAATAATATTACCTGACAATTCATCTACAAGTGAATGTTTCACATATGTCCCTATTTCACTAGATTCTCCTCTACCTAGCATACCAAAATCACTCGTACCAGCAACTTCATTTAAAAAACGTACACATCTTGTACAGTGAATACATCTAGTCATTAACATTTTTATTAGCGGACCACAATCTCTATCAAAAATTGCACGCTTACTATATTCGTAAAATCGGCTCTTATCTGAACCAAATACTAATGTAATATCCTGCAGATCACACTCACCACCTTGATCACAAATTGGACAATCCAATGGGTGATTTATCAATAAAAATTCTAATACACTTTCTCTAGCTTTTTTAACTCTATTATTATTTGTATATATCTTTATATCTTCTAACATTGGCATAGCACATGATACTACAAGTTTTAGACTATTACTTGTTTCTACTAAACACATTCTACAATTTCCAGCAATAGATAATGACTCATGATAACAAAAACAAGGTAAATCTACCTTATTATCAGAGCATTTCTGGAAAATTGTACCATTAATGGGTTTTTTTTCGTCATAATATATGTTATTAATAATATATCCCATTAATGGTTTTACGACTGCCCATCATCGGATTTGAACCGATACCTCATAAATGAGATTAGATTTTAAGTCTAACGTGTCTACCATTTCACCAGATGGGCTAAAAAATAAAAAAATTATCATTTCTGTCTAGCAGGAACCAATCGCGAACAATGAACAATTTTTGCATAGCTAAATCCTGCCATTTTAAATTTATAACCCATAGAAAAATACATTGGGTAATTGAAATAATAACCATCTTTACCTATATAGCGTCTTAACTGAATCGTTGTACCTAATCTTTTCATTTTTTTATTTTTTAATCAAATGCACATTGATCCATCTACCAATATAGCTTTACCATAAGCCTTAAAAAGACCAGAAATATTCCACCCGGTAATATTTCTTCTATGTCTTCTAATTTTATAAATACCTTTACTCCAATTCAAGTTAGTAGATATATATTTATTTAACATCTTGCTTTATATTTCTTTCCATTTCACCTAATAAGCCAATCGCTCATGATACTCTTGATTTCATTTTTACATCTTTAGATAATCAATAAGTCAATCTTTTCATATCAAGTAAAATAATATTTACTTCATGTTCTCTATAAAAAACACCTAATCTTTCCACATAGGAACCATCAACTTTATTATTAAATCCTACAACAACCATACGAATTTGTACATTTGGTGAATTAGACCTAATTTTAAATAGTTTTATTTTTAATCTTTTATACAATCAATAAGTTAGTTACTAAAAAAAAAATATGTTCACTTAATACATCAAAAAAAAATATAAAAAACAAATTTACCAAAGTCAAAAAAACAAATGGAACAACAAATGAAATATTAAAAATAAAAGTTCCATCGTTTATACTAGTAAAAAAAATAAATCTTATTATCCTAATATAATAAAATCCACTAATAACACTAAACAATAAAACTAAAAACAAAACAATAAAATTAAATTCAATCATAAGAGATAAAAATATTAATAATTTTCCAAAAAATCCTGACAAAGGAGGAATACCTGCAAATGATAAAAATATCAAAGCAACAAAAAGTGATACAACAACGTTTAAATTATTAAATATGGATAATTCGAATGAGTCGACGAATTCAAAAAATCCAGATTTTCTAAACATTAACAAAAACATGAAAATCAAACTAACACTAATCATATAAGTCACAATAAAAAATATTGATACAAAAAATCCAAAAAAACTCGATAAACTAAAAACTAAAAATAAATAACCAACATTTGCTATTGCACTATATGCTAAAAATCTTTTTAATCTATATTGATACATGGCATTAACAATACCAACTAATAATGATAATAATCCAACACTAACAAATATAAAATTTACAAACTCATAATCAAAACTAAAAAAAAGGAAAAATAACTTAAAAAAAATGAAAACATAGATTAACTTCGGCATCAAAGAAAAAAACATTGTAACTACAGTAGGTGAACCTGAATAAACATCAGGAATTCATCAATGAAAAGGGGCTCCACCTAATTTGAAAATCAATCCACTTAATAAAAAAAATATAGACATAAACAATATAGGAGTATAGACTTCGAAAAATTGAACTGTAAAAGAAATATCAAATAAATTTACAGTTCCAAAAATACCATATATTATTGAGACTCCAAATAAAAATAAACTAGATGAAAAAGCACCTAACAAAAAATACTTTAATCCAGCTTCAGTCGAAAAATTACTATAACGTTTTATTCCAGCTAATACATAAAAACATAAATTTTGCAATTCCAAGGCTAAATAAATAACAAACAAATCATAAGACATTAACAATAAAAAAGAACCTTGAACAGACAATAATAACAATAACGGATATTCAAATATCATAATCTTTTCATACAAAAAATAATTTCTAGAAAAAATTAAACATAAAAACAAAAAAAAAAAAAAATATGATTTAAAAAATAAATAAAGCGGATCTAATAAAAAAGAAGAAAATTCTAATAAAACTTGTAAATTATTTAAACCAATCGATATAAAAAAAGATAATACAACAATTGGTATTGTTAAGTCAATAATCAATCGACTTAAAAATAAAGATTTCACATGTTGATTAATTAAGATACTTGAACACAACAACAATAATATGGAAACCACAAAAAAGAAATCAGTAAAAAAGAATAAATACTCAACAATAAATAATCCCAAAAAATTTTGTGTCATAATTAAATTCGTCTAGGTTTTTTTTTTCGTCTTCCTAAATGATGAGGAATTGGCTTTAACAAAGCAATATAAGTTACTTTAAATTTCATTCTTGAATATTTTAAAAATTTTATTGCTGTATAAACTTTTGCATTCAAATCTGTTCTTATATGAATAGCTAAATATTTAATACGTCGTTTTATTAATACTGATTTTATCCTTTTCATCATTGGATAAATTAGCATCATTGAATTTTTTTTTTTTTTTGAACGAGAATTTGAAACTTGACCTGTTGAACATGATATCAACGGATTTCCAAGATTATCAGTCAACATAATAAAAAAATTAGAATAAAAAGATTTAAAAGTTAATATGTAATGCTCATGATCTGAAAGAATTTTAGCTGAAGTTTTATTATTTGATTTTTTGTAATTTCTCAACAAATATTTATAACGTCAGCGATTTTTAAAAAACCTTTTTCAATACAAATATTCTAACAAAAGACGTCTATTTGCCCATAAACGACGCTTATTAGTTTTTGTAGTAACTTTATACACAACTGAACGTTTCCTTGATAATTGCCTTTTTTTATGTAATGCTTTATTAATAATTAATCTCATCTTATCAACAAGTTGTTGTCTTGTAAGAAACATTAAAATAATCTATTTCTACGAGGTGTTTGTCCATTACTATGAGTTCTTTGCCCTCTACTAGGCAAGCCTACATCATATCTCTTTACCTTAATTAAACCAACATCTCTGAATATAAAAAACCTATTTTTTATAATAAATTTTAAACGATCCTCAAGAATATATCCTTGCTTCATAAAAGCAACCATACATTCAAAAAAATAATAATTTAACAAATTTATGCTAAAATAGCTTGAAAATCCAAATGCGCTAGATATATAGACTGAACGCTGTTCACCTATACCATAAATTCTTTTTAAAGAATTTATCAAAGTCCTATTTAAAGGTAGTATAGTATCCTTAAATCTTAGCATCTATTTACGTTTTTTTATATACAATATTTTATTAGGAACAATAAACGTATTTGCACGTTCATAAAAATCCATTTTTTTTAAACGTAATAAATTAACAAATAAATCATTTAACATGGCCAAATTATTTGAAAAGAAAACGAACTTCCTTTTTAACCTCAAAAAAAAAACCCTATTTGGAACATGCAAATAAAAAAAATGATTATAAGCGAAAAAGAATCTTATTAACCTACGATTAACAAACGAGGTAATTTTATATCCAAGCCCTCTTAGCTTCAATTTAAAAAAATAAACCTTTGAATAACTGATAAATTCATTTTTTATTTGTCTAAAAACCATATTATATTTATGATAATCTGAAAATATAAATTTTATATAATTATCATTAACTGATTTATAAAAAAAAAAATTAGGCATATTAAATTTTATTAAACCAAACTTACTATTTAAATACAATACATTATTTGATAAAACTATATTTTTTATAAACTCAGAAGAAAAGATATGCTTGAATTTTTGTAATTTTAGCATCGCTTATAAATCAATTCTTATTACAATTTCACCTGAACACCTACTTGCAAAACACTCGGTATGTGAAAGAAATCCTCGTCCAGTTGACAATATAAAGATAGAAGAACCATTTTTATCAACTAAAGTAGACAATCTTGTTAACGTTATATAAGCATGTCTGCTAGATTTAGCAATCATATACATTCTGACAAAAGGAACGCGTTTATTAACATATTTGATATAAACGGATAATTTATCATCATCAACTTTAAATCCACGAATAATACCAAGTTGTTCTAATTTATTTGCTAAAGAAATATTAATTTTACTATTCATTATTTTAAACGAATTTATTCTTTGAGCTTTAGCTAAATTCATTCTAGATATAAAAGATGCCATTCTAATAAACATATATTATCAAGATGATCTTCTAATGCCATTTATATCACCAAAATCTG
>WUUC01128375.1_pt1 | contig 15234 bp, 13 predicted proteins | sample 6278441 | NCBI WGS metagenome assembly WUUC01 (sample SAMN13675441, study PRJNA597444) | soil metagenome | isolation source: soil | place: USA: Washington | collected 2017-10
CTTTAGAACGGCAGAGATATCCGTGCGATCCACAAGCTATCCACAGCCTGGATCACGGGTACGGCGTGCTTGAATGAAGTACGGTCGGCTGCTTTGGAGGAAGTGCCAACACAATCCTTGCCAGGGTGATATAGCCCCCCGCCCCAGCGAACGGACCGCGACGCTAGCAAACGGACCCCTGCACGTCTACAAGGCCCGAGACGCAATTTCGTAACTTGCGAAGATCGCGGATCTTTCAGAAGCGTTTTTTTGTGATGTCCGCATGGACCGTCCGTACCTATTCGTCGCCATGGTCGAGCGCATCGCTTTCGTTCTTCGTCTTTCATCAAGCGCGTCCCGATTGCATACGCTCGAGCGTGTTGCGACTGCGCGAAGAAAACGTCCTATCACCCTTCCGTCGTCTCGCGAAAGGTTCCTGCAGCGACAATTTTTGCCCGTCTCAACATCGCTGCTAATGCAGAAGCTGCCACGTCTCTCGTGGCGTCGAAGGGGTCCCGCATGCGCGTAGGCGGAAGTGAAACAACAAGTCGCCTCGTGTGTAGGTGGTGTTGTGGCGTTGCGATCGCATGCTCATTGGTTGCGATCGCATGGCCCGGCTCTGTACGCGCACAGGCGCGCGTGGTTCCCGAGGCGCGCATCGAATCCGCACGCAGTGTCGCATTGGGCACAGGCGCACGCGCATCGGCCGCGTCGACGCAAGCGCAAGCCGAAAACCCGGCGAATCTAAGCGTCGGCGGCCTTTATCACATGGAAGCGTTCCTCGGCTACCAGCCGCAGATGAAACGCGTCGGCGCTGGAGCTGCCGTAGTCGATTCGATGACGAGTCGTCTAGCTGCGGGCCTGAGCGCGCGCGGTTTGTTCGGTGACAACGACTCCGGCGAGAATTCGGGCTGGGAAGGTCGGCTCGGTCTGGGCTTTCCGTTTGGTGATCTTTTTTCGATCGGCGTCGCCGGACGCTACGCGAATTTCACGGTCAGCGATCCCAACGCTCTGCCCGAGACGGAACCCATGGCGGGTGTCACCGGACCTGTCGATCAAACGTTTCGACTCAAAGCGTTCACGATGGACGCGGCACTGACGCTGCGGCCGATTGAAGGCTTCGCGATTTCGGCGCTCGGCTACAACCTGATCGACACGGAGTCTCCACTCGCGCCACTGATGGTCGGCGGATCCGCTGCCATCACGTTCGAGGTGCTGACGCTCGGCGGCGAGATCCTCGTCGACTTGAATACCCACAAACAGTTCGACGACGCCAAGCTCAATGGAGGTGGCGGTCTCGAATACCTCCTCGGAGGAGTCGTACCTCTGCGCGTGGGCTACCAGTACGATCAAGGACGCAAGCAGAATGCAATCTCGGGTGGTCTCGGCTTCGTCGACCGCACGTTCGGTGCGCAAATCAGCCTGCGCCAAACGGTTTCTGGCTACAAAGAGTCCACGATCATGGCAGTCCTTCAATACTTCGTGCAGTAGCTCGCACGGGAGTCGGCCGGCTGCTGGAACTTTGTCGGGCCAGTGCTGTCTGCTCCTTCGTGACGACGCTCCCGTTGCGCAAAGCTTGGACCTCTCCATGGCCACTCGCGTATCGTGAGCCCGACAAGTTCACGCGCCACGAGCGTTCAAGCGCTGTCAAGCCCCGTCCGATGATGGTCGACGCCGAAGAACGAGAGCTGATAGAGCGCCTACGTCGACGCGACGAGGCTGCCTTCAACCAGTTTGTCCTCCGCTATCAAGAGCGCGTGTTTCGGCTGCTGTTGCGGATGCTCGGCGATCGCGCCGAAGCCGAAGATCTCGCGCAGGAGGTCTTCATCAGCGTGTTCAAATCGATCGACGGATTTCGCGGCGATTCGCAGCTCTCCACTTGGGTATATCGCGTGGCGGCAAACCATTGCCGCAATCGCATCAAGTACTTGTCGCGACGGCGCAAACAGCTGACCCACGATTTCGACGAACAATTGGGCGAAGAGAGCGACGGCCAAGCGTCTCAAGAGCGTCCGCAAGCGCCCGATCGTCTGCTCGAAGCACGTCAGACCGAACATCTTTTGCAGCAAGGACTGCTCACCTTGGACGAAGAGCAACGCGAGTTGATCGTGCTGCGCGAGGTAGAGCACTTGAGCTACGAAGAGATCATGAGCATCACGGGTTATCCGGAGGGCACCGTGAAGAGTCGCCTTCATCGCGCCCGCGCTGCGCTCCGCGAGTACCTAGAGAAGGCGGAGCGGAGGCGCGGCACGTGACGCCCGAACAGGCTCGGGCTTGCTTCGATCGCGCGATCGATGGCGAACTCGGCGTCGAAGAGCAGCGCGCTCTGGCTGAACTACTCGCGCGTGACGACGCCCTGCGCCACGAACTCGAGCAGCTCGAGCAAGTCGTGAAGGCGACGCGCTCGCTCCATCGAGCGCCGAGCGTCAATCTTTTGGGCGGTGTGCAGTCCCGCCTGCGCGAACGAAGTGGCGGCCGTTTCTATCGCGACCGTTTCTCCGAAGGGCGAGGTCGTGGCCAGCTCATGTGGATGCTCGCGGCTGCGGGCATCATGCTCGTGCTGACGCTCGCCTGGTGGGTGCTCGATCTGAACGTCGCCGTCCGTTGACGCGCTTGAGCCCCTGCCCGCGCCTGTCGGTCTAGGGCGCGAGCTCGACAGGCTGCTTGTGACTCTTGATGACTGCTTCGATTTCGTCGCGCTTGAGCACGCGATCGCCGAGCTTGGCTGCCTTCAAGATCGCTTCGCACAAGCTCTTCTCGGTGGCGTGACCGTTTTGGCCGAGCCAGAACGTAACGTTGCTCAAGCCCGACATCGGTCCGATCTCGATCTCTTGGTGTCTTCCGAACATGCCCGCAGGCACGCCTGAATAGATGCGGTCGGCCAGCCAATCGTCGCCTTTTTGCTTGGCTTTGATGATGGCAGCTGCGTGAACACCGGTACCCGTCTTGAAGGCATCTTCGCCGACCAGCGGATAGTTGATTGGAATCGGAAACTGCGTCGCGCGCGAGACGACCTGACAGGTGCGCAAAAGCTTGGTCATGTCGCGTTCGCCGAGATGGCCTGACAAACGAAGGTTCATGAGGATGAGCTCGAGCGGTGCATTGCCCACTCGCTCACCGATGCCGAGGATCGTGCCATGCACACGATCGGCTCCGTACTCGAACGCCCACAGCGCGTTCTCCATCGCGAGACCGCGATCGTTGTGTCCATGCCAATCGATGCCGACTTCGGCGCCCGCGCTTTGAATCACGTGGCGTGTGAAGCGGATCAGATTGCGTACGCCGTCAGGCGTGGAGTGACCGACCGTGTCGCACAAGCACAAGCGGTTTGCGCCGTGGTCGATCGCGGCGGTGAACAACTCGGCCAAGACCTTGGGCTTGCTGCGCGTGGTGTCTTCGGTGACGTAGGTGCAGGGCAAGCCGTTTGAGACTGCGACGTCGATAGCGTCGGTCGATCGTTTGCGGATCAGCTCCACTTCCCAATCTTCGGCGAGCTGCCGAATCGGCGACGAACCGATGAAGGTGAGCACCTCGACTGGAATGCCCGCGCGCTGCGAGATCTCGACCATCGGGTAGATGTCGCCCGGCACGGTGCGGCCGGCACAGCCGATGCGGATGTTGAGTTTGTGCGTGGCCACTTCCTTGGCCAGCGTGAGCACGTCGTCGAACTGCCGTTGTCCCGCACCGGGTAGCCCGATGTCGGCGTAGTCCACGCCGAGCTCGTTGAGCAGGTGCAGGATCTCGATCTTGTCTCCGATTTTCGGATCGACGACCGACGGATTCTGGATGCCGTCACGCAACGTCTCGTCGAGCAGAAGCAAACCGCGCGCGCCCAACGGCGCCTGATGCTCGGCGCGGTTCCAATCGTAGATGAGAGGATCGGCGTCAGGTGCAGAGTCAATCTGGCTGCGAGTGTCGCGCGCGTGCCCGTTTTGTTGCGCCATATCGTCCTCGGTCGTTGCTGTGTAAAGCCACCCGAGCTGATGGCACACTCGAGTTGTCCCGGCACCGCATGTTCCCGCGGCACACGCTCCACATTAACAGCAAGCGTGCGGTGTGGCTCAGGACCCCGTCCGTAAGAAAACGCAGCGGTAACCTACATGACTATACAGCAGCGGCGCTTTCTCACGGGAGGCCGGGTCGATGGCCTCGTTTCTGCACCACGAACGGAGCGCTCTAGCATCCCGCAAGGGAGGTTGAGGGCCGATGCACGTAAGGGGTAACGATGGAGTCTGATCGCTCTGGAACGGGTGGCGCAGGCTCGGCCGGCAGTCCGACGCTGGTGGTCGGACGGGGTCGGCGCATCGAGCACGCCAATCCGGCCGCCGAACAGCTGTTTCGAACCGAACCGGGCGGCTTGCTTTCCGCGACCATGGACGATCTGGTGCCGGCGGAGCGACGCGGCGAGCTGCGCAATCTCGACGAGGTACTGGCTGGTGGAGGCGCGCGTCGTCTCCGAACTGCGATCCGCCTTGCAGATGGACGCCGAATCGACGTGGCCGCGACGCTCACGCCTGCCTACGACGCACGCGGCGAAGTGAGCGCAGTCAGCGTGGTCTACGAACCGGGCCGATCGAGCGCGGCATGGTTGAGGTCGAGCATGGCGCCACCGGCTGCTTCGCGCCCGTCTCTGCCGAGCAGTGAACGTCGTCTGACGCCAGCTATCGTATCGGGCGAGGCCACGGCGGGCTCGATCGAAGCAAACCTGCAGCTGCTCGCCAAGCACGTGGGCGCACTCGAGCAGCGTGTCGCCGAACCCGCGACCGCCGCATCTCTCGATGATCCAGTGCAACGGGCGCGCATGTTGTTGCGCCTCGGCGAGATGCGAAAGTTGATTGAGACTTGTCAGCGCGCGGCGCGTGCGCAGGCGGAACGCGAGGAGGGCATCGTTCCTGCGGCGCCTAAGTTGCCTCGTTTTTAGGCCGCCAGTTCGCGCGCGGTCAGGCTGCCAAACGTCAGACGTCGCGACGGCGAAAGGCTTGCACCCACGCCGAGACGAGGCCGGTAATGAGCAGCACATGTCCGACACCCCGCAGCACGGCGATCGAACGCGCATCTGGCCTCGGATCGATCAGCTGTGCGCCGATCAACCCCTGGGCTGCCGCATACGCCAGCGCGCTACTGCTCAAGACGGAACCCGCGATCAGCGACGCCAACGCCAAGCGACCGCTGCCGCGCGGATAAAGCCAGGGCCATAACCAAGCCGCGCCCAGCAGCCCCGTGCCGAGTGCGAACGTATATCCGCGCAGTTGACCGATGGGACCGGCGAGAACGCCTGCGTGAAAGGGCGAATCGGGCGCCTGCAACGCCATGCCCTCCCAGATGGCGGCCAGCGCGGCGAGCAACCACAGCGACAGCGCCAGCCGAATCAAGGCACGGGATGCAGGGCGCTCGGCGGGGTGACTCACTGACGACTTATAGCAGCCGGCGCCTGTCGTCCGCGCTTCGAGCAGTGCGCCGACTTTGGCTGCGTGACGGAGGGGGACTCCTGCACTATCAGTCTCTCCATGCTCGATCTCCGCTACGTGTTGGACCATCTCGACGAAGTGCGCGCCTTGCTCGCGCGCCGGAGCGCCAGCGCGGCGGCATCGCTCGACCGCATTGCCGAGCTCGGGGCCGAGCGAAAGCGCGCCATTCAAGAGCTCGAAGCCGTGCAACGCGAACGCAATGCGGCCAGCGATGAGATGGCGAAAATTGCCGACAAGAAGAGCCCGGCATTCGCTGAAAAGCGCGAAGTTCTGCGCGTGCTCGGCGATCGGGGCAAGCAGCTCGAGGCGCGCCAAAAGGAAGTGCAAGCGGAGGTCGAACGGGTGCTGCTATCGGTCCCGAATGTGCCCTACGAGCATGCGCCGCTCGGCGCGGGCGGCGAGGACAATCAGGTCTTACGCAAGTGGGGCGAACGGCCGGCTTTCGAGTTCAAGCCGCGCGACCACGCCGACATCGGTCAAAGCTTGGGGATCTTCGACTTCGAGCGCGCGACAAAGATCGCGGGAACTCGTTTTGCACTGCTCAAGGGCGATGGCAGCCGCCTCGAACGCGCGCTCTTGAGCTTCATGCTCGATGTGCACACGCGCGAGCACGGCTACACCGAAATCTGGGCGCCTGCGATCGTCAACGAGCGCGCGCTGCGCGGCACGGGACAGCTACCGAAGTTCGGTCAGGACTTGTTCAAGCTGCAGAACGATCTCGAAGAGGGCGAAAACAAGGGACAAGATCTCTATCTTTCGCCGACGGCCGAGGTGCAGCTGACCAACATGCACAACGACGAGATCTTCGAGCCTGGCCAGTTGCCGGTTCGCTACGCGGGCTACACGCCCTGTTTTCGTTCCGAAGCCGGTAGCTACGGCAAAGACACGCGCGGCCTGATTCGCCTGCATCAGTTCGACAAAGTGGAGCTCGTGCAGTTCGTGGCTCCCGACGAGGGGCTCGTCGCGCTGGAGGCCTTGACGAGCCACGCCGAGGCTATCCTGCAAAAGCTGGGTCTTCACTACCGCGTGGTCGAGCTGTGCACGGGCGATCTCGGCGCCAACGCGCGCCGCACTTACGACCTCGAAGTATGGTTGCCGGGACAAGACGCGTATCGAGAAATCTCGAGTTGCTCGTGGTTTGCAGACTTTCAGGCCCGCCGCGCCAAGATCCGCTTTCGCAAGACTGGCAACGACAAACCCGAGCTCGTTCACACCCTCAACGGCTCCGGTCTGGCGATCGGTCGCACCCTGGTCGCGATCCTCGAACAGTATCAGCGCCAAGATGGCACCGTGCGCGTGCCCGAGGCGTTGGTGCCCTACGTTGGTGGCGAGACGACGTTGCGACCAAGGCCGTGACGCTCGCCATCGCACATAGCGAGCCGCTCGCCCCACGCACGAGTCTGCAACTCGGAGGTGCGGCGCGGCTGTTCGTCGAGGCCCACCGCCGTGGCCAAGTCGGCGATGCTCTGCGCTGGGCGAAACAAGCAGGCGTGCGTGTGTTGGTCTTGGGGGGCGGCACGAATCTGCTCGTTCCCGACGACGGTGTCGACCGCTTGGTTTTGCACATGGCGGTGCGCGGCGTCACTTTGGAGCCGCAGGGCAGTCATGTGCTGTTGACCGCGCAAGCGGGCGAGCCCTGGCAATCTGTGGTCGATACCGCGCTCGAGCAAGGTCTGGCCGGCATCGAGTGCCTCACCGGAATCCCGGGTTTGACGGGCGCGACCCCCATCCAAAACGTTGGCGCCTATGGGCAAGAGGTCGCCGATACGATCGACGGCGTCGAGGTGCTCGATCGCGCCACGCTCGAGACGCGCTGGATGGAGCCGGCCGAATGCGTGTTCGGCTATCGACGAAGCGTCTTCAAGCGTGCAACCGATCGACACATCGTGATGTCGGTGCGCTTTCGCTTGCTGCCGAACGGTGCGCCCACGCTGCACTATCCCGAACTCGCCCGCGTACTCACAGCGTCTGGCGCCATGCCGAGCCTGCGCGCGGTGGCCGACACGGTCTACGGACTTCGCAAGCAAAAGTCGATGGTGCTGCACGAAGCAGATGAGAACGCGCGCAGCGCTGGCTCCTTCTTCACCAATCCCATCGTGCCCAAGGTGAAAGCGGACGCGGTGCGGAGTCTGTGCGTCGAGCAAGGCATGGTTCGCGAGGCCGAGGATGTGCCGTGCTTCGTGGCGCCCAATGGTGAACACAAGCTCTCCGCTGCTTGGTTGATCGAGCAAGCAGGTTTCGCCAAGGGTACGCGCCGCGGAGCCGTGGGCATCTCCACTCGGCATGCGCTTTCACTCGTGCACCATGGCGGCGGCACGACCGTGGAGCTGTTGGCGTTTGCTTCGGAGATTCAGGGCGCGGTGGCTGATCGCTTCGGCGTGGAACTCGAGATCGAGCCCGTACGCTGGTAAGCGTCAGCCGTTGCTCGCAGCGCCGCCGCCGTACATCGATTCCGCGATCTTGTAGGCGCTGATCTCGAGGCGCTGCAATGCCTCGCGGATGCTGATTGCATCGCCCGTTCCTTCGACCAGCGCTTTGAGCACATCGACGTCCTTTTGGACCTCGGCGAGGATCTCGGCAGGCACCAAGTCGGCGCATTCGGTCACCGCGCGCTCGCTCGTATAAAGCAAGGCGTCTGCCGAGTTTTTGAGCTCAGCGAGCTCCTTGCGCTTCTTGTCGGACTCTTTGAAGTTCTCAGCGTCGCCGATCAGGCCATCGACCTGATCTTTGCTCAATCCGCTCGATGCGACCACGCGCACGGTCTGCTGCTTGCCGGTTCCCTTGTCGATGGCATTGACGTTCATGATCCCGTTGGCGTCGATCTCGAACGTGACTTGAATCTCGGGAACACCGCGCGGCGCAGGTGGAATCGGCGCGAGCTCGAACTTGGCCAGCGTCTTGTTGTCCACCGACATCTCGCGTTCGCCTTGGAGCACGTGAATGGGAACGAACGGCTGATTGTCGATGCTCGTGGTGAAGATCTCGCTCTTCTTGGTGGGGATGGTCGTGTTGCGCGGAATGATCGCATAGAAGACGCCGCCACCAGTCTCGACGCCCAGCGAGAGCGGCGTGACGTCGAGCAGCAAGACTTCTTCCATCTCGCCCGCCAGCGCCGCGGCTTGAATCGCAGCTCCGCAAGCGACGACTTCGTCGGGATTGACGCCTTTGTGCGGCTCTTTTCCGAAGAAGTCAGACACCTTCTGACGGACGAGCGGCATGCGTGTCATGCCCCCTACCAGCACCACGGCCTCGATGTCCGCGATCTTGAGCCCAGCGTCTTTGAGCGCTTGCTCGCATGGCTCGAGCGTTTTCTCGATCAGATCTACGACCATGATCTCGAAGTCGCTGCGCTTGAGCGTGAGCACCAAATGCTTGGGACCGCTGGAGTCTGCCGCGATGAAGGGCAGATTGATTTCCGTCGACAGCGAGCTCGATAACTCGTGCTTCGCCTTCTCCGCTTGTTCTTTCAAGCGCTGTAATGCCATGCGGTCGTGGCGGAGGTCGATGCCCGTGTCCTTGAGGAAGCGCTCACACAGGTGGTCGATCAAGCGATGATCGAAGTCTTCACCGCCCAGATACGTGTCGCCATTGGTCGCGCGCACGCGGAAGACGCCGCTGTTGATCTCGAGGATCGAAATATCGAAAGTGCCGCCGCCCAAGTCGTAGACCGCGATGCGCTGGCCTTCTTGTTGAGAAAGGCCGTAAGCGAGCGCCGCGGCGGTCGGTTCGTTGATGATGCGCTTGACCTCGAGGCCTGCGACGCGCCCTGCGTCTTTGGTGGCTTGGCGCTGCGCGTCGTCGAAGTAGGCGGGAACGGTGATGACCGCTTCTTTGACCTCTTCACCGAGATACGACTCCGCGATGTTTTTGATCGAGGTCAGCACCATCGCCGAGATTTCGGGCGGCGAGTACATTTTGCCGGCCACGCTCACCCAGGCGTCGCCGTTTTCAGCTTCCGCGAGGTGGTAAGGCACGATCTCGCCCTGTCGCGTGGCCTCATGCGAGGCGAACTTACGACCCATCAAGCGCTTGACCGCGAAGATCGTGTTTTCAGGATTGGTGACCGACTGACGCTTGGCCACCTGCCCCACGAGCCGCTCACCGCTCTGCGTGAACGCAACCACCGAAGGCGTGGTGCGACTTCCCTCTGAGTTGGGAATCACCACGGTCTCGCCATTCTCGACGATCGAGACACAAGAGTTGGTGGTTCCAAGGTCGATGCCGATGACTTTTGGCACCTACCTAGCGTACTCAATTGTTGCTACTTCTGTCACGATTTCGCGAACATGAACACGCACCGTAGGGGCTTGTGCCCCGTGTTGCGCTGCTGTCGTACCAGCGATGCGATCAATTCAACGCGCCATCGGCCGAATCGGAAGGAGGCGCTTCGGGGTCGTCGGCTGGCTCCGCGCTGGCCGGCGCGCGCGCCACGCTGACCATCGCGGCGCGCAGCAACTTCGGCCCGAGCCGGTAGCCAGGCGCCATTTCCGCGACGATGGTGCCGGGCGGCGCCTCGGTCGTCTCTACCTGTTGCACGGCTTCGTGAACGCCCGGGTCGAAGGGCACGCCGACGGCTTGCACGCGTTCGACGCCGAGTCGGCTCAGCGCGTCTTCGAAGAACTTGTGAACCATACGCACACCTTCGAGGATGGGTGCGATCTCCGTGACCGTCGCGCTCGCCTGTACAGCGCGCTCGAGGTTGTCAGAAACAGGCAGGAGCTCTGCGAGGGCCCGCTCGAGGCCCTTGCGCTGCGCTTCCTCCACATCCTTGCGGCTGCGCTTGCGGAAGTTGTCGAAATCGGCCGCGGTTCTCAGCAACTGGTCGCGGTTTTTCTGCAGGTCGGCGCGTGCCTTCTCGAGCTCCGCCGTCAATGCGGCGATCGGATCTTCATCGAGGGTGGGACGCGTGCCTGCGTCGTCGTCTGTGTTGGCGTCGGGCTTCATCGAGCTGCGCGCTCCAATGTCGCTCGGACCAGGCGCATTGGACGCTCGTTCATTGGCTTGACCATCGCCATGCACCGTTTTGCCTTCTGTCTCGCTCACGTAGACCCCCTGAACGAGCGCAACCTAGTCACGGCACACCCGTCCGGCAAGGATGCATGTTCTGGGCGTAATTTCGCAACTCAGAGGTCGTCTTCGCGGCGATCCAGAACGTTGGTCAGCACGCGTGCGGCAAAACCTACCAGCGGCACTACTTTCTGGTAGTCCACCCGGGTCGGGGCGATCACCCCTAGCATCCCCGTACCGCTCCCTCCTTGGCCGTAGCTGGCCGCGATCAAAGAGAGATCAGGGCTGTCGCTGAGTTGGGTCTCGGCCCCGATCAGCACTTGCACGCCACCCGCTTGCAGAGTGCGATCGAGCAGCTCGACCAAGCGTTGCTTCTCTTCGAGCGCCGCCAAAACGCCGCGCATCTTGCCCACATCGGCGAAATCGGGCTGATCTAGCAAGAGCTTTTGCCCCCCGATCAACACTTCGCCTTGCCCCGGATCGGCGCAGTGCGTCGCATCCACCATTTCGTGCGCCGATTGCAGCCATGCGCTGCGTTCCCGTTCGGCATCGAGCGCGACGGTGCTGCGCAGCTCACCCAACGTGCGCTCGCCTGTCAGTTGCGAAAGGTAGTTGTGGATCCGCTCGAGCTCGGCCGCGTCGGGCTCCCGTTCGACGGAAACAACGCGGTTTTCGACCGCTCCCGCACGCGTCACCAAGACGGCGAGTAGTTGCCCTGGCCGCAAGGGCAGAAAGCGCAGCTGCACGACGTGTTGTTGCGAAGCGCGCGGCGCTTGAACGACTGCAGCTCCACCCGTCAGGCTCGAAAGAAGCTTGACCGCTTCGCGCGGGATGTCGTCGACCCCAGGAGTCAGATGGGCGAGGCGATCGAAGACGGCGATCCGGTCACGTTCGTCCACTTCGCGTACCCGGACCAAGGCTTCGACGAAGGCGCGAAAACCCTTGTCAGTCGGAACGCGCCCCGCGCTCGTATGAGGCTGGGCCAGGTAGCCGGCCTCTTCGAGATCGGCGAGTTCGTTGCGGATCGTGGCTGGAGACACATCGAGCCCGTAGCGGCGCGACAGCTTGCGAGAACCGACCGGCTCGCCGCTAGAGATGAACTCCGTCACCACTGCGTAAAGGATTCTGCGAGCTCGAAAGCCGAGATCCGTCATCAGCCTCTCTTCTTAGCTAGGCCTGCTTCTTGCTCGGCGTCAAGCATTCCGACCTGATACGGGGCTCGCGCATGGCGTGAGCACCATGCAGAAGGCGTGGAAGGCGTGTTCTCGCTTCGGTCGAACGCTGTCACCACGCAGACTGCGAGGCAGCTCACTTTGCGAGGATGCGCGCCAACTCCAATAACGACGAATCGACGGCTTTGGTGCGTCCGGAAATCTCGGCCAGCGGCGTGGCGACCAACGCGCTGCCCGACCAGCCAGACAAGACCCCGGTTTGGCCGCGCACCAGCAAATCGACTGCGTGGACGCCGAGCCTGGTCGCGAGCAAGCGGTCCGCCGCAGTGGGTGCAGCACCTCGAACGACGTGACCGAGCGTGGTCGCTCGCAGATCGAAGCCGTGCGCATCCTTGTGCTGGCGAAAGTAGTTCATGAGCGTGTCGGTGCCGTACTTCGCGCCTTCGGCGACGATCACCAGGGCGTGGGTCTTGCCACGTTGGTAGGCCGCGGACAGGCGCTGTGCGACTTCTTCGGGCGCCACCTCTCGTTCTGGAATCGAGATGACTTCCGCGCCACCGGCTACGCCCGCCATCAATGCGATGTAGCCGCAGTCGCGCCCCATCGTCTCGACGAGAAAGGCGCGTTGGTGGGAGGAGCCCGTCGTGCGCAGGCGATCGATCGCCTCGAGCGTGACGTTGAGCGCCGTATCGACCCCGATCGTCACTTCGGTTCCGAGCAGGTCGTTGTCGATCGTCGACGCGACGCCGACCACCGGAAAACCCATCGCCGACAGTGCGTACGCACCACTTTGCGAACCATTGCCGCCGATGACGACCAAGGCTTCGATGCCACGCTGGGAAAGACAGCGTAGGGCTTGGACACGCCCACTATGCTCGCGGAACTCGACCGAGCGCGCACTACCCAAAAACGTTCCACCGCGTTGCACAATCCCGCCGACGTCGCGCGCGCGCAGCGGGCTTATCGCGTCGTCGATCAAGCCTTGAAAGCCATAGCGAATGCCGAAAACTTCGAGCCCATTGTCGATAGCGCTCCGCGTGATGGCGCGGATTGCCGCGTTCATGCCTGGTGCATCGCCTCCACTCGTCAGCACTGCGATTCGTTCCATGGCGGCGAGCGTAGAACACAGCCATCGGGTGCACCACGACCCATCAAGCTGTGGGCGCTTGGCTCATGCATGCGTTGAATCGCAGGGCAACGCGCGGCCTGGGAGCGAGGGCCGGTTCGGGCGCCGGAGCAGCTAAAACAAGAGAGTCACGCGACAGCTCGGATGATCCCGCGCGACGGAAATAACCGGGCCGCTCCATCCCCGCGTCGCGAGCTGCGTCCGGCTTCCCCCCCCAGAGAATCCGTCGACTCGCGCGACATTGCAGGAACCAGAGCGGCCCTCGACCCTTAGTGAACGCGAAGCCTCATCGACACAAAAGCGCAAATCTCCTTGCATACGCGTTTTTTTATGTGCAGTGCTTCGAAGCGTGAAGAACGCAGAGAGAAGCGAGCAGGTGGGCACGAAGGAACGTTTGAAAGTTGTGCCTCACGAGACGCGCGAACAAGCGCATCGCCTCGGACGCTTGCTGCGGTCCGGCGCACTTGCGGGCGGAGAGATCGGCAGCGTGCTCGCAGAACTTACCGAGCTCGGTCTCACGCTCACGGGCGTGCGTCGTGCGACGGTGTGGCAACTTACGCTGGATGGTGAGAGCCTCGAGTGCCTTGATTTATGCACTGCGCGCGAACCAGCACGGCATGAGCGCGGTCAGTCGCTGTCGGCGAGTTCGTATCCCGGCTTTCTGTCGGCGCTGAACGAGGAGCGCGTGCTCGCGGTCTCCGACGTTCATCAAGACCCACGCACCTGCGAACTAGCGCAAGACTACTTTGCAGCCTGCGAGATCGACGCAGTGCTGTGCGCCCCTGTGTTCGTGCGTGGCCGGCTAATCGGCGCTGTGTGTCTCGAGCACGTCGGGCGCGCTCGAGTTTGGTCTGCTTCCGAAGAACTCCTGGCCGCTTCGTTCGCTGATTGCGTGTCACTGGTCGTCCAAGCCCGTGAAATGGTTCGCACCGAGTACGTACTCAACGAGACGCGGTCGCGCGTAGAGGAACTGCTCGAGCAGCGCACGAGTTCGGTCGTGCGCGAAAACGCTGACCTGCAGCGCGAAGTCGACGCGCTCACCGAAACGACCGAAGCCATTCGCCGATCAGAGGACGATTTGCGCCTGCTGTTTGCGGCTTCGCCCGTTCCGATGCTGCTGATCCAACGCAGCGCATCCACGGTCATGTTCGCCAACGAAAAGAGCGCTGTTGCGCTATCACGCTCCGTCGATGAGCTCGCCAATAGCGCGTGGCGGCAACTGTTCGCGCACCATTCGGACTATCGAGATTTACGTGCCCAGGTCGAGCGCAACGGTCAGCTCGAGTCCGTCGAGGTCGAACTGGTCGCAAACGGGCATCCTTTTTGGGCGTTGGTCTCGGCGCGTACCGTCACGTTCGATGATCAAAACGCGCTCATGTTCGGCTTTACCGACCTGACCGCCCAGAAGGCGGTCGAGCATCAGCTGCGGTCGCTCGCGCAGCGAGACCCGCTTACACAGGCCTTCAATCGGCATCACTTCTGGCATTTGGCCAATCAAGAAATGACGCGTGTAGCTCGGTACAACCGCCCTCTCGCGCTCGCCATGCTCGACGCCGATCTGTTCAAGAACATCAACGATCGGCACGGCCATGACGTGGGCGACCGCGCGCTGCGGATGATCGCCGATACGTGTCAGGAAGCGATGCGCAAGAGCGATGTGCTCGCCCGCTACGGTGGCGAAGAGCTGGTGATGTTGCTGCCAGAAACGACTGCTGAGAACGCCGCCATCGTCATGGAACGTATACGCGAGAAGATCGCAGCGACCCCGCTTGCGCTCGAACACGGCAAGACGGTCTCGATCACGGTGAGCATCGGTGTTGCGGGTGTCCGCCATGCCAAAGAATCGCTCGATTCCGTGCTGAAGTGCGCAGACGAAGCGTTGTACGCAGCCAAGCGCAGTGGCCGCAATCGCGTCCAAGTCAGCGCGCCGGCCTGACGCTCCTTGAGCAGATGAACGTCAGTCGCAAGAGGTCGGAGCGCAGACGCGGGCCGTGCGGCCGTCGCGGTCTTTGAGGACCTCGTCGTCGCGGCGAGACTTGAGCGTCGTGCAGGCAGTGCCGAGTGGGCATGACTCGTCATCGCCGCTGCAGTCGCGTAGGCAGCGCCTGTCGCTGCGCGAACTCGAGACGGGAGCGCAAAAAGCTTCATTGTCCGCGAAGTCTTGAGCGAAACCCGCGCATTGCTCATGAAAGAAGCAACCCGAGCCGAGGCCGCGCTCTGTTTCGGGCGAAGGTTCGTTGCTACTCTTTCGCGGGCCGCAATCCGCGCAGTCGGTGCCAAACGCGCAAGTCGCCGTTTGGGCGCTGGCCGGATCGCCATCGTCACACACCCCGTCGAACACTGCGCCCGAGCAGGTATTGGCGCACAGCACGTCATCGCAATCTGCCCGTGCGCCTGGCGGACAAGTCAACGCCGACCCCGCCACGCAGCCGAGCGCGCGCGCGTCGCTGCAGGCGCCTTGCATGCAGGCGAGTGGGTCGAA
>WUUC01100242.1_pt1 | contig 15230 bp, 8 predicted proteins | sample 6278441 | NCBI WGS metagenome assembly WUUC01 (sample SAMN13675441, study PRJNA597444) | soil metagenome | isolation source: soil | place: USA: Washington | collected 2017-10
CGAGACCGGCGGTGTCGGTCGTGAAGGCCTCGGCGCTGCTGTCGGCGGCCGGCTCGGCGTCCATCGAGGAGGTCGCTGCGTCAGCGTCGGGGCGGCCGCCGTCGTGGGGGACTGACAGGCACTTGCAGTCGCCCTTGCCGCAGCCGACCGCTAGCAAGCAGCAGAGCGACAGCATGAAGAGCGCGAGCGACGAGCGGCCTTGGTTCATGGTGACTCCGCGCGGCAGGGTCGTTCATTCTATACCCGCCGCGGTATTCTCCAGCCATGCTGCTCAAGATCGAACAGTGTGGTTCCCCGGTGCTGCGCAAACGGGCGCGCCCGCTCACGGTGCAGGAGATCCGCGGCGCCGAGGTGCAGGCCCTGATCGAGCTCATGCGCGAGACCATGCGTGACGCGCCCGGGGTGGGCCTGGCGGCGCCCCAGATCGGTGAGCCGCTGCAGCTGGCCGTGATCGAGGACCAGGTCACGCGGGCCGACGCAGAGCGCGAGGCGGTCCCCTTTCACGTGATCGCGAACCCCAAGCTCACGCTGCGCGGCCCGGACGTGGAGTTCTTCGAGGGATGCCTGAGCGTCGATGGCTTCCAGGCCGTGGTGGCGCGCGCGCGCGAGGTCACCGTCGAGGCGCTGGACCACCGAGGAGAGCCGGTCACCATCCAGGCCAAGGGGTGGTATGCGCGCATTCTGCAGCACGAGATCGACCACCTGGCGGGCGTGCTCTACATCGATCGGATGCGGCGCCGCACCTTCACCACCTCACGCAACGCCGTCACCTACTGGCACGGGCACCAGCCCGCGGACGTCGTCGCGGTGGTAGGCGAAGAGCAGTAGCAGGGCCCCGCTCAGGAGACCACCAGCAACGGGGTCAAAAACGGCGCCGGCGTGCCGATTCTGCCAGTGGCTGGCGTTGGGGGCGCTGGCGCACCCGGGTTCCGGTGAGGCATCATCACCCTCATGACGGGGGAGGCGGGCTGTCTGGGCGAGGAGACCATCCTCGGCTTCATCGAGGGGTGCCTGACTTCCGAACGGCTCGCGGCGGTCGAACTGCACGCCCGCACCTGTCGCAGCTGTCAGGAGCGTCTGTCGGCCGGATTCGCCGCTGGGGCGCCCGCGATCACGGCCACCGCACTCGGCCCACTGGCGCACGGGACGGCGGTCGGGCGCTACACGGTGCGAAGGCTGGTGGGACAAGGCGGGATGGGCGAAGTCTATGCGGCCTACGACCCCAAGCTCGATCGGACGATTGCCCTCAAGCTTTTGCGGTCGCACGTCGCCGGCGGTCCCGCAAAGGGGGAGAGCCGGCTCATGCGCGAGGCGCAGGCGATCGCGCGCCTGTCGCATCCAAACGTGATCACGGTTCACGACGTCGGGGCCCACGACGATCGGGTATTTCTGGCGATGGAGTACGTCGAAGGGCAAACACTCCTGGCCTGGCTGGCGGAACGGCCGAGGACCCGGTCCCAGATCGTCGGGGCGTTTCGCGAGGCGGCGCGTGGGCTAGCCGCCGCCCATGCCTCCGGCGTGGTTCATCGTGACTTCAAGCCCCAGAACGTGATGGTGGGCAGCGACGGCGCGGTCCGGGTCACCGACTTCGGGCTGGCGAGACGGATCGACGCCGGCGATGCGGGCGAGGCGCGGCCCGGCACCGGTATCGCCGCCTCGGCCCATGCTGTCGACGTCACTCTCACTAAAAGCGGAGAGCTGATCGGCACGCCGCTTTACATGTCGCCTGAGCAGCTGCGCGGTGAGCCAACCGGCGCGCGCGGTGATCAGTTCAGCTTCTGCGTGGCTCTGTACGAGGCGCTGTACGGGCAGCACCCCTTCCTCGGTTCGCGCCGAGGCGGCCGCGAGGGAGACGACAAGCTGGGGGAGCTGATCGCCGCCCTGCGCGCCGGCACCGTCCTGACGCCACCGGCGCGCAGCGGCGTCCCATCGTGGCTGCGACAAATCTTGCTGCGCGGGCTCTCCATGGTCCCCGCCCAGCGGTGGCCGTCCATGGATCACATGATCGTGGCGTTGGCGCGGGATCCCGCGCGACCGCGGCGGCGCGTGACGCTGGTCGCCTCGGCGGCAGCGCTGGTCGCGGCTGCGGCCATCACCGGCCTAATGTTTCCGATGCGAACGCCCGAAGCCTACCGGACCCCGATGCCGCCGGCGCCCGCCCAGGAGCAAGCGACGGTGACAGCCACCATCGCTTCGGCGCCCGGCGGCGCCCGTGTGGTTCGCGAGAGCGACGGGGCGATCCTGGGCGTGACGCCGTTCCGCGAGCGCTGGTCCAGCGGCGCTGGCGTCCAGCGGTTGCGGGTGGATCTCGACGGCTATCGGCCCGAGCTGTTGGTGGTCCCGCTCGATCGCGGGATCGACCTGACGCTCGCGCTCAAGCAGGCGGAGGTTCCCCAGCCGCCGGAATCCAGGCCGCCCCCGCGTATCGCCGCCCGCCAGCTCCGGCCCAAGGCCAACGGGCGACCGGCGGCCGATTCCGACGTCGACGTCGCGAACCAGCTCCTCCGCCCCGCTGAGGAGCGCCTCGGGCTCGCCCGGATCGCGGAGGGCTGCGCGCTCGGCCGGATCGCGGCGGAGCGCGCCCCGCAATCGCCCGCGGTGTGGGAATTTCTCGGCCGCTGCTACATGCGGATGGCGGAGCCTGACGAGGCGCGCGTCTACTACCGAAAGTACCTGGCCCTGGCTCCCGATGGCGCCGACGCCTCGTTCATCCGCGCGATCGTCGAGCGAGCAAAGCCGTGACCGGCACGAGGCTGGTCTTGGCGCTGGCAATCGCCGGCTCCCTCGGCTGCCGGGCGCAGGAGGACTCGTTCTACGCCGCAACCTTCCCCTGCAACCTGACGGCGGCCCAGGATCAGTGCGGGACCACCCGGGCCGGCAAAGCGATGGTGTGTTATGCGGGGAGCCAGCTCGGCGGCAGCGATTTTTGCGCAGAGGCGTGCGATCCGCTGAACCCGCCGGGTGACCGGCGGTGGCGGTGTCTGACGTCGGGAGCGCTGGTGCGGACCTGTCAGCCACACGGCCAGGCCACGGATCCTTCTGCGGGATGTCCCGCCGGGCTGAACTGTTACCGCACCAATCTCCTCGCGGATGAGGGGGTGTGCCTGATGATGCCGGTGTGCACGGAGAAGTCGGACTGCAAGGACGGCATGCGGACCGAGTGCGCCGCAACGATTGTTCGCGGCCTGTCGCCGCGGCTGGCGGGCGCCGACAAACTGCAGTGCGTGAAGCCCATCTGCCAGTCGGCGCTATCGGACTGCCCGCCGAACGAGGTCTGCCTGGCCACATACTACGAGCTGAACCCCGTGCTGCCCGATATGTGTGTCCCGATATGCATCGACGGACTCTGCCCGCCCAACTTCGGCTGCGCGCGCACGCCAGAAGCTCCCGGGGCGCCGGATGTGTGCCTGCCCGGGCTCCCCGGCAATCGGTGCCGCGCCGACCAGGATTGCATCCTGGGGGACTGCCTGGACACGGGGGCGGGGTTCAACCAATGCACGCTCCCGGTTACCTGCGAGTCCGATTCCGCATGCGCCTACCTGAACGGCCTGGCGACGTTCGTCTGCGTCGAGGGGATCCCGGGGACGGGGCGCCGTTGCGTCGCCACCACGCCGTTCTACGGAAGCTCGTGCGTGGATTCGTCGGAATGCCCAGCGGGCCAGGGCTGCTTTCGTTATAGCCCGTACGTCGTGGATCAGGGCCACAGCGAGTGCCGGGTTCCTTGCGACGCCAGCCTGAGTTGCCCGGCGCGCGGGGGAGTCCCTCACCTCTGCCTCGACAACGGTGAGGGAGGCTGTTACCCAGGGAACCTCGGACTCCCCTGCACCGAATCGACGGAGTGCCTGTCGGCGTTCGTGTGTCGGTCGGTCTCGCCGGATCCACGCACCAGGATTACCAGCCCGAACGTCTGCACCATGGCGTGCACCAGCGATCTCGATTGCTCGAGCCACCCTCTCATTGGCAGCTTCGGCTTCTGCAAAGAAGGGTGGTGCCGCCTGACCGGACAGGGGGGCGACCCGTGTGAGAGGGACAGCCAGTGTGTTCACGGCGTCTGCATCCCCGGCAGCGGCCAATGCGCGGAATGAATGCGGCGACCGCCAGCCGGGTCAAGGCCGGAGTCCGCTCGACGGCCTTCGCGGCGCTGATGGTGGCATCCGGACCGGCGGCGGCGCGTGACCGTCTGGCGGTGCTGATGGCGGCCGAGGGTGACGCGGCCTTGGCGAACAACTTGACCGAGGTCGCCATCTCGACGCTGGCCGAGCGCCGCGATCGCGAGCTGGTCGGGATGCGAGAGCTTCGCGAAGGGCTGACCGAGATCCTGCGGGAGGGGGGCCTTGAGGCCTGCGTGACCCGCCCCGCCTGCCTGGCCAGGGTCGGCGTCGCGGCCCGGGCCGAGCGCGCCGTGATTGGTACTGTGCACCGCACGGGCGATGAGCTAACGCTCGAGCTCTCGCTCACCGACCTTCGCACGGCCCGCCACGAGGCGCGGCTGTCGCGGACGATTCCGGCGGACATGGGTGGCCTGGTCGCCGCATTGCAGGAGGGACTGAGCCAGCTGTTTCAGTCGATGGCGCCGCCGATCCAGTCGAAAGAACCGGCGTTGCCACCTGCCACACCACCACCCCTTCATCTCGACCTCCCGAAGCGCGCAGAGAGCAGGGAAGAAACCGGCCGCAGCAGGAGCTCGCTGCCGGCCTACCTGGGGTTCGGGGCCGCCGCCCTGGCGGTGGTGGCGTTTTCGGGCGCAGTGGTGAGGGCCAGCCTGGCCACCGCGCCGCCGATGGGCGAAACGCGGGCGGAGACCCAGGCCGACCTGGAACGACGCAAGGGCTACGCAAGGGTGGCGAACGAACTGTGGCTGGCTGGTGGAACGCTGACCGCCGCGTCTGCCGCCGCTTTTTTCTGGTGGTGGCGGGCGGGCCGCGCCCACGCCCACGCCCAATAGACCGCTTGGCCGCGGATGACCCCGCCGGCGCTCATCAGCCCGCCCGGCCGCGTCTGTGTTAGCGTCTGGATTCCGATATGTCGGAGCTCCTCGAGGCCTACCAGCGCGCAGCCCGTGGCGCGGCTCCGGACAGCCGGACGGCGGACTCTCCCTCCCTGGCGGCGACGTTGGCGACCCTTTGCGCGCGCGGGCGCGCCGCGTACCCGGATCTCCCGCTCGACGACCTGGTATTCGTCGAGCACCTGGCTCGGTGCTCGGCGCCGGTGGCGGCCGGCACGGGCTCCGTGCACGCGGAGGACCTCTATCTGGCATGCGCTGCCCTGGCCGGAGCCGCCGCGGCGGTCGACCGACTGCGACGAGACCAGTGGACCACCGGCGCTTCGTACCTGCGAGTGATCGAGCTGGCGAGTACCTCCGTCGACGAGGTAGAGCAGCGCCTCTGGGAGGTGCTGCTGGTGGGCACCGCCGGCAAGCCCCCCAAGCTCGCCACCTACTCGGGGAAAGGGGACCTGGCCGCCTTCCTAGGGATCGCCGCGCAACGGATCGCGCTCGACGGCCAGCGCCACCGCGGGGCGGAGCAGCGGGCCCTGTCCGGGATGGCCGCCGAGGTCAACGCGGTGGCCGCCGACGCCGAGCTGGCCTTCATCAAGCTGCAATACCGCGACGGATTTCAGGGGGCAATCCGCGACGCCCTGGCTTTGCTCGATAATCGCGAACGGATGCTCCTCCGGATGCACATCATCGACGGCCTTTCATTCGAACGCATCGCCAAGGTCTACGGCGTGACCCAGCCGACGGTGTCGCGCTGGGTGGCCAAGGTACGCGAGACCGTGCGCACCGAGACCCGCCGGCTGCTGCGCGACCGGCTGCTGGTATCGGAGGCCGAGTTCGAGTCGCTGGCGGGGTTGATCGTCAGCCAGCTGGATGTGAGCGTGTCGCGGGTCCTGCGGCACCCGCGGTGACGGCGAAGCTCGCCGGTCTCGATCAGTTGGCCGGAGACATCAGGGTCGACGCCAGCGTCCCCAGTCGGGCGCTGGGAGTGTGCTCCAGCGTCAGGCTGTGGACCGTGGGCCGGCCCTTCTGACGAACATCGAGGGGCGCCGGGACGCTACGTTGAAGTACCGGTCAGTGTTCGATCTTCCGGTCGGCCAGGAATGACGTCACCTGGCCAGACTTGACCGGCAGCAGCGCGTACACGGTGATTCCGTTGTTGTCGGTATAGCTGGCCTCGACCAGGGTGTGGCCCGGACGAAGGGCCTTGACGTCTTTCTTGTAGCGGGCGAGGCGCTTGGCGATCTGGGCGGGCTCCACGACCTTGAGCGATCCGGTGGCGCTGCGGGCGGGCGGAGGTGGCGTGGCTGGCCAGGCGTCGGGCGCGTACTTCGGAATCGACGTGACGATCAGCGCATCCTTGAGCAGGCAGGTGAAGATCTCGTCGAGGGCCGGATTGTTCTCTGCGCGCAGGCGCAACAAATTCGCCTTGGGTCCACCCTCCGCCGCCTGCGCACACTTCTCACGTACCGGGCCGTTTTCTGGATCGAAGCCGTCCGCCAGGAACGGGGGGGCGGAAAGCGCGCGAATCGCGGAGGCATCCTTCGCGCGCATGGCCGCCAGCCACTTGCCGGCGACGACCGTCGGCGCCTCGCTGGCGGCCTCCCCCGCGGGCGCCGATGGCGCCGCGGCTGGGGGCGCGGGGGCTGGCTTGGCGGGCGCCGCTGGGGCCGGCTCCGGCGCGGCCGTGCCACCGCCCTGGCACGCGGCGAAGGCCGCCGCGCCGGCGATGATCGTGGGCAGGATGTGTCGCATCATGGTCGTCACTCCTTGAGACCGACGTGCAGGTGGTAGACGTGGCCTCCTTCGTGCTGTGTACCTTCCAACCCTCTATCGCCGGAAAGTATCACCCTGAGGTCGCCGCCGGCCTGTTCGCGGATCAAGTTGACCAGCTGTTGCGTGGCGTCCTGATCATACAGCGCCTTGTCGTTTACGGTGGTGCTGCGCGGTTTCTCGACCCCGTCCTTACGGATGATCTGAACGTCGAAGGAGAGCCCATCGCCGTGGGTCTTGTGGTAGCCCTTCGCCGGGTTCCCCCACATCTTCGGCGTCGGCCCGCCCCCCTTTATTGCCAGGTCACCTATAAGGAGGTGACGGCCGGAATTCTTCGCCTCCCAGGCCTTCCCGAGCTTCTGGATGAACTTGACGGTCTTCTCGTAGCCGTACTCCGTGTTCACCGTCTTGTACGCCTTGAAGCCGCTCCCCTCGCGCGGCAGCGGCGTGTTGATGCCGCCCCCGTCGCCGCCGTTGGGCACGGCCGTCCGAGGCCCCGGATACGGGTCGGTCTCCGGCTCCGGCGAACCAGTCGTCGTCTCCGTCGCGGTGTGCGGATTGCCTCCCCCGCCCACGACCGTCGTTCCGGTGCCGGAGCCTGCCACCGGCGTCCCGGGCCCCGTCGGAACGGACGGGCCGCGCGGCTCGCTGTACCAGGGGTTGAATGTCTTGGCTAGCCACCCGCCGGCCGCGTCCAGGCCCTCCCCGGCGCCCTCCCAGCCGTCCTCCGCCGTTTCGCCGATCCAGTTCCCCGCCTCACCCACCTGGTACTTGAAATTTTCCCAGTTCGAATCCGTTGGTCCGGGGATGAGCGGCCCATCTTTCTGCGGACAATCGGTGGTCTGGCCTTCCGGCCCGCTGCTGCAGAACCCGCTCGGGTCGGTCATTCGCACCGGGTTGTTGTAGACGAACGAATTGGGATTGTAGGCCCGCCCGTCCAGCGCGTTGGCTATCACCGGATCGTCGGACATGAACCGTCCGATCCGCGCACTGTAGTACCGCCCGTTCATGTCGACGAGACCGGACCTCAGGTCGTGGCGCTGCTGTTGAAAGCCGTGATAGCCGCCGCCCGCCACCCCGTTCAGGTCGCTCGGCAAATACGGCGTCGCGCCCGTGATCTGGTTGCCGAACGGATCGCGCGTACCGCTTCTCGCCACCTGCGACGCTCCGATCGCCACCGCGCGGGTCGTCCCGACCTGGTCGCGGTGATAGAACTCGACGTTGGCGTACGCCCCCCCCGAAGAGCGGTGCTCGATGGTGCCGACCACCTGCCCCTCGACGGACAGCGCGTGTTCGTACGCGGTGGTGGTCCCGCTCTTGACGCGTCGGAACAGCCCGGCCAGCGCGATCTCCTCGCCGCCGCTGAACGTCTTCCTCACACCGCTCCGGAAAGCGTCGTAGACGTAGTCCGTGGTGGCGCCCGTGGTGGCCGTGAAGCGTCTGGGCAGATCGAACGCGGTGTAGGTCAGCGTTCCCGCCGGCGTCATCGTGATGCGCCCGAGCGCGTCGGCGTCGTAGTTGCCTGTGCTCCCGGTCCGCGGGTTGACCAGCGCGATGCGGGAGACGAAGGGCGTCGTCGCCGTCCCCGACGTGCTCCTGTTGTAGCTGATCGGCTCGTCGGAGACCGTGCGGCTGAGCAGATCGCCGATCGACGAGTAGCCGTATGTGACGCGGTTATTGGCCACCGCCGTGTCGGGCGACCATTGCCAGATCCGATCGAGCCCGTCGAACACCAGGTCCTCGGTCGTCGTGGCGGTGCCGAGCGTGGTCTTGCGGCTCTTGAGGTTTCCGCCCGGGTAATACTGGAGGTCCTCGGTGAGCGTGGCGCTGGTGCCGCTCTGGAAGGTGACGTTGAACGGCTGGAGGGCACCCTCGTAGTACTGGGTGTTTCGTTTCACCACGCCGCCATTCATGGTTTCGGCCTTTACCTGACCGGTTGCGTTGCGCGCCGTCGCCTGCCACAGGACCTTGCTGTTCCCGAGATCGGTGATGTTGTCGACGAGACCCGTGAACGGGTTGTAGTTGTACTTCACGCTCAGCCGGCCGAACGTCCCCGCCTGCGGATAGGTCAGCGTGTCGAGCCGCCCCTTGGCGTCGTAGGTCCGCGCGAAGGCGAAGCTCTCCGACCCGATCTGCCAGCTGTCCGCGGCGGGCATGGCGTTCGGATTGTAGGTGTGCGAGGTGTTGACGCCGTCGGCACCCTGGGTCGAGGCCAGCAGCCACTTGCCGTTCGCGGCAGTGTCCCAGGTGAACGTCCCGGTGGTGGTCGAGATCGGACGCCCCGCAAGATCGCGGGAGTAGATCATCTGGGTCTGAGGTGATGTCCCCGTCGCCAGGGGATGTTTGGCGTGGGTCTCGCTGACGACGTTGTCGAATGAGTCGTAGCGGTAGGTCGTCACGTTCGGGTAACGGCTCATCGTGCGCACACGCCGCTTGGCGTCGTAGGTGAACCCTATCGTCCCCGTCGGGGCCCCGACCGATTTCACCTGGTTAAAGGGGCCATAGGAGAAGTCGGTCGTCTCACCCAGAACCGTCGAGGTGCCCGGGTTGGTGCCCCTGCGGGTCCGCCTCACGACCCGACCCACCTCGTCGACGATGGTCTCGATTATCACACCTCCGGGCATCACCGTTGTGCTGGTCCGCTCGACGTACGTCGTGGTGGTGCATTCGTTGGCGGGCGCGACCGGCGTCGCCGGCGCGGAGAGCGTGCGGCTGACCTTGGTGCAGCTCGAGGTCTGCCGATCCAGGTTGTCGTAACCGTAGATCATGTCGTAGTTGTTGCCGTCCGAGAACACCGACTTGACGGACCCGAGCCGCCCCAGCGGGTCGTAGCCACGCTGCTCGTTGGCGACGGTGTTGGTCGTCGTCGACCAGGCGTGGTTGACGATCCGCCCCGCCACGTCGAGATCGTTGATCTCGCGCTCGCTGCCCGAGGTGCTGGTGACCTGCCAGCGCGTGCCGGAGGAGAGGAACGCATAGCTGAACGAGGTCGGTGTCGTCGATCGGCTGTCGGTGGACGACAGGATCCTACCGGCGGCGTCGAACGTCTGGCGCTGCATGACGTTGTTGGCATCCACCCGCTGGATGACGTGGCCGTAGGCCGGATGGCGCCAGACCCGCTCCAGCGTCTGGGTGACGTTGACCTCCGGGGTCATCTGCAGCAGCGACGGATAGACCCCGCCCGGGCCGTCCCAGAACACGAACATCTGTCGCGCGCCGAAGTCGTCCTGGCCCGCGAACGTGGCGGTCACCACCCGCTTGAGGCGGCCCCGCGTGTCGTACTCGAACCGCTCTTGCTTGAATTCGTCGTCGTCGGCGCCCGGGCTGGTGCGGGTCAGAACCTTCCGACCGTCCGTTACCAGCAGCGTTTCGCGCCGGGCGGCCTCCCCGTCCGGAGAGTCGCTGTCGACGGTGATGTGAGACGGCTTGTTGATCAGCCAATTCACCGTGTCGACCGCTTCGTACTCGGTCATGACGCGCCGGAAGTCGAGGAACGGCTTGCCGGTAATTGTCGTCCGTCGCTGGTGGTCGATGACGTGCCCGAAGTGGTCATGGTAAAGCGCCTCCGTCGAGGCGCTGACGGTGCGCGCGGTCGTGCCTTGGCAACCCCAGTTGCCGGTGTCTCCGCACTCGGTCACCCCCATGTCGTAAGAGCGGGTGTTGAGAACCAACCTTTTGTCGATGATGCTCACCTCGTCAAGATTCCGGGTGCGGCCGATGATCCGCAGCTTGCTGGCGGGCAGTTTCACCATCACGATGCTGCTCTCGCTGGTCCGGTAGAAGTACTTCTGGGGCAGGGGAGTGCTTCCGTCGAAGACGAGTTCGTCGCTGTGCAGGACCCGCGTGAACTGCCCGCGCTGCGCGTCGGTGAAGCCGCGCATCCTGAAGCCCTGGAAGCCCCTTCCTCCGCGATCGGCGTAACCGTCCTGATAGCTGTAGGCGAGGGTTCGAGGAACCGGACCCGTGATCGCCATGTCGGTCACCAGCCACCACCCGCGGCCGATGCACGTCTTCGGCCAGGCCACGTTGTCCCGGCATTCCGAGGTCTGCGTGAAGCGGTTGGTCTCGGTCGCCGCCGCCAGGGTGTAGGTGATGTTCCGAGCACTCCCCTCGGCGACGCTGGTGACCATCTCCGGCGCGTTCCCGGACCGGAGATAGAGCCGCAGGAGCCCGCCCTCGGTCTGCACGATGTCCATCAGGCCGTCGCCGTCGGCGTCCAGCGTCTGGGTCAGACGGTACCCCTGCAGCGGCGCCGGCACGCCGTCGTATCCGGTGGCCGCATCGCCCAAGGGGATCGGCGACGTGCCGCCGGTCTGAGTCGGCGTCACCTCGGTGAAACCACCGTCGCCCCGCGAAATCAGGGCGCGCACGGCCGTCCGGCGGGCCAAGAACGTCCCGTTCGTGAGAATGCCAGACGTCAGCTCCACCCCGTTGTCGACCAGCAGCATGTCGTCGATGCCGTCGAGGTTCACGTCGGCCACACGCACGCCGGTGTCGATGCCGCTGCGGATCCCGGAGACACCGATGTTGCTCCCGGACGGGAGAGTGGCGAGGTCCGTGACGATGTCGGGGCCGAACGTGTAGTCGCCCTTGTTCAGGCGGACGCGCAGGATCATGCCGGGCTTGGTGTCCGTCGATCGGATGTAGGCCACGTCCTTGAAGCCGTCCCCGTTCGTGTCGAGAAACCAGAAGCGCCCGCTCACGACGTCACCGTTGCCCAGGAACGGCAGGTTCGATGCAACCACGGTCGGCGTGTTGACGACGATCGAGACTTGTGAGTCAGTCGTGATCAGCTCGTCCAAATGGTCGCCGTTGAGGTCCATGAAGAGGGGCGGCCAGTTCCTGTGGTAGGCCCCCACAGAGATACCGCCCGGGATGCTCGGCTGCGACGACGCGTTCAGCCCGAAGGTATAGGACATCCAGGCCCCGATCGTCGCGCCCGCGGCGATGTTCGGACGGAGGACCGCCGTCCTCATCGGACTGAACTCGCCGAAACCGATGTTCGGATCGGTGCGCGTAGGGCCCGCGACCCCGCTGTTCGTCGCCAGCGTGTCGAAGTCGAACGTCGTATGGGTGACCTGCAGGGAGCCGTTCACCGTGGCCAGCGCGCCGGTGTAGCCCTGGAAGCCCGCGGCGGTCTGCTGCGGGACCATGAAGTCGATCGGACCTTTGCCGTCGAGCTGGACCGGGAAGATGTCGCTGAGGAACTTGTCGCCGACCTTGGCCGACGAGCTGCAGGTCTGCGGCACGGTCATGTTCACGGGCGCGCCGAAGCTGCGTCCCGTGCTCAACCGGTAGACCCACTTCGCGCACTGAGAGGTGACACCGACCTTGTAGATGATGTCGTCTCGCCCGTCGTTGTTGACGTCGGCGACGGTGATGCGGGCGTAGTTCTGCGCGCCGGCGGGGATGATGTCGGCGATGCTGCCTAGCGCGATCCGTTCGTACGACGGCACCGCGGTGTTGGCGCTCCAGGTGATCGCGGTGGGCGTCGTGCAGACGTCCGGGACCCATCCGCCCGAGGGGTCCAGGGCGGCAGTGCACTTCTTGATCGTCTTGAGCACCGAGGCCCGCGTGCCTGACGAGGTGTCGTAAGAAAAGTTGTAGAAACGAATAGTGCCGTTGACCGGGTTACCGGCGGTGTCGAAGGACGCGTACTTGGAGGTGATGGTGATCTGACTGACCACGTTCCGGGTCTCGATCGAGAGGTTCTCGATGTAGCGCACCCGGTTGCGGGCGGCCGCAAGATACGAAAAGAAGACCTCGTGATCGCCGCCGGTGGCCCCCTGCCCCGTGTACGTGATCCTGTCGGGTGTGGGCTCCGCCACGCGCATGGCGTCCGTCGTCGTGGTGAGCGCGGCCCGCGTGTACGAAAAGCGGATCGAGTTGGTGAACCGATCTTCGATCCGTTCAGCGTAGAACGCATAACGACGGTTACCGGCTTCGACGCGCGAGGTGGCGGTCGTGCCGTAATAGCCGATGCGACCGTCCGCGAAGTACACGCGGAACGAGATTGGCTGCGCCGCCCCCAGCGGGCCGCTGGTGTTGTCGTGCGCCGCGACCACCATCTTCGTCGGCGGGCCGGACTCGGAGTAGTACTCGGCGCCCGTCATGCCCGGCGTGTTGGCGGTACCCGTCTTGTGGAGCATACGCATGCCGTCCAGGCAGAAGGTGTTGTCGGCGAGAAAGCGGGGCACCCCGGACTCGGAGGCGCCCAGGTACTGGCCGCCGTCCTGCGCGATGTTGCGGCGGCATCGGATGATCGCCGAGATGCCCGTGATGTTCCAGCCGGGTCCGAGGAGCCCGGGACCGCGGCGGCCCGAGTAGTCGATCTCGAGGACCGGCTTCATCCCCTCGATCCCGTCCGGCAGCTCGATCGGGATCCGGTAGGAGGCCGAGCCATCGGCCTCGACGTCGGGGCTGCCGACGAGCGCGTCCGGCAGCTGGGTCCCGGAGGGAAGGACCGAGCGCACCACGCTGTCCCGGAACGGCTTCGTGGCGTGCAGATCGTCGACCGTGATCGCGGATCGGATCACCTGCGTCTCTTCGTCGGCCGCCGGCCCGTTCCCCGATCCGTCGCCGTCGTCGTCGAACGACTTCAAACACGACGCACCGGTGAACTGAACGACCACGGTCAGAAGCAACACGCGCCCCGCGTGTGTTCGCAACCGGCACCGTACCGACCAAAGTGTCCGCCTCGCCCTCTTGAACCGAGAATGCGCTCGCATGATTTCCTTTCCGCTGTGAACCGGCTTGGCCCCAGCAGCGCACGCGGCGTCGGCCAGCAACCCGGTTAAGTTACCGTTGCCGAAACCACAACGACGCCAGTCCGCTGCGCGGCAGCGTGGTGCCATAAATGTTGAACTCGTAGATCGACCGCTAGCTGGCGGAACCCGCCGTCGGCGTCACCCGGATGAACCGGACGCGCACGGCGCCCTTCTACCTATGAAGACGCGCGCCGATTCCGGCCATACACAATCTCCAACGCGATGCGGCCGAGCGGACGACATTGCTCTGCCGCCCCCCGATGGAGCCTTTCGGGCCAGCGTTCAACGGCACTGCCCATACCGCGAGGGAACCGATTTGCGGCGTGTGCTCCACGAAGCGCAGCTCCCGGAGATCGCCTGGCAATCTATCCGGGCGACTCTCCGTGGCGGTATTGAGCGAGGATGGCAAGCAAATCGAAGTACCCGTTCCGAGGGGTGGCGCGCCCACTCAAAGCCCCGCTCAGGAGACCACCAGCAAGAGCGCCGCCGCTGCCGTCAGCCCGAGAACGATGAGCTCGAACGCCCGCTGCGGCAGGCGCCGGAAGAGAGCCCGCCCGGAGAGCGCGCCCGCGATCAGAACCGGCAGCACGACCAGATCGAAGATCAGCGAGCGGACTCCGATAAGGCGGTGGTAGCCGTAGACCGGCAGCTTGGTCAGGTTGATCACCAGGAAGAACCAGGCGCCGGTGGCGATGAACTCCTCCTTCGGCAAACGCTTGGCCAAAAGATAAGCGTTCATCACCGGTCCTGCCGCGTTGGCCACCATGGTGGCGAAGCCGGCGGCGGCGCCGTAGGCAGCCTGCTGGGACATCCGCTCGGGCAGGGGGGGGCCCTTGCCGGCGCGGCGGGCCAGGTGAAGCGCGATCATGAAAAGGACGATGCCCCCCACCAACCGGCGAAGGAAAAGCTCGGGGGCCCCCAGCGCCACCGCCCCCACCCCCATCCCCACCAGCACCCAGGGCGTGAGCGAGAAGAGGCGGCGCACCTGTGCGTGGCGACGGTAATAGGCCACGGCGAAGAGATCGCCCGCGCACAAGAGAGGCAAGAGCCATCCCGCTGATTGGCGCGCGTCGCCCACCGCCAGCACCATCAGCGGGACCACCAGGATTCCGAAGCCGGGCACCCCGGTCTTGGCCACGCCCACGAAGAAGGCGCACGCCATCCCCAGCAGCCACTGCCAGGCCGAGAGGGCGGGCCAGAGCTCCGGAAGGTTCACTCCCCGATCCGCCAGCGATCGCGAAACACGCCGGCCAGCTTGATCTCGCCGGCTGGATCCAGGACCAGATAGTCGACGTTGGGCTCGGGTGGCCAGGCCTTGGCGCTGCCCCGGGAGAAGCGGGCGAAGTGGCCGAGGCCCCGGCTGGTTTCGGCGCCGTAAATCATCACCAGGCGGCCGGCGGCCAGCGGGTTCGGATGGATCAACCGATAGGCGCGGTCCTTTCCCGAGACCTTGACCTTGCCGGCGGTGAGCACCTCCGGCGTGTCCTGCAGGGGCAGCCGGTCCTGCAGGCGCCGCACGATGCGGTTGAGCCGCCCGTTCCCGATCAGCACCAGGTTGAGGCGGGCGATGTCGCCGGCGCTCACCTCCGTGTCCGCCTTGATGGGCAAGCGAACCCGCACCCCGGGGCCCCACTGGGAGAGGGCGGTGGCCAGGGAGCGGCTGGCGTTGACGACGTCGGGGGGGCCATCGGTCC
>WUUC01131522.1_pt1 | contig 15229 bp, 36 predicted proteins | sample 6278441 | NCBI WGS metagenome assembly WUUC01 (sample SAMN13675441, study PRJNA597444) | soil metagenome | isolation source: soil | place: USA: Washington | collected 2017-10
AAGGAGCTGAGCGACGCGATCGAGGGCGGCGCGTTCGAGGACGTGCTGCTTGAGGCCTTCGGCGACCATGCCAGCGTGCGGGTTCGCGCGACCGGCATCACCGTGGACAGCTACGAGCACGAGTGACGGCTTCCGTGGCGCCCGGTTCCGGCCGGGCGCGCGCGGTGGCCGCCAACCGGGCGGTCGAGAACGGGAGACGAACATGGGCGTCATCAAGGACACTGCCAAGAAGCTGGACCTGGCCGGCGTGAGCCAGGAGGAGAAGGTCAAGGCGCTGGCCGAGTGCTACGCCGAGATCCGGCCGGAGATGGACGAGGTGATCCGCAAGTTCCGGGTGGTCAACGAGTTCCTGGAGAAGCTGGACATGCCGCGCGACCGGTCCTGGGCCACGATGGTGCTCTCAGTCTCCGAGGCGATGAGCCTGGACCTGGACACCCCGGAGGGGATGGGTACCGCCGCGCTGCTCGCGGAGTTCCAGCTCAGCCTGAGCTGACGGCTTCCGTCACACCCGGCCCGCCGGGTGTGTGCGGTGACCAGCAGGTCAGCACCGAACGACGGAAGGAACCAGATGTACACGCGCACCTTCGAGGCGACCTCCAACGGCGAGGCGTCGGTGGACCTGTACGGCTACGACTCCGACATCGAGGTCGTCGCCGACCCGTCCTGTCGCAAGGCCTACGTCGAGGTCTACACCCAGGCCGACTCGGGTTCCAGCGTCGAGGCCATCGACGCGCTGCCGGAGACCCGCGGCAACGACCTGCGGGTGCGCCTGCCCGAAAGCGCCGGCCGCGGTGGCAGTGTCATCGTCAGCGACGGCGACATCGTCATCGGCAACTCCGGCAGCATGAGCTTCACCAGCGGGCGCTGGGGCTTCACCAGCATGATGAGCGGCGTCGGCGGCGACTCGGACATGGTTGTCAACGGCAACCGCATCCAGGTCCGCGGCGGGCGCACCTGGTTCAACGGGGTCGAGGTCACCGCCGAGGGCGGCCAGGGCGGTCCGGCCGGCGACCCGCCGATGCCAATCCACTTCCGCGCGGTGGTGCCGTACGGCTCGTACGCCAAGGCCGAGACCTACAGCGGCAACATCACGACCAGCAACGTGCCCGGGGTGAAGCTGAAGACCTACAAGGGCGACGTCACGGCCATCGGTCTGGCTCAGGAATCCTGGGTCGAGACCTACAAGGGTGACGTCACGGTCGGCGCCGTCGCCGGTCAACGCCCGCAGGTCTACGCCGAGACCTACAAGGGCAACATCACCGCGCTGGACGACGACGTCCGTCTGCGCCCGAAGACCTACAAGGGCGAGGTGCGCTACCCGCGCTGACCGTTTCCATGCCGCCCGGGTCCGCCCGGGCGGTCGCGGTGACCGCCAGGCGGCAGAACAGGAGAAAGAGATGAGCATGAAGAAGCTGATCGTCGCCGTGCTCGACGACGATTACGACTCCAGCAAGCTGGCCCTTCGCTTCGGCGGGGTGAGCATCGGGACGCCCCGCACGCTGCGACACCCGATGCGCCGGTGGCGGGTGGAGATCCCCTTCCGAGACAACACGCAGTACGAAGAGGTCCGCAGCTACGTGCGGCTGCACTACAGCGGGACGGTTGCGCTGGAGGAGGACTGAGCTACGCGCCAGGGTGACCGCCTGGCGGGTCAGGTTGCTGTTCTACGCTGTTGCGCCCATGCTTCACCATGAACCTCCGTGGCGAGCCCGCCTCGGACAGGAAAGATCGAGGAGAAGAACGTGGCCAGCAGCACCGGCAAGGGTAAGAGCGGCTCCAAGACCGGCTCCAAGACCGGCTCCAAGACCGGCGGGTCCAGGGGCGGGTCCGACGGCGGATCGACCGGCGGTGGCGACTGGGGCGGTGGCGACACCGGCGACACCGGCGGCGGCGACTGTGGCAGTGGCGAGTAGCACCGTGGTGCACGCGTGATGGTGGTGGCCGGCTCCCCTCGGGGGGTCCGGCCGCTTTCCACCGGTGCGCACCGCTCCGGCGCAGCGAACATCAACAGGAAGAGGGCTCCATGCAGCACCCGAACCAGAAGCGCTACTACAAGACCGCGACCGTGCTGGCGCGCCAGCTCGCCGTGGGCGAGACCGTCAAGATCGACACGCTCGAGGGCCAGGCCACGGCCAGCGGGCCGGACTGGCTGCTCAAGGCCAACAACGAGATCGGCGAGCAGTGGCCGGTCACGGCGGACTACTTCGCCAGCGAGAACGGCTACGACGAGACCGGCGAGGTCGTCGACGGGCTGAAGGTCTACCGCAAGAAGCCAACCGCGGACGTCTGGGCCTACCAGGTCGACACCGACGACCACCCGCCGCTGCCCAAGGACGGCGGCATGGTCCACCTGGACGCCGAGTTCGCGCCGCCGCGCGGCTACTGGGTGGCCTGGCAGCTCGATGGCACCCATGTGCGGGCGATCGAGGAGAAGGTCTTCGCGGCCACGTACGCCGAGCGGGCCGAGACGGAGAGCGCGCGCGAGGCCACGCGGATCAGCCACCAGAGCTTCTGGTGATCAACTAGATCGGCGAAAAGGGCGGTCCGGATCCCGGGCCGCCCTTTTCGCCATGTGCACATCCGGTCATTCCTGCCGCATCATGGACGGGTGACCTCCACCGTGACCGCCGACCCGACCACCGGGTTCGACCGCGACCTGGCCATCCGGGCCGCGACCGCCACCACCTGGGTGCTGACCGAGCCCCTGACCTGGACCGGCACCCAGAACGACACCTTCGTGGTGCCGACCGGCTTCGTCACGGATTTGGCCAGCGTGCCCCGCTTCCTGCACTGGCTGACGCTGCCGTACGGCGCGTACACCCGGGCGGCGGTGCTGCACGACTGGCTGATCACCGAGCGGATCAACCACCCGGACCCGGCGCTGCGCGTGACCTCCCGCGACGTCGACGGGATCTTCCGGCGCATCATGCAGGAACTAGGGGTCAGCTGGATGAAGAGGTGGACTATGTGGTCGGCGGTACGACTGGGCGCGCTGTTCAATCCGCGCCGCGCCTACGGGCGAGCCTTCTGGCGAGATGCGCCCAGAGTGGTCGGCATCGGCCTGCTGACCACGCCGGTGGTGCTACCCGGCGTGGTCGGCGTGCTGGTTTCGTTGGGCCTGGTCCACGCAGTCAACACGGCCCGAGTCTGGCTGCTCTGGGCTCGGGATCTCTGAGAGCGCCGCTTGGTCTAGCGAGGAGCGAACGCTCCCGTGTCGCGATACTTGGCCACGTACTCCATGGCCAGCTCCACTCGCCCCATATCTCCTTCGATGTGGCCGAGGAGGACGTTGCATGACGTGCAGAGCAGGTCGCGTGCATGACCGGCGGAGTGTGAGTGATCGACGACAAGCCCTTTCGCCCCCGGCTCCCCGCCGCACAAGGAACATCGGTTCGCCAGGGCGATCAGCCGCTCGTCGTAGTCCTCTTGAGTCAGTCCGTACTTCTCGCGTAGCACCATCTCGCGCTGCACCATGGGGCAGCTGCCATTTCCGTAAACGCGAGAGATTGGACCGCACACCGAGCAGCGATGCTGGCCCTCCGCGTCGACTTTTACGGTGTGCATGGTCGTGGTCTTGCGACGCAGCATCATGGGCGGAATCTCTCGCCGCCTGTGCGCCCTGGCGTAGTGGGTGCGACAGAGGTCGCGGCCCCCGGCGCGCTCGGAGCAGTACGGCGGCTCCCACCACGCGCACAGCTCGGTGTCGTGCAAAGGGTCAGCGGGTGCGGCGGCGACGCTGCGCTTGAGATCAAATCTGTACCTACGCAGGGCCTGGCCGCAGGCCGGTGAGCACGCCAGCCTGCCCTGATTGCCCGGGTGGCTGATCCAGGGTCGGCCGCATTCGTGCCACGCGCAGGTCAGGTGCTTGATAGAGATAGAGTTCTTCACAGTTCGGTCCCAATCACCGGACGAATCGTCCCGGGGATCGTCGGTGGCTGCCGACGCCCGGGGCGTACTTTTTGTCTATCTTACCGGGGAATGGGACGATGTGGGCCGCGGTCCGCGCCGGCGCCGCGCTCAACCCCAAGCGCGCATACGCGACCTCTGAGATGGCCCCATTCCCGCTCTGGGACCTCGCGGTGTTTCCTGGCTGCCCAACCGCCCGGAACGGCGCTCCTGGTGGCTCTCAGCGCCTCCGTTGCGGCCGAGATTGCGAATCGGTCCGGGCCGCCGGGTCTCGGCTGAGCCCTTCTATGTACTAGGACCGCCGAGCACCCCGTTACGTGAGCTACTGTGGCACAAGCCACACCCCGATGGTTTGAAAAATCCCTTTTTCCCCAGAACGCGATCTAGTTTCGGCGGCAGGGGTAGGACCCCCTAAGTTGTGATCGCGGTCACTTCTTTGTACGTGGGAGCGCTTCCAAGCACTGAACAGGTATGAGCGATGACGAACTGGACGCCCTGCTCAAGCGGGCCAACGAGTCCATGCTGCGCACCCTGGACGAGCACGTCGACACCGAGGCGCGGCTGGCGGAAGTTCTGCGGAAGGCCGGGGTCGGATCCGACCTCTACGCTGATGACTCCTCCCCTGCCGGGGAGGTGACCGAACGAGAGGAACCCGCATGAAGACCTGCGACCACAAGAGCGTCGGCGTCGTCATCATCGACCAGGCCGGCCGCTTCCTGCTGCTGACCCGGGCCAAGCCGCCGGCCGGCCGTGCGCCGGTGGCCGGGCACGTCGATGAGCACGGCGACTTCGAGCACGCCGGGATCGTCGAGTCGATGGAGGAGGTGGGCCTGCACGTGGATCACCTGACCCACCTCGCGCAGGGCCACCTGCCCAACATCTGCCGGCGCCCGCCGAGCCACGCCACGCACGACGGCCACGACTGGGTGATCTACCGGACGTACGTGCGCGACGACCACGGTCTGGCGTTCTCCGAGGACGAGGCCCGCGGCGGGGGCTGGTACACCGCCGTCCAGCTGCAGGAGCTGGCCGAGCGCACGATCCTGTGGGCCACCGGCAAGGTCTCCGACGCCGGCTACAACGAGAACCCCGGCCTGGAGCCCGTCTGGGTGCACTGGATGACCCGGCTGGGGTACACCAGGATCGGCCCGAGGTCGATGGATGCCATTGAGGCGACCTACAGCCGGGTCCCGGCGGCCTAGCGCCGGCCGGCGCTGACCAGCGCCGCAGCGAAGATCCATCCGTAGTGCCAGGACTGGTCCAGGTGGAAGGACCCGGTGCCCGGGCCGGTCGTCGCCGGCTCGGCGGCGGGCTCGCGCACGACCACCACGTGGTCGACGTAGCCCGCCTTGCCGACCAGTCTCGCCAGCCTGATCAGCGGCGTGCGGCGGTCCGCGAAGTAGTGAGTGCCCGCGCTCAGAGCCAGCCCTGCGGCCGCCCAGCGGCCCGACAGCGGCACTTCCAGCCACTTTGCAGCCCCGTACATGGCCGCGGCCTGCGTGGTCACGTAGGCGCCCACGTGGGAGGCGCAGGCCCGGCGGCCGCGCCAGCCCTTCTCTCCCTTCGTACCGGCCTGGTGACCGCTCTGCAGCCAGTGGTCCGCGACCTCGTGGGCGGCGGTCAGGGCGGCGGCGGCGACGAGGAAGCGGGAGAGGCGGACGTCCATGGTGATCTCCTGTCAAGGTGGGGTTGACGTTCTCTTCTCAGCGTGAGGCTTCCTCGGAATCCACTCTGCCTAAAAATGGGCAGAGTGGCGGAGACTTATGTCACAGCGGACCACTACGCTGCTGCGATGACAACCCTCAACCCGTACCTGCTGGAGCGCACGATGGCACTCATCAAGCGGGAGCCGCACTGCTGGGACCAGAACACGCTGGGCGTGACCACCGCCCGCGGCCAGGTCATCGCCGACTTCCCCGGCTGGGTCGTGATGACCGCCGAGCCGACGCAGCAACCGCCGTACGGCTACCGCGACACCGACGGCGTCTGGGTGCCCGAGACCCACTGGCTCGTGCACGGCATCTGGGCGCCCTCCTACGCCGCGAAGCTGCTGGGCATCGGAGTGCTCCAGCGCAAGGTGTTCTTTCACAACCGGTGGCGCCGCCTCGCCTCGCTACGGGCCGGCGTCGACGCGCTCATCACCTCGGCCGGGGACATCAACCCGCACCGGCTGGAGACCACGATGCGAGACGTCTGATGATCGATTAGGGTTGCGCGAAAAATAGCCGGACCGGCCAGAAAACCCCGGTCTAGCACATGCTAGAGCCTAATTTCTGAGCTTCTAGCAAGTGCTAGACCGGGGTTTTTAGTAGATCAAAGATGCGAGAGTTTGCGCAGCCCAGGGGGTGTGCGTTAAATCGGAAAACTCGGTCTTGCATGTGCTAGACCAAGAGTTTCTGACGGAAATTACAGGCTTGCACATGCCATCGCTGAGTTTCCAGGCTTTTCCGCGCAACCCCTCAAGGTCACGTCTTCCCAGGTGGGACGGGGTGCGGTTAATGACGCCTGTCGATCTTAGGCAAGCAGGTCCGTCGTTGGCCCCAGGGTCTGGTTTCCCAGACTCTGGGGAACCAGACCCTATTAAGAGCAGTAGAACAAGAAGATCTCTTAGAAGAACAAGAGTCAAAGTCAAGTTCAAAAGCGCAGATCCTTCGCTTCGCTACGGATCTTCGTCGAAGGCGGGGCCTTCGACGCGCCGCGACTCCGATTTTCGCGACGTGCCCAGAAAGCGCGTAGCTTCGTGCTAGGGTCACCAACCATGAGCGACCTCTTCGACACCAACGGCGAGCTGCAGCTGCCTGACGACCGGGTTCAGCGTCTCCGCGAGCTGGAGCAGCACCGAGAAGAGGCTGCGAGGGCGTACGACCAGGAGCTTCTGTCGCTGATCGTGCAGCAGCGCTACTCGGTGAATGCCGTGGCTCGCAGCCTCGGCGTGAGCCCCACGACGATCAGGCACAAGCGTGACCGGATCCTGCGCCAGACGTTGGGTCGTCAAGCGGCCTGAAACGAACTAGGACCCGAACCGTCTGCCAACGGTCGGGTCCTGAAGTTCACTTTCCTACACCCTGAAGGAAGCGATACCGAGCATGGTACTACAAGACTGTGACATGCGCAGACTCCGTGATCGGAGCTTTATCTGCGCCGGCGCTGCCCCGTGAGCGCCCCGAAGGGCGTGACCTTCGTGAGCGGCAACGTCGGACCGACCTGGCACCAGCAGCCCAACGATCTTGGCCGCCGATTCGATCTCGGTCCGGATGAACTGTGGCTTCTGGAGCACCTGTATCCGCACGCGTCGGGCATCTACTCGCCGACGATCGCCGAGATCGTGACAGCCGCGAAGGCTGCCGGGGTCAGGATCACGAAGGAGCGCGCGTACGCCGCCTCTAAGGCGCTGCAAACCAAGGGCTACCTGCAGCTGCTCGACTTCACCTGGCAGCAGGTGAAGTACCACTTCCGATCGGTGACCAAGATCCCCGGGCAGTTCGAGGTCGACCTCAACGTCGTCGATCATGACTGGCTGGTGGAGCAGAGCAAGGCGTTCAACCTCGAGCGCCGTCGCCCGGACGTGGTAGGGAACGCCAAGCGCGAGCGCGCAGCGCAGGAGCGTGAAGGAGCCACGGTCGTGAGCCTCAGCGAGCACCGACGCAAGACCGCATGACCGCATGACCGCATGACCGCATGACCGCACAGCTGATGGTGGGAGCCGGACCAGTGCCGGCTCCTCGCCACCGCCGGGCGAACGTCCTGACGGAGAACAGGAAGAAGATCATGGAGCCGTACGTCATCGAGCTGCCGCTGACCTGCACGGGCCTGGACGACGAGCCGTGGCGCATCGAGTTCTGGACCGCGGCGGGCCAGCATTGGGTCAACGACGTCCCGAAGTCCTCCGCGGAAAGCTTCTACCGTGCCTGGAAGACGGGCAGCACCGCCCGGGCGAAGTTCTGCAAGCTGTGCCCGGCCACGGACAGCAGCGACTGTACCCACGACGAGCGGCCCGAGCAGCGGGGGTGGCTCTTCTCCGAGATGACGAAGGTACGCGTCATGCCGATGCGCGAAGCTGTCTGACCAGCCTTTTCTGTCGTACCCACAGTGCACAGTGATGGTGCCGGCCGAACACATGTTCGGCCGATGCCACCTCCGTGCAACGTCACGGACGGAGATGGGAAGAGATCATGGACTTGAAGACCATGTCCGACGACAAGCTCTTCGACGAGTGCGTCAGCGCGATCTGGCGGGCCGCCGCGGGCGAGTCGCGGGGCGGCGACGACCCGTCGTACAACCACGCGATGGAGCTGATGGACGAGTCGCTGCGTCGCCAGGTCGAGGCTGGCCACACCAGCCGCTGCCGGGCGGGGATCTACAACCGAGCGTTCGAGAAGGCCACGGCCAACCACTCGGGGCGCCCGGTCGAGGAGATCGAGTGCGGCTGCGGGGTTCAGTCGTGAAGGCTCCGGAGGTTATCAACCTGACCGGCAAGCCCTGGCCGGGGTTCTCCCTGGTCCTGGGGACGGGTCCAGCGGCCGATGTTCAGGTGCCAGAGGTCGGCACGGTCTACGGGTCGCACGCACGTATCCGTCGCCAGCTGACCGGCCGGTGCGTGGTGGAGCCCCTTGGTACGGCCGCGGTGCGTATCGAGCGCGACCGTACCGAGTTCCAGGTGCGCGAGGAGCATGTCCTGGAGCCCGGCGACGTTATCCGGCTCGGAGGCTACGTCCGGCTGCGCTGGACGGGAGAAGTCCGGTGAGCGACCTGCGCCACAACGAGACGATCCTGACCGGGTCGGACTCGTTCTACCAGCAGCTGGTTCTCAACGCGGCGCAGGCCTGCGCCGGCTGGGCGGAGATCATGTTCGAGGGCCTGGAGGCGCTGCTGCTGTGGCCGCGCGACCGCGGCGACTTCCCGCACGGCCCGGCGTACCGGGTCAACACCAGCGTCGTGCAGCGCGGCGTGTGGCGGGTGGCGCTGCAGCCGGAGCTGCCGGCTGGCGTCGACCAGGGCGACCGCGAGGCGGTCTTCCGCGCCGAGGTCGCGCTCAGCGCCATGCAGGTGCCGATGTCCACGGTCAACCGGATCGTGCAGTGCGGTCTGTTCGGAGAGGTGCTGTACCGGTGAGCACGCTGCCCGCCGGCTACCAGGTGGTCATCACCTGCTGGGTCGGCAACGAGGAGTCCATGGTCACGATGAACACGGACTTCGCCGGCCCGGCCGAGGCGCTGCTGCGGCAGTGGCACCGCCCGGCCTGGCTGCGCAAGGGTTCGGGAATGGTGGCCGACACCGACGAGAACGAGGAGGTCTTCGTGCACTGGCGCGACGTCATCGAGATGCGCATCCAGCCGATGGCCGAGGTAATGGCGTGAGGGGGCTTTCCCACCGGCTGCAGGACGGCCGGTGCCGCGACTGCGGTCACCACGACAGCTGGTCGGCGCCGGACAGCTGTGGGCGCTGCGCGCTGGACCGGATGCGCGAGCGCGGCTACGAGATCGTCGTCAACCCGATCGCGCAGTTCGTGCATGTCGCCGACGAGATGTGGCGGCACGCCGCGACCGGCATCCAGAACGGCTCGATCAAGGCCGACCGGTTCTACATCATGGTCGGCCACAACGACGGTGGGTCCCTGGGCCTGCCGATGGGTGACCTCACGGCGGCCGAGTGGGAGATCTCCAGCGCGCGGACCGCTCAGCGGGTCGCGCGGACGATGACCGGTCGCTATCCGCAGGTCTGGGTCGTTACCACGGTGGGCTGCTGGAACGCGGCCCGGACGGGAGACTGATCATGACCGACGCAGCGACTGAGCTGAACACCTTTCGCGACGAGGTGCTGGCCGGAGCGCAGACCTACCTGCGGGCCGGGCCAGCGCCGCTGAGCGAGCTGGTCCGAGTGCTGGCCAGCCACCTGGAGTGCGACCCGCTCCCGGTGCGCACGATGCTGCTGGCCCTGTCGGCCAGCAGCCCTTTGAGGATCCACGGAAGTCAGGTGTCGCTGCCTGCCGGCGGCGACCAGCGAGAGAGCGAGGAACGCAGATGATCGAGAGGCTGCACGGCTGGCCCGGCGTGGACGCCACCGACCCGCGGGTCACCCCGCACATGGACGGCGAGCACGACTTCGGCTGGGACGTCCTGACCTCGGGCGGAGTGGCGAAGATCCGCAACGTCGGCGGCCCGAACCCCTGGCGCGTCGTCGAGGGTCCGGAGCAGGTCCGGCTGCAGAGCTTCCGGACCGCGGCGCACGCGGTCGACACCGCGCTGGACCTGCCGTGATCGCGCCGGAGGACGACACCCGCAGCTTCTGGGTGTTCATCAAGCCTGAGTGCCGGCACGTCATCGGCGTGCTGACCGACGATGGCTACGACCGTCAGCAGGCGCTGGCCGAGATGTACGGCGGCGTCCGGGCGGCCAAGAAGGCGCTGTTCGACGACGGCATCGACGTCCGGCTGGTCGACGCGCCGGAGTACCACGAGCAGGTGTCCGAGGCGATCCGGAAGGGGTGCACGTGCCCAGCCTGAGCGGGGACCGCGAGCCGGACTGGATGCAGGTCACCGTGGTGGCGCCGTCCGCGGTGGGCGACGCGGTGCGCGAGTTCCTGCAGCGCGAGTTCGGCTTCGTCGACATCGCGCCGATCGACTGGTGTGTGCTGGAGCGGCGCGAGGACTTCGCGCAGGTCACCTACGCCCCGTGCGAGCCGGTCACTGACAACGCGTACGTGGTCGACTGGCGCGAAGGCCAGGGCCGGGGCGACGTCCCGGTCCGGCTCGGCTTCGACGTCGACCCGGGAGGGGAGCACTGATGTTGGTCAGGATGTTGACCGAGCTGCTGGACCTGCACGTCCCGCCGTCCTGGCAGCGGGTGCGCAAGGTCTACGTGGCCACCCCGGACGGCACGCTGCACGAGGTCGTCGGGGTCGAGAAGACCCTCGGCGGCGACGCGGTGATCGTGGTCGAGCCGCAGGAGGACCGATGAGCCCGATCATCACGCTGACCGCGCTGCGCCGGGCACTGGAGGTGGCGCAGGAGTACGGCGGCTACGACGAGGTGGTCCTGCTCGACGCCGACGATCGCCCCTACGAGGTGGTCAACGTGGAGATGTCGGGCAACTACCGGCCGCTGGTCCTGCGGATCGAACTCGTAGAAAACGTCAAGTCGAACTAGACATGAGTCCAAGAGCGTCGTAGGATGCTCCTCGACTCATGCAGCAACCCGGTCGCCCGCCTACCACGCCTAGGTAGGCGGGCGACCTCCTTCCCCCATCTCTGCGAGAGAAGGTGAATCCTCATGCTCTCGGTCTACGACCTCGACGGCTTCGTCGACCAGCTCGGCGACCTGACCCGCAACGCTGACCCGATGGACATCGTGGTCGAGGCCACTGGGCTGCTCAACGACAACCAGGCCCAGCGCTTCCTGATGCAGCACCGCGCTGCTGCAGCCGCCGACGCGCACTACCTGCGCGGCGTCTCTCTGCGCAAGATCGCACTGGCCGCCGGCCTGACCACGCAGACGGTCCGCAACTGGCTCGACGAGTACGGACCCAAGCACTACGTGACCATCGGCATGGAGCAGTCCCCCGGCGGCGAGTTCGACAGCTCGGCCCGGCTGACCCTGCGCCTGCTCAGGGTTGAAGGCGACGACCAGCTGATGAAGCGCAAGATCCGCGAGTCCCGTGCCGCGGGCCGGCGCATCGTGCCCGCCCGGATGGACCTGGTCGACTACGACCAGGACGACGGCATCGCCGCCAGCGACCGCTGGCCGGTCCCGGTCGAGCAGCTGTGGGAGCAGCTGGGCGACTGATCCGCACGACCACAACTCACAAGGACGGCAACCCCATGCCCCAGCACGACAGGCCGGTCCCGGCTGCGGTGTTCCTGCCGCCGCGGGCCGCAGAAGTCCTCGACCTCAGCCTCTGGCTGCCCAACGACAAGCACCGGGTGCTCGAGTTCACCGCGCCCGATCTGGACCGGGCGCACGCGCTCGCCGCGGCGGTGAGTAGCTGGTGAGCCGCGATCCTCAGGAGATGCTGGTGGAGTTTCACCGCGCACTCGGCGACCCGGTACCCGACGCGCCGGTCGACGCGCTTGCCGGCATGGTCACCGACCCGGAGCTGCGCCTGGCCCGCGACGAGCTGGACGAACTGGCCGCAGCGGTAGCGGCCGACGACGTGGTTGGCGCGGCCCACGAGATGGCCGACGTCATCTACGCCGTGTACGGCTACGCGGCACGCAACGGCATCGACCTGACCGCGGTGCTAGCCGAGGTTCACCGGGCCAACATGAGCAAGCTCGACGGCGGCCCGGTGATTCTGCCCAGCGGCAAGGTGATCAAGGGTCCCAACTACCGCTACCCGGACGTCGCCGGAGTCCTCGCCCGACAGGCCTCGGCCCGGTGAGCATCACCTACCGGTGCCCCGGCCTCGGTGAGCCGGTCGGCCGCGCCCGCCGGGTGCACGCTGACAGCTGCTGCGCGCGGTTCGTCCTGATGAGCGCCGAGCGCCGGGCCAGGGTCGGGGTGCGGTACGGCTACGCGCCGCGCCCCGAGCTGCCCCGGCCACCGGAGTGTGAGGAGATCACGGTGCGCCAGCTGGCGCAGCTGATCGAGAAGATGCAGGTCCGGGCTGCGACCTTCCCGGACGAAGAGCCACCCGGCGCCTCGGTGTCCGTGGTGTACGGACCCAGCCACACCGAGGCTGAGGTCCTGGCCCTGTACGACCTGGGCCGCGACTACAACCTGGTGCTCGGCTGGCGCCGAGTGCCGACCGATCCCGAGGAGGGAAGCACGTGAGCATCACCATCAACCCGAACCGCAAGCGGCGTCCGCTGCTGATCGTCACCCGGGGCCTGCCGTGCTCCGGCAAGACCCCGGCCGCGGTGGCCTGGGTCCGCAGCGACGAGACCTGGCGCACCCGGGTCAACCGCAACGACCTGCGCGACATGGCCCACGGCCGGCGCACCGGCACCGGCGCGCAGGAGGCGATCGTCTCCGGCCAGGAGGACTACGCCGTGCGCTCGGCGCTGGCCAACGGCACCAGTGTGGTCGTGGACGACACGAACCTGGTCAACTCGGTCATCAACCGGTGGGCCAAGATTGCCGAGGAGATGGACGCCGACTTCGAGGTCTGGGACTTCCGCGACGTCGACCCCGAGGTGTGCATCGCTCGCGACGCGCAGCGGCCGGCGGCGGAGCAGGTCGGCGAGGACAAGATCCGCGAGATGCACGAGAAGCACATCGTCAACTCCGGCGCTCGACACACGGTGCCGGTGCGCACCCGGAGCATGGCGCATGGCTGATTGGCGACCGGTGCCCGGCCACGAGGACTACGAGGTCAGCTCGGTCGGCCAGGTCCGCCGGGTCGACAGCGGCAGGATCTTGAAGCCGAGGGTCCATGCCGAGGGCTACCACATTGTGGCTCTCGGAAGGGGTGGCCGAGACAAGCTCGTTCACCGGCTGGTTCTGAGCGCTTTCGTCGGACCGGCCCCGGAGGGGCTGGTCGCACGGCACCTGAACGGGGTTCCGGGCGACAACACCGTGTCCAACCTGACGTGGGGCACGCAGCAGCAGAACATGCAGGACTCCGTCGATCACGGCACCCGAGCCTGCGGTAGCGATAACGGAAACTCGCGACTGCTGGAAGAGGAGGTCGAGGCGATCCGGATGCAGTACGCCACCGGCCTCGTGTCGCAGCGTGCGCTGGCCGGCCGCTATGGCGTCAGTCAGCGCACGATCTGGAACATCGTCAACGAGAAGCAGTGGGCCACGCAGCCCGCCTGAGCAAGAGGAGATACGACATGCCAGACAAGACCAAGGACATCCAGTTCGCCATCCAGATGGTGATCAAGCCGGGCGAGCAGATCACCCTGGCCGAGCTGGACACCCGGCTCTACGCCTCCTACCCGGACCTGCACGACATCGACCGGCGCTGGGTCGGCGTCGCCATCTCCACCATGATCCGCAACGGTGACCTGCTCACCGATAACCCCGACGCCGCCTACGCCGAGAGCTACCAGGTCCGGCGGTCGGCCGATGCCTGAGCTGGGGCCGGAACCGCTCGCTGAGGACCGCTGGCGAGCCATGGAAGAGGACTGGACCAACGGCGTGCTGTTCGACGCCCCGGACTCGTGGGACAGCGACGAGGGCGCGGAGAGCATCGCGCTGCGCTATGTCGCCACCCTGGAGGCTCGCCTGGACGCCAACGGCATCTCCCGCGACCAGTACGTCGGGGAGGAGCTGTGATGGAGGACGTCGTCACCGTCGAGCAGATCGAGAAGCTGCTCGGCGGCCCGTTCGAGGAGAAGACCCGGCACGCCTGCCACCAGGTGTCGCTGGCCATCGTCAAGGCCCGCTGGTTCGACGGCGCCCGGGTCGCCCGCGGCTTCTGCGAGGGCGTGCCCGGCCAGCACTCCTGGGTCGTGGTCGGGGATCCGTACGACGACGAGGCGCCGATCATCGACGCCACCTGGTGGTCGTACAACGCCAACGTCGAGTCGATCTTCTTCGGCACGATCGCGGAGGGCTGGCACCACCCGCACGGCAACGCCTCGATCTTCGACTGGGGCAAGCCGGAGCACGGTGGCGGCCCGGACATCGAGCTGACCCCGAGCGTGCCACTGTCCGAGGAGGCCGAGGACTTCCTGGACATGCTCGGCCCGCTGGACCGGCAGGGCTGGGCCATGCTGAGAAGCGCGCCGGTGCTGGACTGGCCGGCCGGCGAGATCTTCGCCGCGATGGACGACACCCCCGGACTCAAGGCCCTGGTGAAGATCGACATCCTGGGCATGACCACCGACCGCAACCCGAGCGGGCTCTACCTGCCCGCCTGAACCACTCAACCGCCGGCACCGCCGGCCGAAAGGAAGACCATGAGCGCCAACCTGTCTCTCGCCGAACTGCAGGCCGAACTGCAGGACGTCGACGACAAGAACCCGACCCGGTCGGCCAACAAGGCGGTGATCGTCGTCGACGAGGACGAGCGTCGCTACGAGGTCGTCTCCGTCGAGTATTGGGCCGGCAATGCCGTCCTCAAGATCCGCGCTTCCTGACCGAAAGGAACCACATGAGCACCGACACCATCACCCCGCAGCGCCCGGACGTCGTCGTGCACCTCGCCGAGGGTCGGCAGGACGACCTGGCCCTGATCGCCCGGGTCGGCATGGCCCTGGACCGGGCCGGCTACACCGCGACCGCCGACGCCTTCGCCGCCCTGGCCAACGAGGCCGAGACCTCCGACGACCTGGACCTGCTCATCCGCTGCACCGTCACCGTCCTGTAGAGGAGAAGACCTTGACCGTCACCACCGACACCCAGCGGGCGCGCCTCGAGCGCGCCTTCGAGATGCTGAAG
>WUUC01027516.1_pt1 | contig 15224 bp, 9 predicted proteins | sample 6278441 | NCBI WGS metagenome assembly WUUC01 (sample SAMN13675441, study PRJNA597444) | soil metagenome | isolation source: soil | place: USA: Washington | collected 2017-10
GAAACCGCTGTCGGGATTTTATCAGAACATGGCCGGAATATATCGCTACAAGTATGGAGATAGCCAGCTCGAGTTTGTTTGGGAAGGACTCGACCATTCGGAGAAGTACAAGAATGAGTGGAGTGAGTTTTTTAAAAACCAGGTAGCTCTCTTTTGTAAGAAGGAGTTGTTTATACGGGCAGTGCTGGACCTGACGGTATTTCTTCCTGAAAACCGGAAGGCTGAATTAGCAGAAAACAGGATGAATCATTTTATGCTGCAGACATTTGAGGTGAAGATCCATAAACAAAGAGGGATTGTGAATGTGGCGTGAATGAATTGTGGTCGGAATGCTGACGATTGGATATTGGGTATTGGTCATTGGGTATTGGATGTTTATTGAGTTTAAAATACCCAATATCCAATGCCCAATATCCAATGCCCATTTAACTACCGGTTCATTTCGTTATTCAGTGTCCCCCCATAATAAACCGCATTCATCAACATCTTCGCCGTTCCATACCAGAATGCACGAAACGTCACACCTTCTGTGAAGCCGATCACTTTGCCGCGGCCGACGCTGCTTACGCCAATGATCGAAGTGTTCTTCATCTTTTCGTAGTTGAGTTTCGAGATGTAGCCGCTGAGCAATGGATTGCTGCCATAAACGAGCGGATTGGAATATGCCCCTTTTCCCTTTTCAAGAAAAATGTTGTTTCCTTTGAACACCGGGATCTTCGCATCCCAGTATCCGAACAACAGCGGGTTCGTCAGGTCGGCTTCGGCCTGGAAGATGGCACCGCTCGTTTCCTGTGCACCGTTGGTCTCCTGGATGTCGGCGTATGGTTTTGGTTTCGCGGGATCTTTGTCTTTGGAAGGATCTTCCTTCTTGAGCTCGAACTTACCTATGCCGGCAGTAGTGAGCCACGTGAGTGCCGTCTCGAAGCCGATGATTATGCCGCCATTCTGTGCCCACGATTTCAGCTTCTCTTTTCCGTTGTCGTTGATACCGGCGAAATTGCCGGGAGGGAAGATGATCACATTGTACTTGTTGATGTTGCCGGTGTTGAACACCGATTGCGGAATGAGTGTTACGGGAATGTTGAAACGCGTATCGAGCAGATGCCACATCTCGCCTGCATCATTGGCTGATACGCCGTTGTCGATGATCATCGCGATCACGGGCTTTTGCAGGGCGGTGAAGCTGCTGCTGCCAAGACTCACGCCTTTGTAATCGAGACCGGTATTGAATCCGTAAACGTCGATACCGTCCCGCTCGGCAATTTCTTTAATGTAAACCGAGACCTGTTCTGGGCTCATCTCCTGGTTCTCCAGCGGCACCAGGATCGTTCCGCGCTCAAATCTTTTGCCGGAGGGATGATTAAAGACGTCGTTCGACACTTTGATCCGGATACCATGGCTCAGGAGCCTGTACATCGCACGCGGCGCATAGTATCCGTATGATTCAAAAACATACGCATAAGCAGCCTTCTCGCCAATGGTCCGTCCGGCCGGCATCTTCAACGCCGTAACGCGTTCGCCTGTAGCAGCCGCCGTTTTCATTTCCTCATAATCCAGCCCGAAAGCAAGCGGTAAAGTCCACGAAGAGATATCATAGAAAAGACTGTCGTCGAATTTTGTCCTCTTTTCGAACATAGCCTTTACAAGTCTATAATTCGCCTGGTTGGCGGGAACCACGAAAGCGGCATCCGGCTCGTAGGTCTTTCCGTTGATGGTCTGTGCAGACGACAGCTTGTAGAACTCTACGTTCTGACGAAGCATCATCTCACCGAAATGGAAAGTCCTCGCGCGGTCTTTCGAAGCTCCGACGATATACGACTTAACCGGATCCTTCGAAGCATCGGTGATTGCTGTCTTATAGAAATCGCGCTGGTAGTTCAGGAACTCTTCACGCAACTCGTTGATCGCCTTTAAAGAGCTCAACATTGTTGTGAAATGATTCCGGATCGTGAACGGGAAACGGAGCACGCCGTTGACGCTTTCCTGTGCATGTCCCCGGGAGCTCGCTTGTTCGAACAGGATACCTACGGCGCCCTGCGTGTCGGGATACGTCGATCCCTTGCCGTAGTAGAAATCATCGTAACCTTCCTGTGTGAAGTACAACGACCCTATCTGGTCCAGTGCTTTCGCGTGAAACTCGCCGAGCTTGCGTGTAAGCTCCTGGTTTTTCGGGGGCGTGAGTGGATGAACGCGCGTCGGCACGCCAGGCATAAAGAAAAATGTAGCGTTCGTTCCCTGCTCATGGTGATCGGTTAAGAGATTTGGTTTCCATTGCTGGAATTTTTTGATACGGGCCTGTGATTCGGGCAGCTGTGCCACCATCCAGTCGCGGTTCAGGTCGAACCAGTAGTGATTGGTGCGTCCGCCGGGCCAGGGTTCATTGTGCTCCGTATCGTTGACGTCGGAGGAAATGCTCATGCTTTTCCGTGAATTCACCCAGCTGGAGAACCGGTGTAGTCCATCGGGATTGAAGCTCGGGTCGAACAGTATAATAGTGTTGTCGAGATACTTTTCGATCTCCGGGCCCTGTGCTGCCGCAAAATAATAAGCACCGAGAAGACCCGCGTTGGCGCCGCTCGGCTCGTTGCCGTGAATACTGCATCCCAGGTAGAATACCACGGGCATCGTTTTTACATCGAGTGAAGCAGAGCGGGCGGGGTCCGACAACTGAACATGCTGCTGACGAATAGATTCGAGATTCTGATGATTTTTCGGCGAGGTGATGGTCAGCAAAAGGAGGGGACGGCCTTCGTAAGTATGACCTGTCACTTCAAGTGTTACACGTTCCGAAGCTTTGTCGAGTGCATACATGTAGCTCACAAGCCTGTCGTGGCTCACATGCCATTCGCCCACCTGGTGTCCGATCACCGACTCAGGTGTCGGTATCGCCGGGTCGAATTTCACTCCCTCAGGCATGTAGTAAGAAAGATCTATCTGCGGTTGCGCTGCAAGGCATGCGGGAACGAGCAAAAGGAAGTAAAGAAGGGTTTTCCTCATGATTTAGGGGTGAATGAAGTGGGAAGTAATTGTTTTTTTCACAGCGCTACAAGCGTGGCGATTACAAACGGTAGCACACGTGATTTCAATCGAAATAACGGACACCGATGCCACTATTTATTACGCGTGAGTGATTGTTGATATTATAAAAAGTTGATTCATAACCGGCTGTTTGTCAGTGTATTGCCTTAAGACCCCGTACAGGTCCCAAATTATCAAATTGTTAATCATTTGTTCAGAAGATTTAAAATCGGGAGTCCATTGCCGAAAGAGAAAAAGGATATTTTTGTCGCACCTTTTTCCTCATTTAAATCCTATCGTATGCGAAAACTTTTACTGACACTTATCCTGACTGTCGTAACGTCGCTGGGCCTGTTGGCTCAGATCACCACTTCCGGTATTTCCGGAAAGGTGTATGGCGTTTCTTCAGGCAAAGAAGACGCCCTCCCGGGAGCAACCATAGTTGCCACCCACGTTCCCTCCGGTTCTACTTACGGAACTGTTACTGTTACCGACGGCCGTTATACCATTCCTGGTATGCGTGTCGGCGGACCTTACACCATCAGGGTCAGCTTTGTTGGTTACAAGGAACAGGTATTTGAGAACGTTTCCCTGAATCTCGGTATACTTTCTACCATTGACGTCAAGTTGATGGAGGAAGGCACACAACTCGAAGAGGTTATCATCACTTCAGATCGTAGCGATATCTTCAGTGCCGACCGTACTGGCGCTGCTGCATCATACGGCACAAACCTGATAAACAGTGTTCCAACGATCGGCAGGACAGTGGAGGATGTTGTAAAATATAACGCTTACGGTAACGGCAGGTCATTTGGAGGACAGGACAGTCGTTTCAACAACTTTACGATCGACGGATCAGTGTTCAACAATGGGTTCGGTCTGGGCAGCTCCTCACAGGCAGGTGGACGTACAGGCACAACGCCTGTGTCACTGGATGCCTTCGATGAAATTCAGCTTAATGTTGCTCCGTTCGATGTCCGCCAGTCGGGTTTTGCAGGCGCCAGCCTCAACGCCGTGACGCGCTCCGGAACAAACGAAGTGCAAGCATCGCTTTATATGCTCTCTCGTGGCACCAACATGATCGGCCGCGATGTAGACAAGACGCCCCTTACCAACATCAACGTCGATGAAAAAACATACGGTTTCAGGATCGGGGCACCGATCATCAAGAATAAGCTCTTCATATTCGGTAACTACGAACAATTTACCAGCAGCACGCCTGCATTGAACTTCCAACTGGGCCGGGGGCAAACCGGGAACGTTTCGCGTGTTTTGGAAACCGAGATGGCTGACGTTACAGACTTTATCCGCGACAGACTCGGATGGGAGTCGGGAGCACTCGATAACTTCAACAATCAGATCACAAGTAGGAAGGCTCTCATTCGCCTCGACTACAACATCAGCCAGAATCATAAACTGGCCCTTCGCTATTCACACCACGATTCAAAATCTGACAACCTTATCAGCAGCAGTAACTCGAGTAACACGGCAGGGTTCGGCAACCGTGCCAACTCGCAAACAGCCATGTCACCCGAGAACACGGGTTATGTGATCCTGGACAATACAAGGTCGTTTGCAGCAGAATTGAACTCGAACTTCGGCAGCAAGATCTCCAACAAGTTCATTGCTACGTACAACTACCAGAATGAAGACAGGGAATATAAGTCGCCTTTGTTCCCCACGATCGAGATCCAGGACGGAACTACCAATAACTCTACTTATATCACGTTGGGCATGGACCCGTTCACACCCAGCAACAAGCTTCGTTATTCCACCTTCAACATCACGAACAACCTGACATACTTTGCCGGCAATCACACCATTACTGCTGGTATCGCTTATGAAAAATACAAGTCAGACAACTTGTTTTTTCCTGTATCGAACGGACTATACGTTTATAGGAGTATCAACGATTTCAAATCTGCCGTTGACGACTTCGTAGCAAATCCAAACGCGCCGACATCGCCAGTTCCTGTGATGCGTTACAACCTTCGGTATTCATTGCTTCCCGATGGCGAAGACCCCTGGCAGGTCCTGAAGACCTCTACTTACAGCTTCTATGTGCAGGATGAATTCCAGGTATCAGAGAAGCTCAAAGTTACAGGCGGCATCCGGGGCGATGTCTTCACTTACGACAACAGCACAGCTTCAGATTTCTACAACCCCGTTGTTGGAGACCTTACTTTCAGGGACGAGGATGATGAAGAATATGCAGTAAACACCGGTGCATTCCCGAAAGCACGTCTCCTTCTTTCCCCGCGGGTTGGTTTCAACTACGATGTGAATGGCGACAAAATTCTCCAGTTGCGCGGGGGTACGGGTATCTTTGTATCGCGCATTCCTCAAGTGCTTGTTTCGAACCAGTTGGGCAACAACGGTGTGAACACTGCCCTGATCTCGGGAGGGAACACAAGCGTTGCACCGGTTCCCGCCCAGTTTGCGTACCCGTTCCGCCTCAGCCCTGCCGATCTTCCAGCAGCAGTACAGCCTAATCCTGGAAACGTTAATCTACAGAACCTGGCTCCTTATGTTGTAAACGCAACAGATCCCAGTCTCAAGTATCCTTCTGTTTGGAAGACCAATGTGGCGCTCGACTACAGACTTCCTTTTGGTGTGATTGCCACTGGTGAAGTGATCTTCAACAAGGTGCTCAATGGCTTGCGTTATATCGACGCGAACCTTAAAGCACCTGCTGCTACATTCGCCGGTGTCGATAACCGCGAACAGTTCCCTGCATATGGAAGCAACGGTAATGCACAGACTTCACCAGTAAACGTAGCTCGTTTCCACAACACCAATGTTACTAACGTGTTCGTGTTGAAGAATAGCAACGAGGGCATGGCTTATACGCTGACCGGTAAACTCGAGAAGCCTACAGTAAGAGGAGTTGGAGGAATGCTCGCTTACACGTATGGCATGGCGAAGGATATTCAATCAGTTGGTAGTACAGTGCAGGCAAACATGCCGACTGTATCTGGCCAGAATTATCTCGGATTGAGCTATGCCGATAACGATCTCCGCCACCGCGTGATCGGTTATTTGAACTGGAAAGTATTGCATGGCGAAGATGGTCGTAGGGGTAACAGCATGATCACGGTTGGTTTGACTTCTAACAGCGGTCAGAAGTTCTCATACATCTATTCGAACGACCTGAACGGCGATGGTCAGACCAACGACCTGGTCTATGTTCCCAACAGTGCATCGGAGCTTACATTCGTTCCCATTACTGTCGGTACAGGTCCTTCCGCAAGGACCTTCACCGCTGCCGAACAACAGGCCGCTTACGATGCTTACATCGACAATAACCCTTACCTGAAGACAAGGAGAGGTCAGTATGCCGAGCGCAACGGTGGTTTCTCACCGTGGTTGACCCGTGTCGATATTTCGTTCATTCGCGAGTTTCACTTCTACGTAGGAGAGAAACGCAACACACTTCAATTGCGCTTCGATATCCTGAACGCTGGTAACATGCTTAACAGCGAGTGGGGCGTTGGTTACTTCGCGCCTGGTGCGAACTTCAATGCCATTTCACCGCTCAGCGTGTTCAACGGTGGAAACAACTCACCGACCTATCAATTGGCGAGACAAACTATTAATGGTCGCACCGAACTTATCCAGGATTCGTTCCTGAAGAGTGTAAGTATTGCCAACACATGGCAGGGACAACTTGGACTCAGGTATACGTTTAACTGATCGCAATTTTGCGAGATAAAAGGGGAGCTTCGGCTCCCTTTTTTATTCAAAAGCAACTGGTTTTTATTAGTTAAATTGGGGTTATGTCTTTTCCGCTCCCCCGCTGTAAAGCGCCGGTATTTGGCATCCTGTTATTTTTGCAATCGTGCGAAAAACCACCGGAACAAACGTTTGCAGCAACACCCCAGGTTGAAATCGACCTCGAAGCGATCCGTTCGAGGGGCTACCTCAATGCGCTGGTCGACAACAACTCCGTCAGCTATTTTATCTTTCGTGGAGAGCCGGTGGGATTTGAGTACGAGCTGCTTCAACAGTTTGCCGAAGACATCGGTGTCGGGCTCCGCATCAAGATCATCTCCGGCGTCGAAGAATCCATAGATCTTCTGAATAAAGGTGAAGGGGATGTGATCGCCTTCCCACTCACGATCACAGACGAGCGCAGCAAATACATCAGTTTTTCAAAGCCGCTCTTCAGCACCACTCAGGTATTGGTTCAAAAGAAACCGCTATCCGATTCCGCGACGACCCAGCTCATTCGTCTTCACGCCGACCTCATCGGAAAGCAGGTGCATGTCATGAAAGGCTCGTCGTTCAAAGACAGGCTGCAGAGATTATCGGAGGAGATCGGTGGTCAGATCGTTATCGTGGAAGACAGTGCCGGCGCCGAAACGGAATCGCTCATCAGGCAAGTAGCCATCGGCGAGATACCATTCACCGTCACCGACCAGACATTTGCGATGGTGAACGCCAGCGTTTATCCGGATCTCGACATCAACACCGTGATAAGCCTGCCACAGGAGATCGGCTGGTCGACACGGACAAATTCACCCGACCTCAACGCAGCCGTCAATACCTGGCTGGAGAAAGTAAAACGGAGCGGAATGTTCCGCATCACCTACGACAAATATTTCAACAGTCCGAGAACGACGGCGATACGGATGAGCAGCGACTATTCGTCACTCAGCGGAGGAAAGCTCTCCATCTTCGACGAGACCATCCGGAAAGAAGCCGAAGCATTGGGATGGGACTGGCGCCTGGTGGCATCTATCGTATACCAGGAATCGGGCTTCAACCCGAACGTGCGGTCGTGGGCCGGTGCTGTGGGATTGATGCAGCTGATGCCGGCAGCAAGCAAGCAATTCAAGGTTGTGAATGTATACGACCCTGTTCAAAACATACAAGCCGGTATTCGTGTGTTGCAATATCTCGATGGCCTGTGGTCGAAAACTGTCAGTGATCCGGAGGAGAGACTCAAGTTTGTACTGGCGTCTTATAACGTCGGGGTCTCGCATGTGATCGATGCACGCAACCTTGCGTCGAAGTACGGCAAGGACCCGACCAGGTGGAATGATAATGTAGAGACCTACCTGTTATTGAAGACCAAGCCTCAATACTATCGCGACCCGGTGTCTTCGGCGGGATACTGTCGTTGTTACGGACCGGTAAATTACGTGAAGGAAGTTTTGGGAAGGTTTGAAGCCTACAAGGCTCATATTAATTGAATGATCCGCGCGAAGTCGAGCTTCTCCCAAACTGTCTGAATATCAGGTGTTTTCATCACCTCATCCATGATCTTCTTCTGTTTTTGACCGGCTGCGTAAGCTTCCGAATACCGTATGTCGTCCCTGAATGTGACCATGGTATACAACGGTATCCAACGGTCGGGATACAGTTGGTGTAGCTTCGCTTCGATCTTCTTTCTCAAAAGGAATTCATTATCGGCCACCAGATCTCTCATCTCGATGAAATTATCCAGTGCCAATGTTGCTATCGAATCGGCATCGGGTTTACGAAGCGACTCGAATTCGTTGATGGTCTTGCTCCAATCTTCTTTATGCTTATCGAGAAGGTTGTTGAGTATCCGGCAGTCTTCGAAGCCTGCATTCATTCCCTGTCCATAGAATGGTACGACCGCATGAGCGGCATCGCCGATCAACAGTACGTTGTTATCGTGCGACCAAGGCCAGCACTTCATCGTTACAAGGGTCGAGACGGGATTCGAAGCCCACTGTTGTTCGAAGTCAGGTATCAGCGTCAATGCGTCGGGAAAAACTTCGGAGAAGAATTTCTTAGCCACACCTGGTGATGACAGTGAGTCGAATGACGTCGTGCCTTCAAAAGGAAAGAAGAGCGTCCCGGTAAAGCTTCCGTCGGGATTCGGGAGTGCGATGAGCATGAAGCTTTCACGCGGCCAGATGTGGAGGGCGTTGGTTTCGAGCTGGTAGTTCCCGTCAGCCGACCACGTGTCGCCAAAAGCGTTAGCGGTGGCGCAAGGAGGGATGTGAAGCTCTTTGTAGCCGTGCTCGATATATTCCTGCGAGAAGTTAAACCGGCCTCCGAACTGCAAAGCACCGCGGACGGCGGAGAATGCTCCGTCGGCGCCGATCAGCAGATCGAATTGATGCGACGTGTTGTTATCGAAGTCGATGCGACTCGTGTTGATGTCGATGTGTGTACACCGGTGGTCGAACTTTATGGAAACGCCGTTCTTCTCCGCTTCATCCATCAGGATAATGTTCAGGTGTGACCTTGATATCGAGTTGATGAACTGGCCTTCTTTGCCGTAGGGTAGGAACGAAAGGTTGCCGTTCACGTCGTGCATGGCGCGACCTTTCATGGGGATCGCGCTGTGCTGGATCATGTCGGCGAGCCCGACCTCTCGTAATGCAACAAGTCCACGCGTGCTCAGGGCGAGGTTGATAGAACGTCCGCGGTCAGCAGTGGAGATCCGCATGTCGGGGCGACGTTCGAAGACAGAGACGGAATAGCTTCTTTTGGCGAGATAGATGGCGAGCAACGAACCGACGAGCCCGGCACCGATGATAGTCACTTTTTTTCGTGGACCTTCATTCATATTCCGATGCTCTTTCTGAATATCTGTCCAAATTTCCACACCTCTTCGAACGTATTGTACAATGGCACCGGTGCAATCCGGATCACATCCGGCTCACGCCAGTCCGCAACGACCCCTGCCTTCGTAATTTTCCTGAACACCTCGTCACCCTTCGACTTCATAAGAATAGAGAGCTGACATCCCCGCTGGTCCGGATCGGCTGGCGTGATGATCGAATAATACTTTGCCTCCGGATCGATCTGGTGAAGGATGAATTGTGCATAGCCTGTCAGCTGAAGACTTTTTCGTCGCAGCTTACTCATCGGTGCCTTGTCGAAGATCTCCAGCGATGCCAGGTGCGCCGCTCCCGATAGCACGGGGAAGTTCGACAGCTGCCATGCGTCGGCACCATGCATAGGCTTGAAACCTTTTTTCATTTTAAAACGATCGGCTTCATTGTATCCCCACCAACCCGACAGTCGCGGAAGATCCTTATCGTCGAAATGTTTTTCGTGAATGAATGCACCGGCAATACCACCGGGACCGGAGTTGAGATATTTGTAACTGCACCACACCGCGAAGTCGACCTGGTCATCGTGCAGCGACAACGGCACATTACCGATAGCATGTGCGAGGTCGAATCCCGCGTAAGCTCCGGCGTCGTGCGCAGCCCTGGTGATCGCACCGATATCGAAGAACTGTCCGGTGTAGTACTGTACTCCTCCGAAAACAACCAGCGAAAGCTGGTCGGCGTTCTGTTTGATAACTTTAATGATGTCTTCTGTGCGAAGCGTGTGTTCACCGGGACGCGGCGCCACTTCGATCAAGGCTGCATCCATGTGCATGCCATGAAGACGGATGTGTGATTCGAATGCGTACTGATCGGAAGAGAATGCGCCGGCCTCCGCAATGATCTTGAAACGGCCGCGCGTTGGCTTGTAGAACGACACCAGCATCAGGTGAAGGTTCACCGTAAGCTGGTTCATAGCGACGACTTCCTCAGGACTTGCACCAACAAGCTTCGCAAGCGCCTTCTTCGCGAACTTATGATAGTACAGCCACGGGCGCTTCGCATGAAAGTGACCTTCAACACCCTGCCTCGCCCAATCTTTTAGCTCCGCCAGAACCGAAGACCTCACGGTTTTGGGCTGTAGTCCTAAAGAATTTCCAGTGAAATAAATGGAGCGCCTGCCGTTAACTTTTGGCAAAGAGAAGCACGAACGAAAAGATTTTAACGGATCGGTTTGGTCGAGCTTCCTGGCAAAGGCCAGATGATCTTTAAACAACATAGGACGATTTCCGTGTTTTCCCCCGCATCAAGTGCGGGGCAGGCTGTGCTTTCCGTGTTTTCCGCTTCGCCTTCGCGTAGCCGCTTCGGCAGAGCGAGGTGAGAAATATTTTTAAACAAACTTTGGATCGGCCTCCATTACTGTTCCGCATTTTTTACAGGTCCTCAACTCTGTTGACCCATAAAATTCGCGGAAGCGCGGAAGAAAATCTTTCTCGATGTTATCGAGGTGGAAGCGATATTCATGCAGCTTGTTGTTGCATTTATCGCAATACCATATCAGTCCGTCGAGAACATCTTTCTCGGGTCGCTTACATTCGATCACAAGTCCGACGGAACCGGCCGGCCTTTCCGGACGATGTGGTGTGTTGGAGGGCAGCAGGAACATGTCTCCTTCATTGATAGGGATGTCTACCGGTTTACCATCTTCCTGTATGCGTACGTTGATGTTGCCTTCGAGCTGATAGAAGAGCTCTTCGGTTTCGTTATAGTGATAATCTTTGCGGGCGTTAGGCCCGCCGACCACCATCACGATATAATCACCTGCATCGGAATAAAGGTTCTTATTGCCCACCGGGGGCTTGAGCAGGTTGCGGTTCTCGTTGATCCACTGCCTGACATTGAAAGGTCTGCGTATGGCCATAACTACACAAATTTTATTGCCCTGAAAAGAGCTCTTGAGGCTACGCCTCCGATACTTCTCCTGTGTAAAGCTAAGTTTTTAAACTCTATATTTACGCAAAAGTAGGTACCAATGGATTTGAAACTGGACGGAAAAAATGCTGTTGTCTGCGGAAGCACTCAGGGTATCGGTAAAGCGTCGGCCTATGAGCTAGCCCTGCTTGGCGCCGACATCACCCTCATTGCCCGCGACGAGAAAAAACTAAAGGCAGTTGTGAAAGATCTACCCACGCCCTTAGGACAAAAGCATGACTATCTCGTTGCCGATTTCAACTTCCCCGAATCACTTCAGTCGGGCCTGGAAAAACATTTCAGCCGTGAAACGTTTCACATCCTTATCAATAACACCGGTGGCCCCGCACCTGGAAATGCTTTCGATGCAAAGAGCGATGAATACATTAAGGCTTTTACGAACCATCTGCTCTGCAACCAGGTATTGGTGCAGGCACTCGTGCCCGGTATGAAGAAATCGCAGTACGGCCGCATTATCAACATCATCAGCACGTCGGTGAAGATGCCGATCCGCGGCCTGGGTGTATCGAATACCATCCGCGGCGCAGTTGCCAACTGGGCAAAAACACTTTCGCTCGAGCTTGGGCCCTTCGGTATCACGGTGAACAACGTGCTTCCGGGAGCGGCAATGACCGCACGAATGGAAACGCTGATGAAGAACCGTGCGAAGAAAGGCGGCAAGACAGTCGAAGACGTTCGCCGCGATATGATCAACGAAATTCCCGCGGGCCGCATCGCCGATGCTTCGGAAGTTGCAGCAGCAGTTGCGTTTCTGGCATCACCGGCAGCAGGGTACATCAACGGCATCAACTTACCGGTTGACGGCGGCCGCACTGGAAGCCTGTAATTAACTCACTTCGCGTGGCTCCAAGCATGGAGAAAATATTCAACTATATCGACGGCCAGCTCGTTGCACCGGCGTCATCGCTTTACATCGAGAACATCAATCCCGCCGAAGGAAAAGTATATTCCCTCATTCCGGATTCCGACAACCGTGATGTGGACAACGCCGCACAGGCCGCATCAAAGGCATTCAAGGAATGGTCGGAGACGAGCCCCGAAAAACGGTGCGCCATTCTTTCGAAGATCGCCGACCTTATCGACCGCGATCTCGACAAGCTTGCGCTCGCGGAGAGCATCGACAACGGTAAGCCCGTTAAGCTTGCCAAGGCACTTGACATTCCGAGAGCGTCGGCCAACATTCGTTTCTACGCACAAGGCTCCGTTCATTTCGCCAGTGAAGCTCACATCACCGGAACAGAGGCCGTGAACTATACTCTGCGTGTTCCTTCGGGCATCGCCGGTTGTATCTCACCGTGGAACCTTCCACTGTATTTGTTTACCTGGAAGATAGCTCCCGCGCTGGCCGCCGGATGTACGGTCGTCGCGAAGCCCTCCGAGCTCACGCCAATGACTGCATATTTGCTGGCGAAACTCTGCATCGAAGCAGGACTTCCCAAGGGTGTCCTCAATATCGTGCACGGCTATGGATCGATCGTCGGACAGGCGATCGTCGAACACCCGTTGATCACAACGATTTCTTTCACGGGTGGGACAGTCACCGGAAAAAAAATTGCTTCTACCGCCGCACCGATGTTCAAGAAACTCTCGCTCGAGCTTGGCGGTAAAAATCCAAACATCGTCTTTGCCGATTGTGACTTCGAACAAACCATCACATCGACCATGTTGTCTTCGTTTGCCAACCAGGGCGAGATCTGTCTTTGTGGCTCCCGTATCCTGGTGGAGAGAAGCTTATACCAGCAGTTTGTCGACGAGCTGGTGAAGCGAACCAATGCATTAGTTATTGGCGATCCCAATGACGACACGACAAACCTCGGCGCGCTCGTATCGGAGTCGCACATGAATAAGGTGTTATCGTATATCGACCTGGCAAAGACCGAAGGCGGGAACATTCTCACCGGCGGCAAGAGAGTATTGATGAAAGGCCGGTGCGAAGAAGGTTTTTTTGTAGAGCCCACCGTGATCACCGGGCTATCACAAACCTGCCGGACCAACCAGGAAGAAATTTTCGGACCCGTTGTCACAGTATCTCCCTTCAATAGCGAAGAGGAAGCGCTCGACATGGCAAACAGCAATGCCTATGGCCTCTCCGCTACGATCTGGACCGAGAACCTGAAACGTGCCCACCGCGTATCTGCAAAAGTGAAGGGCGGCATCATCTGGGTCAACTGCTGGCTGTTCCGTGATCTCCGGACCCCCTTCGGCGGAATGAAGCAGTCGGGCGTCGGGCGCGAAGGCGGCTGGGATGCCATGAAATTTTTCACCGACACGAAGAACATCTGCATTAAGCTCTGATGGAATTCTTCGACATCGACAACGTTGCATTTACCATCTTCGGTGCGAATGTAAGCTGGCTGGAGTTCATCGGCGTGATCGCAGGCGGCGTGGCCGTCTGGCTTGCGGCAAGAACAAGCATCTGGAGCTGGCCGATCGGCATCGTCAACGTCACGCTGTTCTTCTTTCTGTTTTACCAATCGCAGCTTTATCCCGATATGTTCCTCCAGGTGTTTTACCTGGTGACGAACATCGTCGGCTTGTGGCGTTGGACCAATCCGCGTCAAGGTGAGGAGGATCTGAGGAAGGAACTGAAGGTTAGCGTCATGACCCGGAAGCAAGTGATCTTGTGTTGTTCCGTCGGCATTTTGGGAACCGTTCTCTTAGGCTCATTTGCAATACGCTTGCATGACTGGTTCCCGTCGGTGTTCAGCCTTCCGAGTGCCGCTCCGTTCCAGGATTCCTTCATCACCGTGGTCAGTATTCTCGCACAGTATTACATGTTGCAGAAAAAAGTAGAGTGCTGGATACTATGGCTGCTGGTCGACATCCTCGCCACATACGTGTACTTCACCCGTGATCTGATGTTCTCCAGCGCATTGTACTTCGTGTTTTGCGGCCTTGCGATCTATGCGTTGTGGAACTGGAACAGGGAATACAAAAGTTATCGCACAGCTGCCGCATGATCCGGGGTCTCATCATCGGCAAGTTCCTTCCCGTTCACAAAGGTCACCTTGGACTGATATCCTTCGCAGCCCGCCAGTGCGATGAGCTGATCGTATCCATGAGCGACGCGCCGGCCGACCCCATCGATCTGAAGCTGCGGTCAGGCTGGCTGAAGCAACTGACTTCCGGATGGCCGAATGTTCGCGTTACATCTTTGAAAGACGACTTTGATCGCGAAGATCTTCCCTGGAAGGAGAGGACATTTATCTGGGCACAGGTGATCAACAAAGCCTACGGACGTATCGATAAGGTGTTCTCTTCGGAGGAATACGGAGAGCCCTTTGCCCGCAACCTCGGAGCCATCAGCGTGGACTTCGATCGTGAGCGGAAGATGTTCCCGGTAGCCGCGTCATTGATCAGGAAGGAGCCTTTCAACTACTGGGATTTCATTCCCGACGTGGTCCGCCCGTATTTTGTGAAGAAGGTTTGTTTCTATGGCCCTGAAAGTACCGGCAAGTCTTCAACGGCAGTCCGTATGGCGAAATACTACAATACTGTCGCCGTTCCGGAGGTTGCGAGGGAGATGCTGATCACGAATGATTTCACTGTGGAGGAGATTATCCGCATCGGCCATGCACAAACTGAACGAGTATTGAAGCTTGTTGGGGCCGCCAACAAACTACTTTTTTGTGATACGGATCTGATCACAACACAGATTTATTCAAGGCATTATTTAGG
>WUUC01144682.1_pt1 | contig 15223 bp, 36 predicted proteins | sample 6278441 | NCBI WGS metagenome assembly WUUC01 (sample SAMN13675441, study PRJNA597444) | soil metagenome | isolation source: soil | place: USA: Washington | collected 2017-10
GTCACTGGGCTCCGGGAGGTCAGGGTTGCCCCCAACAGGCGGGTGACGCCGGCGACCAGATGCCGACGGCAGGCTACCTCACCACCTGACATGATGCCGGTGTGGCCTACGTGATCCCGGACCAGGCGGCCGAGGACGTCTTGCTGCTCGTCCACGTGACCGGCCTCGATGGCTCCGCCTGGGAGAGCGACGTCGACGCCGCCCGGGCCCGCCTCGAGGCGTGGATCAAGACCGTGCGCCGGGTCTGCGACGCTTCGGCGCCCTGGGACGACACCCGCCGGTGCATGATGCCGCCGGGCCACGCCGCCGACGGCGACGCCCACGACAGCGGCGGCGTCGCCTGGGACGACGAGGAGACGACGGCCGGCCTCCTCGCCCGCGAAGCCGCCGCCGAGCCCACGTGAGCGAGAGCTTCTACTGCACGAAGTGCGGCTCCATCCAACGACTGGGCTCCGGGGTGATCTCGTGCAACCGATGCGGGGCCATGGGCCTCCGGGGCTTCGAGCGCCGCCCACGACGGGTCCGCTGCCCCGCCCCGGATTGCGAGTTCCGCGGGTGGGACGACGGCGGCGTGAACGACGACCTCGGCCGCCACCTCCGCCACGACCACGACCCGGCCGCAGCCGCCACCGCGGCCCCGGAGGTGTGGGCCACCGTCCTCCACGGCCGCAAGCCCCACCGGTTCCCGGCTGGCCAGAACCGCTCAGCGTGCGGGAAGTGGGCCCGCCTGGACATCTACGGCGAGGTCACCGACCCGCCCGAGCCCTGCCGGCCCTGCCAGCCTGACTAGGCGCCGGTCGCCGGGTAGGCACTGAACCAGTCCGCGGTGATGAGCTCGGCCGGCTGGCCGCGACCGGGGTGGAACTCGATCCTGACCGGCGCGTTGTCCCAGTCGTGCCGCTCGGCGAGGCCCTCGACGAGCTCGGCCAGGAACCCGTGCTCCTCGTCCTCGTCGGCCAGGCGGGCATCGACGCCCTGGAGGATGCCCAACAGGTGGCCCTCGCCGGTGACGGTCTGGGCCTGGTAGGACGGCGCCTCGACGGGCACCGTGGCCATGAGACCGTCGAGCAGCGGGGTGGCCGGAGCGGTCGGGTCATCGGGAGGAGCCATACCTGGAGGCTACAGCTGGGCCGACGCCCCAGACCATCACCTGACATGATGGGCGGATGCCGACCACCCTCATCCCGACGGTGCCCCGCTGATGGCCCTCGACCTCACACCTGGGGAAGCGGCTGCACTGGCCCTGCGGCTGTGCGCCGACGAGCTGGAGCACACCGACTGGCTCCTCTGGGAGAACCTGCCCGAGCTGACCGAAGACGCCATGGGGACCCTCCAGGACGCCGTCGCCGAAGCCGTGGTCAGCCTGCGCCGAGCATCCGCCAACTGCGACATGCGCACCGGCGTCGACTCGGCCGACCTCAAGTCGCGAGCGTCATGACCGGACCGACCCCCCGCCTCACCCTGACCCCGGCCCTGGTCGTCCAGCTGGATGCCCGCACCGAGGAGAACCGCGGCACCCTCAAGATCGGTCGCGACGACGGGACGATCACCGCCTTCCTCGACTGGTCCAGGGAGACCGGGACGCTGTCGTTGGCCGTCGGCGGCGGCACCGCCCCAGACCAGCTGGTCCAGGTGTTCGACCTCGCCGACCTGCGGCCCCTCAAGGCATGGTTCGCCGACCGCGGCATCCATCCGGAGCCGTCCGTCGACGACCTGGGGGCCCTCGCCACGGCCTTCGCCGAGCTGGTCGACGACGACGAGGACAACCGGGCCACCGACGCGGAGATCGCCGCGGCCCTCGACCAGCTCCGCAGCGCGGCCACCAGGGCAGGTGGCGGCGAGCTCCTCCCGGTGCTGTCCAACGCCGACGCCGTCATCTGCCGCCTGCAACGGTCGCTCCGCGCCGCCGAGGCCCGCTTGGCCGCCCCGTGACCGGCATCCGGTACCGGGCGTCGGTGGGAGCGGCCTTCGCCGCTGGCTTCTGGCTCGGCGGCGGCAGCCGGGTGTTCACCGCTGCGTTCATCGCGGTCTGGGTCGTCTTGGAGGCCCTCTGGGCCGTGTCCGATCCCGTGGAGCCGACGCAGTCGCGGGTGCCCCAGTTCGAGCGGTGGCACGCCGGCGTCACCACTCGGTTGGACAGCGGCCACCGCCTCACCCGGGCTCGCCGTCGCCGGCCCCCGCCATGAACGCCCTCGGCGCGCAGGTGCGAGCAGCGCGGAAGGCCCGGGGGCTCAACCTCACCGAGCTCGGGGACCTGACGGGAGTGGCCAAGAGCTACCTCCACCGGCTGGAGAACGCCGACGAAGTGCGCCCCGGCTTCGACGTGATCATGCGCGTGGTCGCCGTGCTCAACATCGACCCCTGGGACCTCGCCGAGGAGGCCTACGACCTCCGCTACGCCGGGCCGGCCCGAATGTGCCCGGGGTGCTCCCAGCTCATCGCCGGTGACGTGGCCGCGGGCGGGTGACGGCGCCCAAGCGGATCCAGCTCCGCCGCACGAGAGGGTGGCGCAAGCCCGAGGGGGCGATCGTGGTGGCCCGGCCCGGCCGGTGGGGCAACCCGTTCACCATCACCGAGGTGCTCCGCCGCTTCCCGAGTCTCACCGACGAGCAGTGCCAGAACTTCGTGGTCAACGAGTTCCGCGACCTGGTCGGTTGGTGGAAGCTCGACGAGCAGGACACCACGGCCCAGCGGTCCATCACCGCGTCGCTGCCCGGCGTCCCGCGAGGCGAGCCGCGCCGGATCGTCACCTTCACCTACCCGTCGATCGACGAGATCCGGACCGAGCTGGCCGGCGCCGACCTGGCCTGCTGGTGCAGCCTCAGCGAGGCGTGCCACGCCGACGTGCTCCTCCGGATCGCCAACCCCTGACCGCCTAGCGGCGCCGGCGCCGGATCCGCTCCCACAGACCGGCGACGGCTCCGACGAGCGGGCCGACCACGACGTCGACGATCGCCTCGATGATGTCGTCGGACGCGCTGCTCACGGATCAGACGCTATCGCGCCACCTATCACCTGGCATGATGAACCGATGCTCCTGGGTGACCTGCTCGACGTCGACCTCCTCCAGCGCCACGTGGCCGAGGGGCTGGTGGCGGCCAAGGAGGACCCGATCCGGGGGATGACTCTCTTCAACTACACGCCGAGGGCGGCCTACAGCGGGACGTGGGACCCCGTGACCATGGCGTGCCGGGGCTTGGTGACGCGAGCCGACGGCTGGATCCAGTCGCGGCCGTTCCCCAAGTTCTTCAACCTGAGCGAGCACACCAGCCCGGCGCTGCCGGACCTTCCGGTGGGGGCACGGTTCACGGTGTACGAGAAGCTCGACGGGTCGTTGATCATCGTGTCGGCCGGCCAGGACGGGCTGGTGGTGACGACGCGGGGGTCGTTCACCTCGAAGCAGGCTGCGGCTGCGGAGGCCATGCTGCTCGAGCGCGGCTCCCCCGGGCCGGCGCCGGGCACGACATGGCTGCTCGAGCTGATCGCCCCGTGGAACCGGGTGGTCGTCGACTACGGCGAGCGGACCGATCTGGTGTTCCTGGGGGCGGTCGACAACGAGACCGGCGACGACTTCGACTTCGACCCGCGGTGGACCGGCACCGCGGCCAGGGTCTACGACGGGCTGAGCGACGTGGCCGCCGTCCAGGCGCGGCTGTCCGAGCTGGGCCCGAACGACGAGGGCTTCGTGATCCGGTTCGCGACCGGGCTGCGGGCCAAGGCGAAGGGCGACGAGTACATCCGTCTCCACAAGCTGCTCACCGGTGTCACCTCCCGCACGATCTACGACCTGCTGAGGTCGGGGACCGGGCTCGACACGATCCTCGGCGGCGTGCCCGACGAGTTCTACGCCTGGGTGCGCACGACGGCCGACGAGCTGCTCGCCCAGCGGGCCGCGGTCGAGGCCGCGGCCCGGGCCACGCTCGAGCGGATCTCCGGGCTCCCGACCCGCAAGGACCAGGCCATGGCCATCGCCGACGACCCGCACAAGGCGGTCGTGTTCGCCCTCCTCGACGGCAAGGATCACGACCGGGCGATCTGGCGCGGGCTCCGCCCCGAGCGGACCCTGCCCTACGTCGTCGACGAGGGCTGACCACCGTGGCCGACCCGCCCCCAGCGGCCCGCCTCGAGGAGCCACGACCCTGGAGCTACGGGATCGTGCTGGTCGACGGCAGGCCGGCTCGAGCCTCGGACATCACCGACCTCGCGTTCGTCGAGGCCGTGGCCCGGCTCTCGACCGCGTTCCAGCCGGCCCTGATCTGCTGGTTGGCCGACGAGTTCATGCTGCCCGAGAAGGTGGTGCGGGCCAAGGGGCGGCGCGTCGCGCGACGAGGCCTCGTCACCGGGTGCTGGTGCGGGTGCCGCGGCGACGTGGTCGTCACCCCAACCGGCCGCGAGGTCCTGGCCGTGAAGGCAGACCTGGAGGAGCGGCTCGTTTTCAGCTCGCCTCCTTCCCTGGGCAAGTCGAGGACGATCAAGGAGCTGGCCGCCGCCGTCGACGTGCTCGGCACCGTCGACGTGCTCACCCCCGGGCACTACGACTTCACCTTGGAGCTGTGGAGGGCAGAACCGCAGCCGGTCACGTTCTGCGGCGAAGAGATCCACATCAGGGAGCGCCGCGGCCTGGAGGTCTACTGGTTGAGGTGCGTGCCCGACACGCACGCCCTGCGCCTCGAACGCCGACGTCACGCGCACTGGCGTCGGAAGGCGGGCCGGCCGAAGGGCCGTCGCCGGCGTCGACGCCAGTGAGCCGCCGGCACCGGCTTTCGTCAGACGAGAGGGCCGCCTTGGTGGCGGTCGTGGCCGAGCGGGACGGTTGGTGGTGTGTCTGGTGCGGGCGCCCGCTGAACTGGGAGAACGTCACGCTCGAGCACTGGGTCACGATGTCGGCGCAGGGCAACCACGACCTGGACAACCTCCGGCTGGCGTGCGCTCCGTGCAACCACCGACGTGGCGATGTGCCGGCCGCGACCTGGGCCCAGGTCGCGATCCATGACCTGTTGTCGGTGGGCCTCTACTGGCGGACCCAGCCGGAGACGACCTGGATCCCGCTCCGCCCCCGGGCCCAGCAGGCGGTGGGCACGACCGTCGAACGCGCTTTCGGTGACCGCCCCGAGATGCACGACGAGCTCGGGGGCCGCGTGGTGGCCAGCATGATCCTGGAGAACGGCCCCAAGGCGCAGACCCGCCTGGCCAACATCCACCGGCGCGCCCACGCTGGCCAGCACGCCAGTAGCCGCCCCCGAAGGCTGGACGCCGAGTGGGCCGACGATCGGTGGCGGCAGGTGTGGGCCGGGCAGCGCCCGGCGTCCCCGACCTCGCGGCGCGCCGGCCGGACCGAGATCGACTAGCCACACGCTGTGGATAACCCGGTGGACAACCGGTGGATGACGGCCTGAGGGCCGCCGGCGGTCCGGCGGCCCTCAGGTGTCCGGCCACCTCACGTGCGGTGGCCACGCTGGAGGGGGAGCGACCCCGAGGCGTTGGACTGCGCCCGCCGGGCATGGCCCTGTCGCGCCAGCGATGGCGCCAGCCTGCCACACCACCCATCACCTGGCATGATGGGCTGGTGGCCGACCAGATCGTGACCGACAGCCCCGACCCGCAGGCCGACCGCACCGGCGTGGCCATGAACGCTGCCGCCTGGGCGCTCTACTCCGGCGACGGCCGGCCGATCCGGAGTCACGACCCGACCGGGGTGCCGATGATCGACGTCACCGCCGAGGAGGTGCAGGAGGCCCTCCTGGTGGCCCAGCGGGTCCTGGCCCAGGTCGACTCGCACGACGAGCGGGTCGCTCGTGAGCAGCTGCAGCTGCTCGGCGACAAGCTGCAGGGGCTCGACCTCTCGCGCCGTCAGGCGGAGCCTGGGTCGTGACCGACGAGCGGGTCTGGACGGGGACCGCCACGCAGGCTGAGGCGCTGCGTCAGATCCGCCGGTACGCCGACGCGAGCCCGGACGGGTGGGCCGTCGTGGCCGAGGTCGTCGACGAGACGACGCTGCGCCAGCTCGAGTCCAAGATGTTGGTCGACGTCACCGACGACCGTGGCCGGGTCCGCCCTCGACGGGACTGACGATGGCGGACCTGCGCGTCGTGGTGATCATCGACGAGGACCTCGACGGCGAGGTGGCGTTCCAGCAGCTGATCACCCCGAAGGGCACCTTCCAGGTGTTCGCCGGCCCTGAGCCGACGGCCGAGGTGCACTGCGGCCGGTGCCAGAGCGTGATGTACGCCCGTACGTACGCCGGTACGCCCGCAGAGACCGGCTCCCGGGGCGCAGGGGACCCGATCCCGCAAGCCCTCGCTGCCGCCGCCCACCGGCGAGCGCTCCGTCACCGCTGCTGGGGTGCCTCGTGGAGGTCGCGCCTCGAGGGCGCCCGCCTCCTCCGTCGCCGGTGAGTGCCGGGACCCACATCCAGGCGGCGGAGCTAGCGCTCACCGCAGCGGAGTTCTGCCGTCGCAAGGGTGACGACGCCGGCGTCGCGTATCACCTGGCCCGGGCCAACGTGCAGGCCCAGCTGGCCCGGGCCGCGGCCGTCCTCGCGCGGCCACCTTAACCATGGTGCGTCTGGATGTATGACCTGCGTAGTCGGGTTTGCACGGTCTGGCAGCGCTCAGCGGACCGCCTGCGATGATGACCTCGTGAGCGACCCCTCGATCCCCGACGACGTGGCCGTGGCCGAGCGCGAGACCGCTGCCGAGCACGTGGGCGAGATCATGTTCGACTCGTTGGGGCGGCTGGATCGGGAGTGCTTGCTGTGCCAGGTGGCGGCTCGTCTGGGGCTGTGGGGTCGGTTCGGTGAGGTGGACGGCGAGGGGTGGCCGGTGGTGGAGCCGTACGAGCTGGCGTGCGGGTACTGCGGGGCGACCGAGGACCTGGGCGGACGGTGCTCGAGGCCGAGCGGGCGGGCGCATTGGCCGGCGGGGTTCGAGGGGTCGCCGGTGTGTCCGCCGTGTCGGGGGTTGTTCGAGACGGGGGAGGCGCAGCGGATCTTGTCGGCGGGGGGCGAGCTGCCGTTGTGCACGCATGGGGCGTTCGGGTGGGTGATCTTCACGACGCCGGACGAGCGCGAGGACATCGAGAGTGAGAGCGCTTCGTTCCCGTCGCGGATCGCGGCGGCGGAGGCGATGACGGTCCGGGCGTGGGAGTTGGCCCGGGAGCTGGCTGGCTCGGCCGGGTGATGCACTTCCACGTACTCGAAAGGCTGGCTTGGGAGTGGTTTCAAGTAGGCGTTCGGGGTCTAGCGAGGGCGCGGCGCTGGAGGTCCTCGAGGGCGGCGCGGTGCCAGTCGATCGAGCCGCCGAAGAGCTGGGCGGCGTCGGCGAAGTTGAGGGGCTGGTGGCGCTTGACGGCTGTCCGGGCTGCGTCGTCGACGAGGCGGCGGGGGACGGGACCGATCATCGGCTCACCGGTGAGCATCTAGATGTTGTTGTGCCATCCACGGGGCACGGCCCGGGGGAGCTGGTGGGCAGCGGCGACGGTCCAGCGGCCGCCGTCGTCGTCGCGGATGGCGAGGGTGGCGCCGGCCTGGAGGAGGGTGGGGTGGTCGACGACGCCGGTGGTGCGGGTCGTTCCTCGGTGGAGCTCGGCCTGCTGCAGCATGTCTAGATTCTAGAGGCTAGACTTTCCCTGCTAGTTCTGAATGTATGACCTGTGTAGTCGGGTTTGCACGTTGACGAGCGCCATCACCTCGACCGCCTACCACCTGGCATGATGGATGCTGTGACCGCGGCCCGCACTGACACTCCGAGCTCCCTGGTCGTGGCGGCGTCGTTGATCGAGGAGCTGGAGGTGGCCCTGGCCGACTGGCGGCGAGGGCCGGGACCGTATCCGGCTCAGCCTGACCCGGGCGCCTTGCTGGCCGCCGCTCAGGCTGTGGTCGACGGGGCGACGCCGGCGGGGTCCTCGTGAGCGGCCGGGACGTCGAGGCCGACATGGTCGAGGCGGGGGCGGAGGTTGTGGCCGGGCGGCGGCCGGCGCCGCTCGAGCACCGTGGTCACGGTGAGGGGCTGTCGATGTTGGTCGGCCGGGTGAGCGGGTGCCCGGCGTGCGAGGCGATCGCCGAGAGGGAGCGGGAGGAGCGGGCGGCGGCCGCGGTGGCGTGTTCGGCGTGCGGGGCGAGCCAGGGGCAGTGCGCCTTCGTCCAGCGGCTCAAGTTCCCGGCGTGCTGTGCCGGTTGCGATCACGTGGGCGTTGGCTGATGGTCGACGTCGCCTGGTGGCTCTCGTGGTACCAGTCGGAGGCGCTGGGCCCGTTCACGTTGGACACCCCGTGGTGGATCTCGGGGCACCGGATGGTGCCGGCGGCGGACACCATCGTGGCCGCCGTGCGGGCTCCGAGCGCAGAGGCGGCCTGGGAGTTGATCCTCCAGGCCTACGACACGCGGCCGGCCTCGCTCGAGCAGCGCTTCTGCGAGCCGCTCGGCCCCGGGGAGGGGCCGTTCTCGTCCCGGTTCCCGCGAGCGGACTGGATGCAGTGGTGATCGACGCCCTCCTCTACTGCTACCCGCAACTGCGGCCCCGGCCGGCCCGGCGCTGGACGCTGGCCGAGCTGCTCGCGTCCGGGCGGGTTGTGCACCCGGGGGACCCGCTGGATGACCTGCTGCGCGATTCGCGCCCTGCTGACACGACCGGTGGGGTCTCGGCCCGGGGATCGGGGGCACCGTGACCGGCCAGGAGGGCGCGGATCGCGCCCCGGGGCCGGAGGAGGTCGGTCAGGTCGCGCCGTCGTCGACGCTGGGGCGACCGATGGAGGCGCTGCTGGAGCGGGCGAACCGGCACCCGATCCGGTGGGAGGTGATCCGGTGGTCGATGTCGCTGGCGGTGATGGCGTCGTTCTGGTGGTCGTCGGCGTGGCCGCGGTGGGTGGCGGTCCCGGCGGTCGTGGCGCTCCTGGTCATCAACGTGGTGGCGACGGTCGCCGTGATCCAGCTCCTGTGGATGCGGCGCCGGCTGCGTCGGAGCGAGGCCCAGCTGGCCGAGGCGCTGGCCGAGCGGGCCGGCATCGACGCCGACGCCATCGTCAGCGCCGAGATCCGGAGGCTGGCGGTGGAGCCGCAGTGCCCGACGTGCGGGTCGGTCGACCCCCGCCACGATGCGCTGGCCGGCCGGTGCAGGAACGAGTGGCACGCGGCGCGGGCCTGGCTCGAGGCCGGGGCCGGGCCGTACCGTCCGGGACCGTGACGCCCGAGCCCGTGCCCCCGCCCGATGTGCCGCCCCCGCCGCCGGGGCTGTACGTGGCTCTGGCCGTGCTGGCCGTGGTGGTGCTGGTGCTGATCATCGTCACGCCGCCGGGGACGTTGCGGTGAAGCCGTCGGAGATCCAGGAGCGGTTCCCGGTGACCGCGGCCCTGGCCGCGGTCCCTGATGGCGAGACTTTCACCTGGGGGGACCCGACGACCACGCTGGAGGCGGCGTTGGAGTCGGAGCGGGAGCGGGGCGCGCCGTCGATCGACGAGGCCCGCCGGATGGGGGTCCCGGTCCGGATCCGGGACGGCGACTAGCCGTGCCCCGGACGCCGCTCGCCCGCACGCAGGCCCTCCGGGCCGCGGTCCGGGCCTGCCTGGTGCAGGCCCACGCCGACGGCACCGAGCCGCTGACGGTCAACCAGGTGGCCGAGTTCGTCGCCGGCCACGAGCACCCGAACCGGACCCACCAGCAGGTGTACGGCTACCTGCGGGCCCTCGTCGACGAGGGCCTGGCCGTCCGCTACGACGGGAACGGGCTGCACCTGTACGAGGCCGCGGGCGACCTGGTCGAGCCCGTGGCCGAGCTGCCGCCGCTGGAGGTGATCGCCGAGGCGGACCGCAACGCCCCGCCGCCGGCTAGTCGCCGGTCGATCGCGTTGCCCGAGGTGCTCCGGAGAGCGATCCAGCCGCGGGGGTCGACGTCGCCGGCCGAGGACGAGCAGCGGCTCCTGGGCGACATCCGGCGCCGGCTCACGACGGAGCGGCGGGGGCGGCCGCCCCGGGAGCCCCGGACCGTCCACTGGACGCCGCCGGCCGCCTGGCTGCCGGCGGCCACGCGGGCCCTGGCCGCTGCTCCGTCGACGGGTGGGGTGAGGGTCATCCACGTCCGCACCAGCTGCGGGGCGCAGATCACCGACGCCGGCGGCCTCGACCGGCTTCGCTACCGAATCGCCGACCACGAGGCCGTCACGTGCCGGCGGTGCCTCCGCACGTCGTGGTGGGCCCAGGCGGTGCGGTCGCGGTGATCATCGAGGGCCACCTCGAGGGCGCCGGCGACCGGGCCAACGTGTTCCTGGCGGCCGTAGCCGAGGCCGGGCACCCGGCCCACCTGCGGTCCTTCGCCCGGCTCGGGTCGCTGAGCTCGACCCAGGTGTGGTGGCCGGCCGGCCTCCCGGGGCCCGTGGGCCACCGGGCCGCGGCCCTGGCCGGCCTGTTCTGCCCCCTGCCCCGGGACCGGCAGTGGTCGAGGGTCCACCTGGCCGCGCTCGGCGACGACGAGCGGATGAGGGCCACCGCTGCGTTCACGCCCGTGCTCCGGACGGCGCCGATCCGGGGCTAGACGCGGCGAGGCCCCGCCCACGGGGGGCGGGGCCTCGTCAGGAGCGGGCGGGGCTACTCGGTGTCGTCGGTGCCGGTCTCGCCGCCCTCGTCCTGGCCCTCGGTGGCCGTGTCGCCCTCGGAGGCCGGCTCGGGGTCGGGGGTGGGCTCGGCGGCGGCGGGGCTCTCGACGTCGACGTCGACGTCGACGTCGGTACCGGTGGCGGGCTCGGGGGTGGGGGTGGGGTCGGAGGTGGGGGTGTCGGTCATGGCCGGCGACCCTACCCGATGACGACCACCACAACCATCACCTGACATGATGGGCCGGGTGGACCCCTACGCCGCCTACCCGGGCCCGGACGACATGCGCCTGGCCAGGATCCCATGGCTGAGCGAGATCTACGGCACGGCCGCCTTCGGGTGGCGTCTGGGCGCCCAGGTCGAGCCCGGCCAGATGGTGAACAGCGAGGGGTGCGGGTCGGTCCGGGCCCTGCGCTTCGCCAAGGCCCGGATCGCCCGGCGCGGCCTGGAGATCCCCCACCAGGCCCGTGGCCGCTACGGCCCGGGCGGGCGGGTGGACCTGATGCCGGGACGGTGGGTGGCCATGCACCCTGAGACCTTCGACGTGCTCCTCGACGAGATCTTCTCGTCCGTGTCGCCGCCGTTCATCGGCGCCAGCATCGACTTCGCCGGGCCGATCGGCTTCGGCCGGTGGGTGAAGCCCCTCGAGATCATCCCGCGCGGCTCGATCACCGCCCTCGAGCCGGGCCCTCGTCTCGGCGCGACCGTGTCGCTGGCCGACCTGCAGGACCCCCGACCCGGCCACACCATGCGGCAGATGATCAGGCGCCTCGACGACGCCGTCTACGCCCGGCGTCATCACGACTGGCGCCAGGTCTACCCGCCACCGGCCATGGAGAGGGAGAGCGCCGGTGGCTGACGAGCTGGACCCGGGCTGGATCTCCGTGCTGCGGAGCCGGGACACGAATCACGCCCAGACGGCGGCGCTGCTGGCCGAGGCCATCGAGCTGCTGGTGGCCGCCGGCGTCGACGACCCTGCCGATCTGGTCGGTCGGGCGACAAGGGCGGTCTCCGACGCCGTCCCGCAGCCGATGTGGCGGTACGTGGCCGACGGCGAGCCGTCGGCGTTCGCCGCGTGGGCCGAGCCGGGCACGGTGTACGAGACGACCGAGGACGGGCCGCTCGGTGGGCGGCTCCTGGCCATCACCCGAGACCACGCGACCGCCGCCGACATCACCGCCGTGCTGAATCGGACGCCGCTCGAGGGCCCGGCCGAGGTGTGGGTCGCCCACTACGAGAGCCTGAGCGGCATCGTCGTGTTCGCCGACGAGCTCGAGTGCCGACGCCACGCCGGACCGGCCACGATGAACGTCACCGCTGTGGTGATCGGCGCCGAGGTCTAGCCCTAGCGCGCACACGCCCCCGGGGATCCACTGCCGGGGGCGTGCTCTGCGACCGGCGATACTCGGCCCAGGCCGGGAACTCTAACGCTGCCGGGCGGACCGCTTCGGGGGGCAGGGGCCGTAGTGGCCCTTGAACACGCAGCTGTCCCGGGTGCAGGCCACGAGGCCGCTGTCCGGGCGCCTCACCTCGAGTTCGATCTCGCGGCCGAGGGGGTCCCACTCCTCCGGTGGGCCCGCTTCGTCGGCCTGGCGGGTGACGAGGTGGTGGTCCACCGGGAGGCACAGCACCACGTCGGGCCGGCGCCGGCGGTCGTCGGCCACGGCCCGGAACGGCATGGAGATGCCCTTGCCGACCGTGAGCAGCCGGGGCGGGTCGTCGCTGGTGACCTCGAAGGCGGTCCAGGCGTCCTTGCCCCACATGCCGTTGAGCGCCCGGACGCACCCGTAGCCCGTCTTCTGGACCGCCAGGGCCGAACCGTCCTGGGCGTCGATCACCACCCACTCCGGCGCCACCCGGCTCACCGTAGCCCCCCTGGCCCATCACCTGACATGATGATCGGGTGACGGACGTGCTGACCACCTACGCCGAGCGGACCCCGCCGACCGGTCGGCGCCGGCCATGATGGACGTGTTCGAGCACCTAGCGCTGGTGAAGGCGTCGATCGACGTGTTGCTCGCCCTCCCCGACCACCGCTCGCCGGCGACCTCCGAAGTGGTGGCGGAGCGGCTGGCCCGTCGGAAGAGCGCCGAGCACCTCACCGCGTCCCAAGCCGAAGAGCACCTGATGCTCCTCGAGGAGCTGGGCCTCGTCCACACGCGAGCCGGGGAGCGAGCAGGGCCGTGGGAGCGGACCGACGCAGGGCAGCTGGTGGCAGCCGGGCTCATCGTTGCAGCGACACACCGTTGGCCCAGGCAGGGCTGATGTCCCGCTACACCTACGTGAAGGACCTGCCGGAGTCGGTCACGATCGTCCACCACGACGCGTGGCCGTCGCCGGCCCCGCCGGGCGAGACGGGCTTGATCGAGCTGGACCTCGAAGTGCTCGACGGGATGGCCCACTACGACACGTCGGTCCCGACCGGCCCGAGCCCGGGGCGCATCTACGCGGTGACACCGTGGCGATGGGTCGACGGCCGCCGGGTGTTCGATCGGGACGGCAGGTGGGTGATGATCTGCGAGCGCGACCCGGAGAACGACGACGGCGTGTACCACCACCCGCACACGGTGCTCCTGGTGGCCGGGGCCGGCTAGTGGTGGACGCCCGCTCCGTGCAGCCCGGCGACCGCATCACCGTCGAGGGCCTGGTGCTCACCGCTCCCGAGACGGTGCTGACGGTGCTCGAGCGGCTCCGGTGGCCAGGTGACGGCGTCCGCATCATCTACGAGGGCATCGACCGCGGCGACGAGGTGGGCGGCGCCTTCACCATCGGGGGCGACCTCGGCTACGACCCCGCCGCCATCACCATCCACCGGCTGTAGCGGCGGGCAGCTCGAGCAGACGGGTGGGGCCGTCGAGGCCCACCAGCACGGTGGCCAGCAGGCCCGGTCGTCGGTGCACCCGCACTGGACGCACGCACCGACCAGGGACGCCCGGCCCTCGAGGACGGCGGCCGCCTGGTCATCGACGTCGACGACGACCTGGTCGACGGCCCCCTCGCCGAGCGACCAGCGGGCGAGCTCGCCGTGGTGGTCGGCGTCGTCCATGGCCTGTAGGCGGAGGCCCCTCTGGGCGTCGGCCAGCTGGTCGCCGAGCTGGAGCTGGTCCCCGAGCTGGACCAAGCGGAGGGTCATCTCGTCACCGGCCACGGCTCGACAGTAGCCCATCACCTGAGGTGGTAGAGTGGTGGGGACGGCCCCTGGGGGATCGGCCACCCAGGACGCCTCGTGCCTCTCCGTGGTGAAGTCCGATCCCCCGGCCGCCCGTCGAGCGGCGTCAGGGAGTCCCGCACCAGCAGCACCCGCCGCCGAAGATGGAGACGTGGTCGCAGTGGCGCTCCGAGCAGCCGTCCTCGCTCCGAGGGCACATCTCGTCCTGGCCATCAGTCCAGGTGGGCTCGATCAGCTGGTCGTGGATCCGGACGCCCCGGCCGATCCCTCGCAGGGGGAGGGGGCCGGCGACGCTCACCATGTGGCCGTTGGCCAACTGGGCCATGGCCCGGGGCTGGGCCGGCGCCGGCCGGCGCCGGGTCGCCGCGATCCGTCCGGACTCCTGGAGGAGCCTGGCGACGAGATCGCCCACCTTGGCGTCGGGGATGAGGATGACCGACTCCCCACCGGGCAGGCCCTCGGCGAAGCCGAGGGCCTCATCGACCACGGCGGCGGCGGACATGGCGAGCCTGGCCCAGGCCACGAGGCCTTCGGCGTCCGGCCCCTCCTCGGGGTCAGCCGGCGTTGGGGCCGGCCACGACAGGCCGGCATCCACGAGGGCGTAGCGGCAGGCCAAGACCACGGTGCTCTCGTACTGGAGCCCCGGGCGGATGGCGACCAGGGGGTCGAGGCTCGTGCTGGCGTAGGCGGTGGCGGTCTCGACGTCGAGGGTGACCGTGAGGAGGGCCATCCCCGTCACCGTAGCGCCCATCATCTGACATGATGACGGCGATGAACGACGCTCTCATGCGCCTGGCGTGGGCCGAGCGCCACTGCTGGGTGGTCTGGGGGTCGGACGGCTACGTGTACGTGCCCGGCGTGGCCGCCGGCGAGGTCGGTCCGGCGTCGTTCTGGGCGGTGTACCCGCCGCCGGACGCTGGATGGCTCACCGAGGAGCGGGCCCTCGAGGTGGTGGCCGAGTTGCAGGGCCGTGGCCAGATCGCCCGGGCCGAGCATGTCCAGCGGACCCGCCACGACTTCACGCTCGGCAGGACCGTCTACGAGCCCGGAGCGCCCCGGTGAGCGACGAGCACCCGTGGCGCTCGGGCATCGTGAAGGTCGGCGGCCGCCCGGCCCGGGCCTGGTGGTTGGACCTCGACACCCCGGCCCGGCTCCTCGAGCGCCGGCGCCACGCCCACTGGCGCCGCAAGGCCGGCCGCCCGAAGTTGGGTCGGCGGAGGCGTCGTCGATGACCACCTTGCCCGTGTGGCCCATGCGCCAGTTCGTCGACCGCCACGGCGACCTGGTCGTGAAGGTCGGCCAGAACACGAGGGCGGGGGCCCGCTACCACCTGGTGCCGTTCGCCCAGGTACTGGCCAACCTGCACCACGCGCTGCATGGCCAGCCGTGCGCCTTCTTCTTCGTGGTCGGCGACCTGACGAGCTGAGGCGAGCCGGCCCAACAGGAGTAGCGACCTCCCGCTGGACCGGACCC
>WUUC01204775.1_pt1 | contig 15223 bp, 11 predicted proteins | sample 6278441 | NCBI WGS metagenome assembly WUUC01 (sample SAMN13675441, study PRJNA597444) | soil metagenome | isolation source: soil | place: USA: Washington | collected 2017-10
CGAACGGTCGTGGCCGTTGCCCGAGCAGGCGACCATGTGGACGGCGGGCTACGCGCTTTTCGGCGCGCTCACCATTGGCTGCGCGATGTTGGCGGTTCGACGGTTCGTTGGCGATCAGCGCGAGTCGCGTGCGGTCGTGACCGCTGATGTCGTAGCCCATGCCCCGACCTGGAAAGAGCAATGCGAGTGGGTGGCGCGCTCATTCGTGCCCTCGAGCCTTTTACTCGGCGTCACCACGTACTTGTCCACGGACATCGCGGCCGTGCCGCTGCTCTGGACCGTGCCGCTGACGCTGTACCTCCTGTCGTTTGTGGTTGCGTTTACGCCAACGCCGCTGCTGCCGCCGCGGCTCGTGACGCGGGCGATGCCGTTGCTCGTCGTGGCGCTCGCGTTGTTCATGGCAGCCGGGGTGGGCGGACCGATCCGTTTGTTGATCCCGCTGCACCTGCTGACGTTTTTCGTGTGCTCGCTACTCCTGCACACGGCGCTCGCGGAACGTCGGCCCGGAACCCGCCACCTGACCGAGTTCTACCTGTGGCTCGCTGTGGGCGGTGTGCTCGGGGGCGCCTTCAATACGTTCGTTGCGCCGGTGCTGTTCTCCGGGATCGTGGAGTATCCGATCGCGCTCGTTGCCGCGTGTCTGCTTCAGCCATGGCGCGCCGACGTGACGGATCGCCGCTTCAAGATTGCCGATGTCGTCCTGCCGCTCGCGGTCGGCGCGGTCGCCGCTGGACTGGCGTACGTGTTAGCGGCGCGCGTGATGCACCTCAGCGTTCTTGTCGGGTTGCTCGCGCCCGTGGCGGTATGGTGCTTTTCGTTCTCTGCACGTCCGGTGCGCTTCGGACTCGCGGTAGGCATGATGCTGCTGGCCATCGCGATGTTTCAGCCGAACGCACACGGCCTGCTCGTCGCCGACCGGACGTTCTTCGGCGTACTTCGAGTGCGCGCCGATGCCGACGGGACACAACACGTCCTCATGCACGGCAACACGATTCATGGGGAGCAGAGTCTCGACGCAGCCCGGCGCCGTGAGCCGCGCACCTACTATCATCGGTCCGGCCCGATCGGCCAGGTGATCGAGGCGGCGGCGGAGAAGCTTCACGGTGCGCGAATTGGTGTCGTGGGCCTTGGCGCCGGCTCGCTTGCGGCATACGTGCAGCCGGGGCAGCGGTGGACGTTCTACGAGATCGACCCGGCAGTGGTCCGGATTGCGAGCGACCCGACGCTCTTCACTTACCTGCACGAGTGTGGCGCCACCTGTGAGGTCGTGCTGGGCGATGCGAGGCTCTCGCTTGCGAGGCCGGTGACCCCCACGTACCGGCTATTGGTGCTCGACGCGTTCAGCTCGGACGCGATCCCCGTCCACCTGATGACGCGCGAAGCGCTCGAGCTCTACCTGCGCCGCCTCGAAACAGACGGCATCCTCGCGTTCCACATCTCCAACCGCCACCTGGATCTGGAGCCGGTGCTTGCCGCGCTCGCGACGGAAAGCGGACTGGCCGCGCTCCTGCGACGCGATTCGCGCACGGCGGAGGCGAGCGAACGCGGCCAGTTTCCGTCGGAATGGCTGGTGATGGCGCGCCGACCAGAGTCGTTTGGCTCGTTGCTGTCGGACCCGCGTTGGAAACGGCCAACCGCGAGCGCCGGTACGCGCATCTGGGCCGACGATTATTCAGATATCCTCGCCGTCCTCCGTCACGAGTAACCACCCGAACCCAACAAAAACAGCAGATTTTGCACGGGCACCCTTGCAGGAGGGTGAAATACCGTGGAGAATCTCCGCCTGGCCCGACTTTTTTCCTGACGTTTAGCGATCTTCACCGCGGGTGATGCTTGCGGCAGCTGGCAACCCCCGTATTCACGCGTCTGTACTGCCTGCAGGCGTATGGCCCTTTTCTTGTTCTGAGTAAGAGCGTGATGAAGCCTAATGTCTCCCCCACGGCCGCTCGCGCGGCACTCGTAGCACTCCTCGTTGCCGCTACTGCGGCGACTACATTTGCCCAGACCGCGCCGACGTTCACCGTTCGAGGCCCCGTTGCAATCGGGGAGGCGGGAGCGCAGGACGCAGTTGCAGCAGATTTTGACAAGGACGGCGATCTCGACCTGATCGTCACGACGGCTGGTACGCCCGCCATGGGTGCGCCGCCGCCGCAGAAGGTCAACTTCCTGATTAACAACGGGTCCGGTGAGTTGGCGAAACAGTCGGCTCTCAGCGTTCCGGGTGCGGCTCGCGTGGCAGTTGCGGACTTCAATGGCGATGGCCGGTCCGACATCGCGGTAACCGTGGCTCCTGGCGGCCAGTGCTTTATGGCTCCGGGCGTGGCGGTGTTCCTCGGCTCTGCTGGCGGTGGTCTCAGTCAGAACGGGCCTTGTCTCAGCGCAGGCTCGTCGCCGCTCGCGATTCAGGCGGCCGACTTCAACGGAGACTCGATTGCCGACATCGCCGTTGCCAACAGCGACGGGTCAGGCATTCGCGTGTTCCGCGGAGACGGCGTCGGAGGGTTCCAGCAGCCGGGGCTGCTCCTCAATGATTCGAGCATCGGCGTTCGCGACATGGCGACGCCTGTTGATATCAATGGGGACTTCAACCTGGATATCGTCGTGGGTTACAACGCTGGGTTCAAAGCATTCCTCGGACGAGGGGACGGCACGTTCACCACTGGCGGCAATACCACGCCGGGTGGACAGACGCTGGCGATTGCCGTTGGAGACGTGACGGGTGACGCGATTCCCGATCTCGCTGAACTCAGTTCGGCGGCATATCGAATCGATCGTGGCAATGGCGTCGGCATCGGCAACGGATCGTTCTTGGTCGGCGGTAACACCTCAATCGGCCCAGGTATGCAGGATCTCGCGCTTGTCGATATGGACAGCGATGGTGATCTCGATATCGTGATTGCTGGTGGGGCTGCCGGTGTCGGCACGCGGCTCTTTCTGAACAACGGCAGCGGGACTTTCAGCAACAGCCCGATCCCGGTTTCGAGCCCGAATCCGGTGCGCGCCGTTGGTGGCGACTTCAATGCCGATGGTTCCAGTGATGTCGCCATCGTGGATGCCGGCCGCAACGAAGTTTTCATCGTTCTGCAGCAGGATCGCATTTCCCCGACGGTTGACATCACGACGCCTGCCGACGGCAGTACGGTCCGTGAGAATGTGACCATCCGCGCAACGGCGGCGGACAACGTCGGCGTCACTCGCGTGGACTTCTTCGCCAACGACGTCCTCATCGGGTCGTCCACCAGCGGTCCTGAGTTCAGCGTGAGCTGGAACGCGTCGGCACTTGCCGGTCCGTTCACCATCCGCGCGCGTGCGTTCGATGCAATCGGCCACTTCGCGGATGACAGCGTGTCCGTGAACGTGCTCGACATCGCGAAGCCGTCGGCACCGGGCAACCTCACCGCGAGGTCGTTGCTGAACTTCCACCTGGTCCTTCTCGATTGGACCGCGTCAACCGACAACGTTGGTGTCGATCACTATCGCGTCTACGAGCTGGTTCGCCGGAACAAGAACCTGAGCACGTGGGAGCTGGTGCGCGACGGTGTCGATGGGACCGCGGCGCTCGTAATCATCCAGGGTCGGCGTGGTCAGGCCCACACGTTCGCCGTTACCGCCGTCGACGCTGCCGGGAATGAATCGGACCGCAGCGTAGTCGAGGTTTCGAGGGACGACCGGGATCGGGACCGCAACGATGACGATCGTGATCGGGACGATGACGATGACGATCGCGGCCGCGACGATGACGAAAACGGCCGTAGGGACCGGAACTAACCACAACAGGCTCGACAACAACGCCCAACCCGGACCAGCAACGGTCCAGGTTGGGCGTTTCTACGTACATCTGCACGTATCCATGCTGTGCTAATATGCGACCTTAATGGTCGGATATGCTTGAAATCACCGACAACGCAGCGCGGCACATCGGAAAAATGCTCGCGAAGCGCAATCTCGGCGAGCACGGCCTTCGCCTGGGCGTCAAGGCGGGCGGTTGCTCCGGGTTCGAATACACGTTCGGGTGGGAGCACTCGCCGCAGCCCGGCGACCGCGTCTTCGAAACGCAGGACGGTGCGCAGGTCTATATCGATCCGAAGAGCCTGCGCCTTCTCGACGGGACGGTCCTGGATTACGACACGAGCCTGCTCAGCAAGGGCTTCGTCCTCAACAACCCGAACGCGAAGAGCACGTGCGGCTGCGGCACTTCATTCAGCACGTAAGGGGTCGCCGGATATGACCACGTCCACCCAGACGATTGAAGAACTCGCCCGGCGCGACTACAAATACGGCTTTATCACCGACGTCGAGCAGGAGTCGCTTCCGCGCGGGCTCAACGAGGAGATCGTTCGTCTCATTTCGGCGAAGAAGCAGGAGCCCGAGTGGCTTCTCGAGTGGCGCCTGAAGGCGTATCGCACCTGGCTCACCATGACCGAGCCGCGGTGGAGCAACGTCACCTACGGTCCGATCGATTACCAGGACATCATCTATTACTCGGCCCCGAAACAACGCCCCGCGCTTCAGAGCCTGGAGGACGTCGATCCGGAGATTCGCCGGACGTTCGAGAAGCTCGGCATCCCGCTCGAGGAACAGAAGCTCCTGAGCGGCGTTGCAGTGGACGCCGTGTTCGACAGCGTCTCGGTTGCGACGACGTTCAAGGAGAAGCTGGCGGAGCTCGGGATCATTTTCTGTTCGTTCTCCGAGGCCGTGCAGACCCATCCCAATCTCGTGCGCAAGTATCTCGGCACGGTCGTGCCTTACTCCGACAATTTCTTTGCCACGCTGAACTCCGCGGTCTTCAGCGACGGTTCGTTCGCCTACATCCCGAAGGGCGTCCGCTGCCCGATGGAGCTCTCGACGTACTTCCGTATCAACGCGAAGGACACCGGCCAGTTCGAGCGCACGCTCATCGTCGCCGAGGAAGGCGCCTACGTGAGTTACCTCGAAGGGTGCACCGCGCCGAAGCGCGACGAAAACCAGTTGCACGCCGCCGTCGTGGAGCTGGTGGCGCTCGACGACGCAACGATCAAGTACTCGACAGTGCAGAACTGGTATCCCGGCGACAAGGAAGGCAAAGGCGGCATTTACAACTTCGTGACGAAGCGCGGCCTGTGCGCCGGGGTGGGATCGAAGATCACATGGACGCAGGTGGAGACCGGTTCGGCGATTACGTGGAAGTATCCCGGTTGCATCCTGAAGGGCGACAACTCGATCGGCGAGTTCTATTCCGTCGCGACCACGAACAACCGGCAGCAGGCGGATACCGGAACCAAGATGATTCACCTCGGCCGGAACACGAAGAGCACCATCGTTTCGAAGGGCATCTCGGCGGGGTACGGCCAGAACACGTATCGAGGCCTGGTGAAGATTGCGAAGGGGGCGCGCGGCGCGCGGAACTACTCGCAGTGCGACTCGCTGCTCATTGGAGACCAGTGCGGCGCGCACACGTTCCCCTATCTCGAAATCAAGAACAGCACGGCGCGCGTGGAGCACGAGGCTTCGACGTCGAAGATCGGCGAGGACCAGATCTTCTACTGCCGTCAGCGCGGCCTTTCAACCGAGGACGCCGTGAACATGATCGTCAGCGGGTTCTGCAAGGACGTCTTTCGCCAGCTGCCGATGGAGTTCGCCGTCGAAGCGCACAAGCTTCTCAGTGTGACCCTGGAGGGGAGCGTTGGATAACGCGATGCTGACCGTCAGGCATCTGCAGGCGAGCGCCGGCGCGCGCGAGATTCTCCGCGGGATCGATCTCACGATTCAGCCGGGGCAGGTTCACGCGATCATGGGCCCGAACGGCTCCGGCAAGAGCACGCTGGCGCGTGTGTTGTCCGGACACCCGGAGTACCAGGTCACCGGTGGCGAGGTGTTGTACGACGGTCAGGACCTGCTGTCGATGGATCCGGAATCACGGGCGCGCGCCGGCGTGTTCATGGCGTTCCAGTATCCGGTCGAGATCCCCGGGGTGAACAATGCCTATTTCCTCAAAGCGGCGTTGAACGCGCTGCGCACCAGTCGCGGGGAAGAGGCGCTCGACGCGATGGAATTCATGCTGCTCGTGCGCGATCGCATGAAGCGGCTCGACATGGACGAGAGCCTGCTCAATCGTCCAGTCAACGAAGGGTTCTCGGGTGGCGAGAAGAAACGCAACGAGATCTTCCAGATGGCAGTCCTCGAGCCGCGGCTCGCCATCCTCGACGAGACCGACTCGGGACTCGACATCGATGCGCTGAAGATCGTCGCGCATGGCGTGAACGCGATGCGCAGCCCCGATCGCGCGTTCCTGCTCGTCACGCACTACCAGCGGCTGCTGAACTACATCGTGCCGGACTTTGTCCACGTGCTCACGGACGGCCGCATCGCGCGGTCGGGGGGCAAGGAACTCGCGCTCGAACTGGAAGAGAAGGGATACGGCTGGCTCGCAGCGCCGGTCGGGAGCTGAGATGACGTATTCGCTGGACCACTACCGGGCCGAGTACGAACAAGCCAGTCGAAAGCGGTCGGATAGCGAGCCGGCATGGCTGGCCCGAACGCGGCAGCAGGCACTCGATCGGTTCCTCTCGCTCGGCTTCCCGACCACGCGCGATGAGGAATGGCGATTCACGAGCGTCGCGCCTCTCGCCGAGGTTGCTTTCGCGCTCGCGACGGATCTGCCGACCGGTTCCATCGAAGAAGCGGTGGCGCGGTTCCGCCTGCCGCTCACGGCGGCAGCGGAGCTGGTGTTCGTCAACGGTCTGTTCGTGCCGGCGTTGTCACACGTCGGTACGCTCCCGCATGGCGCTTCTGTTGAGGACCTGCCCACCGCTCTAACGACAACTGCGCGCCATCCCGTGGTGACGAGGCTCGCGACCATCGAGCAGCATGCGTTCACCGCGCTGAACACGGCATTTTTCTCGGCCGGCGCTTACATCCGTATATCGGCGGGCAGCGTCGTAACTGAGCCCATCCACGTCCTGTATCTCTCCGCGGGCGAGAGCGGCCGCCCGGTGATGTCGCATCCGCGCGTCGGCATCGCGGTAGGGGAGCAGGCCCAGGCGTGCGTCGTCGAGACATATGCCGGCGCGGGCGGCGGACGCTATTTCACGAACGGGGTCACCGAGATCTCGCTGGCCGAACACGCCGTGCTCGATCACTACAAGCTCCAGTACGAGAGCGAACAGGCGTATCACATCGGCTCGATGCACGTCAGGGCCGATCACGCGGCACACTTCACCTCGCATTCGATCAGCCTTGGTGGTTCGCTCGTGCGGAACGACGTGATCGCCGCGCTCGCCGGCGAAGGCGTGGACTGCACGCTGAACGGCCTCTATCTCGCCGACGGCCAGCGGCACGTGGACAATCACACGACGATCGACCACGCGCGCGCGCACTGCGGAAGCCGCGAGGTGTACAAGGGCATCCTCGCCGATCGGGCGCGGGGGGTCTTCAACGGCAAGATTATCGTGCGCCCGGATGCGCAGAAAAGCGACGCCAAGCAGACCAACCGGGCCTTGCTCCTGTCTGAGGATGCCCAGATCAACACCAAGCCGCAGCTCGAGATTTTCGCGAACGACGTTAAGTGCACGCACGGCGCCGCCGTGGGGCAGCTCGACGAGGAGGCGATCTTCTACCTCCGGTCGCGCGGACTAGCGGAGCGGGACGCCAAGCGCCTGCTGACGTATGCGTTCGCGGCGGAAGTGCTGCAGCGCATCCCGTTGCAGCCAATCAGGGCGCGCGTGGACGAGATTGTAGGGCGGGCTCTGACGGCGCGCCTCGCCGCCGCGTAGGGCCGCGGTTTCACGCGCAAGGTTCTCGCGGGCATTCGATCATGGTGAATCTCACAACGGTATCGCCGGAATCGGCACGACTCGACGTGGCATCCATCCGCGAGGACTTTCCTATCCTGGGGCAACGCGTCCACGGGAAGCCGCTCGTCTACCTCGATAATGCGGCAACGACGCAGAAGCCGCAGGTGGTCATCGATCGGCTCGTCCGCTACTACGCGGAGGAGAATGCCAACATTCATCGCGGCGTCCACGCGCTCAGCGAGCAGGCCACCGCAACCTATGACGCCGCGCGGGAGACGGTGCGCAGTTTCCTGAACGCCGCGACCCGGCAGGAGATCATCTTCGTGCGCGGCACCACGGAGGGGATCAACCTCGTGGCGCAGACATACGGGCGGACCCATGTCGGGCCTGGCGACGAGATCGTGATCTCCGAAATGGAGCATCACTCGAACATCGTGCCGTGGCAAATCCTGTGCGAAGAAAAGCACGCGCGGCTACGCGTCATCCCGATCACCGATGAAGGCGAGTTGCGTCTCGACGCCTACGAGCGGTTGCTGAACGAGCGGACACGAATCGTGTCGATCCCGCACGTCTCCAATGCGCTGGGTACCATCAATCCCGTTGCGGAGATCGTTCGCCGGGCGCACCAGCGTGGCATTCCGGTGGTAGTGGATGGCGCGCAGGCGGTTGCGCACATGCCAGTGGATGTGCAGGCGCTCAACTGTGATTTCTACGCGTTTTCGAGCCACAAAGTGTTCGGGCCGACTGGCGCCGGCGTCTTGTACGGCCGCGCGGCGCTGCTCGACGCGATGCCACCGTACCAGGCCGGCGGCGACATGATCGAGTCGGTGACGTTCGAACGCACGTCGTACAACGAACTGCCGTACAAGTTCGAAGCCGGGACCCCACACATCGCCGGCGCGATCGGTCTCGCGGCAGCGATCGACTATGTCACCGCGGTCGGCCTCGATCGGATTGCCACGTACGAACAGGCCATGCGCGCCTACGGCACCGAACAACTCGCGGATGTGCCCGGGCTGCGGCTCACCGGGACCGCGCGTGACAAGGCCGGCATTCTGGCGTTCGTGCTCGACGGCGTTCATCCACACGACATCGGCACCATTCTGGACCGTGCCGGGGTTGCGGTACGCGCCGGGCACCATTGCTGCCAGCCGTTGATGTCGCGCCTGGGCGTGCCGGCGACCGCGCGCGCGTCGCTCGCCATGTACAACACGCGCGAAGAGATCGACGCGCTCGTCGCAGCGCTGCATTACGTGCGGGAGGTCTTCGCGTGAATGAGGAGCTCCAGGACCTGTATCAACAGGTGATCCTCGACCACAACAAGCGGCCGCGGAATTTCCGCCAGATCGAAGGCGCGGGCCGCGCCGAAGGTCATAACCCGCTCTGCGGCGACCGCCTCACCGTGTACGTGCGCCTCGAGAACGGCATCATCAGCGACGTGAGCTTCGAGGGCACGGGATGCGCGATCTCAAAGGCGTCGGCTTCGCTGATGACTGAAAGCGTCAAGGGCAAGACGATCGCGGAGACCGCCGCGCTGCGTGAGCGGTTCCACCAGATGATCACGGCGTCACCCGAGGCGCCGGTCGCCGATCTCGGCAAGCTCGCGGTGCTGTCGGGCGTCAGGCAATTTCCCGTTCGAGTGAAATGCGCAAGCCTAGCCTGGCACACGCTCCGCGCAGCCGCCGAAGCCGGCGAGAAAGTCGTCTCAACCGAATGAAGCCGCTCCCCGTGATCCAGCCATCACCAACGCCGGCAGCGAACGCCGTGTCGTCATCCGCGCAGACCGCCGGGATGGTGAACGATCCCGAGAGGAGCGCTGCGCTCGCGCCGCTCGTCATCAAGGCATTGTCCGCCGTGTTCGATCCCGAGATTCCCGTCAACATCTACGAGCTCGGGCTGATCTACGCCATCATCGTTGACGCCTCCGGCGCCGTCGGCATCCGGATGACGCTGACCGCGCCCGCATGCCCGGCCGCGCAGTTCCTTCCCGCGCAGATCAGGGAAAAGGTCGCCGGCGTTCCCGGCGTCACCGACGTCAAGGTGGACGTGGTGTGGGACCCCCCGTGGGATCGCGATCGAATGTCCGAGGCGGCGAAGCTGCAGCTCGGGATGTTCTAACGCGCCAATCCGTCATTAATCCGATCGCGGCGTCCGTCAATCCAGAATCAAGAACCAAGAATTACCTAGGCTTGGCGATCCCGAGCTTGCGCATGCGGAACTGGAGCGTGGAGCGCTTCATGCCGAGCCGGGCGGCCGCGCCGTTGGCGCCGGCGATCACCCAATTACTGCTCTCGAGCGCGGCGATGATGTGTTTCCGGTCCGACTCCTCGAGCGTCTCGGGCGCGTTGTCGGGCGCGACGGGCTGGGGACGCTTGTTCAACGCCATCAACGGGACGTCGAGCACCGGCCCGGGAGACAGGATGACGGCCCGCTCGATGAGGTTCTGCAACTCACGGATGTTCCCGGGCCACTCGTACGCGGTGAGCTGCTCCATCACGTCGGCAGGAATCGTTTCAATCGTCTTCTTCATCCGCCGGGCGAACTGCTGCGCGAAGTGCCGCACCAGCGTCGGGATGTCTTCGCGACGTTCCCGTAGCGCTGGTACGTGGATCGGAAAGACGTTCAGGCGATAGAACAGATCCTGCCGGAACTTGTGCTCAGCCGCGAGTGACGCCAGGTCGCGGTTGGTGGCGGCAATCAATCGGGCGTCGGTGCGAAGCGTCCGTGCGCTGCCGAGCCGCTCGAACTCGCGCTCCTGCAGGACGCGCAGCAGCTTCGGTTGCAGTTCGAGCGGGATCTCACCAACTTCGTCGAGGAACACCGTGCCGCGATTCGCCAGCTCGAACCGGCCGATGCGCTGGGCGATGGCACCGGTAAACGCGCCTTTTTCATGGCCGAAGAGCTCGCTCTCGAGCAACCCGGTTGGAATCGCCGCGCAATTCAGCTTCACGAACGCATGCGCACCTCGTGCGCCCAGCTGGTGGATTGCCCTCGCGACGAGCTCCTTGCCGGAGCCGGTCTCACCCGAGATGAGGACGGTTGAATCTGTCGGCGCCACCGTCTCGATCTCGCGCAAAACGCGTCGAAGCGCGGGGCTTCGTCCGATGATGTCCTCGAACAGGCGTTCGCTTCGAATCTCGTCCTCGAGGTACAGCTTCTCCTGGGCGAGCTGCGCGTTCTGTTGCTCGATGCGCTCGTACGACTTGGCGTTGTTCACCGCGATCGCGATCTGGCCTGCCACGCGGGTCAGCAGCGCAAATTGCGAACGAGAGAACGCATCCGCCGCAAACGCTCCGAGATCGAGGGTTCCAAGGACGCCCTGTGGAGTGGTCAGCGGAACCGACACCGTCGAGCGGATCCCGAGCTCGTGCAGGTGCCGTGTCTCCTCGAAGAACAGCAGCTCGGATCCCGAGAAGATGCGCGGCTTGCCCGTGGTGAACACCAGGCCAGACGGCGATGCGTCCAGCGTCAGGCCCGGCGCTTCCAGCGCCTTGGCTGGATCGCACCCGGCCGGACCCTCGCACACATGTTTCTTCAGCAGTCGCGTCTCGGGGTCGTAGAGCGTTAACGCGGCGACATCCGCGCTGCAGGAGCGGCGAAGCGCTGGCGCAACGGCTCGGAACAGCGCGCGCGTGTCCAGCTGTGTGACGACCGCGTTCGTCACGTCGAGGAGGACGTCGAGCTGGTCGCGCTCGCGGCGGAGCGCGGCCTGCTGCTCGCGCACGGTCTCCAGGTTGATCGCGTTCTCGACCGCGACGGCCACCAGCTTCGCGACTCGCGTCATGAACTCGATGTCCGCAGGCGTGTACGCATCGGGCGTGAAAGACCCGAAGTCCATCACGCCGAGCGTGCCGCGAGCGGTCGTCAGCGGCAACGCACAGAAGCTGGCAACGCCGTATTCGAGGAGTACGTTGCTTGGCGGCGGCCCGCCGGGCTGCACGCGCGGGACGTACACCGGCCGACCGGTTCGAAACGCCTCGCCGGGATAGGAATGCTCGATCGAATGGACCGTCCCGACGATGCGTTCGCCGGCCGTTTCGTACGGTTCGAAGAACCGCACCACGAGCGAATCGGGATCGCGGTCGCGCAATAGCACCACCAGGAACGTGAATGGAATGAGCGGTTCGAGATGACCGCGGAGGCTTCGCAACAGGTCTGTCAGCTCGGAGTGCGAGCTCAATGCGCTCGCAACATCCACCAGCGCGCGGTACCTGGCATCCACCGAATCAAGCGACGTACTAGCGACGTTCATGACCCTCCCCGACTCGCATAAGTGACTTTGTAATGGTGCATCGCTTACGACGCGCATACAGCCTTCGCAGATGCCGGTCTGCGGGCACGGTTGCCAACCCGCAGGCGCACGGATCGTTGGCACCTCACCCCTCGTCGCCACGCCGGCCCGCCCACAAGTCCCGGCTGCAGTAGCTGTTACGGCCGTGCGCATCCCCCCGCTCCTTCCCGGCACGTTCATCGCTCTTTGCAGCCCGTGATGACACGCGTAACGCGCTGCGAGACGCGGAGAAGGTCGTTCCGACCGAGACGCCGAGCTGAGCGAAACGTGCTCGATTTCTCTGCGTCTCTGACCTGGCGGCGCGTTCTCTGCTCTCGCAGGCCGTGCCGAATCTCACGGCCGCATGTGATGACGAAAGCGTGAAGGGCTGATGTTCCGAATCACTGAACAGAACGCATCCGGCCGGCTGGTCCTCAAGCTCGAGGGAAGGTTCTCGGCCGCGTGCGTCCACGACCTCGACGGATGCTGGCGCAATGCCGTCGAGAAGTCCGACGGCGCCTCAATCTGGGTGGACCTTACCGATGTCGATGTCGTGGACATCGCCGGGCAGGAGCAATTGACTCGCATGCATCGTGGAGGTGTCCGGTTCCTGACGCGCGGTCCGCTGATGCGCGAGCTGGTGCGCGAGATCTGCCAGTCGCCTTGACATACACGCGCTCGAACCACGGTTCGGGCAAGAGGATAGTACCCGTGCTCATACGTCTGTTGTTCATATCGCTCGCGGTCATAGTGACGTCGTCCTGCACGCTCGGTCCGGATTACACACGGCCGGTCGTGCAGACGCCGTCGTCGTATCGTGGCGCCGAGCCGGGAGCGGCGAGCGAACAGTCGCTTGCGGACCGGGAATGGTTCGAGCTGTTCCAGGACCCGACGCTCACGAAGCTGGTGGCGACGGCGCTCGATCAGAACTTCGACGTGCGCATCGCAGCCGAGCGTGTGCTGCAGGCGCGTGCCTTTCTCCGAATCGTCCGCGCCGATCAGTTCCCGACGGTTGACGGATCGGTGGCACTTGTGGGCGCGCGGGTGTCGAGAACGGGCGCCAACCAGGCGCTTCCGCGCGACGCGGATCCTGACGTGGCCTACACCGAAGCCGGATTCAGCGTTGGGTGGGAGCTCGACGTGTGGGGCCGACTGCGACGGCTGAGCGAGTCGGCACGCGCACAGTACCTCGCGACCATCGAAGCGCGCCGCGGCGTCGTGACCACGCTCGTCGGAGACGTGATGGAGACGTACCTTGCGATGCGGGCGCTCGATCTCGAGCTGGAGATTGCCAGCCGCACGCGAGACGCCGCAACCGACAGTCTGCGGCTCACCGAGACGCGGCGCGATCGAGGCGTGGCGACGGCCCTCGACGTTCGCCAGGCGGAGCAGTTGCTGTTCACCGCCAGCGGCCAGATCGCGAGCATCGAGCGTGAAGTCGTGCAGGCCGAGAACGCGTTGAGCCTGCTGCTCGGGCAGTTGCCGGCGGACGTGCCGCGGGGACTCGCGCTCGAAGCGTTCGAGGCGCCGCCGTCAGTTCCAGCGGGGCTGCCGTCGGCGCTCCTCGAGCGTCGGCCGGACATCAGGCAGGCGGAGCAGGAGTTGATCGCGGCCAACGCTCAGATCGGGGCCGCTAAAGCCGAGTACTTCCCGCGGATCAGTCTCACCGGATTCCTCGGCGTGCAAAGCCGCGCGTTGAGCAACCTGCTGAGCGGGCCGGCCGCTCTGTGGACAACGAGCGTGGGCGCGGCCGTGCCGATCTTCAACGCCGGGCGGATCGGCGGCAACGTCCAGTTCACCGAGGCCGTGCAGCGGGAACTGGTCGTGAACTACCAGAGAACGATCTATACGGCATTCCGTGAGGTGTCCGACGCGCTCGAAGGGCATCGCAAAACGAGCGAGCAGCGCGTCCAGCAGGAACGCCTCGTCGATGCTTTGCGTGCGTCCACGCAACTCTCAATGCAGCGTTACCAGGGAGGCGTGGACAACTACCTCCAGGTGCTCGACGCGCAGCGCAACCTGTTTCAGGGCGAGTTGGACCTGGCGCGGCTGCGCCGGCAGGAGCTCGCGGCGATCGTGCAGCTCTATCGCGCCCTGGGTGGTGGATGGAAGCTCTAGCCAGTCGTGAATTCGTGATTCGCGATTAGCGATTAGTGACTAGTGATTGGCGATTAGCGATTGGTGGTTGACATGGCAAAACGGATGATTTTGATGCTCACGGTAGCAGTGGCTGTCGTCGGAGCTCTTGGCTTCGTGAAATTCCAGCAGATACAGACGGCCGTTGCCCAGGCCGCGGCCTTCTCGCCGCCCCCCGAGGCCGTGACGACGGTGGTGGCGGAACAGGAAGAATGGCCGGCAACCCTGACGGCGATCGGCACGATGGCCGCCGTTCAGGGCGTGACGGTGAGCGCCGACCTGCCAGGCGTTGTGGATCGCATCGCGTTCGACTCGGGCCGGTCGGTCCGCGAAGGTGAGGTGCTCGTCGAACTCGACACCAGGCAGGAGCAGGCGCAACTGGCAGCAGCGGAGGCGCAGCGAGACCTCGCCCGCGTCAACTTCGAACGCATGCAGAACCTCGTCATGGACGGTGCAATCGCGCGCGCCGATTACGACCGGGCGGCGGCAGAGCAGAAATCCACGGAGGCGCGCGTTGGTGAGATTCGCGCGACAATCGAACGGAAGACCATTCGCGCGCCGTTCTCCGGCATCCTCGGGATCCGCCAGGCCAACCTCGGACAGTACCTGTCCGGTGGCGACGCGATCGTCTCGCTGCAGTCGCTCGATCCGATTTACGTGAACTTCGGCGTGCCGCAGCAGGACACGGCTCACATCCGCATCGGCCGCCGCGTGCGCGTCACCACTGAGAACGTGTCCGGAAGCGCCTTCGCGGGACGCGTCACCGCGATCGACTCGATCGTGGACGAGACCACCAGGAACATACAGGTTCAGGCGACGCTCTCGAACCCCGGAGGCCGATTGCGACCGGGCATGTTCGTGCAGGCCGAAGTGGTGTTGGGCGACAGCGTCTCGGTGGTTGCGCTGCCGGCCTCGGCGATCAGTTACGCGCCGTACGGCGACTCGGTGTTCGTCGTCGCCGAGTTGAAGGGGCCTGACGGCAAGGCCTATCGCGGCGTGCGCCAGCAGTTCGTGAAGCTGGGCACGGGCCGCGGGGACCAGATCG
>WUUC01129191.1_pt1 | contig 15222 bp, 11 predicted proteins | sample 6278441 | NCBI WGS metagenome assembly WUUC01 (sample SAMN13675441, study PRJNA597444) | soil metagenome | isolation source: soil | place: USA: Washington | collected 2017-10
ACTACACCGTCGGTGTCCGCGGTACGTTCTGATCGAGCTGTCGCTGCTTCGATCAAAGTGGAGCGCGATCTCCGCGCGCGATCTCGGATGGCTACGTCATCCAGCGCGCCCGGAGCCCGCTCCGCTTCGCGGCATTATTTGAAACGCTCTATGCACCGCGCCAACGCCGCGATCTCCTCCGCGCTCCCGGGATCGTTCACGAGATTACGCATCTCCAGCGGATCATTCTGCAGATCGAAAAACAGCCACGGCGTCCCGTCCGCATTCAACGCCAACTTCCTTTTCTGCGTCCGCACGCCGCTCCAGACACGATCGCATTGATGGGCTAACGCGACGACGCTGGGCATCGAAATCGCCGCAGCGTCACGCTCGTCCGCCTCGCCTCGCAGCCACGTCCGCCACTCCACATAGCCGAGTGTCAGCGCTCGCAAATCCACGAGTGACACCGCTTCCCGCCGGCTTCTTTTAGCCGCAGCCGCCGCGTCTTCCGGTTCATTTTTTTTGCCCGGCAACCTCACGAGCAACGGCACGCGCACAGACTCCTCGTGCGGCCACCCTTTGCGAAACAACCCGTGCGCTCCGTGCATATCTCCATGCACGGAGGTAAACACGATGAGCGTATCGCTCCATCCACCGGCGCCTTCCTGCGCCTTCAGTTCCGCGAGCAATTTCCCGATCGCTGCATCCGTCGCTTCGATGTGCGCATAGTAACCCGCCAGTTCGCGCCGCGCTTTCGTCTCGATTTCTCCATTACGCGGCACATTCGCCGCCACGATCACCTCTGCCGGCGTCATGAGCGGCACTGCGGCTGCGGGCGCGTCATACGGTGGATGCGGCGCTTCCAGACTCACCACGCAAAACCAAGGCCTTCCTGCGGCCAGCGATTCCGCCTTCTGAGTCCTTTGGGTTCTGGCGTTTGCGATCTCCGCGCCCGCACGCCCCCGCGACCACTCCCCCGCTCGCGTGCAAACCACATCGCTCTGATAACCCGCGAACTTCACCGGCTCCGGCAGACGCGTTCCATGCAGCCAGGGATCGTTGAGCAAAAACCCGCTCTCGAAACCTTCCCAAAACTCGAACCCGCCGCAGTTCTCCGGCGGGATAATCGTGCGAGCATGCGCATCCCCTACCAGCGGGGCCGCCGGATCGCGCCTTCCTAAATGCCATTTCCCGAAGAACGCCGTCGCGTACCCGCGATCGCTCAGATCGTGCGCAATCGTTCGCGCGGTCGCCGGCAACGGGTCGAAATAATCCCGCACGCCGTTCTCCGGTGAGTGCACTCCGGTCAACAGCGCCGCCCGCGCGAACGGCCCAAAGGGATGCGGCGTCACCGCCTGCGTGAAGTTCAGCGACTCCGCGGCGAGCGCATCCAACGTGGGTGTTCGCGCATTCGGATCTCCAGCATAACCCATGGCCTGCGCCCGCCACTGCGTCGTCACGATCCAGAGAATATTCGGTTTCCGCCCGTCGCCGTTCGCTTCAGGGCCGATGCTCTTTGCTGAATTTGAGTCCGTCACTTCGGTCACAATTTCTTGGGCCCCGCCGCAGCCGGTCTAGCCGTGTCCGCACAAACCCCAACGCACGCCACCAGGGAAACCAGGGGCAGCGCAGCGCGGTTAAATCTCATCGCGGTAACCTGCGTCTCACGAAGCGGTGCCGCAACCGCTTTCAACTGCCACGCTCCGTGACGAAACGCGTCGCTCTCCGGCCCCGGCATCGGCCTTGTCTCTCATTCCGGCATGGGCGAGCGTCGGACACTTTTCCATGACCATCCAAGAAGCCTCCTTCGTCGAACTCGCCACACCCACCGGCTCGATGCGCACGCACGTATTCCAGCCATCCGCGCCCGGCCGTTATCCCGGACTCTTGCTGTACTCTGAAATTTTCCAAGTCACCGCCCCGATACGCCGCACCGCAGCTTTTCTCGCCGGACACGGCTTCGTGGTCGCCGTCCCGGAAATTTACCACGAGTTCGAACCCGCTGGCACCGTCCTCGCTTACGACCAGGCGGGAGGGGACCGGGGCAACGCACTCAAAACGACCAAAGAACTGTCTGCCTACGACAACGATGCCCGCGCCGTCCTCGCGTACTTGAAAGCCCACGACGCCTGCACGGGTCATCTTGGAGTCATCGGCATTTGCATCGGGGGACACCTCGCCTTCAGAGCCGCCATGAACTCGGGCGTCCAAGCCGCCGTTTGCTTCTACGCGACCGATATCCACAAGCGCAGTTTGGGCAAAGGCATGGCCGACAACTCGCTCGATCGCATTCCCGAAATCAAAGGTGAGCTCATGATGATCTGGGGACGTCAGGATCCTCACGTCCCCGGAGAAGGGCGCGCTAAAATCCATTCCGCTCTCGCCGCCGCGGGCGCGAACTTCACCTGGCATGAGTACAATGGTGCTCATGCGTTTCTCCGGGATGAAGGTTACCGCTACGACTCCGAGCTCGCCCACCTCACGCTCGGCATGGCCGTGCAGCTTTTCCGCCGCAAACTCGGCGAGGATAATAACCCCGCCGCACCGACTGGATCGACCGAGACAAACCACTGAGCTCGTCCGCGACGACGTCCTAAGCGCCGTCAACCCGCCGAGCACGGTGTGACTCTCGCACACTCCCTCACCGCTTCCCGCAAGCTCTCTTCAAAGCGATCCACGACGGAATCCCACGTGATTGCGAGCGCCGTCGTCCGAGCGTTTTTCCGAATGTCCTCCCACTCCCCACGCCGCTGCATGACATCGCACGCCACAGCCAGAAAAGCGGGCTTGTTGCCAAACTCCGCCGCAAATCCATTCAGGCCATGCCGCACGTGCTGCCGCGTCGCTGCGTAGTCGTATGCGACCACCACGAGCCCACTCGCCAGCGCCTCGGTGACGACGTTTCCGAACGTCTCTGTGGCACTCGCGAACGCAAATACGTCCGCCGACGCATAGTGCTCGGCCAGGTCCTCGTCGCGCCTCACGCCTGCGTAGTGAAACTGCGGATATTTCGCGGCCAGCGGATCTTTTTCCGGCCCGTCTCCAACCAGGACAAACTTCGCCCGGGGCTCCCTCGCCTGCATCGCGAGAAACGCCTCCACCGCCTCGCCTAGATTTTTCTCCGCCGCTAACCGGCCCACATAAATCACCACCGGATCCTCCGGACCCGCGCCCCAGCTTGCGCGTAATCGCGTCGAGCGTTTCTCAGGCGAAAACAACGTCGCGTCTACTCCGCGCGCGAGTGTACGCATCCGCTCGAAACCTTCTTTTTCCAACTGCGCGCACATCTCGTCGGTCGGGGCCAACGTGCACGCCGTCTGGTTGTGAAACCATCGCATATAAAGCAACGCGAGGTCGCGACCGAAGCGGAGTCCATAGTGTCCGCCGTACTGATGGAAGTTGGTGTGGTAGCTCGAAGTCACGGGCAGTCCGAGCTTCTTGGCCGCATTTAGCGCCGCCAATCCGAGCGGACCTTCCGTCGCGACGTGAACGAGGTCCGGACGCGTCTTACTCCATCGTTTCATCAGCGTTCCGTGAACTGGCAGTCCCATCCGAAGTGTTTTGTAGAATGGAATCGGCGCTCCCGGCACCAACCATTCCGCCACGCGATTCGCCGCCGAGCCGTCGGGCGGTTCTTTGACCGCGCCACCGGCCTCTCCCATTTGCCGCGGCCGCACCACTTCAACGGAATTCCCGCGCGCCACGAGTCCACCGCTCAGGCGACTCAGTGTCATGGCCACGCCGTTAATTTCGGGCGGATAAGTTTCGGTGACGAGAGCGACTTTCACGAGCGGCAGGAATTGCGAAAGCGGTGCGGCGCGCATGAGCGGCGGGCAACGAAAATGGCCGCGACCCCGTCACGTTTGCGCGGCACCGTTTTCTTTCGACGTTCCGTTTCGCCGATTTCGGTGCAAAAAAACGCCTCCCGTCTAAGACGGGAGGCGCCGTCATCTTAAAAAATTTCTACCGCTTACTGTGCCGGAGTAGGCGCGGGAGGGGTCGTGGGCATCCCGGGTGGCACCGCTGGCGCCGCTGCTTGGGCGGGAGCTTCCTTCACGTCCAGGAGTTCAACTTCAAAAATCAGCGTTGCGCCCGGAGGTATCGCACCTTGTCCGGCGTCGCCGTAACCTAGAGCCGGCGGGATATAGAGTTTAATTTTGCCGCCCTGATTGATCTTTTGAAGACCTTCGGTCCAGCCAGGGATCACGCGATTGAGCGGGAACTCCGCGGGTTCGACCGGCTGCCCGGGCTGACGGGGCTCGAGCGAGGAATCGAACACCGTGCCGTTCACGAGCTTGCCGGTGTAGTGAACTTTCACGATGTCCGTAGGCTTCGGATACGCACCGGTGCCGGGCTTGAGGATTTCGTAGATGATGCCGCTTGGCAGCACGACCACGCCGGGTTTCGCCTTCACCTCGGTCATGAGCTTCTCGGCTTCGGCTGAAGACTGCGCCTTGAGCTTGGTAACATACGCCTCCTGCTTCGAACGCAGTAATTTGTCCACCTCGGGCCCGATCTGCTGAAGATCATGGGGGGCCTCTTTACCCTCACGCGCGAGCAGAAGTCCTTTGATGATGGAGTCGACTTCGGCTTGGGAAAAACCCAGCTCGGCCAGCCCGTTGCTCTTACCGATATACCAGCCGTAGGCCTGGAGCGCTTGCTCCGTCGTGAACTGCGGCGCAGCCGGCGCAGGGGCTGCTGGCGGCGGCGGCGCGGCGGGAGCCGGGGGCGTTTGCGCACTGGTCATGACAGAGCCGAGTACGAAAGCGGAAACGATCAGGGTGTTTTTCAATTTCATGGGTGGGTGAAAGGCTATGGAAAGGCAGACGGCGTTTTTGTGCCGCAGAGTTTTCCTCGATGCCGTTCCGACCCGCCCAAGGCAAACACTTCCTAATACGTTGTTGGTGGCCGACCAGAGCTACTCGCCCCTTGTCAGCGCGCGGTGAGCGTTCTTCACTCCGCCCTCCATGAATCAAGACCAGTTTTGGACTAGCCAGGACGGCCAGATCCTCACCGTGCGGCCGAAAGACGACAACGCTGTTTCCCTCACCTTGGCCTTCTGGCCGCGCCATCCCGCCGAATTCGAGTTCCTCAAGACGCATCTAGACCAGCTTGATTTTACCGAGCGCAGCACGCTCGCCCGCATCGGCATCGAAATGATCGTCACGGGCAAGCCCACCATCGATGGCAACCGCGTCGTGCTCGAGGCGGATGCCTTCATCTACGACAACAGTTTCCCCAATGCTCCCTATTGGAAAAAACTCCTGCGCTCAGGCACGCCCGTGGGCCGTCTTTTCTACGCTCCAGAATCCGCGAAGCTCTCCACCGGCCAGATTTGGGACGCCATCAAGTCCAACGTCCTCAAGCTGCCCAACACCATCAGCATCGATCGCGAAGGCCGCGTCTTCCTCACGCCTCACCAAGTCCGCTACACGCTCAACCCGAAGCTCCAGCGGCCTTCCTTCGAGCGTCTCGTCGCCGGCATCGCCGGACGCAACTACCTCGATAAAGTCCAGCTCCGTCACGAAACCGACCTTCTCACGATCCCGCCCCGCTCCGGCATTCTCACTAGCTGCTCGTTGTATCTGAAAGAACACTTCGTCCTCCTCAATCGCGGCGAGGGTAACTTCGGGATTCACACCAGCGCGGTGCTCCTCGACCCGATCAAGACCTTCGGCACGAACATCATGCTAGAAATCTACAACACCGGCGACCAGCCCGTCGTGAACCCGGTCGTGTCCGTCGAAATTTTCCGCGCGCCCGAGCCTTCCGACGCCGAGTCGAAAGCGCTTCAGCGCAAACGGGCACGGCTCCAAGCAACCGCCACCGAGATCTACAAGTGCCTTGACGAAATCCCGCCGAAGGACGCACCCGAAGCCCCGAAGCCGAAGGCCCGCATCACCGTCAAAGGCCAGAGCTCCACGATGGAGAACTACAGCATTTTTCTAAACGCCGGCCAGGCCGCCGACGCCGCGAGCCTCAAATCGAAACTCCAGTCTCAGAGTGCCTCCTGCGGCTTCCGCACCATGATCCAAGCGCTCGACGCCGCACCCGAAGATGCCGACACGCTCATCACCGACTACTTCCCCAATCTCCTCGAAGAAATCGAGCTCCTTACTCGTCTTCCGCAGCTAAAACTCAAACGCGTCATCTTCCGCAAACCGTCGCGCACTCACGGCTTTTTCCTTTCTAACAATGCCCACGCCCGTCTCGAGACGTTCGACGCCGTCGGCCTCGACGTGTATTGGCAGAACGAGGCGATGAACGAGCTATACCTCCACACTTATAAGAAGGAGCACGGCTTTTTCGTGCGCGACGAGCAGGTCCGCAAATTCCGCGAATCCACCATCCTCGCCTTCTACGGTTCCGCCGTCGGTCTCGATCAAGCCGATACTAACCGCATTTCCCAGCTCATCGAAAAACTCACAGGCTTCATCGGCCGCGACGTCGGCGTGCTCACCGGCGGCGGCGGCGGCGTCATGCGTCTTGCCACCGATCAGGCGCGGGGCAAAGGCGCCATGACCGGCGCATGTTTCCTCGAGCTCGAAGCCCAACCGCCCGAACTTGGCGTGGACTTCTTCAACACCTTCCAGGAGACCGGCCGCCACAATCGTCAAAAGTGGTTCGAGATCGCCGATTTTTGCATCTTCAACGTCGGCGGCATGGGCACGCTCGAGGAAATCGGTATCGAGCTCTGCAACCTGAAACTCGGCATCCGTCCGCGCGTTCCCTACGTCTTCTACAACGCCCGTTATTGGACCGATCTGAAAAAACAGATCCGCGAAATGATCCGCACCAAACGCGCCCCATCCTGGATGGCCGACTACATTCTTTTCACCGACGATCCCGACGAGGTCGTCGCCTTCTACCGCAAGAGCCTGAAGGTGCTCTGAAACCCACGTGATGAGTCCGCGCACCACAACACGTGCTCATCCAATCCGAGGGTCCGGCCATTTCACCGAAAGGGAAACGTCCATCTCCCGCGTCGTGGATATCCTTGGAAAATCCCGGCCCGCTAAGCCGTCCTTGTCGTCTTCCCCTGCACTTCCTCACTTCCGCCCTTCAGAGTTTCGCGATCCTTAATATTTTATTTCCGTCGTGCCCGCCGCGCACGCGATCAGTCAGAGCGAGTGAGCCACTAGAGCGCTTTCATTAAAACTGTAGCCGTAGCCGTGTCACTTAAGACGCGGAAACACCTCGGTACGCCCCTTCCGCGTCTTAAGTGACGCGGCTAGAGAATTCATTAAACCGCTCTAATGCCCTCCGCTGCCGAAATCCTCCAGCGATTCCGCTCGCCGCTCTCTGTTAGGAAACGCGTTACAGGGTAACGCCCTCTCGCCTCCGCGCTTGCCGCGTGGAAACCCGCCCGCTCTGCTTCGCGATCTTCGACATGTCCCTCCCTCGCTCCGTCCTCGTCGTCGGCTCCGGTGGCCGCGAACACACGCTCGTCAAATCCCTCCTCGCGTCTCCCGCGAGTCCGCGCGTCATCGCCGCCCCCGGCAACGCCGGTATCGCCCAAGACACCGCATGCTTCCCTGTTGCCGCCGACGACATTCCCGGCCTCGTTCTCCTCGCTCAGCGGGAAAAAATCGAATTCGTCGTCGTCGGCCCCGAAGTCCCCCTTTCGCTCGGACTGGTCGATGAACTTATCGCAGGCGGTATCCCCGCCTATGGTCCCAAAGCCGACGGCGCGCGCCTCGAAGCCTCCAAGATTTTCACGAAGGAAATTCTGCTGAAGTATAAAATCCCGACCGCGCCCGCCGCCTTCTTCAGCGAAACGGCACCCGCGCTCGCCTATCTGCGCACCCGCACGATTCCGATCGTCATCAAAGCCGATGGGCTCGCCGCCGGCAAAGGCGTCGTCGTCGCCTCATCCCTCGCCGAAGCCGAAGCCGCCGTCCGTGACATGCTCGAAGGCGGCAAATTCGGCGTCAGCGGTCACCAGATCCTCATCGAGGACTGTCTGTTCGGTGAGGAAACCAGTATCCTCGTCGTCGTCTCCGGCCGCGACTTCGTCCTTCTTCCGACATCGCAGGACCACAAACGCATCGGTGACGGCGACACCGGGCCTAACACCGGCGGCATGGGCACCTATTCTCCCGCCGAAGTCGTCACGCCCGAGCTCCTCAGGCGCATCGAAAACGAAATCGTCCATCCGTCCGTCAACGCCATCGCCGACGAAGGTATCCATTATCGCGGCACGCTTTTCATCGGCATCATGCTCACGCCCTCCGGCCCCAGCGTGATCGAGTACAACGCCCGCTTCGGCGACCCTGAAACCCAAGTCGTCCTTCCCCGCCTCGCGACCGATGTTCTCGCCCTCCTGTGGGCCGCCGCCAAAGACCAGCTCGGCACGATAAAACTCTCCGTCCGCCCCGATTATTCCGTCTGCGTCGTCGTCGCCGCCAAAGGTTATCCCAACGCTTTCCCGAAGGGCGACGTCATCGCTTTCCCGCCCGCTGCCGCGCTTCCCGCGCACACGACGATCTATCACGCCGGCACCGCGAAAAATCCCACCGGCGAAATCGTCACCAACGGCGGCCGCGTCCTCGGCGTGACCGCGCTCGCTTCCACGCTCCGCGAAGCCGCCGACCGCGCGTACGCCGCCTGCGAGAAAATCGCCTTTGCCCGCGGCAACCACTATTACCGCCGCGATATCGGCGCCAAACAACTCAATCGGAAGTCATGAGCCCGCGCCGTCCGTCTCGTCTCGCACTCGCCACCGCACTGCTCGTGCTCGGCACCTTTGCGCCCTCGAGTTTTTTCCCGTTTCTCCACGCCGCCCCGTTGGAGCACGACCTTCAACAAGGCCTCGCATACCTGCGCTCCAGCGATCTCGACGCCGATCTACTCGCCGTCGAGAAAACCCTCACGGTCCGCCCCTCGCTCATCGTAGACTTGCGCCAGGCAACCTCCGGCAATGAAACCGCCACCGCCTTCGCTCGGCTGCTCGCTCATCCGCCCGCCACCGCCCGTTTTTCCCGCATCATTTTGGTGAGCCGCAACACCGCTCCCTCGCTGCTCAAGCAGTTGGCGGCGAGTTTCCCCGGCACCGTCACCCTCGCCGCGCGAACCGAGGGATTGAACCCCGACGTTTCTGTCATCACCACGCCGGAAGAGGACACCCTCGCTTACGAAGCGCTCACCAGCGGCGCCGCTCTCGATAAATTGCTCAGCGGCACAACGCCGCAAAAAGTCCGTTACGACGAAGTCTCTCTCACCCGCGACCACGCCAATGGCAGTAACAGCCATCAACGCTCCACCGCACACACCGATACCGAGGTCGACCCCGCATCCTCCGAACAAACCGGTGCCACCCACGCTACTCCAGCCGACAAAGCCAAACCAACAGCCTCCAAGCCGCCCGCCCCACCTGTGGACCGCGTTCTTCTCCGCGCCGTCCAACTCCACCGCGCGCTACTCGCCTTGAAAAAACTTTGACCCCTCCATCGCACGCGGCGCATGTGGGATGACCGTAGCCGTTGGGGCGTAAACCGCTCCCCCCAGCGTGTGGCGCCCACCAACTCCGACCCGTAGTTTCCCACTCCTCCTAAAAGTCCTTCGGCCAGCGCCGACTCCGGCTTTGCCTTTCGGATAAAACCCTATCCATTGCCCGACGACTTCCAGCGCGATGGCCCACATTCTTACCGTTTGCACCGCCAACATCTGCCGTAGCCCGATGGCAGAGGCTCTCCTTCAACACGCACTCCGCGGCCAGCCCGAGCCCTTGCAGTCGATCAAAGTCGTCTCCGCCGGCGTCGCCGCCCGCCAAGGCGAGCGCGTCTCCGAAAACTCTGTCACCGCCCTCAAAAAAGTCGGCATCGACCTCTCTCAGCACAGCTCGCAACCGCTGACGCGCGAACTGGTCGACGACGCTCTGGCGATTTTTTGCATGACCGAGTCGCACCGCGCGATGATCGAACTGAATTTCGAACCGCCGCCCAGGCACCTATATCTCTTCCGCGAATTCATGCCGCCCCCGACTGAACCTCAAATCGCCGACCCCTTCGGCGGCCCCTTGAAACTCTACGAAGCGTGCCGCGACGAAATGGTCGAAGCCATCCCCTCGCTTATCGAGTTCCTAAAAAAACTCCCCGCCGAGCCGGCCTAAATACTTCACGCCTGATGCGTGCGTGGTTTTTCATGGTTTTGGCATCGTGACTATCTTGATGCGTCGTCCGTGGCAGCTCATTGGGCTTGCGCCGGAAAAAGGGACCAAGATTTGAAGATATTTTTAGGATTAAGGGCGGAGGGATTTTGTAGTCGAAGGCAGGAGCGATAGCCCAGAGAGCTAGCGCATTTCAAATAAAACCATGGCCGCTTGTCTGCGCCATTTCCGCGACGTTTTTTCGCTCCCGCCGGGCCGGGTTTGCGGGGGAGCACACACGGCCCGCGTGTGGTGTCCGGCCATCGTCGGGAAGGTGGGCCAGTCCGCGTCGCCGGCGCATTGGCTGTCTGGGTCGGTGCGGATGATCGAACCGGCGTGAGGTCATCGTTGCCGCCTCTTCTTTGTCCACGGAATCCGGGGTACGCTGAAACACCGGACGCTTCCTTCCTCTTGAGCGAACCCTCCCATCTTACCCCATCGCCAAACAACAAGAGCTCGACCTCGCATCGGCCTTTGCGGGTATTTCCCATCGCTACGCCCCCCGAACTTGCCGCGAAGGATTCCGTCACGAGGATCGTATCTAGCAGTGCCCGCGTTGCACCCGCTCACGATCCCGCCTCATGAAAAAACTTTGCGCCCTCCTTTCCGTTTTCCTGCTCAGCCTCGCCCCGATCTCCGCTCAGATCATCCGCATCCAGACAATGGTCAGCCGCTATGTGGAAGAGGACAAAACCGAACTCGTCGGCGCCCGCGCCCTCACGGCCATGAGCATACCCACCACCGCCACTTTCAAAAACGTGGCGGTGTCTCTCCTCGCTTCCGCGGAAGACGACGAAAAATCCATCCGGGTCAGCACCCGGCTCGCGGAAAAATTAACCGACGGCACCACCCGCCGCCACGAAGCAGAGTCCATCACCATTCTCGTGGGTCAAACGGCGCTCATCCGCCTTGGAGACTACAAGCTGGAGTTGACACCTTCCATCGCTGAACCGCCGGGTTTCACCATCAATTTTACCGGCGGCACCATTGCTGAGTTTCTCACCCAGCTCCCTCAGAATCGCCGCAGCATGGTCTTCAATCTCGTCGGTGAAAAAACCGACCTGCAAACGCCGCTCCCGCCGCTCAACCTGAAAGTCTCTTCCCCCGGCACACTCGCCCTCGCCCTCAACAGCGTTCTCAACCCCAAAGGCCTGGCCATCGGCCTCAGTCAGAGCGGTGTCACCGATTTCTCAGGACGCGACACCGTCTATGTCCTTCAAAAATTCTCCGAACCGGATGCCAGCCTCCTGCCCGGCACCGCCCGGTTCCGCTCCTACGATCTCAGCAACTATCTTGATGAAAAAATGACCGTCGATCAGATCACCCAGGCCATTCGCACCGCTTGGGAACTGCGGCCCGACAACAAGCAGGAAGATCTGCGCATCAAATATCACCCCGGCACATCGCTGCTCCTGATCAACGGTTCGGAGTCCGCCATCAAAACCGCGGAAACCGTCCTCAGCAGCATGCGCTCGAAAACCCGTGGCACAAACGCCGCCTTCGAAGCCAACCGGCTCGAATCCGTGGCCGAAGAAGTCCGCCACCGCCGTGAACTCCGCCAGTCGGCCAGCGCCCCTGACAACCCAGCATTCCCTTCCTGGCCGGTCCCGGAAAACGCTCTTTCTCCCGCTCAGCCATCGGTCCCTCCCGCGGCGCCTGGAGCAGCCACACCGCCCATGACGCCCGAACAAGCCGCTGAGCATCTCCGCATCGTCAAAGAAGAAGTAGAACGCCGCCGAGCCGCCCGCCCCTCCGTCGAAAAAAGCACGACTCCACCCGCGTCTCCTGCGCCGGCAGCGACCACCCCCGCCGAGCCCGAGAAAAAGTGACCCTCGCCCGCACAGCCTCGATTCCTGCCACTGTGCTTCCGCTTTCCGTAAAGGAACCGGATTCCACCGGTCTGCACGTGCTGACGACTGCGCTCGCCCGTGGTGACGACGAGGCTTGGGCGGTTTTCCATCGCGACTTCGGGCCCTCGCTCTTCCGCCAGCTGATCGCCGCCACCCGCGGCGATCACGATCTGGCCTCCGAAGCGCTTCAACAAACCTACCTCCGCATCGCCCGTCACGTGCGTCCGTGCGATTCGGATACGATGTTCGCCGCCTGGCTGCGCACCGTCGCCCGCTCCGCGCTCCACGACTGCCTGCGCAAACGCCGCAGCTTCTGGCAACTTCTCCAGCGCCGCCACACCGATCCTTCCGACAAACTCTCCCCCGCTGACGACGCGCGACCGACCAAGCCCTCGCCGTGCTCGATACCGCCCTCGCACAACTCGATCCGGAAGATCGCACCCTGCTCGAAGCCAAATACTTTTCCGGCGCCGATGTCCGCTCACTCGCCGACCGTCTCGCCATCACTCCCAAGGCCGCCGAATCCCGCCTCACCCGCGCCCGTGCCCAACTCCGCCGCCTCCTCGAAACCGCCCTCCGCCATGATCCCGAAGTCCGATAACCGCGAACGCCTCCTCGCCGAAACCTACCACGGCGACTGGTCTTCAGGAAATGCCTCACGCTTCGCCGCGCGAGCCGCCCGCTCCGCCCGCCGCCGCCGCACGCTTCGTCTCACCCTGAAAACTTCCGGCGTCGCCGCCCTCCTGCTCGCCGCCACGTTCGCGATCACCTCGCAACGCGAACCTACACGCATCGCCAGGACCACACCGCCCTCCGCGGCCCTTGCTCCCGCCTACGAGATCATCTCCGACACCGAACTCCTGACGCTCGTCCAAGACCGTCCGATCCTGCTCATTCAAAACGCCAGCGGCCCGGCTGGCCAGGGCCGCATCGTTACCTTCGCCTACTGATCCGGTACTCGTCGGGCCGGACCTCTGGTCCACGCCTTCGAAACACTGCGCCCCTCACCGCGCCGCCCATTCAACCAATTCCCCGCTAATCCACGCGCTTGCCTTGGAAACACGGGTCATCGCCTCGATCAGCTCCGGAATATCCAGTGGCAACGCCACGCCCGCCTCTTTCAACGTCGCCCACACCTGATTCGTCGGCTTGAGCAACTCGTCTCGGATGGCCCGCGCATGCGCCTCATCAGCCGCCACCGCCGCCCACCCGAGATGGTTGGCCAGGAACACACTCGCCACGACCGCCGCCGATTCCGGTTTGGAAACGCGCGCCAGATCTTCGTGTGCCACCGCCGCGTCCAATAACATCACGGGCGCATGGGCCGCTTCGAGACACAGCCGTCCGGCCTCTTCATGCGTCGCCCCAAAAATCCCCTGCTCCGCCCGAGCCGCCCCCTGCCCGCCTTCGTGCGCGAGCGTCAGTACCAGCGCGTACAAGCCCGGCTCCGCGAGCGCAAAGAGCCACTTGCCCACATCGTGCACCATCCCCGCCGCCGCCGGTAAATGTTCATCAGGCAAACGCAGCATGAGCCCCACTTCATAGGATAAAATTGCCACCGCGAGCGTGTGCTCGAGCAGCATCGAGAGATCGAGCGGCGACCTCACCCGCGATGCCTGCGCCACTCTCGCTGCCGCCACCAATACCATCGTCCGGTAAACACCCAGCCGATCCAGCGCCTGACGCAGCGCCTGCGCTTTCGCCTCCGCCTCCGCTTCGCAATCGACCGGTTCCTTGTCGGTTGCCACGCGTTCCGGATCCCCCTGCGCTCCGCCGCCGAGCCGCTCCGCGATTTTCAGATACAACTCGCGAAACTTCGGCAGCTCATCCACCGCGCCCAGCACCTCGTCCATAGATGCATTCGGCGCGCGCGCGATGAATGTGTGCACTTCGACCATCTCGCGCAGCGGCGCCTTCTCCACCCAGTCTGCCGCCAACCGGCTAAGCTCTCCTTTCGCGAACAACTCGGCCCTCTCCATCCGCGCGAAACTTTTTCCGTATGCCCAGACCGGCGAGGACGCCGTCCTGCGGCAAAACGTCGCGGCCTGCGAAGCTGCCGCCGGCACCACGAGGTCGCTCGCTGTCACAGCCCGTTTGACCATCGCGGGCGCGTCGCCGGTCCCGGCCATCGCTTTTACTCCCATGTGCTCCAGGGATCGCAACCGCAGCAGCAGTTGCAATGACTCCAGCGAGCTCAGCCCGACCTGAATCGCCGCGCTATGCTTCAAGCCGATTCCGCGGACCAATCCTTCCGTCACGTTTTTCAGCACAGGCATACCCAGCGCGGCGCTGCGGTTGAAAATTTGCTGCACGGGCTCGCGCAAAGCCTGGTCCTCGCGTTTCCCCAAAATCGCCTCGCGCAGCGTCTGGATGTTTTTCTCCAGCTCCGACGCCGCCGCGCTGAGCGTGCTGTAATAATCGCTCTCCGAAATCTTGAGCCGCTGGCAAGCGGTCGCGGGACGCTCCAGCAACCGCCCGGTCCAGTCGGCAACCGTCGCCTTCTTCACTTCTTCGAAGAGGACTTCGCCTTTGTAGGGCTTCACCAGCATGGCCTGCACGCCCAGCTCGACATACCGTAGGATCGAGCTGCGTTCCGTATGCGCTGTGTACACCGCCACGGGCAATCCCGCGAAAACTAGGTCCGCGCGCAACTGCTGCAAAAATCCCCAGCCCCATTCTTTGCCGAGCTGGTTGTCGAGGATCACTAAGTCCATCAGCGGATGCCGGCGCAAAAGCTCCCAGGCTTTACCCGCATTCTCCGCCATCAAGACTTGATGGCCCGCTCCGCCCAGGATTTTTCCGAGGATACGTTGAGAAAGTTTGTCGTCTTCTACGACCAGTACGGTGGCCATCGCGTGAGGGGAAATAAATGAGAGCGCTCCGTTCAGTAGCACGGCGTTTCACCGGAAAATCAACGAAACGCTTCGGGCATCTTTCGATGCGAAAATTAACCGCTCGCGCGTCGGCCTTCCGAATGCGGATTTCACACACGCGTGGACTCATCCGCCGAAACTAAGCCTTGAAATCGCCACCCGCGCTCCCTAACCGCTCGCCTCTACATGAAGTCACTTATCATCGCGGAGAAGCCATCGGTGGCGGCCGATTTGGCCCGCGCTCTCGGCAAAGTCCCCAAAAAAGGCGAGCACTACGAAAACGACGATTACGTGATTTCGTCGGCCGTCGGCCACGTCGTGGAACTCCTGATGCCCGAGGATATCGACAAGAAGAAATACGGTTTCTGGCGCC
>WUUC01189452.1_pt1 | contig 15220 bp, 14 predicted proteins | sample 6278441 | NCBI WGS metagenome assembly WUUC01 (sample SAMN13675441, study PRJNA597444) | soil metagenome | isolation source: soil | place: USA: Washington | collected 2017-10
CGCTTGCGAAAGATCTTGCGGGCAGTGGAGTCGCCGTGATGACCATGGCATTGCCCGATTTGCAGCAGTACGAGATAACGCCGCGATCCACGGACCAGATTGAGGATGCCGTCGCGTCGATCGCGCAGCGCACCGAACTGGCGCCCGACGGCCGCATCGGCCTGATCGGGATCAGCTTTGCCGGCGGCATGTCGATCGTGGCCGCCGGGCGGGCGTCCATTCGCGATCGCCTCGCGTTCGTGCTGTCCTTCGGAGGGCACGCCGACCTGTCACGGGTGACCCACTATCTCTGTACGGGTGAAGCTCCGGCCGCCGACGGCCTCGAAGTACATGCGCCGCATGACTACGGCGTCGCGGTGGTGCTGTACGGCGCGGCGCCTCGCCTGGTGCCACCGGAGCAGGTAGCGGCATTACGCGAGGGCATCCGCACGTTCCTGTGGGGGTCACAGCTGACGCTCGTCGATCGCCGGCAGGCCGACGAGACGTTCGCGAAGTCGCGCGAAATAGCAAAGATGCTGCCCCCGCCTTCGTCAACGTACCTGGCGTGGGTGAACGACCGGAATGTGCGAGCGCTCGGGCCTGTGCTCGTGCCGCACATCGCGGCGCTCTCATCGAGTGAGGCGATTTCGCCCGAGCGAGCGCCGTCACCGCCAACCGCGCGGGTGTATCTGCTGCACGGGGCTGACGACAGCGTGATCCCATCGGTCGAGTCGGTCCTGCTCGGCCAACACCTGGAGCGCCAGGGCGCACGCGTCCGCGTGCAGCTCAGTCGTTTGATCACGCATGCCGAAGTCGATCAATCTGCAGCCGCAAGCGAAACGTGGAAGCTCGTGTCGTTCTGGGCGGACGTACTTCGACAGTAGGTTCATGGGTCAGGCGTCAGTGGTCAGGGGGCGCGGTTCGTGGGTTCGTGGTCGCAGGTTCGTAGGTTCACAGGTTCGAGGCGAACGCACCGACGACGACCCGACACGCATTCGGGAACTGACGAATTATGAACCAACGAACCAAGCGAACCAACGAACCCACGAACCAACGACTAACCAACGAACGGTCCGATGATCCGTCTTCAGAAAATCCTGTCGCAAGCCGGAGTGTCATCGCGCCGCGCGGCCGAAAAGTTGATGGCGGAAGGGCGCGTATCGGTTAACGGCAAGACCATCTTCGAGCTCGGCACCAAGGCGGACCCAGCCACGGACGATATCCGGGTGGACGGCCGGCGGATCAAGTCGGCGGAACGCCCGCGGTACATCCTGCTGAACAAGCCGCGCGGGTACGTGACCACGCGTTCCGACGAGAAGCGTCGACAGACTGTGCTCGACTTGCTCGAGGGCGTGCGTGAGTACGTGTACCCGGTGGGTCGCCTGGACTACGACACGGAAGGTCTGCTGCTCCTGACGAACGACGGCGACCTGGCCGCCGCGCTCACGCACCCGCGTCATGGCGTGGAGCGCACCTACGAGGCGCGCGTCGCCGGGATGCCCGACGAGCGCGCGCTCGAGAAGCTGCGGAAGGGCGTTCCCCTCGATGGCAAACGCACGTTGCCCGCGCATGTGATCCTGCTGAATAGTGGCCGTCGCGACGCTGACGGCGTGGTGCTCATCACGATCACCGAGGGGCGGAATCGTCAGGTGCGCCGCATGCTCGAGGCCGTGGGTCACCCCGTCGACCGCCTGAAGCGGACCAGGATCGGCCCGATTGGCGATCGCAAGCTCCCGGTGGGCGCCTGGCGCGACTTGTCGGCCAACGAAGTGCGGAAGCTGAGAGAAGCTACTCTTTCAACGTCTTCAGCAGATCGCACGCTTCCGCCGCGCCGGACTGGCAGCTCTTCGTGAGCAGCTGCCTCGCCCGCGCGCGGTTCGCGCCATCGCCGCGTGACAGCAGGACGTTTGCGATCGGCACGCAGGCTTCCGGCACCTCGCCGTTGCAGAGCGGCTCCAGAATGGCCATGCCCCTGGCCTCGTCTCTTGCCGTGCCACGACCTTCGAGATGGAAGAACGCGGTCATCATGCAACCACGCGCGTCACCCGCCTTGCAGGCCCGCTCGAACATTCGCGACAACGTCCCGCACGCCGCGGCGTCGCCTCCGTTGCATGCCTCGAATAGCTTGTTGCTGTCGTCGCTGCTGACGGGCGCCGAAGGCTGAGGCGTGGGGGCCGTCCGACCGGGCGATTTCGCAAGAAAGTCGATCAACCGCTGCGCGGATTGACGATCTCTGTCGGTTGTGGACAACGACAAGGCACGTTTGGCAGCCGCCATCGCCTCGTCACGCCTGGAAACACCCCAGAGCGCACGCGCTATCAACAGGTTCGCGTGCATGTCGCGGCGGTCGAGCGTCTCGGCGCGCTCGGCGATCGGCAGCGCGTCGGCGTACCGATCCAGCCTGAGCAGCACTTCGGCGAGCATGCGATGAGAGGGCGCAAAGGACGGATTGAGCGCAACCGAACGCTGCAGCGCCTTTTCGAGACGCGCCAGCATTTCCTTCGCGGGCTCTCCTTCCGCCGGCCACGACAGTGACGCAAAGCGGTACTCGCCATAGAAGCTCGCGAGACCCGCATCGCTCGCGCGCCCGTACGCTGCGCGCGCGGCGTCGCGCTGCCCTTCGCGATCGAGTAATGCACCTTCGACCTCCGCTCCCGCCGGCGGATTGCCGGCGGCGGCCAACTGGACGCGCGCCTCTTGCGGCCGGCGCGTGGCCGCATGAAACTTCGCGAGCGCAATCGCGGTCTCCGGCGGGGTCAGGTCGCGCGTCCTGAAACCGGCCGAGTCAATGTCCAGCGCAACGCTCGCCTTCTGGTACACGAACAATCTCTGATCGATGTAGCGCGCCAGCCCCTCGCGGACCGACACGATGCTGCCGTACGCGTTCGTCAGCGCCTCGATCGGCGGAGTACCCTTGCGAACGGCGTCCGCAAACTCGTTGAACAGCCGAATGTTTTTGCCCTGGTTCCCGAAAATGAGGTAGTGCACGAGCGCCCACGCGGTCGCGTCGAACCGCTCCAGCCGTTCGCCGCTCGCGAGCTCGGGCGAGTTCGAACTGGCAGCCAGCATTACGTCGAGTGCGGGCCGGCTCCGCTCGCGCAGCCGCTCCAGGTGCCACGGAATGACGTGGCCGATGTCGATCTGCTTGTCGCCCACAATCGTGTTGCTGAACACCTCGGTGAGGCCGCGCTGAAACCACGGCGGCAGCTCTCCCTCGTACGTCGATTGCAGCACCATCGCCACGTAGGACCAGTAGCTCGAGATGTACGGATTGACGTTGATCGTGCCGCGCGTGCTCTGATCCGTGTCGAGCGCGACGTAGTGCGCCTCGCCCGCGGTAATGAAGACGCTTCCCGGCCTGATCGCGTTTTTGCCTTCGAAGTAATGTGGAAGCAAGGCGCGCATCGTGCGTTCGTCGCGCGCGGCGTACACGATGACCGGTGCGCCAAAGTCGAAGCGCGCCCACGGCCACAGGCGTGACAGCGCGGCGCGGACCTGCTCGAGTTGCCAGGCCATATCGCGCGCCCGCTTCACGCCGGCGTCCGAATACACGGTGAAGTTGGGGCTCTTCGCTTCCACCCACGTCGCGGCGGAGACCGCCGGCGCGGTCGCAAGCAGGACGATGGTCATAACAGGGAGGAGACGACGAGGATGCATGAACACCTCCGGCGTTGGGGCCGAAGGGTAACATGTTCCGCGTTACGCCGGGGCGTCTTCGATCGGCTTCTTTTCGTGCTCTTCGTCGTCGCCTTCGTCGAGCGGCAGCATCTCGTCGCGCGGGGTCTGCTCGACGAGCCGCGCCGGCGGATCGAAGCCCAGCGCGTCGGCGAGGTCTTCAATCTTGGGCAGGTCCGCGAGGTCCTTCAAACCAAACTTGACGAGGAAATCTTTCGTGGTCGCGTACAGGAACGGGCGGCCCACGATGTTCTTGCGGCCGACGATCTTGATCAGGTGGCGTTCGAGCAGCGTCGAGAGCACGCCGGACGTGTTCACGCCGCGAATGTCGGTGATCTCGAGCGCGGTGACCGGCTGGCGGTAGGCGATTACCGCCAGCGTTTCGAGCGCCTGCACCGAAAGCTTCTGCGCCGAGCGCTCGTGGAACAGGCGCCGCACCCATTCGTGCAGCTCGGGGCGAGTGGTGATCTGGTAGCCGCCGGCCACTTCTACCCACTGCAGCCCCGGGCGATCCGTATAGTCGGCCCTGAGCGCGTTGATGGCGGCAGACACGTCTTCTTTCTTCTCTTTCGGCAGGAGCTTGTACAGCGTCTTCGGCGTCAGCGGTTCCGCCGAGGCAAACACGAGCGCCTCGACGACGGCCTTGAGTTCGGCCGTTGGCATGCCGACCACGTCATCGGCGGTCGCGACGGATTCCTCGATCTGGTTCTGTTCGTCTGCCATACGCCTTGTGTGCCTACGCCGGCTTCTCGTCCTGCGGATCCCCGATGGGGTGCGGTGCGTCGGCAGGCCGCGCGCGTTTGTACACGCGAATGGCGCCGAAGCTGCCGGACTGGAACACGCGAATCAGCTTCAACCGGATCATCTCGAGCACGGCGAGGAACGTGACGATCATGAACGGCCGTGAGCCGTCGCCATCGTTGAATAGGTCCTCGAACCCACACGCGTCGGTTTCCGAGACACGGCCGAGAAGCTGGTGAATGCGGTCTTCGATCGAGATCTGTTCCGGCGGGATCACCATGGGCGGCCGGCGGCTCGCCCGTTCGAGCACGCCCTTGAACGCGGTAATCAGGCTGAACAGATCCACCTCGAGCTCCGGCTCGTAGGGCTCCTCCACCGCATCGGCCACCCGCGCGTCGGGGCGAATGAACTGCGCGCTGCGCAGTTGCTCGCGCTCGTGCAGGAGCTCCGCGGCTGCCTTGAATTTCTCGTGTTCGAGCAACCGCCGCACCAGCGCTTCCCGTGGATCTTCTTCCGGCTCACCATCAGTCGCCGCCGTCTCGGGCCGCGGCAGCAGCATCTTCGACTTGATGTGGATCAACGTCGACGCCATCACCAGGAACTCGCCTGCGACGTCGAGATTGAGCTCCTGCATCAGCTCGACGTACGCCATGTACTGCTCGGTGATGGTGGCGATCGGGATGTCGTAGATGTTCAACTCGTGTTTGCGGATCAGGTGAACCAGGAGGTCGAGCGGCCCCTCGAACGCGTCGAGCTTGACCTTGATCGCGTCGGGATGTGACTCGAACGGCTCGGTGTGTTCAGCCAATGGTCAGTACCGCAACTTCACCGCGTCCCGGACGCGCTCCATGGTGTCCTGCGCGATCGAGCGCGCATTTTTGGAGCCCTCGACGACAATGTCGCGGACGTCTGACGGGTCGATCGCGCGCCTGCGCTCGCGCATCGGGTCCAGTATCGCGTTGATGGCGCGGGCAAGCTTCGTCTTCACCTCGACGTCGCCGACCTTGCCTTGGCGGTACCGCATCTTCAGGTCTTCGACCTCTGCCGTGTCGGGATTGAACGCGTCATGGTACATGAAGACCGGGTTGCCTTCGACCGTGCCTGGAATATCAGCGCGGATCCGCTTCGGATCCGTGTACATCTGTCGTACTTTCTTCGTCACGGTCTCCGCGTCGTCGGTGAGATCGATGGTGTTGCCGTAGCTCTTGCTCATCTTCCGGTTGTCGAGACCCGGCAACCGTGGCACGGGCGTCAGCAGCGGCTGCGGCTCCACGAAGATCTCGCCGTAAAACTGGTGAAAGCGGCGCACGGCTTCGCGCGACAGCTCGAGATGCGGCACCTGATCCTCGCCGACCGGAACGAACCTCGCGTCGTACATGATGACGTCGGCGGCCTGCAGCAGCGGGTACCCGAGAAATCCAAGATTCGACAGGTCCTTGTCGGAAACCTGTTCCTGCTGTTCCTTGTAGGTGGGCACGCGCTCCAGCCACGAGACCGGCACGACCATCGTCAGCAGCAGGAAGAGCTCCGCGTGCTCGGGCACGAGCGACTGCACGAAGATCGTGCTGCGTTCGGGATCGACGCCGGCGGCGATCCAATCCGCCACGTTGTCGACCGCGTAGCTCGTGATCTGAGAGGTATTCGCGTAGTCGCTGGTCAGCGCATGCCAATCGGCGACGAAGTAGAAGCAGTCGTACGGTTCCTGCAGCGCGGCCCAGTTCTTCAACGCGCCGACCAGGTGGCCGAGATGAAGCTTGCCCGTCGGCCGCATGCCCGAGACCACGCGAGGCCTAGTCGTCATCGGATGAGGGGAAGCAGGGGCGCAGCGACGCCGCAACGACAGCCGGAGATGTATCTATGCTGGCCAACAGAAAATCCAGCGTAGCAGCAAACGGGGTCGCGAGTCATTTCCGGCAGTTGACCGTAGGCACCACGTCACGATTTCGCCAACGCAGAGGCCGCCACTCGGATCTCGTCGAGCAAGGTAGCGAGATCCGCCTCGGTTGTCCGGTGGTTCACGATGCACACGCGCAGGGCGAAGCGGCCGTCGATCAAGGCGTTGGAGAGGTACGATCGGCCTCCGTGCTGGACGCGCAGCATCAGCTCCCGGTTGTGCGCGTCGAGATCTTCGGCGCCTGTGTGGCGAAAGCAGACGATGCTGAGCGGGACCGGCGCCAGGCGTTCGAAATCGGGGCTGTCGTCGATCATGTCGCCAAGGCGCCGCGCGAGCGCGATGTTCCGCTCGATTGCGTCTGACAGCGCACGTACGCCGTAGGCTTTGAGGGCCATCCACACCTTGAGGGCACGAAATCGTCTCGTCAGCTCGGGCCCGTAATCCCAGAACGCGTATTCCGACATCTCCGGCGTGGCGATCACGTCCACGTAGTCGGCGGCGTAACGGAACGCTCGCCGCAGGGCCGCGGCGTCTCGCGCGAGAATGCAGCCGGTGTCGACGGGCACGAACAGCCACTTGTGCGGATCCAGCGATATCGAGTCCACGAGATTCAGGCCGCGAAGCACGTCGGCCGCGGAAGGCGCCAGCTTCGCGAAGCCGCCGTACGCGCCGTCGGCGTGCAGCCAGACACGACGCCGGCGACACACGTCGGCGACGGCGTCGATGGCATCGACGGCGCCGGTGTTCACGTCTCCGACATTGACGACGGCACACACCGGCACGCGTCCCTCGCGCCGATCCTCCTCGATGGCACGATCGAGTGCCGCGACGTCCATTCGGAACTCCGCGTCGACCGGCAGCAGGCGAACTGCCTCACGTCCAAGCCCGGCGATCGCCGCGGCTTTCGGAATGGACATGTGCACGAGCTTCGACGCGTAGATGACCGGGTCTCCAGGAAGGCTGCGCACGCCGCGGCCGGCCGCGTCGGGATGCGCTGCGGTGACCGCGGCGACGACCGCGACGAGGTTGGCCATCGACCCGCCGCTCACGAGGAGCCCGTCGCCGCCCGGATCGAAGCCGGCCAGCTCTTTCAGCCATCCAATCACCTGGCGTTCGACCGTCGTGGCCGCGGGTCCGGAACGCCACGACGTCACATTTACGTTCACGGCGGATGCGAGAAAATCGGCGACGGCGCCCACGAACGTACCGCTCGATTGCACGTAGCCGAACATGCGCGGATGGCCGTTGTCACGTGAATTGGCCGCGATCAGGGCCGCGAACTCGGCGAGAATCGCACCGGCATCCTGCGGCTCCATCGGGAGCGCGGACGCCAGCCGCTCTTCGAGTGCCGGAGCGCTGATCTGCGGATAGAGGCGGCGCTCACCGGTTCCGGTGAACCAATCGAGCACCCACTCGAGCGCGTCGCGTCCGAGTTGCTGGCGTCGTTCAGGCGTCCAATCGAGCGCATTCACAGGCACCCGCCGATTCTACGGCGCGTCGATCGCCCGCGCACAACTTGACGCAATATTCTGGTCATTATCGTGACCACATGAGGGCACCACACGAGCGGCGGCCGGCAGGACGCGAGCGCCGACCACAGTTCCGTCGGCGGAGTTCAAGGCGCGTTGCCTCGAGTTGGTGAACAGCGTCCGCGAGACGCGCGGAGTACGTCATCACCACACACGGACGGCCCCGTCGCCCGGTTGGTGTCTGTCGATGACACCCCTCCGAAGGTGTTCGGCCGCCTGTCCAGCACCGTCACCTAAGAGGGCGACATCGTCTCCCCCATCGCCGTGCCGTGGGAAGCGCTCGAGTAGCTCCCTCCGAAGGCCTGCTCCTGCTCGACACGCACGCCTGGATCTGGCTCAACACCGGCGATACGCGAAAGATCGGAAGGAAGGCCATGCAGCGGATGACACGCGGCGCTGCGCGTGGCGCCCTTCGCCTCTCCGTGATCTCGGTGTGGGAATTAGGGCTGCTGCATGCTCGCGGCCAGATCCGTTTCTCGACCGGGCTCGACGAGTGGGCTCGCGAGGCGCTCGCCACACCGGGTCTGACCCTTGCGGACGTCACCGCGAAGATCGCGATCGAAGCGTCGCGGCTCCCGGGCGACCTCCACCCCGACCCGGCCAATCGGATGCTCGTCTCGACGGCGCGGCACCTCAACGCCACACTCGCCACGCGTGACGAACGCCTGCTTCGCTACGCAGCCGATGGCTGGATCAAGGCGCTGGACGCCGGCGCTTAAGCGCGCGCGAAGTAGTCGATGATGACGCCGGCCGCCTTCGGGCCGACGATGCTCGCGAGCTCCTCGCGGGTGGCGCGACGCACGCCGGCGAGACTGCCGAACCGGGTGAGGAGCGCCTTGCGCCGCCTCGGCCCCACACCCGGCACCTCGTCCAGTTCCGAACGAAGGTCGCGCATCGAGCGTGCGCGCCGGTGGAACGTCACCGCGAAGCGATGTGCCTCGTCGCGGATGCGCTGTACGAGCAGCAGCGCCGGATCGTTCTCCGCGAGCACGACCGGGTCCGGCTGATGGCGCGTGAACAGCAGTTCCTCTTTCTTCGCGATGCCGACCGCCACCAGGTTGCCGAGCCCGATCTGTTCCAGCGCTTCGTACGCCGCCGACAGCTGGCCCTTGCCGCCATCGATGAGGATCAAGTCGGGAAACGGGCCGCCCTCTTCGAGCACCTTGCGATACCGGCGCTGCACCACTTCCCGCATCGCGGCGAAGTCATCCGACCCGAACTCCCTGGTAGTTGCGAGCTGGACGGTGGCAGTTGACGATCCGCGAATGCGGAACTTCCGGTAATCCGACTTCTTCATGCGGCCGTCTTCGCACACGACCATCGATGCCACCGTCTCGCTGCCCTGGATCGTCGAGATGTCGAAGCATTCAATGCGGCGGGGGATCGATGACAGCGACAGGACCGTGCGCAGCGTCTCGAGGGCCTCGAAATGCGAGGCGGTAATCTCGTTGAACCGCGTACGGTACGCGAGTTCCGCGTTGCGCGTTGCGAGCTCGACCAACGCGCGCTTGTCGCCGCGCTGCGGCACCAGGATCTTCACCTTGCGCCCGGCTCGCGCCGACAACCAGGCTTCCAGCGCCTCGCAGTCTTCGATCTCAATCGGTAAATGGATCTCGGAGGGGGCGACACGCATTTCGTAGAACTGCTGGACCGCCGCGCCAAGGATCTCGGCGTCCTGGCCAGCCAGTTCGGCCGGGTCGGTTGCCAGGTCCACGCGCTCCACCACGCGACCGCCTCGCATGGCGAACACCTGGATTGCCGCGCCGCTCGGACCCACCTTCAAGCCGAAGACGTCCCGATCTCCCAGCTCCGCCGTCGCGACCTTCTGCTGCCGATCGCGCAGGATCTGCACCGTCTTCATGGCGTCGCGCAACTGCGCCGCTTCCTCGAAGCGCTCGCCTGCCGCGGCATCGACCATGCGGTCGCGTAGCGTTTCGACGAGCTCGTCGTTGCGGCCCTCGAGCAGCAGCCTCGTGTTCGTCACTGCCACGGCGTATTGCTCCTCTGAACAGATTTCCGCGACACAGGGCGCGAGACACCGCTTGATGTCGTACTCCAGGCACGGCCGCGCTCGCTGACCTGTGATCACCTCGTTGCAGGAGCGGATGCCAAACAGCCGATGCGACAGTGTCATCGTCTTGCGGCCAAGCTTCGCGGGAAGAAACGGCCCCGCGTAGAAGTCGCCGGTTTTTTCAACCGAGCGCGCGACGAGCACGCGGGGGAACGCCTCGCTCGTCGTCAGCTGCAGGTACGGGTAGTTCTTGTCGTCGCGCAGCAGGATGTTGTACTTGGGCGTGCGCTGCTTGATCAGGTTGTTCTCGAGCGCGAGCGCCTCCATCACCGAATCGGTGACGATCACTTGCAGCGACGCGATGTCGTGGAGCAGCGCATCGTGGCGGGGGCTCATACCGTACGCACCCTGATAGCTGCGCACCCGGTCGCGCAGTGAGCGCGCCTTGCCGACGTAGATGGTTTCCCCCGCCGCGTTGATCCACAGATACACTCCTGGCTGCTCCGGCAACCGGCTGATCTGTTCCTTGAGATCACTGATGGGCATGGGCTACCATTGCGAGTTTACTCTCGTGCTCGCGAACCCATAATTATAACAAAACATGACATTTACAGGGTTCATCGGAGCCGTGTGCATGTTCCCGCTCCGCGCGATCATCAGCGCGTGCGTGGCCCTCGGCATCCACCCGAATACCCTCACGCTCATCGGCGTCCTCATCAACGTGGTCGCCGCGGTGGCCCTCGGGCGCGACCAGTTCATCCTGGCCGGCGTGATCATGATCGTTGCGAATATCTTCGACTTCATCGACGGCAAGGTCGCGCATATCACTGGAACCCAGTCGCAATTCGGCGCCTTCTGGGACTCGACCCTCGACCGCTTCTCCGATATCGCGCTGTTCCTCGGATTGATTTACCTGTACGCCGACCTTCGCCGTACCGACTACGTGATGGTCGCGTCGCTCGCGATGATGTTCTCGATCATGACGAGCTACGCGCGCGCACGGGCGGAGTCGCTCATCGACAAGTGCAAGGTCGGCTTCATGGAGCGCCCCGAACGGATCGTGCTCTTCATGATTGGCGCCTTCACCGACCGGATGGCGGCCGTGTTATGGGTGATCCTGATCTTGTCGATCTTTACGGTCGCCGATCGGATCTACTACACGTATCTCGTGTTGAACCAGCGGGCTGTACCGCGAGGCTCGAACCCGGTTTCCATGGTGTTGTGGCGCGGGTTCTTCTGGACCGACGAGCGCGGCACCCCCGCCTACGACGCATGGGTGATTGCAATCCTGGTTTTCGTGTGGCTCACGCCGCCGCAATGGCTGAACGATCCGACGGCGACTGGGTCGTGGATATGACGAGATGCGAATTGGCGATTAAGCGATCAGCGATTCAACGATTGGGTTTCAGCCAATCACCAATCACCTGATCACCCAATCACGTAATCGTTAATTCGCATTCGATCTACGCCGTTTTGCGCTTGCGGCCGTTTGACGTCTTGGCCTTCGCCACGGGTTCGGGCTTGGCGATCTCGGCCTTCGCCGGCTTCTTCTTCTCCTTGCTGACCGAATCGAGGCTGCGCCTGAGCGCTTCCATCAGGTCCACGACCCGCGGCGGTTCGGCCACTTCGGGCGCAACAACCTCCTCGCCGGAGATTTTCGCGTCGATAATCTTGCGAAGCCCTTCGCGGTACTCGTCCTTGTACTCCTTCAGGTCGAGCTCCGCGTCGAACGTGGCAATCACCTGCTTGGCGAGCTTCATCTCCTCCGGCTTCACCTTGGTCGGAACGGAATTCAGCTCCTCGATCTCGTCGATGCTGCGAATCTCTGCGTCGTGATGCAGCGTGTACATCACGAGCCCTTTTTTTTGCGGTCGTATGGCGACCAGGTACTCGCGCCCGTATAGCGCCACCTTCCCGACGCCGGCCTTCCCGACCATCCCTTCACGCATCACCGCGAATGCGTCGGCAGCCATCGCGCCGTCCGGCGCCAGGTAATAGGCTCGATCGACATAGATAGGATCGATGGCCGTATCATCGGTAAACTGCGACAGGTTGATGACGCGGGTTGACTCGACACGCACCTTCTGCATGTCCTCGTCGGTGACGACGACGTAGCGGCCCTTTTCGAACTCATACCCCTTCACCAGCTCGGAGTTCGGCACTTCGCGCTCGCAGTGGGGACACCAGCGCTTCTGCTGGATGCGTGTCTGACACTCCGCATGCAACTGGTTGAAGGAAATGCTGGCAGCCGACTCGGTGGCCGGAAACACCTTCACCGGGATGTTGACGAGGCTGACCCGCAGGAACCCTTTCCACGTCGATCGAACGGCCATCACTACGCTCCTGTCGCGCTATCGAGCTGAACGCACGGGGAAGAATATTACTGCAGAGTCGGCTACACGCCATCCGTCTTGTCGCGGCTTCCGAGGTCCAGCCCGGCCCCGCCGAAGTGTATGTCGTGGGCCTTCACCTTGTCTCTCAGGACTTTACGGGCCTGCCCGTACAGGTTACCCGGAACTTCCAGTCGCCGGGCCATGCTTTTCAGACGCGAGATCAGGACAAGCGTCACCGCGGTGCCCTCTTCCTTCCACGAAACGGCCGAGATGTTCGCCCACGGCATGAAGCCTGTGTCGGCCCAGACGCCGTCCCGGTAGAAGCCGCGGGAGATGCGCGTGCTCATCGGCAGAGCCCACCCGTAATACACGAACATCATGGCCTCACCGAAAATCCGATGCGGCGGCTGGCGCTGGATGAGCTTGGCAGCCAGCAGGAGTCCGAGCACGACCGCCAGCAGCAGGCTCCACCGATAGAACCGTGGCTTTGGCGTATCCCACACGAGCAACGCCGAGGCGCGGCGCACACGGAATCGGATCACATCGGCGACGACCTTCAGGTTCGCCACCATGAACCCAAGGCCGAAGACGAACAGGATGCGGGGCAGCAGCTCCGCGGGCATGGGATACGTTACACAGCCTTACTTGGGATGTGGAATCTCGGACGCGGGACGCGCGGCCCGTTCAGCCGCTGGCGGCCCCGAGAGCAACGGATCGAAACAGCGGCGGCACCGCGCTTCGTACGTGCCCTGTGCCCCGAGCAGCACGCGGTCGCCGCTGGCCACCAGGCGCTGCGTGTGATTCGCCGGGTTCCCGCACACCATGCAAATCGCGAGCGTCTTCGTGATGTATTCGGCGATTGCGAGCAGCTGCGGCATGGGCTCGAACGGCTTGCCGAGATAATCCTGGTCGAGCCCGGCGACAATGACGCGTTTGCCCATGTCCGCCAGCGTGTTGCACACCATCGGTAGCTCGAGGTCGAAGAACTGGCCTTCGTCGATGCCGACGACTTCTGTGTCGGGCGCCACCTGATCGAGCAGCGCGCGCGAGCTTTTCACCGCCACCGAGGAAATGCGCATCTCGCTGTGCGAGACGATGTGGTCGTCGGCGTAGCGATTGTCGAGGAGCGGCTTGAATATCTGGACCTTCTGGCGGGCGATCTGTGCGCGGCGAAGCCGCCGGATCAGCTCTTCGCTCTTGCCGCTGAACATGCTCCCGACAACGACCTCGATCCATCCCTGGTCGGGATGGTGCCGCACCACATCCATGTCTTGATTCTAGATTCTGGATTCTAAATTCCTGGTTGGAATAGGCGTTCAGGCCCGCGACAGGTATTCGCCGGTGTCGGTACTGACGCGAATCGTATCGCCGGTGTTGATGAACGGCGGCACCTGGACGACAAGGCCGGTTTCGAGCGTCGCCGGCTTGATCTGGTTGCTCGCCGTCGCTCCCTTGATGCCGGGAACGGTGTCGGTCACCTGCAGGTCCACGGTCTGCGGCAACTCGATGCCTACCGGCTCGGTGCCGTAGAATTCGACGTTGATCAGCATCTCCGGCTTGAGATAGCTCACCGACTCGCCGAGCGCCTCGCTCGAAATGTGGATCTGCTCGTACGAGGTGGTATCCATGAAGTAGAAGTCATCCCCGTCCTTGTAGAGATACTGCATCTCCCGCTCGTCCAGCGTGGCGCGTTCGACCGAGTCTTCCGAACGGAGCTTCTGGTCCGACAGCGTGCCGCTGCGAATGTTGCGGAACTTCACGCGGACGAACCCACGCAGGTTGCCGGGCGTGACATGCTGCAACTCGAGGACCCGGAACAGGTCGTTCGCGATCTTGACGAGCATGCCTTTCTTCAGACGTGTGGCTTGTATTGTGGCCATATTCCTGATGCCTAGAACCTGTGGATCGTAGCACAACTACTCGCGCCCCTGACCGCTCCCAGCTGCGTCCTGACCCCTCCTCCTGCCCTCTGCCCCCGGCCCCTTCTAGCTGTCCCCTGCCCCCCGACCCCTGCTAGGATCGGACCGTGGCGTTCGCGCATTGGGATCCCTTTCGTGATCTGCTGGCCATCCAGCAACGGCTCGATCAGTTCGCCTCCGGCCCTGCCGGGTGGGTGCCGCCGGTTGACGTGCATGAAAGCGACGATCGATATGTCATCACCGCGGAGCTGCCGGGCCTCACACGCGAGGACGTGCAGATCCACGTGCAGGACAATCGCGTCGCCCTTGCTGGGGCTCGCCGCGAACATGTCGGCGCGTGCGAGCAGTACCACCGGATCGAGCGCGGGCATGGCACGTTCAGCCGGACCTTCGAGCTCCCCGTCGCGATTGTCGTCGAAGAGATCACGGCCGACCTGAAGGACGGCGTGCTGACCGTGATCCTGCCAAAGTCTGCCGAGGGCGCGCCACGCCGCATCCGGGTGGGCTGATGCGCGCGCGAGTTCTTGTTGCGACGCTGTTGCTGGTCTGCGGTTTCGCTGCGGGCCTCGTGCTGACCGGCCGCATGCGGTCGTCGTCTGAGAGCGCTGCACAGACCTCCTCGCCTGCCGTCCCCGCCGCGTCCCCGACACCGGCCGTCCAGGTTACGGGCGGAGCCGCGACGCTTCCTGACTTCAGTCGTATCGCCGGCCAGACAGTGCCGGCGGTGACGAACATCTCCTCGCTGCAGGTGGTGCGGCGTTCGAACTCGCCGTTTGCGAACGACCCGTTCTTTCAGTACTTCTTCGGCGGCGGTGACGACATGTTCGGCTCGCGGCGCGGCGTCCAGAGCAGCCTCGGCTCCGGCGTGATCGTGAGCAACGACGGGTATATCCTGACGAACAACCACGTCATCGTCGGAGAGAGCGGACGGCTGAGCGCGCAGAACCTTCCGGACATCACGATCGCGTTCGGCGACAAGCGTGAGTTGCGTGCGCGCATCATTGGTGTGGACCCGGCAACCGACCTCGCGCTGCTGAAGGTGGACGCCAAAGGGCTGCCCACCGTGCCGTGGGGTGACTCCTCGAAGCTGAAGGTGGCCGAATGGGTGCTGGCCATCGGCACACCCTTCCAGCTCGATC
>WUUC01184904.1_pt1 | contig 15215 bp, 11 predicted proteins | sample 6278441 | NCBI WGS metagenome assembly WUUC01 (sample SAMN13675441, study PRJNA597444) | soil metagenome | isolation source: soil | place: USA: Washington | collected 2017-10
ACAAGCTGATTCTCACCGCTTGAAACGGCGGTGGGAGAGCCGCGCGTGCCGCGGCACTGCTTGCTGAAAACGGATTCAAGGTCGCCGGGTTCTGCGGGTTGAGTCAATACAAAGGCAAGAGGATCAACCCCAAGGCCAAGCCCCAGTAAGGTGGGCCGTCACGACCCGCGTGATACTCGTCGCGTGGGTCGCTTCGTCGCCGTCCTCGTTTTCTTCCCCGCGGTCTTCGCTGCACGCTGGTTGTTGGCTGACGCGCGCTTCTTCGGGAGCTTCGCCTTGACCATCTCGTACGAATCCGTCACGAGCCGACGGATCTCTCGATCGGGCAACGCATCCCAGCGCAGCAGCGTGACCCAGTGATAGCGCGCCACGTAATCGGCGGGCTTGATTCCGTCCTGCTCCACCAGCTCGGCGAACTCCTCGGGGGTGCACTTGAACGAGACCTTGGATTGGCCGGGCTCGGTCGAAGCCACGGTGAACATCTTCCCGCCGATCTTGAAGACCAGGTCGGCGCCCCACTGGATGTTCTCGGTCGCGTCGGGCAACGACAGGCAGTACTCCCGCAGGCTGTCGAGATTCACGATGCCCTCGATCGGATCGACATCACGCCGCGCCTGCGGCGCTCACGGTAACAGCGCGAACACTCGCGTCGGGCCGCCGCTGCCACCCCCGAGATTGATCGGCGCGACAACCACGGTGAAGCCGGTCGGCGGAAGCCTGGTCAGGTTACGGGCGTTTTCAATGTGGTAGATGTTCGCGGGGTTCGTGATGTTGTGTGTCTCGTATTTCTGCGACGGCCCGTAATCGATGCTGGCCGTGTCGATGCCAATCCCCGCAATCCGGCGTTCGACGAGATAGCGTCCAAGCTCCGCGCTCAGCCCGGGAAAGTGCTTTACGCCGCCGCGTTCATTCATGTACGCCTTGCGGTCGGGCCACCGCGCGTCCCAGCCCGTGGCGAACATCACCACCGCGCCTTCGGGAATGGCGCCGTTCCGGGACTCCCACGCCTTCACGTCGGCGACAGTGATCTGATAGTCCTCCGATTTCCCGGTGACGTTGATGCACACGCCCGGGCGAACGAGCCGCTCTGGCGGGATCTGATCCGTCGTCCACGCGCCGCCGAAATGCGAGGGCGAGTCGAGGTGAGTGCCGAAATGTTCCTGTGACTCGAACCGGCCGTTCTGTGGCGTTCCTTTGCGCTCGAATGCCTGTTTCCCGTCCCAGCTGGGATCGGTGGCGCGGAGCGGATGCCCGAGGTCGATCACCTTGCCCTGGGCCAGCACGGGGCCACTCCAGAGCAGCCCCAGGGCCAGCACGGAACACACCCATAGCGGCCGCCTACCGGACATGTCGCGACGTCTTGTAATGTTCCGCGAGGAGGTCGCGTCCCCAGTCACCCTTGAAGTCGCGCCAGACGAGATGAATATGATTGGCGTCGTTCTGGGTGTTGTCGAACTCGATGAGGAACGTGGGCCCCTGAACACGATAGTAGTGGCCCTGCCCTTTTTCGGCGGCTCCCATCCACGCGAACTTGATGACATCGAGACCCGCGGCGCGCAGCCTCGCGAGCCGCTCGCGTGCCACCGCCTGCGGCTGCGCATCCGCATTCGCCTCGATCAGTTTCACGAGGAGAGCCTTCTGCGCGGCATTCATCTGCGCGTAGGCGAGGCCGCGATCCTCCTGAATCGCCGCCTGGCGGCTGTTGGTCGTCAGGATGTCGTTTGGCGCTTTCGCGTCGATAATCGCCGCCCTCTGCTGTGTCGCGTCAAGCGATCGCAGCAACTCGAATGCAAGGTCCTCCTCGACGGCAATCGCGCGCGTGCCCGCGCGTGAACCCTCTCGGACCTCGGCCGGGTTGGCTCCGAAGAACTGCGGCGTGGTAGCCATCGCCGCGCCATTCACCACCGTCCAGTTCTGCGAGATGTGGTGGCCCTCATATCGCCAGCCCCACGTGCTCTTGGGGCCCGGCTCTCCGAAGATCGTGAAGTAATAAAGACCCTTGTCGCGCACTTTCGGATTGCCGCCCAACTCGACGAGGACGTCCTCGAGGACCCGAATCGTCTCGGCGCGGTTGTAGCCCTTCTCACTGAGGCCGGCCCGCAACAGGTTCATGGCGGCGGTCCGCTGCGCCTCGTTCATTTCGTTGAGGGTCAGCCCCTTGCGTGGGACCGGTGTGTAGAACCAGTTCATGCGCTCGTCGGCGTTCACGGGAAACTGCGCCTTCTGTTTCAATTCGGGCGACAACGAATCGAGGAACGCGCGCGCGGCGGTCACCATTGCGGGTGGCGGCGCCGTTGCGGAGCGCGCAATGGCGCCAAGCCCGGCGGCAAACAGGAATGCGAGCGTGATAGTTCTTCGCATGGAACTCTCCGTGCGGATTATAGGCTTCTCGACAGGTCCTTCGACAAGCTCAGGACAGGCCCTTTGACAAGCTCAGGGCAGGCCCTTCGACAGGCTCAGGGCAGGCCATCGAAGTAATCGACGATCGCCCGAGTCGTGCGTCCCATCCTGTCCTCCAGCTCGGCGTACGGTTCGCGAATGGCATTGGTCAGGAACGCAATCACGATTGGGCCGGACCGAGCGTAGATCACTCCGACGTCATTCGCGAGCGCCGGCGGAAAGTCGCCGGTCTTGTGGCCGACGGGCACGGTGAGGAAATGCGGGAGCCGCCGTGCGCCGGACTGCTGACGACGGAAGGCGCGGGTCATCTCGGCGCAACTCGGCTTGCTCGCGATACGACACGTCTCGATTGCCTCGAGCATGCGGCCGACCCCGCGCGCTGTGATTTGTCCCAGCCAGGTCGAGGGCTCCTCGTTGACCTGTCGATTCAGCTCGTCACTGACGCCCGGCTTGCGCATCGCCTCCTGGATTGCATCAAAGCGCTCTCGCGGCATGTTCGCGAACGCGGGGTCGCCGCTCCCCAGCGCGTAGAGCTCTTCCGGCGTCAGCGACTTCAGCGACGGATCGACGTATTCGTACCGCCGCTTGAACACCTCGAAGATGGTCGTATTCAGGCGCTGGCTGTCGTAGCCGTTCGCCTTGAGCCAGGTATTCACGGCGGCCACGCCGCCAACCTGCGTGATCATCATGTCCGTCGCGGTGTTGTCGCTCGTGATGATCATCTGCGTGATCAGGTCGCGAATCGTCGGCTGCAGCCCGATGTCGTGGTAACGCAGCACCCCCGATCCGCCACGGAGATCGGCTTTGCGTATCTCGACCCGGGAATCGAGCTTCACCTTTCCCTGCTCCGCGAGCTGATGAGCGAGCACCATGATCGGAATCTTGATGACGCTGGCGCTATTGAAGGTCTCGTCGGCGCGTACGGCAGCGCTTTCGCCGGTGCTCAGGTGCTTTACGTAGATCCCGGACGTTGCCGGGAAGCGGGCGAGCTCGGCCTCGAGCAGGCGCTGGAGTCCGCCCTGCGCGGCCAGGGTCGTGACAATCAGAGACGACAGGCCGATCGCCGCGGTGCTTGCTCTGATCGCGCTTGCCCGCGTCGCGCTCGGCTTCAACACGCGTCTCTTCATCGCGGTTCGCAACATGCGGCGGATTATAGGGCCGCGCGAGCGTATAATTCGCGCCCACAGGAGGATGCCCATGGCCCGTCGCACGATGTGGACCGTCGCCGCAGGACTGGTGATTACCTCGGCGCTCGTCACCGCCGGGGAGCAGCGCCGCGCGCCCGCGGCCAAACCCACCGCCGCGCCCGCCGCGAAGGTCGATCCGCGCCTTGACGCGATCAAGAAACAGGCAGTGGCAGATGTCGAAGGCATGCGCGACTTCACGCAGCAGATGGTCGACCAGGTCTTCAGCTATGGCGAGCTGGGATTCCAGGAATTCGAGACGCAGAAGTACTTGACGGGCATCCTCGAGAAGGAAGGATTCACAATCCAACTCGGCGTCGCCGGCATTCCATCGGCGTGGACCGCTCGGTGGGGAACCGGCAAGCCGGTCGTGGCGCTCGGGTCCGATGTGGACTGCATCCCGCAGGCATCACAGAAACCTGGAGTGGCCTACCGTGAACCCATCATCGATGGCGCGCCGGGCCACGGCGAGGGCCACAACTCCGGCGTGCCGCTGAACATCACCGCCGCAATCGCCGTGAAACGCGTGATGGAGCGCGAGAAGATCCCCGGCACGATCATGCTGTGGCCCGGCGTTGCCGAGGAGCAGCTCGGTACGAAGGCATATTACGTGCGCGAAGGCGTCTTCAAGGATGCCGATATCGTGCTCTACAACCACGTCGGCAGCAACCTCTCGACCAGCTGGGGCGAAAGCGGCGGCAACGGGTTGATCTCGGTCGAATACACGTTCGAAGGCGAGACGGCGCATAGCGCCGGCGCGCCCTGGCGCGGACGCAGCGCGATGGACGCGGTGGAGCTGATGAACGTCGCCTGGAATTTCCGCCGCGAACATCTTCGCATCCAGCAGCGCTCGCACTACGTCGTCACCAACGGTGGCGACCAGCCGAACGTCGTGCCGCGGAACGCATCGGTCTGGTACTACTTCCGCGAGACGTCGTATCCCGAGATCAAGCGCATGTGGGATATCGGCGACAAGATTTCCAACGGCGCGGCAATGATGACCGACACGAGCGTCACCTCGAAAGTACTCGGCTCCGCGTGGCCATCGCACATGAACAGGACGCTCGCCGAAACGATGTACGCCAACATCAAGAACGTCGGGCTGCCGCAGTGGACTGAGGCCGATCAAACGCTCGCGAAGGCACTGCAGACCGAACTGAAAGTGCCGGTGACGGGGCTGGTAACGGAGATCCGCGAGCTCCGTGGCCGCGAGACGATGGAAGACGACGAGAAGCGCGGCGGCGGTTCGGATGATATCGGTGACATCTCGTGGAACGTGCCGACCGTTTCACTGAGCTTCCCGGCGAACATCCAGGCGGGACCCGGTCACAACTGGGCGAACGCGATTGCGATGGCCACGCCAATCGCGCACAAGGGCGTCACCGCAGGTGCCAAGGTCCAGGCGATGACCGTGCTCGACATCATGACGCGGCCGGAGATCGTCACCCAGGCGTGGGACTACTTCAAGACCGTTCAGACGAAAAACGTCAAGTACACGCCGCTCATCCGCCCGCAGGACAAGCCGGCGATCCACTTGAACAAGGCGATCATGGACCGCTATCGCCCCGAGATGCGGAAGTACTACTTCGACTCGACGAAGTACAAGACCTATCTCGAGCAGCTTGGCATCAAGTACCCGACAGTGCGGACGTCGCAGACAACGCCGCAGTAGGGCGTAGGGCGTAGGAGGAAAAACCGCAACGGGTAGGGCGTAGGAGCTACGCCCTATTCCAGCTTCAGCGTCTCGCCTTGTTTCGGGACGCGGCACGGGTCGCGGCAGTCGGGGATGGTCGCGTTCGCGGCCTGGTGATAGATGACGACCCGTTTCGCGTCGATGCGCCGGCCCGCGCCGGCGGCGCGTTCGAAGAGCCAGGGCGAGACGAACGCGACGTCGAGATTCTTCGTTGCGAGCAACTGTTCCGCGCTGTCGGTATCCCCCGTGAAGTAGAGACGGCGGCGGTGCCACGTCACCAGGTACGAGTAGTGGCCAATGTTGGCGTGCGGTGTCGGCAGCGCTTCGATCGTAATCGGTCCCGACGTGATCGTCGTCAGCGCCGGACTCAACGGCAGCGCACGCACCACGCGTGCTGAGGGGACGTTCGCCAGCGCATCCGCCGGTGCGATGACGCGCCAGTTGGTTCGCGAGAACAGCGCGGGGTCCCAGTGATCCCCATGGCGATGCGTGACGAGTGCGATCGACTCTTTCGTCGTGGAGCGGATTTCGCGGGCGTCGTATTCCATGTAGATGCTGTAGCCCGACTCATAGGGAAAATCGGTGAACAACGTGACCGTGCCGTCCGTGATCGCGTAAGCCATGTTGCCGATGAACCGCGCGTGGAGTACGGGGTCTGCCGGCTGCGTGGGATCGAGCGGTTGCGCAAGCGCGGCGATAGCGAGCCCGAGGGCCACGACGATGGCGCCGAACACCGGGAACGCCACGACCGAAGCAAGCAGAAGAATCGTGATCGTGACGAGGAATGCAAGCGGGCCAAGCGGCCAGAGCACGGCGAGCGCCACGCGGGTCGGCCAGCCTGCGTCGATGCGGAAGAGGCCCACGAGCACCCCCACTGCATAGGCCAGCAGCGCAAGTTGGACGGGTGCGATCGTCAGAGACAGGTCAGACACACGCAGGCAATCAGGCCCGACCCTGGATCTTCGCAAACCACCACCGCAGCCCGACGAACAGAAACCGCCAGTCCTTGAAGAACTCCGGCGGCTTGCCTTCGAACGCGTGGCCGATGAACTGAAGCACCCAGCCCACAACAAAGAGCGCGGCCGGAGCCCACCAGTCGAGGGCGCCGGCCCAGGCAGCGAGTGCCAGCGGAATCGAGACAGCGATCATCGGGATGCCCACAGTGTGACAGGTCCTGTTGATCGGGTGCTGGTGGCTCATCGCGTATTGCGCGACCCATTCTTCGGACGTGCGGCCGCCCATCATGTGCGTGTCCCCCGGGCGCGATCTTACCCCTGCTACGATGGGCAGTCGATGCATCCGGTCCCACCGGTTCAGAGTCGGTTGAGCGTCGCCCTGTGTTTCGCCCTGATGGTCGCGGCGGGGGCCTTGGGCTGCGGACCCGGGCCCACGCGCCAGGCACCGGGTTCACGGGCGAAGCCGGATCTGGTGCTGATCACGATCGACACGCTTCGCGCCGACCGGGTGGGACGGGGACTGATGCCCACTCTCGAGGCACTCGCAGCCCGCGGCGTGCAATTCACGCACGCGCGCGCCGCCGTCCCGCTGACCCTCCCCTCGCACGTGACGATCCTGACGGGGACACTCCCGCCAGTACATGGCGTCCGCGAGAACGGAATTCACACTTTCACGGGGACGCCGCGTTCCGTTGCGCGCGATCTGAAGGAGGCGGGCTACCAAACGGCGGCCTTCGTCGGCGCGTACGTGCTGGACCGCCGGTTTGGCCTGTCAGATGGCTTCGACCACTACGACGATCAAATCGCACGCGATCCCGCCGCGGCGTTGCGCCTGGAAGCCGAGCGCCCCGCCAACGAAGTAGTAGACCGCGCCCTGGCCTGGCTGGCCCTCAGCCAGGACGCTTCCGCGAAAGAACCGTCGCAACACAGACCAGTGTTCATGTGGGTGCATTTGTACGACCCGCACACCCCCTACATGGCAACTTATGACGATGATGTGAGGTTTGCGGATCGGGAGACCGGGCGACTATTGCAGAAATTACGTGACGCCGGTCGGGATCCACTCGTCATCGTCGCGGGCGACCATGGTGAGAGCCTCGGGGAACATGGAGAGCGAACGCACGGGATGCTGCTGTATGAGGCGGCGGTTCGGGTTCCACTCGTCATCGCGGGGCCGGGCGCCACGACCGCGCGACGGGACGAACCGGTGTCCCTCGCTGATGTCGCGCCGACCCTTCTCGCCGCCGCAGGAGCATCATCCACCGATGTGGCCGGCCGCAACCTGCTGGATGTCGCCTGGAGAGATCGCGAGATCTACGCCGAAACAGAGTATCCGCGCGTGGCCGGCTGGAGTCCGGTTTACGCGCTGCTCCAGGACCGATGGAAGCTGATCGTGAGCCGCGAACCGGAGCTCTACGACCTGGCGACGGATCCGGCGGAATCGAACAACGTGGCCGCGACGCGCCAGCCGCTCGTCAATGCGATGGCGGCGCGTCTCGAAGCCCTGCGCTCGGCGTCGCGACACGCCCCCGCCACGACACCGGCAGATGCCGCCGAACGGTTGCGCGCGCTCGGCTATGTCGCCGGCAGTTCCGCGCCGCCGAGGCCCGGCGACGGGCCGAACCCCGCCGACCACATCGCGGCATGGGTTCAGTTCGAAGCGGCGCTGACGTCGCTCGCATCCGATGATGCTGCATCAGCGCTGAGGATTCTAAGGGGCATTGCATCGGAATACCCCGACGCCGTGGTGTTTCAGTCAACCTATGCGCGGGCGCTCGCAAGAACTGGATCGTCGGCAGCCGCATTGGCTATCTATCGGCGCGCCGTGGCCCGCTGGCCCAACGACGCCACGTTGTTTCATGAGCTTGCCGTGGCGGCCTACGACGCGGGACGCGCCGCGGAGGCCATGAAGGCCGAACGGGCGGCGCTTGCGCTCGAGCCCACGTTCGCCGCCGCGCACAACGGCATCGGCTTGCTGATGATCGACGCCGGCCGCAACGAGGAGGCCGGTGCCGCGTTCGAGTCCGCCACGACGGGCGATCCGACCAACGCTGAGTACTGGGTCAACCTCGGCAACGCGCGGCGAGCATCGCGGAACGCCAGTGGCGCCGCTGACGCCTATAAACGCGCGATCGAGATCGATCCGCGATCCGCCGACGGCGCCAACGGGCTCGGCGTGGTGCTCGTCCAACAGGGCCGCGCAGCCGACGCGATACCGTGGTTCGAGCGCGCGCTGCACGCGTCACCCGAATTCGTTCAGGCCCGCGTCAACCTCGGTATCGCCTATCAGGAAAGCGGACAACACGACCGCGCGCGTGAGGCCTATCGGCAGGTACTCGCACGCGCGCCTCGCGGCGCGCCGGAACGTCAGGCGGCTGCCGAGCTGCTTCGGAGCCTGGAGCAATGAAGCGCGTGGTCGTCGCATGTGCGCTCCTGCTACTGGCGATCGCAGGATTTGCGTACTGGAGCCGAGGGTCAGACCCTCTGGCTCGCCGGACCAGGGGGTCAGACCCCGCGGCTTCCCGCAGCTACGCCAGCGACGCCTCGGACGTTCGTGCGACGCCGACGCACGTTTTGCTCATCACCATCGACACGCTGCGGGCCGATCGCCTCGGCTGCTATGGGTGGACGAACGCGCGTACGCCGGTCCTCGACTCCCTCGCGCGTCGAGGCGTTCGATTCACGCGAGCGTACGCGACCGCGCCCATTACGCTCACGTCCCACGCGAGCCTCCTCACGGGACGGTATCCGCCAGGCCATGGCGCGCGGCACAACGGCATCGCCATGCAGCCGGACCTGCCGACGCTCGCCACCCGCTTCAAGGACGCTGGCTTCGAGACAGGCGCGTTCGTCTCGGCGTTTCCGCTCGATCGGCGCTTTGGCCTTACCCGCGGCTTCGATACCTACGACGATGAACTTCCCCGCGACAGCAACGGTCGGCCGAACAACGAACGTCCCGGGGCTGCCACCGTCGACCGGGCGCTCGCGTGGATGCGCGGTCGGGCGCAAGCCGCGCGGGTCTTCGCGTGGGTCCACCTGTTCGAGCCGCACGCGCCGTACGGAACAGCGGACGCCAGCATTGCCGGTTCACGTTCGGCGGGCCAACGCTATGACGACGAGGTTGCGGTTGCCGACCGCGAGGTGGGACGACTGCTCGAGGGCTGGCGCGATCTCGATCGGACGCTGGTGGTGGTGGCCGCCGATCACGGTGAAGCATTCGGCGAACACAGCGAGATCGGCCATAGTATCTTCATCTACGACACCACCCTTCATGTGCCGGTGATTTTCGCCGGAGCAGGTGCGCCGGCTGGCGTCGCCGTCGACGTGCCCCTCACGCTTGCCGACATCGCGCCGACGCTGACCGCCTGGTCGAAGCTGCCGGGCATGGATGCGGACGGGATAGATCTCGGCCCATCTCTCGACGGCGTTCCGGCTGGAGACCGGATCCTGTACGCCGAATCGTTCGCGCCGCTCCTCGACTTCGGCTGGGCGCCGCTGCGATCGGTCCGGCGGAACGGTGTCAAGTTCATTGCCGCCCCTCGCGCGGAGCTCTACGACGTCGGCACGGATCCGCACGAACAGGCGAACGTCGTTGCAGACCGGGCGGATCTCGCGCGCGAGCTCGCCGCGCGCGTCGACCGCATGTCTGGTCCCGAGCTGCCCGCACGCGCCGCATCGGCCGACCCCGAGGTGCGGGCGCGGCTAAGGGCGCTTGGTTATGCCGGGGGCGGTCCCTCGGGTGGCCGCGAAAGGCCGGACCCGAAAGACCGTATCGCGATCGCGTCCCGCATGGCGGAAGTGACCTCGGGCGAACTGAAGGGTGCAGCGGCAGAAGCGGCACTGAACGCGGTGCTCCGCCAGGACGCCGGGAACGTGCAGGCGCACGTCCGGCTCGGGTTCCTCATGGCCGACAACCGACGCTGTGAGGACGCCGAGCGGCATTTCGCGGCGGCGATTGCAGGCGGCCTGCCGTCGGCGGATGCGCACCTCGGACTTGCGGGGTGCCAGGCCGCACGCGGGGCCGCCTCCGCGGCCCTCGCCACCTTTCGCGATGCTCGCCGTGTCGAGCCCGGTAACCCCGTCGTCGAGGCGAACATCGGGTTACTGGAACTCGAGGCCGGCCGGCCCGAGCCCGCGATTCACGCCCTTCGCCAAGCCCTTCAGGCCGATCCAAACCTCCACCAGGCGCGCTTTGCCCTGGCGCGCGCGCTTGCCCGGACCGGGCAGCGTGCACCAGCCCTTTCGGAAGCAACCGACCTGCTCCGGCGGCTTCCAGCCGGCGCGCCGCAGCGACCAGAAGTTGAACGCCTGATTGCCGCACTACGCCCCGACTAGCCGCTGCTCGTCATCTCCAAGCGGGCATTCAACACTATTCAAGGAATTGAACAATTCGTCACAGACGAACACGATACGAAACGCCCGGATGGGCGTAAGTCGTTGTGTTATATAGATTCCGGTCTCGTGACCACCTTAGGAAGGCGAGGCATGTGGCTTGCTCAAATACGCCGCCCAATTTAGGGTTCGGCTGCTCCCACGTGTCTGATGGTCTTGGAGGGGAATCGATGAAGAGGTTGGCTAGGCTCCTTGTCTGCGTGCTCGCGTTCGCGGCAGTCCCGGCGTTCGCGCAGCAGACGACGGGCAACATCAATGGACGGGTGCTCGACGATCAGGGCGCCGCGATTCCGGGCGCAACGGTCACCGCCACCAACTCCGCCACCGGCTTCGTCCGGACGGACGTGAGCGATGCGGAAGGGCTGTATCGCCTCACCGCGCTGCCCGTCGGCGTATACGACCTCGTCGCGGAACTTCAGGGGTTCACCCGCGTCGAGCAGAAAGGCCTGGTGGTCAACGTCTCGCAAACGACCGACGTCAACATCCAGCTGAAGGTCGCGTCCCTGGCCGAGACGATCACCGTCACGGGCGAGTCGCCGCTCGTCTCGACCACCTCCTCGTCGGTCGGCCAGGTGGTCGATACGGGACGCATCGAGAGCTTGCCGCTCAACGGGCGCCAGTTCGCCAACCTGGCGGCCACGGTGCCCGGCGTCGGCCTCGGGTTCCACTCGGATCCGACGAAGAGCACGCAGTACTCGCCGCAGATCAATGGCGGCGCCGGCCGCAACGTGAACTACCAGATTGACGGCGGCGACAACAACGACGATACGGTCGGCGGTCTCCTGCAGCTGTTCCCGCTCGAGGCGATCCAGGAGTTCAACTTCATCACGCAGCGCTTCAAGGCTGAATACGGCCGCAGCAACGGCGGCGTCCTCAACGTCGTGACCAAGAGCGGAACCAATGAGTGGTCGGGCAGCTTTTTCGAGTTGTTCCGCGACAAGTCGATGAACGCGCAGACGCAAACCGAGAAGCTCGCGGGCGTCGAGAAGGGGGACTATCGCCGCAACCAGTTCGGCGGCAGCTTCGGCGGGCCGATCATGCGCGACCGGGCGCATTTCTTCTTCGCCGCCGAGCGCACGCAGCAGGACACCAAACAGGCGGTCGACACGAGCGGCCTGTTCCCGAACCTCGACGGCGTGTACGACGTGCCGTATCGCGAAAACCTGCTGACGGGCAAGGTCACCACCAATCTCTCCGCGTCGCAGTACCTGGCCGTGCGCTACGGCCGCAACAACAACACGCAACCGTACGGCGCCGCGCCAAACAACACCCCTGACAACTGGGGCGACAGCGAGAACAAGTTCAACTCGATCAACCTGAATCACAACTGGGTGCTCGGCGGCTCGAGGCTGAACGAGTTCATCTTCCAGTACGCCGATTTCCGCAACCATATCGCCTCGCGCTCGTCGGCGCCGAACGAGTCGTTCCCGAACGGCGTCACCACCGGCGCCAACGGCAACACGCCGCAGACGACCGAACAGAAGAAGTGGCAGTTCCGCGACGACTTCTCGTGGCACATGACAGGCATGGGCGGCCTCGGCCACGACTTCAAGACGGGCGTGAACTTCATCAACGAGCCGCGCCTGTTCATTACCTTCAACACCGGCAAGGGGGCAATCTTCACGACGCACCTCACCAACGATGTGAACGGGCCGATCTCACTCGTGACGGTGAGCGATGGTGACGCCTCCGCGAACATCCCCACCAAGCAGTTCGGCACGTACATCCAGGACGATTGGAAGGTCACCGATCGCCTGACCGTCAACCTCGGCCTGCGCTGGGACCTGATGACCGGCTACCAGTTCGACGAGTCGTTGAACCCGAACTACGTGGCGATCGTCGCGGCTGCACGCGCCGGGCTGCTCGAGGGCATCCCGGGGCTGGAGAACTTCGACGAAGAGCCGCGCGAGGACTACGACAACTTCCAGCCGCGCATCGGCGGCGTCTTCGACCTCCGCGGTGATGGCAAGGACATCATTCGCGCCGGGTGGGGCGTCTACACCGATTTCGGCTACACGAACTCGAACGTGCTGTTCGCTGCCGCCGACTCCACCGGGCAGGGCTTCGGACAGGTGTTCAGCGTTGACGTGGCATCCGGCATCCTCAACCCGGACGGCAGCTTCTATCGGGCTGGCCAGCCGCTCTCGAACATCCAGAGCCAGAACCAGGTCGAGGCCGGCGCGTTCCCCCTCTTCGGCCAGTGGGTGGATCCGCGCCTCGAGCAGCCGTTCACGCGCCAGACCAATGCCGGGTGGTCGCACGAGCTGACGCCGAGTACGGTGCTCTCGATCGACTACGTGCGCTCGGAAGGACGGGACCTCAATTTCCGTCCGCGCGTGAACCAGCGGATCCCGGGCACCACCATCCGGCGGCTCGCGGCCGTGGTGCCGACGATCACGCCGAACACGAACGGCAACCGTCCGGCCATCAGCCGCGGAGAGAGCCTGTACAACGCGATGATCCTCTCGGCCCGCCGCCGGTTGACCAACGGCTTTGATTTCACGGCGTCGTATACGCTGTCCAGCGGCAAGAGCACGATTGGCAATGCGACCGACGAGCTCAACACCGCGAACATCCAGGACCCGAATAATCCATTCGACGATCCGCGCCAGTTCGGGCCGAACCTGACGACGGACGCGCGCCACCGCTTCACGGCATCCGCGGTGTTCCAGCTTCCCGCAGGCATCACCGTGTCACCGTTCTTCCTGTACCGGTCGGCGTTGCCGGTCTACCTCCAGGACGGGCGCGACCTGAATGGCGATGGCGATATCACGGAGATCCCGGCCACCGCGTATCGCGCCGTGTCGTACGACGCGGACACGGACACGGCGGAGATCGAGGAGATCGGCCCGTGTGAAACGGTGAACTGCGGCCGCCTCTTTCCGCAGTCGCAGTTCAACCTGCGCCTGTCCAAGGTCTTCGCGCTGCGCGGCCGCATGCGCGTCGAAGCAATCGGCGAGATCTTCAACCTGTTCAACGCGTTGAACCCGAGCAACAACACGACGACGAACCGTCGCGTGACGATCCCGTCGGGACCGCAGGCTGGACAGCAGGATCCCACGTTGCTCCAACCGACATCGTTCTCCGGCGACTTCCAGCGTCCGGAGCAGCGCGTCGGCCAGATCGGCTTCCGGATCTCGTTCTAAGGCTGACAGGGCGGCTCGAAAGGGCCGCCCTGTGTTCAACCCGCTTCGAACCTCGACGGGGGCGACCGGAGGGTCGCGGGATTCCCGCAATTCGGTCACGGGAGCATTCGCCTGACCGTGCTGTTCAACAACCCACTGAAGATCGAGTGACCACACACCGTAGAGCGATGACTTCAGTCGTCGCGTGATGCGACTTGGGTAGAGCGACGACTTCAGTCGTCGCGTGACGTGGCCCGGTGCAGAGCGACGACTTCAATGTCGTCGCTCCACCGCCTATACCGACGCACCGGCGGCAATCGCCTCGAACTGGGGCAAATGGTGACGATCGTGGCCGGCGAGCGCGACAAGAATCCATTCGACGGTAATGGATCCTCGCTCGGGGTGGGTAAATTGGCGGCCGCGCTGGTCGGGCGTCAGCGAGCGAAAGAACGCCAGGTTCATCCGGCGCATCCCCAGGAAGGCCGCGAGGGCGGCCTCGGCACCGACCGAGTTCTCGACCTTCATCCACTCGTCCTGATCGAACGGAACCACCACGTAGTCCGGCTTGGTGAGCGCGAACCGTATGCGCTCGCCGAAGATCATCTCGGCGTGGACGAGATGCGTGAGCAGCTGCCGGGCCGTCCATTTTCCCGGCGCGTAGCTGCGCTCGAACATCTCCGGCGTCCAGCCGCGCACGATCGACTCGATGCGGCGCGACGTCTCCTCCATCGACTGGAGCGGCTCGGCGCCACCAAGGTCCGCCGCGTACGGATTGTTGGTCCGCGCGGCGCTCGCATACCCGTCGGCCACGGTGCCTCCTACCCGAAACAGATCACCCGTCCGTCCTGTGAGCCGATGACGATACGGCCGCCCGCGATTGCCGGCGACGCGGAGAGCGGACCTCCCGCGTCGAACTCCCAGAGCTTATCGCCCTTCTCGACACCAAGTACGTAGAAGCGTCCGTCGTTCGAGCCGACATAGACACGATTGCCCGCGATCACCGGCGATGAATCGACGCGCGCGCGCGTGGTGAACGTCCACCGCGCCTTGCCCGTGGCCGCATCGAGACCATGGACCAACTTGTCGCGGCCACCGAGCACCACCAGTCCATTGGCGACGGCCGCCGACGAGTAGAACGGAAACTGCCGCTCGGGATGTGAGTATCGCCACACAATCGCGCGCTTCTCCAGATCGAGTCCCATGACCTCGTTGTTGAAGTTGCCGAAATACGCGCGACGTCCGGCCACCGCGACCGACGCGCCCGTGTAGGCGCCAATCGGGACACGGTACGCTTCCTTGCCGTCGGCGAGCCGGATGGCGCGAAACACCTCGTCGCACCCGGCCAGGTACACCAGGCCGTCGGCCACCGCCGGCGTGCCGTGCACGTAATTCTCCGTCTTGACCGACCAGAGCTCCCTGCCGTCCTTGATCGACAACGCGTAGAGGTTCGTGTCGTACGATCCGA
>WUUC01093290.1_pt1 | contig 15214 bp, 12 predicted proteins | sample 6278441 | NCBI WGS metagenome assembly WUUC01 (sample SAMN13675441, study PRJNA597444) | soil metagenome | isolation source: soil | place: USA: Washington | collected 2017-10
AGCCATCCATGAAATTTAAGATCAATCGCGATCACTTCAGCAACGGACTCGCCCAAGTTCTCAACGTCGTTGGCTCGAAAGCTACGATGCCGATTCTGAGCAATGTGCTCATCGAGGCGGAGAAGGATCACATCACGCTCACCACGACGAATCTAGACCTCGGCATCCGCTGCAAAATCAAAGCCGAAGTCAAAGACCCAGGCTCCGTCACGCTGCCGGTCAAACGTCTCGCGACCATCGTGCGCGAACTACCTAACGTCGACGTCGTTTTCGATGCGTCGCCCAATCACCAAGTGAAGCTCGCATCCGGCGGCTCAAACTTCAAAATCATGGGCATCGGCAAAGAGGAATTCCCCCCGCTGCCCGAGTTTGGCGACGAGAAGTCGTTTACCCTCGAGCAGGCCGAGCTCACCGCGATGCTCAAGAGCGTCGCATACGCGCAATCTTCCGACGAGACGCGCTACATCCTCAACGGAGTCTATTTTAACTTCAAGGAGGGGAAACTTTCGCTCGTCGCGACCGACGGTCGCCGTCTTGCCCTCATTTCAAAAGAGCTCGAGGTTCCCGCAACCAGCGCGGGAAGCATCATTTTGCCCGCAAAGACGGTCGGTGAACTCCTCCGCATGCTAGACAAGGGGGAGAAGCTGAAGATCTCGTTTAATGACCGCCGCGCGGCCTTCCAGCTCAACACCGACAAAGACACCAGCGGCCTGGTCGACAGCATCTATCTTTACTCGAAGGTCGTGGAGGGTAACTACCCGAACTATAACCAAGTCATCCCGAAAGAAACTCACCAACGCATCAAGCTGGAGCGCGAACTTTTCCAGCAATGCGTGCATCGCGCCGCACTCGTGTGCAGCGAAAAGTCGAACTCGGTGAAAATCAAAGTAACGAGCAACCTCCTCGAAATCACGGCCCAAAGCCCGGATTTCGGCGAGGCGCATGAATCGATGGCGATCGCCTACAGCGGCCCGGATTTGCAGGTCGCCTTCAACCCCCAGTTTATCATGGACCCTCTCCGTGCGCTCACGAAGGACGAAGTCTTCTTCGAACTAAAAGACGACGTCAGCCCCGGCGTGTTCAAAACGCTGGAAAGCTTCATCTGCGTGATTATGCCCGTGCGTTTGAGTTAAACCGCGCGCCGCATTCTTTCTGCTTAGGGCGGCGGGTTTCGACCTGCCGCCTTTTTTGCCTCCATGTTCGATCCCACCTATCTGATTTTCGCAGCGACGATTGTTTCGTTCGCGCTCTTTCAACTGAATCTCCGCCTGGCCTCTCCGGTCCTAGCGATCGTTAACCGCTGGCTGCGCTGGCTCATCTTCGGCACAGGCGGCGCGTTGGTCATTACGCATTACAAGCTCATCGACCGGCCCTATTGGGTCGTCGCTGTGGCTTTTTTGCTCATCTGGTTTTTGGGCGAGACGCTGTACAACTGGCTCGCGATCAAAGCGCTCAGCGTGAGCTCGCTGCCCTTGTTTCCACGGTTTGTGGCAAACACCTCGGGCGAAGAGTGGCCGACGAATCCGCGGCTGTTGAAACTTCGCGATTGGCTGCGCTCGCAAAACTTTAAACAGGTCCAGGCGCTTAAGGCCGAAGTCGGTCCGGGCGTGCAGCTCCGTGTTTCGATTTATCAAGATGCCGTGGCCGCCACGCGCGTGCAGATCACGTTTCTTCCGCAGATCAACGGTGCGATCTCGGTGTGCTGCAGCCTCTCGACGCAGACCGTCGCCGGTTATCGTTACGTCACCGACAATCTCTTTCTTCCGTTCGGCGGTTTCTATCCGGAAAACTGGCTCGTCGAGCGCCGCCCGTGGACGCGTTCGCTGTCCACGTTGTTAGCTCATCACCGCGCGCGCCTCGCGAAAGCGCATGAGATGGCGCAGCCCTGGAGCACCGAGCCGCTCGTCGATCTGAATGCACAGCAACGCGAGTTGGAACAAGTGAACACCGAACTGGGTTTTCTCATGCCACACGGGCAGCGCGAAAACTACGGCAAGATGAGCTACGAGGGGCGCTATCGCCTTTGGAAAGAGATCTTATGGCTGAACTATTTTGGCCGTAGTGCGCGTTACGAGTAACGCGGAGGAGCGCTTGGGAAATGTCGCTTCACAGTTCCTGACGAGTGACATCGTTCCCGCGGATTATAGAGACAACCGCGTTCCTTCGAGGATCGATCCGGTAACAACGCCCTGATTTTCCCGAACAAAAGCTACGCGTCGCAACACCAGTCGCACACCTCCCCTACCATGGCTAAAACTGAAACCTACACCGGCATCGAGGGCGCGGTCGCTTCCATCAAGAACGCGATCGTCGACCTCAGTTCGCTCGAAGTCATCACCTTCCGCGGCAGCATCACCGGCATCGTCAAAGACGATCTAGAGTGGGATAAACTCATGACCAAGGCCACCGCCGGAAGCGGTCAGCTCAAAGTCGCGCTCGCGACCGTCATCGATTTCGATAGCGACGTGCGCACCTTTATCGCCGACGAAGCCCCACCGCAGTGGATCTTGGATGCGCATCACGCCGCGGTGAAATCCGGCATTGAATCCCGCCGCGCCGTGCTCGATTTGATCGGTGGTTTCATCGGGAAAAAGTAAGGTTCGATGGTGCCGAATCCGGCGTAGGCGAGGCCTTCGCCGCTGGACAACTTCTCCATGCCTACCGAAGCGCTCGCTGCGTTCCGCGCCGCCGAAATCGATCCGGATCCTTTCGTCGGCCTCACGGGAACGGAGCGTTATTTCAACCTGGCGTGCGATGCCGGCGAGGTCGCGCCGCTCACGCTCGATGACGATGACCTGGCGATAGCGCCCGAGGACGAGGCCGCGCGAATTGCGGCGGTCCGCGATCGCTTGCGAAGGCTTGGCTATCCGCTCAACGAGGTACCGCCCGAGCAGCGCGCCATCTGGTCGCAGGACGTGCGCGTGGCGCTGCGGCAGTTCCAAATCGAAGCCGTGCTGGCTGAGCGCGCGGGAGAACTCACCGTGGAAACGTGGGACGCGTTGCAGGAACTCTTTAACTTCGAGACGCGGATGGAGGTCGCCGAATGGTTCGGAAGCGACGGTGCCGATCTCACCTTGCAGCGCGCGACGCGACTTCGGCTGAGCGTCTTTGGCTTCGGCTCGCCGCCCGCGCCGGATGACTTCCGTCCGGACACCGAGGCGCTGGCGACTTTTTCGCAGACGGCGCGAGAACTGGGAATTGCGAATACACCGGTCGGTGCGGCGCTCACACCGGAATTTGCCTCGCTTCTCTTTGGTCACGACGCGCTGACGGATCGCCTGGCGGATTGTGGCGAAAGGCTGGAGCGCCTCCCGAAAAAACGTCGCGCGCGTGCGGAGCATTTCCTGGTGTGCTTTGCGAAGATCGAATTGTGGTTGCACGGCTACGATGTCGCGCCGGATGGCTCGAGCAGACTCGTCCAACCGGCCATGCACGGCCGGCATGGCGGCCGTGCTACGGAGCGCACCAATCGCACGGCGGACCAGTTCAATCTCTTTTTCGCCGAGCTCGCGCCCGAAGGCTTGCGGGTGTGCTCGGCGGCTCCGGCGGAGATTCCCGAACGCGTTCCTGAACTGCTGAAGCGCATGCGTGAATTACGCGCGGCTCAACCGCTCGCGAAAGAGTCCGCGTCACACGAAGTCGTGGCGTTGCTGGAAGCGGAACTCGCTAGGAGGCCGGGGCTTTGGGTGGAGCTGAAAACTGCGGCCGCGAAGCTCGTGGGGATTTTGTTCGACGGTGTGAGGCGCGTACTTGCGTGGATTAGACGGCTTTTCAAAAATGTGTGGTCGGCCGTCTCGACAGCTGCGGTGAATATGTGGCGAGCGGTGCATCATTTCATGGGCGGCGCGGCGTTTTATTTTCGGAAAGCGGCGCGGGCATTATGCGAAGGCGTCACGTTTCTGACGGCGCCGGGGTTGGCGAGCGCACCGGTTTGCTGCGCGCGTTATACGCGAAAGCGCGATTTTGATGCGGCGGTTTTGATCGATGAAGCCGCGGACCAATGCGAGGTCGGCGTTTTCACCCGCGGGCTTGCGCACAAAGGCGCCGTTCTTGCGGTGGCGTGCCGCATCATCCGACTGGTTTGCACCGCAGTGCGCATCGCTGCCGGTGGTGTGGGCGGTGTTATCGGAGGTTTCGTTCCGATGGTGCTGGGCCTCGCCTCGGTTTGGTCGCAACTGCGCGAACTGGGGCGGATGCTGGACGCGTTGCCGGAGGAAGTCTGAGGTAGCGCGGGTTATCCTGCGGTTCCCTCTCAAGGAGACTTGGCGGCGGCGTTCCCGCCTCACACCTTCACCTGCAAGGCTTCGCGCAGCAGCAGCGCGAGTGACTGGATGGTGAACGGTTTCTCGATGAAATGCTTCACGCCGAGGTTTCGCGCGTGATCGATATCGAGGGAACGCATGAAGCCGGTGGACAAAATTACAGGGAGCTCCGGTCGAGAAAGGAAGACGCGACGCGCGAGTTCCACACCGGTGATTTCGGGCATCGTCAAATCGGTGATGATCGCGTCGAAAGACTGCGGCGACTGCTGATACACAGCGAGCGCTTGGCCCGAACTGGTGAGAGCGGTGGCGCGGTAGCCGAGTTTGTTCAGCATGCGTTCGCCGATTTGAGCGATGCTGGCCTCGTCGTCGATCAGAAGGATGCGCTCGCCGTTTCCGCGTGGCGGTTGGATGGGGATGTTCACCACTTCGGTTTCGCCGGTCTCGACGGCGGGAAAGTAGAGGCGAAATTCGGTGCCCATGCCCGGGTGACTGTCGACCGTGATCGCACCGTCGTGGTTTTGCATGATGCCGTGCACCACCGCGAGGCCGAGGCCGGTGCCTTCGCCGGCGGGCTTGGTGGTGAAGAACGGTTCGAAGATGCGTTCGCGGGTCGGCGCATCCATGCCGCATCCGGTATCCCGAACGCGGAGACAGACCGCGCGGCCCGACGCCAGCTGAGGGTGAGCGGATGAGAGCGCGGCGTCGGCGTCTATGAGGCCGAGCGTGACGGTGAAAACACCGCCGCGTTCGCGCATGGCATGGGCGGCGTTGGTGCCCAGATTCATCACCACTTGATGGATTTGCGTGGCGTCACAAAGCACGCGGGGGCAGCTGGGCGCGATGTCGGTCTGAAACTCGATCGTCGAAGGAAGCGACGCGCGAAGTAGACCCAGGGCTTCTTTCACGACGCGGTCGAGCGCGGTGACGACGCGTTGTTGATCGCGGCGGCGGCTAAACAGGAGGATTTGCGCCACCAGATCGCGAGCGCGGTTGCTGGCTTTGAGAGCGTCGCGCAGGAAAGTCCTCGCGGGGTGGCCGGGCGGGAGTTCCAGACCAGCGAGCTCCATGTTGCCGAGGATGCCGGTGAGGATGTTGTTGAAATCGTGGGCGATGCCGCCGGCGAGCGTCCCGATGGCTTCCATTTTTTGCGCCTGGCGCAGCTGCGCTTCTAGGCTCTTGCGGATATTTTCCGCATCGATGGTGGCGGTGATATCGCGTGTGATGATGACCCCATGCTCGCGGCCGTCGGCGGTCGTGAAGGCTCGGCCGGAGGACTCAAACCAACGCCAGGCGCCGTCTTTATGGCGGTAGCGGTAGAGCGCCGGGGCGTCGCCGTGATTTTGAAATTTTTCTTGAACGAGCGGGAGATCGTCCGGGTGAATGCGCTCGAAAATACTCGTGCCGACCAACTCGAATTGAGCGTAGCCGGTGATCGGGAGGTGGTTGGGACTGACGTAGTGAACGCGGCCGTGGACATCGATTTCGCTGACGAGGTCGTTCGAGTTTTCGACGAGGGTGCGGTAGCGGAGCTCGCTGTCTTTCAGGGCGGCTTCGGCGGCGCGGCGTTCGGCGCGTTGATGAGCTTCGCGGAGTTCGCGGATGACGACTGGAGCCAGGCGTGTGAGATGATCTTTGAGAAGATAATCTTGCGCGCCGTTGCGCATGGCTTGGACCGCGACGTCTTCACCGACGGTGCCGGAGACCAGCAAGAAGGGCAGATCGATGCCGCTGCGGCGAAAAATCGCCAGTGCTTCGAAACCGGAAAAGGTGGGGAGGTTATAGTCCGCGATGATGATATCCCACGGGCCGAGGCTAAGCGCGCGCTCGAAGTCTCGAGCGGTTTCGACGCGCGTCACCTTCGGCTCAAAGCCGCCGCGCGCGAGGTGGAGCACCACGAGCGTTTCGTCGGTGTCGGAGTCCTCGACAAGCAGAAGGCGAAGTGGAGTGGTGGCGGCCATGGCAGAAGAGCGCGGCTTAGCGACTGGGCGCGGGCTCGTTGAGAATGAGCCAGTACAGCCCGAGCTGGCCGACGACGCGGATGAATTCATCGAAATCGACCGGCTTGCGGATGTAGCTGGTCGCGCCGAGGCTGTAGCTCTCCACGACGTCGCCTTCTTCGCGCGAGGTCGTCAGCATAATGACGCGCAACAAGGCGGTGTGAGGATTGGCACGGATGGCGCGCAGGACGTCCATGCCGTCGAGTTTAGGAAGTTTCAAATCGAGCAATATGAACGCGGGGGGATCTGTGAGGTCCCGGCCCGCGTGCGCGCCTTCTCCGAAGAGCCAGTCCAGAGCCTCCTGGCCGTCGGCGGCGGTGACGACTTCATTGGCGATGCCGTTTTTCTTAAACGCGCGAAGAGTGAGCGCGATGTCGTCGGGGTTGTCTTCAACCAGCAGGATTTTTCGTGAGGCAGTGGGCATGGCGCGGCGTTAAGCGGAGGGGCTTTTTAGGGTGAAATGGATGTGGGTGCCCTCGCCGGGCGTGGACTCTGCCCAGACGCGGCCGCCGTGGCGCGTGATGATGCGACGCACTGTGGCGAGACCGATGCCTGTGCCCTCAAACTCGGCACGAGTGTGCAATCGCTGAAATGGCGCGAAGAGTTTTCCCGCATACTTCATATCGAAGCCGGCCCCGTTATCGCCGATAGTATACACCAAGCAGCCATGATCCGGGCTGCCTGGGGGAGCGGGAGCCACCGACAACTCCACACGAGGCGTGGGTTGACGGCGCGTGTATTTCCATGAGTTGCCCAATAAATTATCCAGGACGATGCGTAGGAGATCGCGGTCGGCGCGCACGGGCATCGTGGCGGGACAAACAAATTCGACTTGGCGGTCCGGCGTGTCGCTTCGGCGAAGTTCGGCGACCACGATCTGCGCCAGAGCCGCCAGATCCGCCGCGTCGATACGCATCTGCGTGCGGGTGGCGCGGGAGAGGCGGAGCAGATCGTCGATGAGCTGGGCCATGCGCTGACTAGCTTCCCGAATGCGGCGGAGGTAATCGCGGCCGTTGTCGTCGAGCATGGCGTCGTAGTCCTCCCCGATGGCACGGCTAAATCCATCGATCGCACGCAGCGGGCTGCGCAGATCGTGCGACACGGAATAACTGAACGCCTCTAGCTCCGCATTGGCGGCGGCGAGTTGGGCGGTGCGTTCGGCGACGCGTTCTTCGAGACTGGCGTTGAGGCGGCGGATCTGCGCCTCGGATTCCATCTCGGCGGTGATGTCGTCGATCGTGCCCACGTAGCCTCCCAGTTCGCCGCCGGCTGCGAGCAGGCGGCGGGCATGAAACTGAATCCAACACACCGCGCCGTGGACCGGATGGGTGAAGCGGAGTTTGTGCGAAAATTCGCCCTCGCCGTTGGTGAAAGCCTGCCACGCACCGAGGAGGCGTTGGAGTTCATCGGCGGGAAGTTTTTCGCGCCAGCCTTTCTGGAGCGCGTCTTTGTAGGAAATGCCGGTGATCTCGCTCCAGCGCTTGTTGACGTAGATGCAGTTTCCTTGGGGATCGAACTGATAGACGCCGACGGGCGAGCTTTCGCTGAGGCTGCGGAAACGTGCCTCGCTGGAACGAAGCGCGGTTTCGGTTTCGCGGCGTTCGATCTCGGCGGCGGCGCGGGCGGCGAAGAGCTGGACGATCGCGATGACCGCCTCACGGCGTGCGGGTGGGCGGGCGAACATCGCGCTGAGCACGCCGATGCGATAGCCGTTTGCCGTGGTGAGCGCGCATCCGACGTAGGTATTCACGCCCCAGTGGGCGAATTTGACTGCGTGAACGGGCAAGACCTCGGAGAGATTTCCCCAGCAGCAAAGCAGACCATCTCCGCGATGAAGCACGGCAGCGCACGGGCTGCCTGAGAGCTTAAAAGGATCGAGCGCGGCGATCTCCCCCTCGTGGCAGAGCGCGAGCGGTTGCACGAGGTCGCCATCTTCGGAGAGGCGGCCGAGGTAGACGCGCGTAGCGTCGAGGGTGCGCGAGAGTTCTTGCGCGAGTTGATCGAAAAAAGCGCCTCCGGCAGAAACGACTACGCGTTCAAGCAGGCCGGTGAGCGCGAGGGCCCGCAGGCGGTTGTCAGATACATCGATAAGGGAACCGATGACACGTCGGCGTCCGTCCGTGGTGACGAGGTTGCCGCGGTCATGGAGGTGCACGTAGTGCCCGCTCTTGTGGAGGAAGCGGTAGACGGTGTTATAAGGTTCCCCTCTGGAAATCGCGGTCTCAAGGAGACGGGTGGTTTCGGCGCGATCTTCGGCGTGGATCATTTCTCCCCAGCATTTGGCGTCGATGAATTGAAAATCTTCGAGCGAGTAGCCGAGGAGCGAACTGGTGGCGCCGGACCACGCGATCCGACCGCTGTCCAAGTGATAGTCATACACCACCATCCCGGCCTGTTCTGCCAGCAAACGGTAAACGTCGGCGTTGTGCTCAGCGTGCGGTAAAGCGGGATCGGGCGCAGGGCTGGGGTTAGTCATGAGCGCGGGCTAAAAGCACTCACGATTTTTTAGCCAACTAGGCGCTTAACGCAATCGCCGCGTTCTGAGGGAGATTGCTCAGTCAGGGGCTGGGAAAAACGCGCGGACGAGGTGTGCGAATCAGAAACGTCACGACGCGGGAGGCGCTTGAAGCGTGACCACGCATTCTAGGTGGCGCGTTTGTGGGAAAAGATCGAAGGGTTGCACGGCGGTGAGTGTGTAGCCGCGAGCCGTGAAGTGTTTCAGGTCGCGCATTTGCGTCGCAGGATCGCACGAAACGTAAACGACGGCGCGTGGGCCGAACGCGAAGAGCTGGTTGAGGAAATTCTCATCGCAGCCTTTGCGCGGAGGATCGATGACGACGACAGTTTCGCGCGGCGGGAACGCGAGTCCCGCGAAAATCGCCGAGGCGTCGCCCGCTTGGAACACGGCGTTCGTGACGCCATTAGCGGCGGCGTTTTCGCGGGCGAAGTTGATGGAGGTCGCGCTGAGCTCAATGCCGGAGACCTGTTCGAATGCGGGGGCAGCGGTGAGGGCGAAGAGCCCGCTGCCGCAGTAGGCATCGACGAGAAAACGCGCACCGGACGCGGCGGCTTGCTGGCGGACGTAGCCGGTAAAGGCGGGGAGGATGAAGGGGTTGTTTTGGAAAAAATCGCGCGCCAGGAAGTGCAGCTTCACGTCGCCGACGTGTTCGTGGATGACGGCGTCATACTCGGTGATCACGCCTTCTTGCGCGTGACGGAGCAGCAGCGTGGAATCGCGTTTGAATTCGCCGGCGGCGGCACGGGCGCGAGTTTTTGCGCGGACCTCGGGGAGCTTTTCGTTGATGGCGCCGGTCGCGATTGGGCACTGCGGTACATCCAGCAGATCGAAGCGGGTCCCTTGGCGGAGAAAACCGATGGGGAAATTTTCCTCGTCGAGCGGCGCGCTGGGCTGCGCGTTTCGCGGAGGGCTGAAGTGCGGCGTGATCTTGGAGCGATAGCCGTACTCCTTGGGTGAGCCGATGACCGGAGCGACGGGCAATTCGAGGCCGGCCATGTACTTCAAGAGCTCCTCGACCTGGCGGCGTTTCCAGGCGAGCTGTTCGGCGTAGGTAAGATTTTGGTACTGACAACCGCCGCAGCGGCCGAAGAGCGGGCAAGACGGCTCGACGCGGTGCGGCGAAGGCGTGAGCACGGCGACGAGATCGGCTTCGGTGAAGTTCTTGTGGTTACGGAAGGCGCGGGCGCGCACGCGTTCGCCGGGGAGCGCGAACGGGACCATGATGACCCATTGGGATTTTTCACCGGTCGCGGCATCGCGCAAAGGAACACGCCCGAGGCCGACACCGAGATTGGTCAGCGTGGCGATCTCGAGTTCGATCTCCTGATGATAGGCGAACGGGTGGTCGTTACGTGTGTGTTTTTTGCCCACAAAATACCAAACACACGAAAAGGCGGGAAACGAAGAAGTTTTTCTTTCGTGCTCTTCGTGTTTTTCATGGTTTGTCCCCTTCGTCGATGTTCGTGGAAAAAATCACCAGTCTCCAGAATCCGCGCGTGAAGCAGCTCGTGAAGCTGCGGGATCGTCGTCCGCGTGACGAAGCGGGTGTGTTTCTGGTCGAAGGTTATCGCGAGGTGCGGCGTGCTCTGGAGAAAGGGGTGAAACTGCAGGAACTCTATTTTTCGCCCGAGTGGTTTCTAGGTGAGAACGAACCGGCGCTCATCGCCGAGGCGCAGGCGGCGGGGGCGCAGGCGTTCGAGTTATCGAAAGAGGCTTTTGGCAAAGTGGCTTATCGGGAGCGTCCGGATGGTCTGCTCGCCGTGGCGCCGCAGTGGAAGCGCGAGTTGGGCGATCTTCGGTTGAAGCCAGGGCCCTTTCTTCTCGTGGTCGAGGCGATCGAGAAACCGGGGAATCTCGGCACGATCTTACGCAGCGCGGATGCGGCGGGTGTGGATGCGCTCATCGTGTGCGATCCGGTGACGGATATTTTTAATCCAAATGTAGTCCGTGCTTCGACGGGCGTTTTATTCTCGGTGCCGGTCGTGGTAGCGGAGAGTCGACAGGTGCGTGCGTGGCTGAAGGAAAAAGGCATTCGTGCGGTGGCGACGAGTCCGGCGGCAAAAGCGCTTCACACGAACACGGATCTGCGCGGGGCGCTGGCGATCGTGATGGGTAGCGAACAATATGGGCTCAGCGATTTTTGGCTGAAGGAGAGCGACGCTCAGGTGCGCATCCCGATGGCGGGGCAGGCGGACTCGCTCAATGTGGCGATGGCCACGATCATCACGTTATTCGAAGCGGTGCGGCAGCGGGGATGAACCGCGTCGTTGATCGGTGCTCAGGCGGCGTCGGAAGTTTTTAAGCCGATACGCCGGCTTCGGAGATAACGTCCTACGAATCGGCAGCGGGAGCGTCCGTTATTTGAGTTCCGCGGGTAAGGTGCCGAGAACTTGAAGGGAGAGGTCGCGGACGAAGAGTTCGGCGCCTTCGGATTGGATCAAGAGGGTGCCGCTAGTGAGGCGTTCGGCTCCGGCGTCGGTGCTGCGCAGCGAGCGTGCAAGCGTCAAGACGAGCTTGCCGTTGACCAGGTGCGCGCTCTGGTCGCCGAAGCACACGAGCTCGAGCGTGGTCCACTCGCCAGCGGGACTTTCCGCGCGTTCCGCTTTCTGGCAGCGGCGGCCAGCGGGCGATTTGTTCGCGAAAAGGCTAGGTGCCGCGTCGGCCTCGTAGATGTAATTTCGATCGTCGATCTTCCGGCTCGGAACTTCACCGGCGGCGGTCCCGATGGCGTAATAGTCGCCTGCGTTACCTTCCATCATCTGCAGTTCGTGTCCGGACGGCCACAGACCGACCGCGCCGGGTTCGGTGTGTCCGTGGTAGATCAGACCGCTGTTGCGACGACCGTTGCCGGCGGGCGCCGTGCCCCATTTGTAGGCGATGCGCAGGCGGTAGCCGCTTTGCGGTGACGGTAAAATCAGGCCGCCGTTTATCTGGCCGGAGATACGGATGGCGGGACGGCCGTCTTGCTCGACGACGGTGAAAATGCCGAGGGGATCGCGATCGTAGCCCAGAGGTGAGGCGTATTGCCCTTTCTCGTCGCGTGGAAGGTTCGGGACATCGAGCTCCGGAGCGGGGCGGCCGAGCCAGGTGCGCCAGCCGGTGAGATCTTTACCATTAAACAGCGGCTGCCAGTCGGCGGCGCGGGCGGTGTCCGCGAAAGTGATGAAAAGAGAGAGGCCGAGAATGGCCGCGAACGTGCGACGGACGGATGGGGCAGGGGTGAAGCAAGGCATGGGAAATAATCTAAGAGGAGGGGTGAGACGGACCCTGTTGAAAACGTTTTTGTCGTTAAGAGGCGGGCGAGGGTTGCTCGTGGGCGTGTGGGTTATTCGCGCTCGTGGAGCGGGAGGCGACATTCTTGTTGGCTGAAGGGACGAGAGTTGTGGGGCCGGGCGCGGGGGCGCCTCGGAGACAAGAATGTGCCGCGCCTCAGGTTGTTATTTCGCGCGGCCCGACTCGCTTCGATACCACGAGACCAATTCAGCGGTGCCGGCAGCCATGCTTATGCGGGGATTGTAGCCAAGATCGCGGCGGGCGGCGGTGAGGTCGAACCAGTGGTCTTTGGCGAGTTCGTCGGCGACGAAGCGCGTCATCGGCGGTTCGCCTTTGAGCGGAAAGATTCGCCAGAGCGTTTCGCAGACGGATCCGATGGAGGAGGCGGCGCGGAGTGAAATGCGCTTCGAGATCGGTGGTTCGCCCAGAGCGGTGAGGAACTGGTTGATCCAGTCCCAGAGGACGACGGGCTCGCCGTTGGTGATGAAGAAGGCGCGGCCGGCGGCGGACGTGGGCAGCGGTTGAGAGTTCAGAGTTGAAGGTTGAGAGGTGGAGCAGAGAAGGAGGTTTGGAGTGTCAGGTAATACGTGACAGTTTTCCGGAGGCGTTTTCCGAGGAGAATTAGGGAAGGTGTCACGTATTACGTGACAGTTTTTCAGGGAGGTTTCGGCGAGGAGGTGGGCGTCGACGGCGTTTTCGACGTGGACCATGTCTACGCGATTCGTCCCCTGACCTACTATGCGCAGGCGTCCGGCGCGCGCGCGGGCGAGGAGGCGTGGAACGAGGTGGGGATCGCCGACTCCCCAGATAAGATGTGGGCGGAGGGCGACGGTGCGGAGCGTGGGCGAGTGGGCGGCGAGGACTTCGCGCTCGGCGATGGCTTTGGTGAGTGGATAGGGACTGGGGCAGGCGGTTGCGAGCGGGAGGGATTCGTCGGCGTTGGCGAGGTCACGGCCGTTGTAGACGACGCTGGGCGTACTGGTGTGGATGAAGTTTTTCACGCCGTGCCGGCGGGCTCCTTCCAGGAGCGCTCGCGTGCCCAGGACGTTGATACGGAAGAAATCTTCGTAGCGTCCCCAGACCCCAACTTTAGCGGCGAGGTGGAAAATGGTCTCGCTGTTTTCGCAGGCGGCGGCCACCGCGGCGGAGTCGCCGAGCGATGCACGGATGAAGCGGACGCCGCGGGCTTCGAGGTCGGGCGCGGGCGTGCGGCCGAGGACGGCGACGGTGCGACCTTCGGCGAGGAGGCGCTCCACGAGTTTGCGGCCAAGGAAGCCCGTGCCGCCGGTGACGAGGGTGTGACGATTATCCAATAAACTGACGAAACACACGGTTGGCCGCGGAGGAAGCGCTTTTCGGCGTGAACGTCGCGGACGGATGGGTACGGTGGCGGCATGAAATTCCGGGGTAAGCGCCCTTTTAATCCCAAGGTTCTTTTGGCGGATGCTTCGCGCGCAGCGGGAGACGGACCGATTTCGAGCCGTCGTAAGAAAGGGGAGATGACGAGGGGTGCGCGCTGGGTGGTCGGCTTATTTTTCGGCATGTTTCTCGCAGTTGGCTTGGCGGCGACGTATGCGTTTGCGGTGCGCCCGTGGGTGAAGGTCTGGGCGGCGCGGAGTTGGACGCCGGTGACATGTCACATCCTCTCGAGCGAAGTGACCGAGCACCATGGGGACTCGACGACATATGGAGTGGCGATCGCGTACGTGTACGAAATAGACGGCCGCGCGTATGAAGGGACGCGGTATGATTTCACAACGGGTTCTTCGAGCGGGCGGAAAGCGAAGAAGGCGATCGTGGCGAACTATCGAGAGGGGCGGGAGACGGTGTGCTACGTGAATCCCGCGAATCCGGCAGAGGCGGTGATCGAGCGATCGCGGGTGCGCGACTGGGGGTTCGGGCTGATGCCGCTGGTGTTTGTGCTAGTCGGTGCGGGAGGGGTTGTTTTCTCGGTCCGTGGGCAGCGAAAGGCGGGAGCGCAGAATCGCAGCGCGGGTGAATGGCGGCGATCGGAAAAGACGCGTTTCACGACGAGGACTGCGCCGTTGGAGGATTTTTCCGAGGAGGCGCGTGCGGCGGGGGCGGCGGAGTTGAAGCCGGTGCAATCTCGTGTGGGGATGCTGGTGGGGTTGGTTGTTTTTGCTTTGTTCTGGAACGGGATCGTCTCGGTTTTCGTGGTGAACATCATCGGCGATGCGATGCGGGGCGGTGGGATCGGGTGGGTGTTTTTACTGTTTCTCCTACCGTTCGTGGGGATCGGACTTTTCCTGATCGGGCTGGTGGTGCGGCAGGCGATGTCGCTGGCAAACCCGGTGCCACGGCTCATCGTGAGCCGCCGTGCGTTCTCTCCCGGTGAGACGGTGGAGCTGACGTGGCGGTTCGACGGCGCGAGGAGGCGGTTAAAGGATGCGAGGCTGTGGCTGGAAGGCCGTGAGGAGGCGACGTATCGGCGCGGGACGGACACGAAGACGGACAAAGAAGTGTTCGCCACTTTGGAGATCGCGGCGGTCAGCGGGCTGGCGTCGGGTGAGCCGAGTCAGGCGACAGTGCGGTTGCCGGAGCGGCTGATGCACTCGTTTAAGTCGGATAATAACCGGGTGAGCTGGTCGTTGCGCGTGACGGGAAGCATCAGGCTGTGGCCCGACGTGGATGAGGAATTCGCGATTTCCATTATGCCTGCGGCTAGGCGGGGAGCGTTGTCGGCAAACCCGGAGACACTTCAATCATGAGCAACGCCGAGGAATTGGGGGTTTTCATCGCCGACGGTCGGACGGGTTTCCGGCCCGGAGAGATACTGAGCGTATCGGCTTTGTGGGCACTGCCGGCGGCGCCGGGCACGCTGGAGGCGCGGTTATTCTGGTACACGCGCGGCAAGGGTACGGAGGATGTGGGTGTGGCGGCGGTGGAACGGATCGAGAACGCTCCGGCGGCGGGCGAGCGGAGTGTGAGTTTCAAGCTGCCGGTGCAGCCATGGTCGTTTTCGGGGAAGTTGATCTCGTTGCTGTGGGCGGTGGAGCTGGTCGCGGAGCCGGGCGGGCAATCGGCGCGGGCGGAGTTCACGTTGTCGCCGGATGGACGGGAGATTTTGCTGCACGGCGGTGGAGACAGCGGAGCTCCGGTGGAGGGCGAAGGCTGAGCGATGGCGCGCGCGCGGGATAATC
>WUUC01099759.1_pt1 | contig 15213 bp, 10 predicted proteins | sample 6278441 | NCBI WGS metagenome assembly WUUC01 (sample SAMN13675441, study PRJNA597444) | soil metagenome | isolation source: soil | place: USA: Washington | collected 2017-10
CTCCTTAAGTTCCCCTGACTTGCTCGTTTTGAAAGTTCTAGGCCAGTTTCCCAACAAGCGCATGCGCCGCATGCGGCGGGACGAATTCTCCCGCCGGCTGGCGGCCGAATGTCACTTGAGCGTCGATGACCTGGTTTATCCCTTGTTTGTGCGCGACGGCAAGGCGCCGGACGAGCCAATCGCCGCCATGCCCGGCGTCTCGCGTTTGAACCTGGAAGGCGTTCTGCGAACCGCCGAGGCTTGCGTAGAGCTTCGCATCCCGGCGATCGCGCTCTTTCCGGCGATCGAGCAGAAGCTCAAAACCCCGGATGCGAAGGAAGCACTCAATCCGCAAGGTCTTGTCCCACGGATAATTACAGAACTAAAAAAGCGCTTCCCCGAGCTCGGAGTGATCAGCGATGTCGCACTCGACCCGTATACCAGCCACGGTCAGGACGGACTCATCGATGACACCGGCTATGTTTGCAACGACGAAACAGTCGATGTGCTCGCACGTCAGGCGGAATTGCACGCGGCGTCGGGCGCTGACATTGTGGCCCCGTCGGACATGATGGATGGCCGCGTCAAACGCATTCGCGAGACGCTGGACGCGCAGGGTCATATCCACACTCGAATTTTGAGCTATGCGGCCAAGTACGCCTCGAGCTTCTATGGCCCGTTTCGCGAAGCCGTCGGCTCCGCAGCAAGCCTTGGCAGCGGCAACAAGTTTTCATACCAGCTCAGTCCCGCCAATAGCGACGAAGCGTTGTGGGAGGTCGGGATGGACTTGGACGAAGGCGCCGACATGGTGATGGTCAAGCCAGGACTGCCTTATCTCGACATCGTCCGACGGGTCAAGGAAGAGTTCAAGGCCCCGACCCTGGTGTACCAGGTCAGTGGCGAATACGCGATGCTCAAGGGAGCCGCGCAAAATGGATGGCTCGACGAGCGCGCGTGTGTCCTTGAAAGTCTCCTCGCCTTCAAGCGCGCTGGTGCGGACGCGGTTTTGACTTACTTCGCGCTGCAAGCCGCGGCTTGGCTCAAAGCTTAGCCCTGTTGAGCCTTTAGCGCGGCTTCCAGCCACTCCACCGAAACTCTTTGTTGTCCCTTTCCCTCGGCTGATGACTTGTAGGGCTGGCGCAGCTCGTGCGGGAGAAAGACCGTCGCGGTGACCGAACTCCCGCCTAGAGAAAACGTGAAACGCGGCCGCATCTCGGGTTCCTCACCGGCGCCGACGCGAATCTCGTCGGCTTGGTACTCCACGCCGCGATTGATCAAAAAAATTTCGACGTCTTTTGCGCTGTCGGCAAAGAGCTGCAGCCTGATGTCGGAATGCTTTCCCGCGGTCCCCGTGACGATCGGGCCCACCAGCCGTGGGGTAAAACCCTCGAGCAGGCGCATCGCGCCGATCGCCTGCAGCCTCAGGTCGCGCAGAATATTCGGGTGGACGTCCCTCTGATAAAGGTTGCGTTGGAGCTTTAGCTCGCGCTCGATCTCTTCGTTAGACGGCAGCGAGCGCGTGTCTGGCACGCCCTCGAGCCGCGCCGCCTTGCGCTTGGCTACGCCAAAATCGTCGATTCCATCCTGCGCCATGATCCGCGCTGCGAGATAAGCAAGGCGTTCGCGCACTCGCGACTTCTCAGTGGGCATCGCGCAACCTGTTTAGAAGAGCTGGTCCCTGATTTCCTCGAGGGCGCGTGTGATCCCCTGCACGAACCCGGTCTCGGGAAGCGGGGGAATGTTCTCGTGATAGAAGTACTCGATCTGCCCGAGTTGCGGATCGGTTTCGCGGAGTCCAGTCTCGGGGTTGATGTTGACTGCGGCCACTCCGTCAGGCGCGACAAAAGGCGCTTCTGGCGTCCCTTTCAGCACCTTTTCCATGTACGCCATCCATATCGGAAGCGCCGCTTGCGCGCCGTTTTCTTTCGCGCCTAGAGAATGCGGCTCGTCAAAACCGATCCATGCGACCGCGACGAGATTGCGCTGAAAGCCGGCAAACCATGCGTCCACCTGTTCGTTCGTCGTCCCCGTCTTGCCGGCGAGATCCTTGCGCCCGAGCTGCGCTGCCCGCGCCGCCGTCCCGTACTTCACGACGTCTTGCATGAGGGATGTCACGATGAAAGCATTCCGCGAATCGATCGCGCGCTCCGCGTCCTGTCCAGCACGCGCAGGCTTGCTCTCGAACAACACGCGGCCGGTCGAATCCTCGATTCTGCTGATGAAGTACGGCGAAACTCTGAAACCGCCATTGGCGAACACCGAGTAAGCCGCCGCCATCTGAATCGGGGTGGCCGAGCCTGCTCCGAGCGCCATCGTTAGATATGCCGGGTGCAACTTCGGCTCAAAGCCGAAATGCGTAATATAGTCTTGCGCGTACTGCGGTCCGATCGCCTGCAGGATGCGGATCGAAACGAGATTCTTCGACTTCGCGAGCGCGGTGCGAAGCCGCATCGGCCCGGAGTAATTCCCCTCGTAATTTTTTGGTTCCCACGCTTCCGACCCGGTCTGGATCGCGTCAAAGGCGAGCGGCGCATCGTTGACGATCGTCGCGGCCGTGAAGCCTTTCTCCAGAGCCGCGGAATAAATAAACGGCTTGAAGCTCGAACCCGGCTGGCGCAGCGCCTGCGTGACATGGTTGAACTTGCTCGCGTTGAAGTCGAACCCCCCGACGAGCGACAGGACCGCTCCGTCGTCCGGATTGAGCGAGACGAGCGCTGCTTCGACCCGTGGCATCTGCGCGATCTCCCAGCGGTCTTTGTCGTCTTTTTTGAGGTAGATGACCGCTCCTCGCCGTATTTTTTGCTTTGTCGGTGCTTTGTCCAGCAACGCTTTCTGAGCGAATTTCAAGCCCTCACCACTCACCTCGACCGTTTTGCCGTCTTTGATGTAAGCCTTTACTAGCTTCGGGTTCGACTCGAGCACGATGCCCGGGGTCAACTCCTCGTTCTCGAGGTCGTCTACCAGGATCTCGTTCAATCGGACTTCGGACACTTGCCCCGAAAGTTCGACGTATCGCTGCGGCCCGCGATAACCATGGCGGCGATCGTATTCGTAAACGCCCTTTCGCAGCGCGTCGTACGCCGCCTGCTGGTGCTTGATATCGAGCGTCGTGTGAATTCGATACCCGTGCTCGTACGCTTCATCCTTGAAACGGTCGTACACAGCTTGCCTCACCATCTCGGTAAAATAATCGGCAGGCACTGCGTACTGCCGCTGCTCCTTGTGCACAGCGACTGGAGCTTTCATCGCATGGTCGAATTCCTTGTCACTGATGAAGCCCAGCTCGAGCATACGGCGCAATACGTACTGCGAGCGGGCGTCCGCGCGCTTCTTGTTTGCGATGGGATTGTCTCGAGAGGGCGCTTTGGGCAGCCCCGCAAGCATGGCGGTCTCGGCCAGGCTTAATTCGGGGAGGCTTTTGCCAAAGTAAGTCTGCGCGGCCGTGGCGAAACCGTACGCTCGTTGGCCGAGGTAAATCTGGTTGATATAGAGCTCGAGGATCTCGTCCTTGCTCAAATTGCGCTCGATCTTGAACGCCAGCAACACTTCGTTGAATTTGCGGGTTAGCGTTTTCTCTTTCGAGAGAAAGAAGTTACGTGCGACCTGCATCGTGACCGTGCTGGCGCCCTGAACTGAACCCCCCGACATGAAATTGGAGTAAGCGGCCCGCAGCACGCCCAGGTAATCGACTCCGCCGTGCTCATAGAAGCGTTCGTCTTCCGCGGCAATGATCGCCTGCCGCATACGCTCGGGCACGGCCTCGATTTTGACGAGCGCACGCCGCTCCTCGCCAAATTCCCCGATCAGCTCGCCATCCGCGCTGAAAATTCGTAGCGGAATCTTCGGCTTGTATTCGGTCAGCGCTTCGAGCGAAGGCAACGTCGGATAGACCACGATTGCCGCGAATCCGATGAGTAAAACCGCTGCTGCCGCGAGCCCGACCAGCGCCGCCGCAGGATAGAGAAGAAGTTTCATGAGTCGTGCAGTACCTTGCTTATGCCCCGCCGTTCAGTATCCACCATTTCGGTGAAATCGCATTCATATATGGGTCCATATGTCAAAACGCTTTACATGCTAGACATTTGCTGCTAGCATTTAAAGTGAATTATAGGAAAGTCACATAACTCACTATGCTTAAAGAAAGATTTGTTTCCGTGTTTAAGAAGCGCCCGCCGCTGATTGGGCTGGATATCACTTCGTCCGCAGCTAAGATCGTCGAGTTGGAATCGATCGGAAAAAACGGTTACCAAGTCGAACACTACGCGGTCGAGCCGCTGCCGCGCGACGTCGTCGTCGACGGCAACATCATGAACCTCGATGCCGTTGCGGAATGCGTGAAACGAGCTTGGGTAAGAAGCGGGTCTCGCATCCGAGAGGTAGCGGTAGCCATGCCCGCGGCCGCCGTGATTACTAAAAAAATAGTCATGCCGGCTGGACTGCGAGAAGACGAGATGGAATCTCACGTCGAGACCGAAGCAAATCAGTATATTCCATTTGCGCTGGACGAAGTCAACTTGGACTTTCAGGTTCTGGGGCCGTGCGCGAACAGCTCCGAAGACGTCAACGTTCTCATCGCCGCCGCTCGCAAGGACAAGGTCGAGGACCGCGTCGCCGCGGCGCAGGCGGCTGGGCTCAAGGCGGTCATTATGGATATCGAGTCTTTCGCGACCGAGAGCGCTTTCACCCTCATTCAGAAGCAGCTCGGTGACATCGCGGGACAGACCGTCGCGCTGCTGGATCTCGGAGCAACCACGATCAAATTGTACGTGTTGCGCGATTCCCAGATGCTCTATACCCGCGAGCAGACTTTCGGGGGCAATCTTCTGACACAGGAGATCCAGCGGCATTTCAACCTTTCGCCGGAGGAAGCGGAAGCCGCGAAGCGCAGCGGCGGACTCCCGCAGAACTATCGCTCGGACGTACTGCAACCATTCACCGAAACGCTCGCGATGGAAATCGCCCGTGCACTGCAGTTCTTTTTCACATCAACGGAATACAACCAAGTAAACAAGCTCGTGCTGGCGGGCGGCTGCGCAATGATTCCTGGACTTGGCAAGCTCGTCGAGGAACGCGTTCAGGTCCCGGCCGTAGTGGCGAACTCGTTCGCAAAAATGGTGGGCTCAAAAGCTCAAAACCAGACCTTTAGCACCCACGCTCCGTCCCTGATCACTGCATGCGGCTTGGCACTTCGCCGCTTTGACCCATCATGACTCGAATCAATCTATTACCTCATCGCGAGCTTAAGCGCGCAGCCCGGCAGCGCGAATTTCTCGTCATGGCCGGCTTCGCGGTGGGACTCGCCGCCGCGATAGTGGTCTCGGTGCACGGCGTAAATAGCGGCCTCATCGACAACCAGCTTGCTCGGAACCAGTTCCTCGAAGGCAAAATCGCTGAACTCGATAAGCAGATCGAGGAGATCAAAAAGCTGAAGGAGCAGACGCAAGCGCTGCTCGCGCGCAAGCAGGTCGTCGAGTCGCTGCAAGACAACCGCACCGAGGTCGTGCATCTTCTCGACCAGCTCGTCCGTCAGATTCCCGAAGGCGTCTATCTGAAAGCGGTAAAACAACAGGCGACCAAGGTCACGATCAACGGTTACGCGCAGTCGAATGCCCGGGTGTCGACGCTGATGCGCAACCTCGACTCTTCACCTTGGCTCGAGTCTCCCAATCTGATTGAGATCAAGGCGTTGACGCAGGAGAACACGAGGCTTTCAGAATTTACGCTCACGGTGGATGTGGCTCGTGAAGCGCCGGCGCCGGAGCAAGCCAAGCCGTCGAAGGGGAAAACGGTATGAACCTCGAAGCCATGAGGCGCCTGGATTTCAAGGACGCGGCAAACTGGCCATTGCCGTGGAAGTTTGCTGCGCTGTCGATCCTGCTCCTTGTCATTGTTTTTCTCGGCTACTGGTTCGACTGGAGACCCCAGTTCGAGGAGCTCGAGGGCGCCCGCCAAAAACAGGAACAGCTCAAGACGACGTTTCTGGACAAGAAACGCCAAGCAGTCAACCTCGAGGTGTACCGCAAACAGCTCGCCGACATCGAGCAGGCTTTTGGTGCTCTCTTGAAACAACTACCGAACAAATCCGAGATGGACGCACTCTTGACCGACATCAACCAAGCGGGCCTTGGGCGCGGGCTGGAGTTTGAGCTTTTCAAGCCGGCACCGCAGGAAACGATGTCGGAGTTCTACGCTGAATTGCCGATCACGATCAAAGTCACCGGCAACTATCACGACATGGGAGCATTCGCGAGCGACATTTCGCAGCTATCGCGAATCGTTACGCTGAACGATATCAACGTTGCGGCGGCGAAAGACGGCACGCTCACAATGGACGCGATCGCGAAGACTTTTCGCTACCTGGACGATGAAGAGCTTGCGAAACAGCGCAAAGCGGCCAAGGAAAGACTGGAAAAAGCTAAGGGGAAGAAATAATGCGCGCGAAATTTGCAGCGATTGCAGTTTCGGTTTCGCTCGCCGGTTGCGGCGGCAGCGAGTTCTCCGATCTGCAGCAGTTCGTGGACCAGGCGGGCCGCGACGTCAAGGATAGGGTCGAGCCGATTCCGGAAGTCAAGCCGTACGAAGCGTTTCAATACGCGGCCTTCGATCTTCACGACCCGTTCAAACCTCGCAAAATCGCTCCGGCGAAAGGCGGGGGCGGGAACGAGCCCGACCTCAACCGCCGCCGCGAACCGCTAGAGTCCTACCCGCTGGAAAATTTAAAGATGGTGGGGACGCTCAATCGCGACGCCAACTTCTTCGCTTTGATCAAGACCCCGGACAACAGCGTCGTGCGAGTGAAAAACGGCAATTACATAGGGCAGAACTTTGGAATGATTCTCCAGGTAACCGAATCGGAGGTTCATCTCAAGGAAATTTTGCAGGACACCGCCGGAGAATGGTCGGAAAGAGCAAGTACTCTGCAGCTGCAAGACGAACAGGAGCCGAAGAAATGAGCAAACGAATTTTTAGGGGACTTGTCGCGCACCTCTTGGGTTTGACCTTCGCCTTTTCGGGGGTGGCGAACGCAGAAACGAACAGCATAGAGAGCGTCTCGGCTGCCTCGCTGCAGGCGGGAAAGACGGTAGTCAAGATTACGCTCAAGGAGCCGGTCGCAGCGGCGCCGTCGAGCTTCTCGATGAACAATCCGCCGCGGCTCGCGTTTGATTTCGGCAATACATCGAACGGTCTTGGTAAAACACGACAGGACATTGGCGAAGGCGCGGTTCGTAGCGTCAACGTCGTGCAGACCGACGGTCGCACCCGATTGGTCATGAACCTTGCTCGACCGGTCACGTACGATACCCAGACCGAAGGCAAAACCTTCCTCGTGACCATGCAAACGGTTTCTGAACCGGTTGCCGCAGGGGCGAGCTCCGGGGCGCGGTTCGCGACCGCTTCGCCAAACGATCAGCAGCATGCGATTCGCGACATCGATTTTCGCCGCGGCAAGAATGGCGAGGGTCGGATCATCGTCGATTTGTCGGACAACAGCGCCGGCATCAACATGCGCCAGCAGGGCAAGGGCATCGTCATAGACTTCACCAAGACGGCGCTGCCGCGCAATCTCGAACGCCGGCTCGATGTCACCGACTTCGCAACACCGGTGCAGACCGTCGATGCGTTCCCGCAAGGGTCGAATGCACGCCTGGTGATCGAGCCCAAGGGGCTGTGGGAACATTCCGCGTACCAGACCGACTCTCGCTTCATCGTCGAAGTCAAGCCTGTCGTTGAAGACCCGAACAAGCTTGTACAGGGTGACAAACGCGGATATCGAGGCGAGAAACTTTCCCTGAATTTTCAGAACGTCGAAGTCCGTTCGGTGCTGCAGGTCATCGCCGACTTCACCGGACTCAACATCATCACGAGCGATACCGTCTCGGGCAACCTGACGCTGCGGCTGAAAGACGTGCCATGGGACCAGGCGCTCGACATCATTCTTGAAAGCAAGGGCCTGGACAAGCGCAAGAACGGCAACGTCGTATGGATTGCGCCGCGCGACGAGCTTGCGACCCGCGACAAGCTCGCGCTCGAAGCGCAGCAGCAGATTGCCGATCTGGAACCGACCCGCACGGAAAGCTTCCAGCTCAATTACCAGCGCGCGGAAGCAGTGCAGAAGCTTCTCAGCGATCCGACACAGAAGGTCCTGTCGCGTCGCGGCAGCGCCGTCGTCGATCCGCGGACGAATATTTTGTTCGTGCAGGACACGGGGGCGAAGCTGGAGGATGTACGTCGCCTGATCCAGAAGATCGACATCCCCGTCCGGCAGGTCATGATCGAGGCTCGGATTGTCGAAGCTAGCGACACCTTCAGCAAAAATCTCGGATTCCGTTTTGGAAACGTGAGTCGCGGGCTTCGCGACGCCGGACACAGCACGAACGTCGCCACCACCGGCCGTCTGGAAGACCTGACGAATCTGTTCCCATCGTCTCCTTCCGGAAACCCAACCACCGTGTTTCCGACAAATCTCGCGGTGAACCTGCCTGCGGCAGCAATCGGCGGCGCTACCCCTGGGGCATTCGCGCTGCAAGTCTCGAACAGCTTAACCGGTCTCCTGTTCCTGGAAATCTCGGCGCTGGAAGCCGATGGACGCGGTAAGGTCATCTCGAGCCCGCGCGTTGTCACTGCGGACCAAGTGGAAGCGATCATCGAGCAGGGTACCGACATCCCGTTCCAACAGGCGACCAGCAGCGGCGCGACTTCGGTCACCTTCAAGAAGGCGGTTTTGAGCCTTCGCGTCAAGCCGCAGATCACCCCCGATGACAACATCATCATGAATCTGCAGGTCAACAAGGACAATCCACGCTTCGACCAGCCCGTCGTCGGCGGTGTGCCGATCGACACCAAACAAGTGCAGACGCAAGTGCTTGTCGACAACGGCGGAACTGTCGTCATTGGCGGCATCTATCAACAGACGCTGACGAACAACGTGAACAAAATCCCGCTGTTGGGCGACCTTCCGGTCTTTGGCGGACTTTTCAGGAACAAGTCGGAAGTCGACAACAAGAACGAGCTCCTTGTCTTCATCACGCCGCGCGTGCTCAAAGATCAGTTGAGCGCACGCTAGCGCCATGCCGGCAGCGTGCCGGCGATTCGGCTAAAATTCCCGGAATGCAATATTCCGGGAATATTTTTTTGGTCGGACTGATGGGCGCCGGCAAAAGCACCGTAGGCAAGCTCCTCGCCCAGCATCTCAACAAACAATTCTTCGACTGCGATCGCGAGATCGAAAGCCGCAGCGGAGTCAGCATCCCGCTCATCTTTGAAATCGAAGGGGAAGCGGGTTTCAGGCGCCGTGAAACGCGCATGCTGGAAGAGCTGACGGCTCGCCACAACATCGTGCTTGCGACTGGTGGCGGCGCAGTTTTGAGCGAAGAGAACCGCAAAGTGCTTGCCGAGCGCGGCACCGTTGTTTACTTGAGGGCGGCGGTGCAAGAATTGTGGCTGCGCACGCGCCATGATAAAAGCCGTCCGCTGCTGGAAGGAAGCGATGTGCGCGCCAAACTCAAGTCTCTCTACGCCGAACGCGATCCGCTATATCGAGAGATTGCTGACATCGTCATGGATACCAGCCGGCAAAGCGTCCGCATGCTGCTCATGCAGCTCGAGCTCAATCTTCAACAGCACGTCGCAGCGGGAATCTCATAGAGCGTGCAAGACCGGCAGGAAGTTAAAGTCGAGCTGGGCGAGCGGTCTTATTCCATCGTGATCGGCTCAGGGATTCTCGACGCCGGCGCGATCGTCCCGCACCTCAAGGAGCGTTCGGCAGCGATCGTGACCAACACGACTGTCGCGAAACTCTATCTCGAACCGCTGCGCGAAAGTCTCGAGGCGGAAGGCGTCAGGACCGTTCCGATCATTCTGCCCGACGGAGAAGAGTATAAGAACTGGCAGACGCTGAATCAGCTGTTCGACAACTTGATCGCAAACAGGTGTGAACGCAATACGGCGCTAATCGCGTTGGGCGGCGGGGTGATCGGCGATATCGCAGGCTTTGCCGCCGCTTCGTATCTGCGTGGTGTTCCGTACATTCAAGCGCCTACGACGCTGCTTGCTCAAGTCGATTCGTCGGTCGGCGGCAAGACTGGTATCAATCATCCGCATGGCAAAAATATGATTGGCGCTTTTTACCAGCCCGAGCTGGTTCTCGCCGATACGAAAACGCTCGATACGCTTCCCAATCGCGAGCTTTCGGCGGGACTTGCCGAGGTGATCAAGTACGGACTCATCCGCGACGCGCGCTTTTTAGCCTGGATCGAAGCTAACGTCGACGGCCTCCTCAGGCGTGATCAGGATTTGCTTAAGCTCGCCATTACGCGATCATGCGAGATCAAGGCAGAGATCGTTGCGCAGGACGAGCGGGAATCAGGAGTGCGAGCGATCCTGAACTATGGCCATACTTTTGGCCATGCCATCGAAGCCGGAGTGGGGTTTGGCAAGTGGCTGCACGGTGAAGCAGTCGCCGCCGGCATGGTCGCGGCGGCTCAGCTCTCTTCGCGCCTCGGATTTATCCCCGGTAACTCAATCGAAAGGACGATACGAATCTTGAAGCACGCTCGCTTACCGACTGTGCTTCCAGCTCTCGGCGTCGAGCGATATCTCGAGCTTATGGCGACCGACAAAAAAGTGCGCCGCGGGAAAATGCGCTTTGTATTGCTCCGTGACATCGGAGACGCATTCGTAAGCGATGCCGTTTCGCTGGATCTCCTGCGAGAGTGTTTGGCAGCGCAGCATGCGTGAGCTCGTCCCATACGCAATGACCGACGGTAATTCGCGGGGAAGACGCTACGCTGAAAAACCAGCGTCCGGACGAAGCGAGTTTCAGCGGGATCGCGACCGTATCATTCATTCAACCGCGTTCCGGCGCCTTGAGTACAAAACTCAGGTCTTCGTTAATCATGAGGGCGATCTCTTCCGCACGAGGCTGACGCATAGTCTCGAAGTCGCGCAGATCGGCCGATCGATCGCCCGTAGCCTCGGATTGAACGAGGATTTAACAGAGGCGATTTCTCTCGCGCACGATCTCGGTCACACGCCGTTCGGCCACTCGGGGCAGGATGCACTAAATGCGTGCGCGAAAGAGCACGGTGGATTCGAGCATAATCTGCAAAGCTTGCGCGTCGTCGATGTGCTGGAAGAGCGCTACGCCGAATTCGACGGACTCAATCTCAGTTTCGAAACGCGAGAAGGGATCCTCAAGCATTGCTCCAAGGCGAACGCTGAGAAACTGGGAGAAGTGGCGCGCCGGTTTCTCCATCGTGAGCAGCCTGGTCTGGAAGCGCAAATCGCCAACCTTGCCGACGAGATTGCTTACAACAATCATGACGTCGACGACGGGCTTCGCTCAGGTCTTCTGAGTCTGGAGCAAATGGAGGACACGACCATTTTCGCGCGACATTCCAAAGAGGTCAGGGAACAGTATCCGACGCTCCCATCTCGCAGGCTCATTCACGAAACTGTGCGCCGGATGATCAACACGCTCGTGCTCGATGTGATCGCACAAAGCTCGCGCAATTTGAAACGCGTTGCGCCGCGCAGTGCGCAGGAAGTCAGGACTGCACCCGCGCTGATCGCGTTCAGCGATGAGATCGTCGCGGAACAGCGTGAGCTCAAGGCTTTTCTTCGCCAGCACCTCTATCAGCATTACCGGGTCGCTCGCATGAGCGGGAAGGCAAAGCGGATCGTGACCGAGCTCTATCAGGCGTTCTACGCGGACATCAAACTGCTTCCGGAAAAGTATCAGGAGCGAGCGAGGCAAGACCTCGTGCGGGCGATCTGCGACTACGTTGCGGGTATGACGGATCGCTATGCGATCCGCGAGCATCGGCGCTTGTTCGCGGTCGAGGAAAGCTAGCCCTATTGCGCTGCATCATATTGAAGGGGCAAAACGAACGCGGTAGACTGACAGGTCCTTTTTGTGTAATGACCCCACGCATTTTCGGCGGTAACGACGGTGGTTCTCCCCCCCACAAAGCAGGGTTTGTACGATCCTGCGCGCGAGCACGACGCGTGCGGGGTCGGGTTTATCGCGCACATCAAGGGTAGAAAAAGCCACTCGCTCGTCGAGCAAGCGCTCAGGATCCTAAAAAATCTCACGCATCGCGGTGCAACGGGCGCGGACCCTCTGCAAGGCGATGGCGCAGGAATATTAATTCAGCTTCCCGACGCACTCCTTCGCGCGGAAGCATCGGCGCTGAGGGTTTCGCTTCCTCCGGTCGGCAAGTACGGCGTTGCGATGGTGTTCTTGCCGCAAAGGAGAGCCTCGCGCGCGACTTGCGAAAATCTTCTCGAACAAATCGTCGCTGAAGAAGGCCAATCGGTTCTCGGCTGGCGCGATGTGCCGACCAGCAACGAAGGTGTAGGCGAAGGCGTGAAGCTCGTCGAGCCGGTGATTCGCCAAGCGTTCATCGGCCCCGGCGGTGGATGCGCGGACCAGGACGCTTTTGAGCGCAAGCTTTTCGTCATCCGCAAGCGGGTCGAACATGCGGTTCGAGCTGCGCGCCCGGAGGGCTGGCAATCGTTCTACATACCATCGCTATCGTCGCGCACGCTCGTCTACAAGGGGATGCTGCTCGCCCGCCAGGTCGGGACTTTTTATCTCGATTTGCAGGACGCCCGCCTCGAAAGCGCGCTTGCGCTCGTCCATCAGCGCTTTTCCACCAATACTTTTCCGACCTGGGAGCTCGCGCACCCTTTCCGCATGATCGCGCACAATGGCGAAATCAATACGCTGCGCGGAAATGTGAACTGGATGGCCGCGCGGCGGCATGCGATTTCGTCGAAGCTCCTGGGAGAGGATCTCGACAAACTGTGGCCGCTCATCGTCGAGGGTCAGTCGGACTCGGCGTGCTTCGACAACGCCCTCGAGCTTCTCGTCGCTGGCGGCTATTCGCTCGCGCACGCGATGATGCTGCTGATCCCGGAAGCGTGGGCCGGAAATCCTTTGATGAGCGAGGAACGTCGAGCTTTTTACGAGTATCACGCAGCGTTGCTCGAACCGTGGGATGGCCCGGCAGCCGTCGCTTTCACCGACGGGAGACAGATCGGGGCTACGCTGGATCGAAACGGCTTGCGCCCCGCACGCTATCTCATCACCGACGATGACATCGTCGTCATGGCGTCCGAAGCAGGGGTATGGGATGTGCCACAGGAGAAGATCGTCAAGAAGTGGCGCCTGCAACCCGGAAAGATGTTTCTCATCGACGTCGAAGCAGGGCGCATCATCGACGACGAAGAGCTCAAATCGGAGCTTTCCGCGCGGCGTCCATATGGGCAATGGATCAGCGAGACGAGAATCTCGCTGGAGAAGCTGCCGCCAGCGAGCGTTCCGTTCCGATTCAGCGCGAATCTGCTCGATCGGCAACAGGCGTTCGGTTACACGCAGGAAGATCTGAAGTTCCTCGTGGCGCCGATGGCGGCGACCGGGCAGGAGCCGGTGGGATCGATGGGCAACGATTCGCCGCTTGCAGTCCTTACCAACCATCCCAAGCCGCTCTACAACTATTTCAAGCAGCTGTTCGCGCAAGTGACGAATCCGCCGATCGATCCGATTCGCGAAGAGCTCGTGATGTCGCTCGTTTCTTTTATCGGTCCGCGACCGAACCTGCTCGGGGTCGATGAGCAGAAACCGATACCGCGGCTAGAGGTGACGCAGCCAATTCTTACCAGCGAAGAAATAGACAAGATCCGCGAGATCGCCGTAGAGACTGATGACGCGTTTCTATCCGCTGAGCTTGTGATCTGTTACCCGCTGGCGGACGGGCCGCAGGGAATGGAGCCGGCGCTCGATCGCGTATGCGAGCAGGCAGAAGCTGCGGTGCGCGGCGGCTCGAATATCCTGATCCTAAGCGATCGCATGCTCGATTCCGGCAACCTCGCGATCCCGGCACTCCTAGCGACTGCCGCCGTCCACCACCACCTGGTCCGACAGGGACTGCGCACGAGTACCGGGCTCGTGGTCGAAACCGGCTCGGCGCGCGAGGTGCATCACTTCGCTGCGCTCGCGGGCTACGGCGCGGAGGCGGTACACCCTTACCTTGCTTTCGAGACGATCGCGCATCTCAAGGACCTCTTTGGCGAGGATATTTCGTACAAGGATGCGTGCAAGCGCTACATCAAAGCGGTCGACAAGGGATTGCTCAAGGTCATGTCGAAAATGGGCATCTCGACATATCAATCGTACTGCGGCGCGCAGATTTTCGAAGCGATCGGACTCAACACCGCATTCGTCGAGAAGTATTTCACGGGAACGGCGAGCAACGTCGAAGGAATCGGAATCGCCGAAGTCGCTGAGGAAGCCGTGCGCCTTCACAAGCTCGCATTCGGCAACCACCCGCTGTATCGCGATGCGCTCGATGCCGGAGGCGAATACGCGTACCGGATTCGCGGCGAGCCGCACATGTGGACTCCCGACTCGATTGCGAAGCTCCAGCACGCGACAAGGGCCAACAGCTACACCACGTACAAGGAATACGCAAAGCTTATCAACGACCAGTCGGAAGCGTTGATGACCCTGCGTGGTCTGTTCGATATCAGAAGCGCGGATCGGCCAGTCCCCTTGGAAGAAGTCGAGCCGGCGAAGGAAATCGTCAAGCGCTTCGCGACCGGCGCGATGTCGTTGGGATCGATCTCGCACGAAGCGCACACGACGCTCGCGATCGCGATGAATCGGATCGGCGGCAAGTCGAATACCGGAGAAGGCGGGGAAGATTCGATTCGCTATCAGAGAATGGAAAACGGTGATTCGATGCGCTCGGCGATCAAGCAGGTCGCGGCAGGCCGTTTCGGCGTCACCACCGAATACCTCGTCAACGCCGATCAACTGCAGATCAAGATGGCGCAGGGCGCAAAGCCCGGCGAGGGCGGCCAGCTTCCCGGTCACAAGGTCAGCCCCTACATCGCGCGCATACGCCATTCGGTACCCGGCGTCGGGTTGATTTCGCCGCCGCCGCACCACGATATCTACTCGATCGAGGACCTGGCGCAGCTTATTCATGACCTCAAGAACGCCAATCCACGCGCGAGCATCAGCGTGAAACTCGTTTCCGAGGTGGGGGTGGGGACCGTTGCGGCGGGAGTTTCAAAAGCCAAGTCCGACCACGTCACGATCTCGGGACACGATGGCGGCACGGGCGCGTCTCCGTGGAGCTCGATCAAACACGCTGGCACGCCGTGGGAGCTTGGCCTCGCAGAAACCCAGCAGACCTTGGTGCTCAACCGCCTGCGGGGGCGCATCGT
>WUUC01099518.1_pt1 | contig 15212 bp, 16 predicted proteins | sample 6278441 | NCBI WGS metagenome assembly WUUC01 (sample SAMN13675441, study PRJNA597444) | soil metagenome | isolation source: soil | place: USA: Washington | collected 2017-10
ATCACGGTGTCGCGCACCACCCGGGTCACCAGGCCGACCAGCCGGTTGCGCGCCGACTCGCTGGCCATCGTCCGGGCTGCCGGCCGCTCGGTCGTCGCGGCCAACTCGGTGGCGAACCGGGCGAGCTCGGCGCCGTCGACCGCCAGCCGGCCGCCTTCGGTGACGGTGGCCAACCGGCCGGCCTCGGCCCAGCGCCGCACCGTGTCGTCGCTGACGCCGAGCAGCTCGGCGGCTTCCCGAATCCGAAAGGTGCTCACACCTTCGCACCCTAACCGCAGATACGGCTAAGACACAGCTTTAGCCTCGCAGAACTTTTCTCAGGGGATAAAATTCGCCGTTAATGCGGTGCCAAAGTCGCTAGAGCCCTGGTCTGCGAAGGTAGGTCTCTGGGCCACCGGATGGAAGCTGGCGGGACTCGATCGTGCTGGCGAGCGCGGTCACCACAGCGCCGACGAACGACCGGTCGTTCGGGAAGACTCGGTTGGCGAGGTAGACGAGCCCAGCGTGGCTACGTCCTCGGCTGCTCCATGACGCGTGGATCGAGGCGAAATCACGCACGTTCACCGTCACGAGGCAGCGCCCTATCGAGGTGGCGTGCGTCAACAACTCCTCATCGGGCGTGCCGAGCAGAGTGGGGTCCTCGACCACAGCGATCACGTCGTGACCCCTGGTTCGAAGCTGCGCGGCGATGTCGCCACTGAGCATCTCGTCGAGGAGCAACCCTTGCCCGGAGGTCACCGGGCAAGCAGGTCTTGGCGTCGCTCCCAGGCCTGCAACTGCTGCTCCTCAAACGACTCCACCTCATCGATCCAGGTGTCGATCTCATCCGGAAAGGCCGCCCAGTAACGAATGGCGGTGTCAATCAAGCGGGCCGGCACTCCGGTGTTGGCCGATATCAGTGAGACGATCTCAGCAGCGCTCAGATCCGGCTCCGACACTCGCGCTGACCGGACGGCTCGGATCACCTCACGCACATCCGGGCCGCCGATCAGGACCGCGCGCCGGCCGGTCGGGCCATCGCGGAAGATGACCCCCGGGTGGTCCTCCATGCGCAGCGCCTCATCGACGAACCGGTTCGCAGCCGAGGATCCGGACCAGCCGGGGTGCCCGGCGACGTAGCTGGCCAGCCGGTCGCTGACCCGCTGGTCGAATCGAATGGAGCGCGGGGTTCCACTACTCATGACTACAACGTAGTCGAACTGATGCGCGCCCACCATGTGCTGCTGAGCGCTGCCCCTGCCCTTCAGCTGAGCAGGTGCACCGGCACCTGGTGGCCGGCCTCGACCTGGCGGCCGTCCTCGACCTCGGCGAGCCCGCCGGCCGACGCCGAGGCCGACAGCTGGTGCGAGTCCTGGCCGGCCACCGGCCGCACATGCAGCCGGCCGTCGGAGCCGAACTGGCAGTTGACCCGCAGAAACGCGGTGCGGCCGTCGCCGTGCGGGCGTGGCAGCGGGGCGTCGGCCACGCCCAGGATGGTGGCGCCGTACGGGTCGGGATGGCCCATCATCTGGCGCAGCGCCGGTCGCGCCAGCAGCTCGAAACTGACCAGCGCCGACACCGGGTTGCCGGGCAGGCCCAGCACCGGCACCGGAGCGGCCGGGCCGGGCAGCACCCCGAACGCGAAGGGCTTCGCCGGCCGGATCGCCACCTGGAGCCAGTTCAGGCCGCCGAACCGGTCCAGCACCGCGCGGACCGGGTCGGAGTCGCCCATCGACACCCCGCCGGAGGTCAGCACCGCGTCGCAGCGCTGCAGGGCGGCGCTGAGCAGTTCGTGCAGGCCGGCGACGTCGTCACCGGCCACTCCCAGGTCAACCGGCTCGCAGTTGGCCCGCGCCAGCAGCGCCAGCAGCATCGCCCGGTTGGACTCATAGATCTGGCCGGGACGAAGCTCCGCACCTGCGGTCACCAGCTCGTCACCGGTCACCAGCACGCCCACCCGCAGCCGCCGGTAGGCCTGCACCTGCCAGGCGCCGACGCTGGCCAGCACCCCCAGATGCGCCGGGCGCAGCACCGTTGCGGCGGCCAGCACCAGAGCGCCGGCCCGCACGTCGCTGCCGGCCCGGCGCACGCCCGCGCCGGGCGCCACCTCGCTCAGCACGTCGACCAGGTCACCGGCCGAGCCGAGCTGCTCGGCGCGGCTGGCCGAGGTCTTCTCCACCATCACCACGGCATCGGCGCCCTCAGGCAGCGGGGCGCCGGTCATCACCTTCCAGGCCTGGCCCGCCCCAACCGGCCGGCCGGCCACCGAACCGGCCAGCACCGAGCCGAGCACGTGCAACCGCGCCGGGCTGCTCGCAGTGGCGCCGGCGACGTCGGCGGCGCGCACCGCGTAACCGTCGACGCTGCTGTTGTCGAACGGCGGCACGTTGGCAGGCGCGACCACGTCCGCCGCCAGCACGCAGCCGTCGGCCTCGGCCGAGCCGAGCTGCACCGGCTCCAGCCGCGGGCACGCCGCCAGCAGCACCTTGCGCGCCTCGGCCAACTCGATCACCGGCCAACCTTACGACGCCGCCAGGACCCATCGCCGCCCCGGTGGATCCGCTCTGGGATACGTTCGACAACCGCGCCGCCGTTGATCTGGTGAACGCGGATCAGACAATATGAGCCAATGACTCGCGCACAGCAGCCGGCAACCGATCGACTTGTTCAACCAGTGCGGTCAGCGCTGTTCGTGGATTTCGACAATATGTATCTGGGCCTCAAGGGCCTTGATGCGGCCGCCGCTGAAAGCTTTGCGACCGAGCCCGACAAGTGGGTGACTCACCTCAGTCGAAATGGCGGCACGAATCGCCGGTTTTTGATCCGCAACTGCTACCTGAACCCGTCGACCTTCGCCCGCTACCGTCCGTTTTGGACGCGTGCCGGCTTTCGGGTGGTGGATTGCCCGTCGCTGACTCAGCAAGGCAAGAGCAGCACGGACATCAACTTGGTGCTCGATGCAGTCGATGCGTTGTCGAACGTCACGCGTTATGACGAATTCGTCATAGCGTCGGCCGACGCTGATTTCACCTCCCTCATCCATCGTTGCCGCGCGGCTGATCGTTTCGTCATGGTCATCACCTCCGGGCCGGTTGCCAGTGCCTACCGGTCGGTCGCCGACGTCGTGCTGGAGGTTGACGCTCTGGTCAAGATGGCGCCGGCGCTTCCACAACCTCACGAGCCGCTCGCCGCGGATTCCGACCGACCCAACGCCAACCCGAGCCGATCCGAGCCGGTCTCGCCGAGCGCGCCCCAGCCTCCCGATCCCGGTCCCAGCGCGGCCTCGGCGGTTTCCGGGCTGCTGCGCTCGGCAAACGGGCCGGTCGCGGGTGCCGTAGTCGCTCACGCTGCTAAAAATGCCGACCCCACTCTCATCGCAACGGGATGGGACGGCGACGGCTCTTTCGGAGCATGGATCACCAGCAAAGTCTCTGACGCTGGGTACTCGTCACGACCTGCTCCAGGCTTTGCCTGGGATCGGGCTAGGTTCACCGAAACCGACCTTCCCTGGGCGGACAACGCCGCGCTGTCAGCGCTGCAAAGGCAGGTCGTGCGCGTCACAGACATACCGTCGCTCACCAAGGAGGAGTACAGGTTATTGCTCGAGGTGCTCGCCGGTGACATCGCACAGCGACCCTTCGATCGAAATGAGACCTCGAAACGGGTGCGCGACGCATGTCAAGACCGTGGAACAGCGATAGGCAGAGGACCTGTCCTGTACGTGATTCAAGGCCTGCTGTATTGCGGCACCGACCTGAAGACCGCGATGACGGCGTCGGAACTCGCAGAGAAATGGGCGGCGAATGTGTTCGGCCTGTGCCGAGCAGCCCGAATGGAATTCAATGCACAGGATTTGATTGAGCTTCAGGACTGGGTTGGCGGCGGGCTCACCGCAAGGAGTGCGCAGGTCGGCTGACCCGGGCTCTGTGGCCGCGTGTTCCGGTCGCAGGCCCACCGCCGCTGGTGAGCGACATCGCTTCAGGCATGCCGGGCGAGTGTTGAGCCGCCCCCGTCAGGCATGCTGGGCCGATGTCGTCCGCGCCGCCGCCCATCACCCCGGACGGCACCGGCCCGACGGAGTCCGCGGTGACCGAGGTGCCCGCCCTGGTCGAGGCGGCTGAATCGGAGGAGCAGACCTCCCGGGCGCTGGTCCGACGGGGGCCTCTGAAGGGCCTGCCGGTCGAGGTCTCGGTGCTGTCTGCGGTCGCGTTCTTCGTGGCCGCCGGCTTCGGCATCGTCGCCCCGGCCATCCCGGTCTTCGCCCGCAGCTTCGGGGTGTCCTACACCGCGGCGGGGGCGGTGATCAGCGCGTTCGCCCTGATGCGGCTGGTGTCGGCGCTGGGCTGCGGCAAGCTGGTCAACCACTTCGGCGAGCGCCTCATCCTCGGCGCGGGCATCACCATCGTCGCCGTCAGCAGCGCGCTGGCGGGGCTGTCGGCCAACTACGGCCAGCTGTTGACGCTGCGCGGGATCGGCGGAATCGGCTCGGCGATGTTCTCGGTGTCGGCCAGCTCGCTACTGCTCAGCGTCACCGCCTCGAGCCAGCGAGGCCGGGCGATGGGCGCCTTCACCGGCGGGTTCCTGCTCGGCGGCATCGCCGGCCCGGGCCTGGGCGGCGTGGTGACCGGCTGGTCGCTGCGGGCCCCGTTCTTCTTGTACGCCGTAACCCTGGCCGCGGCCGGCGGGGTGGGTTTGCTGCTACTGCCCCGCCGCCTCAACAAGCACGGGCAGCCGGCGACGCGGTCCGAGCAGCCGTTGCTCACCGTCCGCGAGGCCTTCCGGCTGCCCGCCTTCCGGGCCGCGGCCGGGGTGAACCTGGCGGAGAACTGGGCCGCGATCGGCGTGCGGGCGGCGCTGGTGCCGCTGTTGGTCGTCGAGGTGCTGCACCGCTCCCCGATCTGGACCGGGATCGGGCTGACCGTGTTCACGGTCGCGAACATCATCACCCTCACCCTGGGCAGCCGGCTCGCCGACCGCCGGGGACGCCGGCCGCTGCTGCTGAGCGGCTGCCTGGTCAGCGCCACCGGGACGTTCCTGCTGGTGCTGCCCCAGTCCCTGCCGCTGTTCCTGGTGGCGATGGCGGTGTTCGGCCTGGGTAGCGGCCTGCTCAGCGTGGCGCCCGGGGCGATGCTCGGCGACGTGGCCGGCGGCCGGGGCGGCACGGCGGTCGCGGCCTATCAGATGGCCGGTGACATCGGCAGCCTGACCGGGCCGATCCTGGCTGGGGCGCTGGCCGACAGCGCCGGCTTCTCCAGCGCCTTCGCCATGTCCACGGCGGTGCTGCTGGCCGCCGCCATGATCGCGTTCCGCGCGCCGGAGACGCTGCGCCGAGAGTCAGCGCCCAGCCGCTAGACCGCGGCTCAAGATAGCGTGAATTACTGCGATCGGACTAGAATTCGGACTATGACCCGAACAATGACCGTCACGGACGCCAAGGCCCGACTCTCCGAGCTGGTGGCGATGGTCGAGCAGACCCAGGAACACATCGACATCACCCGCAACGGCGTGCCGGCAGCCGTCCTGGTCTCGCACGCCGAACTCGAAGCCCTGCGGGAGACCATCGCGATCTTGTCCGACCCGACGTTGGTCGAGGACATCCGCCAGGCCGAGGCGGACATCGCGGCTGGCAACACGGTGAACGCTGAGAGCCTCCGCGCGTCCATGCAGGCGCGGCGTCCCACCCGCGCGTGAGCGAGAGTTGGACGGTCGAACTCTCCGGCCCAGCTCGCCGGGCACTTCCACACGACCTTCCCGAGGCCGTCGCTTGGGCGGCCTACACGTTTATCACCGAACGGCTGCCGACCAACCCGCACCGACTGGGCAGTGAACTAACCGCTTCGTACGAAGGGTGCCGATCTGCCCACCTGGGCACCTATCGCGTGGTCTACCGAATCGATGAAAGCCGCAGGACGATCTACGTCCTCGCCGTGCGACTTCGCGGTGATGTCTATGGAACTCGGTAGCCGGCAACGCTATAGTGCCGAACGTAAGCCAATGTCTTACACTCTAGGGTGTGAGGCTGTTCTGGACAGATGAGGATGCCGCCTACATCCGCTCCCGGTCGAGCCGCTATCCGGTCGTCGAGCTGTCGCCGTACCCGAGCTCGCGAGTCGGGGCATCCGGTTTCATCGGCTTCTCGCCGTCGGCCGGCAAGGTGCTGGTGGTCATTGCTTACCGCGACCTCGACGGCGACCTGCACGGCATGAACGCATGGCCGGCAACCGGTCGAGATCTGACCACGTACCTGGAGGAGGGTGACGATGGCGAACAAGCTTGACCCCGAGACAGCACGCGCCGCGCGTGAGGACGCCCGCCACCTGGAAGAGCAGCCGGCGAGCGAGGATCCTTATCCGGCTGGGACGACGATCAGTCGGCCGAACCAGGCGAGCCGGATGTTCAACGTCCGCCTCACCGAAGAACAGTTCGCCGCGATCCAGGATCTGGCTGAGCAACGACACCTGCCGATGTCCACGATGGCCCGCGCATGGCTACTCGATCGGCTCGACCACGAGCGACACGCCTCCTGATCCACGAACCGTCTATCTAATGCGCCAGCCCGGCACGCCGCTCGGAACGACGGACATCTTCGCGTCGATTCGGTGGCGACTACCGCGGCCAGGCGAGAGGTCGGATTATCGACGCGACGCGTCCGAGGCTGACTTGGTGCGTCAGTCATTCAGCAAGGACGCCCCTGCGGCTGGACGGCTTACAACCTTTGTGCACCTGTTGGGACAGCTTTCCAACCTTACGGTGACGGCCCGACATGGTAAGTGAGCGATACCCCTCGGTGGTGTATTACTTGAGCTTGATAAACGTACCGGCGCGTTCGAATAGGTTCTCGTAGTTTCCGACCCGAGCGTGAATCTGCTGGGTTTCGACCGGCCGGCCGTCGCGCATCCGGTAGAGGCCGCGGGCGTGAATCGCTGCAGCCAAGTCCGCCGGCCGCATCATGTGATTCGGCGCGTCCTTGAGGACCATCTGCATCGCAACATGCAGCGTCACGTGACCGATCGGCACCTCGCCGGGCGAGCGGGCGTCGTCAGCGTCGAATGCCAGTAGTGCTTGGTACGACTGCACCCTTCGCTCGGCTTCACCGAGCTGCGCGCGAAGGTTTTCGACGATCCGCTTCGCTGCTTCGAGGTCTCCCTTGAGCTCGTCGCGCCGGGCGGCGACCACGCTGGCTACCTCTTCTTGATATCCCATGATCACTCCAAGTTTGTTGAACAGTTCTATTGTTAACACTATCGCATAAATTTGGAGCATCGGCCAAAAACTCCGTTGTACCGCTACCGAATGATGAAGCGGTGACTGAGCCGCGTCGTCGGAACCCGCGCCTAGCGCTGCTGATCCGCAGCGATTGGGACATGGCGCTGGCGGACGCCACGCTGACCGCCGATGACGTCTTGGAGCGGCTTCGGCGGATCGCCGTCCATCAGTTCGGCGAGGCGGGCTCCGCCGGTTACGACGACGAGGGCTTCCTCATCTCGCTGGCCGCTGAGGGGGATCAGGATGGGCAGCGGAGAAACAATCCGCGTTCATGTCAACCACCACCTGCCGCCGCACGTCCACGTCCAACGGCCAGGCAAGCGAGACATCAAAATCAATCTTGAGACTGGCGATGTCATCGGCGAGCTGCCTAGAGACGTCAGATCCAAGCAGCTTCGAGGCTTCAAGACGACGATCATCGAAAACTTCGAGCAGCTCGGCACGTGGTGGTTAAAAAACCACGGCTCCGTCGTCGCTAAAGACAACTGGTCGTGACTAACGGCGGCCAGTCTGCTTGTTGAGATTCTGCCGCTCCGTTCTAGGCCAGAGCCAGCCTGTTGATGACTGGTTAATCGACGTCCAGCAACCTCATTGTCGTAGGTACGTGTTAGACCAGATGCATACAGTCGCTCCGAAGCTGGCGGTGCCGTCTAGGCGGTGCTCTGGCGGCGAGCCCCCGCGAGAATGAAAGGACAACTCAGTGGCAAACGTGCCCAACGCAGGCAAGGCCTGGACTCCGGAACAGGATGCGCAGCTCAAAAAGGAAGCCGCAGGGAACACGCCGACGCGCGTGATTGGCATTCATCTCGGTCGCAGCGAGGATTCGATCCGCAGCCGCGCGGCCGAGATCGGTGTATCTCTGAAGCCGACCAATCAGAGTCCATACGGCACTCAGAAGTAGTCGTGTGCCCGGCCGGCGGTCCAGCGTGAATCTCCGGTCGGGCGAGCGGCCGAGGTGATTGATGCGGAAGTCATGCCTTGCAATGTGATGGCGGGGTGCTTGGTGGGGGGTAAGCCTGGATCGCAATACGCCTGGTAATAGCTACTGACGTGGATCTCGCGGAGACTCAACCTATTGGTTTGTCGACGTGCAGGCGTGCGCCGCTAAAGGCGTTGACCGAATTACAACACCTGTGCGCCTGTTGGGACAGCTTTCCAACCCTGAGTAGGCCTGAACGTCTTCGCGCCCTGGGTGGGCATCACGGAGCGTAACGCCGAGTAGGCGCCCATGGCGGGCCACAACGGGGGCTACACCCTTGGCAGCAAGCCCTTCTCGTAGGCCCAAGCAAAGAGGCTCTCGCCCGAGTCGATTGGGAGGTACATCTCGGTGCTAAGCAGGTCATCAACCACCTTGATCGCACGACCACGGTCGAACTCAAAGAATGTCGCATACGCTTCGATCACCAGCCAAAGGGTGTCTCGGCTTGGCACGCCCCGTAGGTCAGCCTGTGCGATGGCCGCTCGTTCGTCCAGCAGGGCGATGAGGTTCCGGTGCTGCGCACAGGCAATCACTGCGCACTCGCCGAGATGCTGGGTTTTGCCTCCGCCCATCGCAGCTTTGATCTGAAGCTGGGTCCAAGCTTCCTCTTCCGTGAGCACAGTCAACTGCGCCCACTCTGTAGTCACCAAGCTGGGGATGCCTGCGTAACTCTGTTGTCCCGCTTGTATCTCAGTGTTGACATCGCTGGGTATCAGAACGACTCCACCAGGTGCTAATCGCGCGAGGATCTCGCCGTGACCGGCTCGACACAGGTGGGTGTAGACACTCGTGTCGACGACCCATGCCGTGTCAGGCATCCGATCCCGGCTGGCTGTGGTGCTCGAACGACCGACGGTATTCATCAAGTGAGAACGAGTCCATTGCGGGCAGGTCTTCAACCCGCAGCAAGCCCCGCAGGAGTTCAAGCGCCTTAGCTTGGGTCAGCACCGACGACGTGTAGCCCGTGAGGCAAGCGGCGACGAAACCTGGCGAGAGATACGGCGCCGCAAGCTCCTCTGCAAAAGCCAGACCCAGTCGCAAGTAATCGCCTGAGCGTGGCTCTGCAGCGCCTAGCCGTTCGCGGTCTTCGTGGGATATCAGCCCGATATTCTTCAGATGGGACGTGACGGCCGACCAGCTCAGTCGGAAGGCGACGCCCACTGCAAGCGCCCGATCCCGCAAGGGCCAGTCGCGGTTCGTGTTCCAGACCTTGTTCACGCCAGCTCGAGGCGCAAGAAAGTAAATGGCGAACGAATTGATCATCTTCTCGTTGTCGAGCGAAGCGCTAACGTCATATGCATCGCCGAACAGCCAGTGACCGAGCTCGTGGGCCAAAGTCATGCGACGCCGACCAGCAGCCGCGTCGCCGTTGATAACCGCGACGCCGACAGAGCCCGCGTCGGCGGTCAGCTCAATGCAGCCGCCATCGGGACCGGATTCACCAAGGTGTGTGGCGAAGGTGTACAGCCCAAAGCCTTCGCAAATCCGGCCAAGGTCTTCGATCGGCGTTGAGTCCAAACCGGCTTGTCTGCGGCATGCCGTCGCCGTGCTCTCAGCCTCCTCGTGGGTCCTGGGAACACGTATGGGGTCTGTGCGAGCAATAGGAACCACTAGGCGTAGGGAGAGCAGGGCGCGCAGGTCGGTGGCGAACTGGTCGATCTCAACATCCAGCGCGCGCGTAGAGTCATGCGAAGTATGTGGCGCCGATCGTCGGCTCACCGCCGCTGGAACCGGTGGTTCAACAAAGTACGACAGCGGCCGGCCAAGTACCTGGGCAATCTCAACAAGCTCCGGAACCTTGAGATTGCGTTCGCCTTTCTCCAGGAGGACGATTGCTGTCCTGTCCAAACCTACTGCGCGGGCGACGCTCTCCTGCGTCATGCCCGCCAGATCACGGGCCTCCGCAAGTCGTTGGCCGAGCAGCACCTTGTCCATATGTGGGATTTTCGCACATGACCTGGGTTGCTCGCTAGAGGCCGATCTCAGAGGCCGCTCAGCTGGTGGGCGTGGGCCAGCAAGTTGCGGTCGCGCCATATCGCCTACTCCGCGCGCCGTCTGCTCAAGTTGATCTTGTCCCTAGATGGGCGGCTCTAGGCGAGGGGCTTGACCAATGCCGCTACATTTGTGAGGACCGGCGTTGGCGAAATTACAACGTTTGTGCGCCGGACGGGACTCGAACCCTGAGCTGATCAGCGGAAGCCGGCGATCGGATGCGGCCGGTACCCGCTCTCCAGCCGCTCGACCTCATCGTCGCTGAGCACGACGTCCAGCGCGGCGAAGGCGTCCTCCAGGTGCTCCACCCGAGTGGCCCCGACGATCGGCGCGGTCACCACCGGGTTGCGCAGCAGCCAGGCCAGCGCGATCTGCGCCCGCGGCACCCCGCGCTCGGCGGCCAGCTCGGCCACCCGCTCGACGATCAGCCGGTCCTCGTCGACGTACAGGGTCTTGCCGAACTCGTCGGTCTCGCTGCGCGCGGTGTCGGCGTCCCAGTCCCGGGTCAGCCGGCCCCGGGCCAACGGGCTCCATGGGATGACCGCCACCCCGAGGTCCGCGCACAGCGGCAGCATCTCGCGTTCCTCTTCGCGGTACAGCAGGTTGTAGTGGTTCTGCATGGTCGCGAACCGGGTCCAGCCGTTGCGCTCGGCCAGGTGCTGGGCCTTGGCGAACTGCCAGGCGTACATCGAGGACGCGCCCAGGTAGCGCACCTTGCCGGCCTTGACCACGTCGTGCAGCGCCGCCATGGTCTCTTCGATCGGGGTGAAGTCATCCCAGCGGTGGATTTGGTACAGGTCGACGTAGTCCACCCCGAGCCGGCGCAGGCTGGCGTCCAGCTCGGACAGGATCGCCTTGCGCGACAGGCCGGCCCCGTTGGGGCCCGGACGCATCCGGGCGTGCACCTTGGTGGCCAGCACGATCTCGTCCCGGTTGCCGAACTCTCGCAGCGCCTGGCCGAGGATCTCCTCGCTGGTGCCGTCGGAGTAGACGTTGGCGGTGTCGAAGAAGTTGACGCCGGCCTCGACGGCCCGCCGGATCAGCGGCCGGCTGCGCTCATCGTCCAGGCTCCAGTCGTGACTGCCGCGCTCGGGAACGCCGAAGCTCATGCAGCCCAGGCAGATCCGTGAGACGTCCAGGCCGGTCGAGCCGAGTTTGAGGTAATCCATTTCTCAACCCTATGCGCAGCCCCGCCCGCGATGTTGATCACGGCGCGGCGAACCGGGGCTAGGCTGCCGCGCACAGCTCGGTAGGCCACTATCTGGAAATGCATGGAGACCTGCTGGACCTCGCGTTGATCGTTATGGCGCTGCTGTCGGCGCTGGCCGGTTACCGCCGCGGCCTGATCGGCTCGATCACGTCGTTCGCCGGCTTCCTGGCCGGCGCGGCGATCGGCGTCCAGCTCGCTCCTAGGCTGGCTCGGGCAGTGCTCAAGACGCCCACCGACGTCGGGACGGCCGACCAGGCGATGGGCCAGCGGGTGATCACGCTGGTCGCGGTGTTCGTGATCGCCATGCTCGGCCACTTTGTCGGCCAGGCCATCGGCATCCGGCTGCGCGCCCAGATCCACCGGACGCCGCTCGGACCGGTGGACGGCGCCGGCGGCGCGGTGGTCTCGGTCGCCACCCTGCTGGTGTTCGCCTGGCTGCTGGGCCTGGCTCTGGCCTACACCCCCGCGACCGCGCTCGCCCGCCAGGTCCGCGGCAGCGCGGTGCTGCAGACCGTCGACCGGGTGATCCCGGTCGAGGGCCAGCAGGTGCTGGCCGGCCTGCTGCGCCAGGTGCAACGGCACGACCTGCCCGCGGTCACCGGCCCGTTCGCGACGCTGCTGGCCCCCTCGGTGGCCGCGCCGGACCCGGCCATGGTGCCGGCCGCGATCCGGGTGGCCGGAGCCTCGATCGTCAAGATCACCGGCGAGGCGCCGTCGTGCAACCGGGCCATCTCAGGCACCGGCTTCGTCTTCGCCAACGACCGGGTGATGACCAACGCCCACGTGCTGGCCGGGGTTCGCAACGCCCGGGTCACCGCGCCCGGCGGCGGCACGCTGGCGGCCCGGGTGGTGGTCTATGACCCCGACCGCGACATCGCGGTCCTGGTGGTGCCGGGGCTGAACCGGCAGCCGTTGCGCATCGCCGGCGCGGCGCCCAGCGGCACCGCGGCGGTGGTCGCCGGCTACCCCGAGAACGGCCCGTTCACCGCGCTGCCGGCCCGGGTCGCCGCCCGGACGAAGGTCACCGGCCCGAACATCTACCAGAACCGGACCGTCACCCGGGAGGTCTACACCGTCCGGGCCCGGGTGCGGCCGGGCAACTCCGGCGGGCCGCTGCTGAGCAGCAACGGCCAGGTCTACGGGGTGGTCTTCGCCGCCAGCGTCGACCAGTCCCAGGTGGGCTATGTGCTGACCAACGCCGAGGTGGCGCCGGACCTGCAGGCCGGGCGGACCGCGACCGCGACGGTCAGCACCCAGGGCTGCGACTAGGCCCGAACGCGACCGATCCCGGCTGGCACAGGCCGCAACTCTGCGTCGCGGCCCCTTCACGCCCGAAGGAGGGCACCCGGGTAAAGCTGGCGGACGACCGCGCTGAAGATGTTGACGTCGCTAACACCATCATCTCCCCAATACATGCCGTGAGCCAAAAAGCCCTTGAGGGTCAGCACGTCCATGAGGCTCAAATGGTCGGTGAGTGACCAATTGATGTTACCCGTGGGAGTGATCGAGCTGTTGCCGGTCGCATCTTCCACCCCTCGATTGGCCTCGCCCGTCCCACTGTCCGTCCGAAAATTCGAGCCAAGCAGGTCGATTTCTGAATAGATGTTGACCCACTCGATGGGCGTGTGCTCCCGCGCATGCCTGCTCTCTGACCAGTGTGGACGAACCGCACGGACGAAGTCGTACGGCGCACCGACGGTGATCAGGGAGCGGACCACGTCGAAAGAGTGCGCGGGCGGTCCGGTAGTCGGGTACAACGCGTCAATAGCAACTATGGAGCCAAAACTGTAAGCAACTATGCTCACGCTTGAGTACTTCGAAGTCTCGGCGAGGTCTTCACAGGTCTTGCGCAAGTTGCCCGCAATCTCGGGTTGAGCTGCCGCCACCTTGAGATAACTGTGAGCCGCGAAGAGCGCGGCCCCTGCTGACTGGGCCCAATCACTCCATTGCTTCCTCATGAGGACGAGCACCAACGAGCTGAGGATGGAAAGTCGCTGCGGCCAGGTCATGGCCGTCCTCTTCGTTGTGCTCGGGGTTTCCTCGAGCGCTGCCGGCGGTGACTCAGCCGATGCCAAGACGCTGGGCTCTGCGACGGACGCCGAGACCGACGTGCTGGGGCCAGCTGTGGCGTGTTGGTAAAGTTGGTACCCGGTCTGGATCGCGGCCACCACCAGAACAGCGGCGTAGGCCGCCATCACCAGCAGCATCGCGCTAGCAACGATCAGTTGTCGTACGCCCTTTTTGCTGTGCCGAGCAGCGAGGAAAGTCCGATAGATCTGCATGACGTTGAATAGGCCTAGGAGCACCCGCAGTGCTCGACGCAATATAGCCTGCTTTTCCCACGGTTCAATCAGGGTTGCAGACCACTGGTATTCGAAGACATCAATTACCGGCTTCTCGTCCTCACCGTCCTTGCGGAAGATGCAGGCACGTGGTGTTGCGGCTGGAACGGCTGACCCTGCGGGCACGCTGCCGTTCCATTCAGTACGCCATATGGCCGTACGCAGCTCGGCTTCGCTGTCCAACGCGGTCGTGATCCGTGTGACCACGCCGGTGATCGACTTATCCTCGATGCCGAGCGCGAGGCCCGGCACGTATATCAGCGCCTCACGCTTCAGCTCATCAGCGAAAACATCTCCGCTGGCCACAGCGGTTCCAGTCATGCCAGCCTCCCCCGATGCCTGGGTTCAGCGTCCTCTTATCTCAATCTCGTGAACAGAGGAGAGATGTAAGAAAATAAATATTCGGAGGCCAAAGGTCATACCGCCTAGGAAGGGCCACCGTTGACAAGTCAACGATCCCATCTCGCGCTGGTGCTGACCAAATTGCACAATATATCTGCGACCCGATCAATGCTGAAGGATCAGGTCGTCGCATAACTTGGGCGACGCGGCGCGGTAACCGCCCGGCTCAGCCCGAAGGCGACTGTGCCTTTCAGCGTGAAGGCCGGCTGGCGTAGCGCACCGCGGCCGCGCACCAGCCGTCCTCGATCAACGCGCCAGGCAGGTCCTTGCCGAACCGCTGACCGGCCGCCTGCCGCCAGGAGACGCCGAGCCGGCTGCCGGCCGCGGCGCCGAGCAGGCCGAGCGCGCCCGCCAGCGCGCTCCGGCTCCGGCTGCCGCCCTCGCGATGGGTCAGGACCGCTCCGGCGCAGGCGCCGAAAGCCAGCCGTGGCACCAAGCCCTCCACCTGCAACCGGCTCGGCGCCTGGGGCAGCTTGTCGCCGATCAGCTCACCGGCGGCCGCCAGGCCGGCCAGCCGGCGGGCCCAAGGGCTGCCCAGCACTCCCCCGGAGGAGTTGGAGCTGAGGGTCAGGGCCGCCAGGCCGCTGGTGCTTCGGCCGCCGGTGGCCAGGCCGAGCAGGGTCGCACGGGTCAGAACAGACATCCCTGCACTTTAAGCGCCCGGCCTGCCTGCGACGCGCGGCGGCCCCGATGCCCTATCAATGACCCGTGATCATCGAGCGCAAGCACCAGGTGCACCCGGGTGAGCCCCGGCTGCCGGCCGCCCTCGCCGTTCTGGCCGCCATCGCGCTCTACAGCCTGCTGCCCAACACCCTGCTGTTCGTGCCGAGGTACGCCGTCCCCGGTCTTGAGCTGCTGCTGTTCATCCCGCTGGTCGCCGCCAACCCGCGCCGGATGACCCGCGGCAACCGGGACCTGCGCCGGCTGGCGATCGCCCTGATGCTGCTGATCGCCCTGAGCAACGCCGTCGCCTTGGCGCTGCTGATCCGCCAACTGGTCGGCGGCCACGGCGAGGAGCAGGAGGCCGCCTCCCTGCTGTTGG
>WUUC01147931.1_pt1 | contig 15210 bp, 19 predicted proteins | sample 6278441 | NCBI WGS metagenome assembly WUUC01 (sample SAMN13675441, study PRJNA597444) | soil metagenome | isolation source: soil | place: USA: Washington | collected 2017-10
TTCGACTTTCACGGCATGCCTTAAAAAGGCGATGGACTTCTTCTTGAGTTAGCACTCGGTCTCTTCCAGAAGCTTCTTTTAACTTAATTAGGTTAAAGCATGAGTTATCATCAATCCAGCGGACGACAAGCATAGCTTAAACAGCCTGAAAGTGAAGCGATATAGCGATTAACGGTTGCTGAAGATTTTTTAGTATTTTGAGGAGTAGGGGCATCGATAAGAAGCTGTCGCTCTTTACCTAATCGTTCAGGTGTTACAAGAGCATACTCACCAAGACGTGTTTTCCAATATTCCAAATGACGAATTGTATCTTTTGCTGAGCGATGATGCTCTAATGCACCACTTTGAATAAAATGGTCGACCAAATCAGAAAACGTACGCTGAATTTTGTGCCTTTCAAATTGAAATTGACCTGCTTTGATTTTTCTTGTGACAGCTAATTTCCAATCATCAGCTTCTTGTTTTCTTTCAAATTCTTTGCAGACAGTAGGGTACCGCATATCACAACAGCTGACATCAACCAAGATAGCAGCCTCAAGGCTTTTCCGTCTATTCTAATTTTATCTAATATCGTGTGATTTGCTATCCCTATTTGGTCCACCATTGGTCCAATCATTTTGATCTTGCCTCAATGATTAACGAGAGATCCTCCAATCCTTCCTGTATCTCACCTCTTCTAATTTTTTAATGTTTACTAGATTGAACAAAATTATCTTATCGTATACAATAAGGATAGATGGAATACGAAATCAAGATCTACGCAACTGAAAATGGAAGCGAGCCCTTCCGCGAATGGTTAGATAGCTTGAAAGATTTTGATACTCAAGCTCTCGTCTTTCAAAGATTACAACGGATCAAGCTGGGGAATTTTGGCGACTGCAAATCTATAGAAGAGGGACTTTGGGAGTTTCGTATTCATCATAAAGACGGTATTAGAATTTATTATGCTCGTGTTGGACAACGCTTTCTACTGATAGTAGGTGGTGGCGATAAGCGAAGCCAGCAACGCGATATCACTAAGGCAAAAAAGTATCTTGAGGATTATAAGAGGAGAGTACCATGAGTGCTAAATTTCGTTCTTTTGAAGAGCTTTTAGGAGAATATCTTGAAAATCCTGAATTTGCTATGAGCTTTTTAAACCAAGCATTAGCTGATGAAGATGTGGAAGCATTTAAGCTTTCTCTCAAAGACATTATCCGTGTACATGGCAAAGTTTCTCATTTAGCCAAAGAGGCTCATCTCAGCAGAGGAACGTTATACAAACTCATGCAGGGAAAGGGACAAACCGAAATTGGGACAATCTTAAAGCTAATACATGCATTGGGTTATGACCTTACTGTGACCAGAAGAGCACAAACCCTTTAACCTACAGTAAAATAAAGAAGAAGTTATAATCAGGCACGGTGCTTTAAACAGAAATTCATTTTATCGCACTGACCATGCAATCACTAAGAAGGTACTCAGCTACAACCTTGATTAATCAACAACTTCTTTATTCATTTCATACCTTGGATCTGTTCTTTTGATAATCGCACTGACATTTTTCTGATTAAACCCTTTATAACCTTCTCGCCGTTGTAAATTTTCAAGATGACTTCCAATGGCACCCTGAGTTAAAAACTGATGGGCATGTTCTGGGGATAATTTTCCTGCATCTACAAGCTTTTGCACCCGTTTAGGATCAACAGGCCAAACTTCTCCAACAGTAAATGCTTGTTTAAGATAAGGAAAAAAACTAAAAGGCTTCATCATTTTAATCCCCAATTCATCCAAATCTTGTGACAATTCATCGAATAGAAATTGCGCTTCTAAATGATGCATCCCCGCCTTTAAAATGGAATCTCCATGAAGGGCACACCACAATCCAATCGTCCCTAATTGGGAAAGTTCTTTTAAAGGCTGATGAGCAAAATCTTCTTCTATTTCCTCTGGAGATAAATCGACATCCAAGAATAAAACCAATCGACAGATCGGATTCTCCATGATTTGTGCTCCCCAACCCGCTTCTTTTCCTGCATAAAATCGCTCTCGGCAATGAAAGCCTAATAGCTCAAATAAGCGGACAAGATCAGCAAATCGACGTCTAGAAGAACGAAAGGTGTGGTGATCGTGATTGGCCCAACCCATTCCCAAATGATCTTGACGCATTTTTTGTAACTGTCCTGCATGATTTCTTGCCTGCCAATATCTCCTTTCTCCTTCTAACACAATCCAAGCCGCTCGATGTGTTCCAACTTGATCGATTAGTTCTTGCGCAAGGCTCAAAGTTTCCTTCATTGCTAAGTCTTCATCTTCCATGGCACGCTGCCGTTTTTCCCACTTTTCTAAAGCCTGCAAATGAGTTGCAAGGATAGCTGGCTCTTCATGCATCGGCTCCATCGTCTGTGTGCCACGCCTTTCAATAACCCATAACGTAGCTTGTGAATTCTGGCTCACACAGCAGCGTCGATATCCACTATAAGGTGTTCCTTCAATTTCTGCTGGAGCACCTCCTTGAACCATTAAGAACTCTGCAATGCTATCCACAGAAAGAGCAACTTGAATCACGGAATTAGTTTGTTTGTATACAACCACTTTTGGAAACTGTGCTCCAGGATGATGATAAACATGAAAGGCTTCTTTTTCTTCTAGAGGGACAAATCCACAGCTTTTTAGCTCGCGCAAAGTCTCATTTGTATAACCGATACTTAAGTGGTCGATCCAATCAAACAAACGGGTACTCGTTTTCTTGAGTAAAGCATACTGGAGTTCGGCTATAAAGGAGTTATTTTGTTCTGCTTGACTAAGAAGACTTAAAATCCATTGTTCCGCTTTAGGTTGACATTGAAAAGAATGGTGAGCATCCATAAGTGACCGTTCCTCTAAGACTTCAATAAAGAATCAAACAATTGCGAATCATGCAACTTTCTATGTAGCTTTCCCTCCTCAAATAGGTAAGATTCCACAGGAGTCACCTTTTCAAGTAAAAGAGGAAAACTTGCTTGATGAATCAAAATAAAACTTACTTCCTTTAAGGAAGCTAACATCTCGATTAAGGGATCTTCTGGTTCTCCTTCTCTTAAATACACTAATAGACTAAGAGAAGATTGTGTTAATTGTTTGATTGCTCGAAATAGATCGTGAGTAAATTTTTCCTTTCCGGATAAAGTCAATACAATAAACTGACGTCGTTTTAATACCTCTTGTAAAGCAAATAGATGCTCCTCGTCAAATACTTTATTACTGACATCCATTTCTAAAAACCGATATGCTAGATCGGAGAGAGTCATTCTGGCACATCCCACCTGCTCAATCGCCATTCCAGCTGCAATATTACATAACTGGGCCGCTTCTGCATAAGACAATTGATTAGCCAATGCACATGTCAGCATCGCAAGAACTGTATCTCCCGCTCCTGTGACATCTTTAACTTGTCGTACCCGAACAGGAAAATCATATCTTCCTTCCCAATCAAATAAAGAAATTCCCGCTTCTGAACGCGTAATCATGAGCATCTGGGCTTTTGTAGTGATCAAAATCGACTTTGCAACTATTTCTAAAGGAGCTTGTAATGGTAAAGCCGCTGCCACATAAGCTTCTGTTAAATTAGGCTTAATCACTGTAGTCCCTTCATACTTACTAAAATCTTGCCCCTTAGGATCTGTCACAACCAATATTCCTAATTTTTGAGCTTGTTTAGTGATGGCACTTAATAGTGTCTGCGTAAGAAATCCTTTCCCATAGTCAGAAATTGCCACAGCTTGCACTTCGCATAAAATGATCGGTAAAGACTCAATGAGGAATTGTTCTAAAGGTTCAGATAAAGGAAGAATTTGCTCGTGATCGATTCGAACAATTTGTTGATTATCCGCCATTACACGGTTTTTCATAGGAGTGCGATAGCCTTCTTGAACTACGATTAAACGTGTGTCTACACCTTCTTTATTTAAAGATTCAAGAATCACTTGTCCTGCCCAATCTTTTCCTATGCGTCCAATGGAGATCACTTTTGCTCCAAGTGAAATCAAGTTGAGAATGACATTTCCAGAACCTCCTGGGCGGTCTTCTTCTTTTTGGACATGTAAAACAGTGACGGGGGCTTCAGGAGAAATACGAAGCACTTTTCCAATTGTATAAGTATCTAGCAACAAGTCTCCAATGACTAAGACTTTAAAGGGATTTAATCGGCTAAAGGTACTGGCTAGTTTGACCATTTTTGATTTTTAGATTTCCTTATCGTAAAAACGGCGACTTAGTTGCTCATAACCAGAATGGCGAAGACGATAGGCAATGAGTTTCATTTTGTTTAGAAGTAAAAGTTGACATTCACAGCGATGGCAAAGGATCACAGGACCCAAGTGCTCGGCCGAGCAAAGAGGACAAATCCATAAAGTTTCTAAAATTTCTTCCATTTTTTACTCATCAAGTATAAACGGCTACATCCGCATAACGCAAAATCTGATTATTAACTAAATATCCTAAACGAATTAACCTAGCAACTGTTCCTGGTTCTCCTCCTGTGACTTGTTCTAAAGCACGATGTTTTTGAGAAATAAAAGGCTCTCCAGGCTGAGGATCGATGACTTGAATATTTAAATCCTCCAAACGAGCCATCAGTTTATAGCGAATTCCTTCTTGCTTGTCAATTAAAGAATAACTAACTTCTTTAAAGTTAGTTGGCTCTTGAATTTGACGGTATAAATGAGCGAAGATGTGCTTGGAATATTGGGATAGTTCCAAAAGAGAATCTACTGTATCAATCAGAATATTCTGAACTTGTTTCTGTTCATTGAGTCGTTGAGCACTTAATAATTCGACTTCTAAATTTCCTAATTCTTCTGCCCTCTCATCATACTCCTCTTCATCCTCTTCTAATTCTTCTGTTAGAAAATCCATCATTGTAGAGAGCTGTGTAGAAAGAAGCTGAAAACCCTCAAGAAGTTGCTTGACATCTCGATTTTGTTTTCGCACCTCTAAACTTAATTTTTCGTTTGTTAGAAGAAAATCATAAAGACTTGGGATTGGCATTTTGTCATAAGCTTTTTTGATTTCTTCAGGCCATTTTATAGTAGGATCTTGAGTCATGAAAGGATTCCTATTTGCCAGTTTTAAAGGCAAATAGTAAAAGAGAATTTAGATTTCACACAAACCTTTTGTGTGAAATCCTATAAGTTATGATCCACAAACTATTCAAAAATGGGTTTCCAAATGAGTCTATACTCATTATACCTCAAAATGAGAAAATTTTAGCTAGCGTGAAAGCTCTCGCGATTGAATAAATCGCCTATGCATACCAATTCAAGAAATGGCGACGAATAAAACGAGCTTGGAAAGAAAATAAATAATTCGGGGGTTGTCCTTTTCCTAAACAAAAAAAGGCAGATCCAGAACCTGCCATTACAACCGTTGTAAACCCACAGGCATATAAAGAAGCTTTTAATTTTTCCAATTCTGGTTGAACTTTAAAAGCAGCCTTTTCTAAATCATTGATATAAAGTGGAGAGTTAAATAAAAAATTTTTTAATAGTCGTTCATCATTCATCTCTTTTTGAATCGATTCGATCTGGACTTTTTGATACACCTCTGGTGTAGATAATCCGATAATCGGTTTGATAATCCAAAGTGAGGTTGCTGGTAGAGAAGCAAGTGGATGGACAACTTCTCCTTTACCCCTGCAATGGGCAGTTCCTTGTGAGAAAAAAAACGGGACATCTGAACCTATCTCTGCACCCCATTTAGCTAATTGATCGATTGGGATTGATAGATCCGTCAGTTGACGACAAGCCCATAACGTAGTTGCTGCATTGCTACTTCCTCCTCCTAAACCTGCTTGTATAGGAATGCGTTTATCTAAATGAATATGAAGATGCAAAGGAATGCCAGTTTTTTGACGAAATAAGTGAGTGGTCTTTAAAATTAAATTTGATGGATCTATTGGAACATGAGGATTTGAACAAATTAAGCGGTCTTCCTCACTAACTTGAAACTGTAGATGATCGCCTAAATCAATTGTTTGAAAAAGAGAAGAAAGTTCATGGTAGCCATCTGACCGCTTACCTACAATTCGAAGAAATAAGTTAATTTTGGCTGGAGAAAAAAGTGTAAAAGCCATACGTCTGAATCGACTCTTAAAGGGATTTCTTGTAGAGAAAATTCATCCTCTACAAGAAACTGATTTTTACCCTACTTATTTAATGAACTCAAGCTTGCTCTGTTGGTTGTGTTTCATTCAATGCCGCACGGTGTCCTTCTTCAGATATCACTTTTAACTGGAAGTTAGCAGTGACTCCCTCTTTTAATTTCACAAGAATCGAATAGACTCCCGTTTCTTTAATAGGTTGCTTTAAAACAATGCTTTTTCTGTCTAAGTGAATTTGGCCTTGTTCTTGTAATAAATGAATAATTTCATTTGCAGTCACAGACCCATACATGTGTCCTTCATGATCTACTTTGACGACACTAGTCAATGTTAGCCCACCGATTCGAGCAGCGATTTCATCAGATTCTTGTCGATCAATGTCCGCCTTCTTTTGACGTTCTTCTTTTAATTTTTCTTGTCTACGTAAAGCACTTTTATCGGCAACTACAGCTAACCTCTGAGGAAGCAAAAAATTGCGTGCGTATCCTGGTTTCACATTGACAATATCGCCACTTCGACCGAGTGTTTCAACGTCTTCAATTAATAGTAATCGTGCTGCCATATATTCTCCTTCTATGCATCTTAAACTTCTGCTACAAATGGCAACAACGCAACATGTCGTGCTCGCTTAATAGCAGCTGTGAGCTTTTTCTGATGAAAAGCTGATACTCCTGTAATCCGACGGGGCAAAATTTTGCCTCGCTCAGTAATAAATTTAGTCAACGTGTCCATATCTTTGTAATCAATATCTCGAATTCCAGCTGCGGTGAAAGGACAACGCTTTCGTTTTCTAGAGCGAGCGTCAGAATAATCAGGATTATTCCTTGGTTTTCTTTGCATCATCGTATTTTTCTCCTTTACTGCTGTTCGATTAAGGGTTTAAATTCAATTTTTTCCATCACTTTATCTGTTCGCAAAGTTAAAAAGCGAACAAGGTCTTCATTTAAGTGGTATTCATGCCACAACTCAGAAATACTAGATGAAAGTGCATGAAAATAAATGATGTAATAATACCCTTCACGATGTCCATCAATTTCATAAGCTAAGCGACGTCTTCCTTGCTCATGAATTTTCTTAATTTCTCCTCCACGACTGGTAATGCCTGTTTTAATCCGTTCTAATGCTTTGTTACGAGCATCATCACTAAGCGTGGCACTAATGACATACATCCCTTCGTAAAGATTTTGGCTATGTTGGCTCATCCGTATTTTCTCCTAACCCCAATATAGGGGATTGTTGACTCTTTTCATCTTCTTTTTTCTTTTTTTTAGAAGATGTATTGACTGTCTTCATCACGTATGCAATGGGCTCTGAAACTAATTGCTGCAAAACATTGACACCACAATCAATAAATTTTTCTAACTGTTCTTTCTCTTCCTGGTTAAAAAAATCTAACACGTAATCTGCCAAGATTCTCTGTTTGCCAGGATGCCCAATTCCCATTTTCAGTCGCTTATAGTGAGCTGTTCCTAAATGGGTTTCTATACTTTTTAAACCGTTATGACCTCCAGAACTTCCCATCATTTTAAGTTTCAATTGTCCAAAAGGGAGAGAGAGATCATCGATGACAATCACCAGACAATCGACTCCTAATTTTAGGAAATCCAAGTAACGGCTAACGGCAATTCCACTCAAATTCATATAGGTCGTTGGTAATAGAAGATGGACTGTCACTTCTCCTATCACTCCTTTAGTCACATTAGCGTCAAAACGCTTTTCCTCTTTAAATCGCCAACCCATTTTTCTAGCAAAGGCTTGAACCACAAGGTATCCGAGATTATGACGAGTCTTCTCATACTCTTTACCAGGATTTCCTAGTCCAACAAATACAAATGGATTTGGGCGATTCACTCTTTTATTTCAACTATTAACGTTTTACAATAATTGCAATCACTTCATTTGATTTCATAAGCGGTTGCACTTTCTCTGGGATGTTTAAATCAGATAATCGTTTAGATTGTCTTAATCCTAATTCTTTAATGTCAACTTGAAAACAATCTGGAATATCTTTTGGGAAGCAACGTACTTTTACATGACGAGTTTGACGTAAAACCCCTCCCAACTTGATTCCTACACACTCTACAACGCCTGTACATTCAACAGGTACCTTTACACTTACTTTTTGATCATCTACTAATTCTTCAAAATCCAAATGCATGACTTCATAGTTTGTAATCTGATACTGAATATCTTTAATAATGGCTCGACGTTCACTTCCAGACTCATCCATGAGAGTAAAAATGGTTGTTGGCAAATGACCAGACTTAATATGACGCAAATGAGTGCTTAATTCAGAACCATTGATTAAGATATTTTCTCCAGAATTGCCTTTAATATATAAAACAGCCGGAATATTCCCTTCTCGACGAAGCTGGTTAACCTCGCTTTTTCTATTGGCTGCTCGCGGCTTCACTTGTAGCTTCATGAATCCCCCAAAAGGATAAAGTTAAACAAAATTATTCAAATTTAATATCTATTAACCTAAGTGTTCTTATAGAGGATAAAATGACTCTCCCGATAAAATACATCGGATGGCATGGGCTAGATAAGGGGCGATCGAAACCGTGAGGTACTTCTTAGACTTCATCAATCGATCGGTATGAGGAATGGTATTTGTCATCAACATCGCTTCAATCGGGCTATTTTCAATTCGATTAGTCGACTGATCGACACAAATACCGTGCGTAACCGCACTTAAAATTCGTAGAGCTCCCTTCTCTTGGCATGCTTTCGCTGCTGACACTAGAGTTCCAGCCGTGGAACATATATCGTCAGCGAGAAGTACATCTTTTCCTTTTACTTCCCCAATAAGATTCACGTCATAAACTTCCTCAGCTGAGATTCGATGTTTATGAATCACAGCAAAGTCTGTACGAAGCTCTTTTGCAAAAACCTCTGCAATTTTGACGCTCCCTATATCAGGGGCTACAACAACACAGTTAGACAAATTCAATTCCTTTAAACCTTCTAACAAGGCATTTTGCCCATGAATATGGTCAACAGGAATATCAAAAAATCCTTCCAATTGGCCTGCGTGCAGATCAACGGTCAGAATCCTTGTGGCACCCGCTTCAACAAGCAGATTTGCCACCAATTTAGCGGTAATTGGCACTCGCGGTCTATCTTTGCGATCTTGGCGACAATATCCAAAATAAGGGATAACAGCCACAATATGACGCGCTGAAGCACGCTTTAATGCATCAATTAAGATCAGCAATTCCATTAAATAGGAATTCGGATCTAAAGCAATCGTCTGTAAAACAAACACATCTTTTGCCCGGACACTTTCAAGGATCTGGACAGAGATTTCTCCATCGGGGAAACGTTTTAAATCCATTTGCCCTAAGGAAACTCCAAGCTGATTAGCAACTTCTTCAGCTAAAACTGGATGAGAAGATCCAGAAAACAAAATCGCATCAGGAGGGCTATGTGGCATTTATTGCATCGCCTCAGTTCGGCAATTGGGGTGGAAGGATTCGAACCTCCGCGTGGCGGTACCAAAAACCGCTGCCTTACCGCTTGGCTACACCCCACTATCATTTAGGAGCCAATTTGCGTTAACAAAGACAAAATCTTAACTGCATTGAAAATTATTTGCAAGAAAAAATATGAATCATAACGAATTTTCTAGCATATCGAAATAGAGATTTTGTATGTTAAGCCGTGTTGAACGACTTACGGAAAAGTCACTATGCATATTATTCACATTTCATCAGAACTTGCTCCCTTGGCTAAAGTTGGTGGACTAGCTGACGTCGTGTTAGGTTTATCTCGAGAATTATCTTGGAAAGGGCATGATATCGATATCATCATTCCAAAATATGACTGCATGGATAGCGAGCAAATTCGAGATCTGACAATTGATTGCATGAATCTTCAGTCTTTTTATCAAGGAGAATGGTTTCACAACACAATCTGGCTAGGTTGGGTGGAAAATTTAAAAGTCTATTTTATCGAACCTCACCACCCACGTTATTTTTTTAATCGAGGTTGTTTTTATGGTTGTGACGATGATATTGAAAGATTCCTTTATTTTTCTCGCGCTGCTCTTGAATTTATTTATAAACGAGGATTATCTCCAGATATTCTTCACCTACACGACTGGCAAACAGCAATTATCCCTCCTTTACTCGTTGATATGTATAAGAAACTAGGTCTAGTGAATCAGAAAACCGTTTTAACAATCCATAACATGGAATATCAAGGTAAATGTGCTCCATCTGACTTAGCTTCTATTGGATTGGATGGATCGTTTTATCATCAGCCTAGTCGTTTGCAAGATCCTTTATATCCCAACTTAGTGAACTTGTTAAAAGGGGGGATTGTGTATGCAGATTATGTGACCACTGTTTCTCCTAGCTACGCAAAAGAGGTTCTTGAACCCTCTGGAGGGCGCGGATTAGAATCCACCTTAAACCAATATACGAATAAATTTACAGGGATTTTGAACGGGGTTGATTATTCTTATTGGAACCCTGAAATTGATCGCTATCTTCCGAGCCATTACTCAGAGCGTGAAGTTCCAGCAAATAAAAAAGATCGAAACACATTGGATAAAAAGGGATTTCTTAAAAAAGTTTTAAGAGAGCGCTTTTATTTATCGGAAGAGCATCGACCCATTGTGGGGTGTATCACCCGTTTAGTTCCACAAAAAGGAATTGATTTAATCAAACATACCATCCGTCACATTGTGGATAAAAGAGGACAATTTGTTTTGTTAGGAACAAGCCCAATTCCCAGTATTAATGCAGAGTTTCATCAATTAAAACATCAATATAGAGATCATCCCCATATTCATCTCATTCTTTATCATCAAGAAGATCTGGCCCACTTAATTTATGCAGGTTGTGATATGTTTATTGTTCCGTCTATTTTTGAACCTTGTGGACTGACTCAAATGATTGCTTTAAAATATGGAACGGTTCCTATAGTTCGTCGCACTGGTGGATTAGCGGATACGATTTTTGACGTCGATCATTCAGGCAAACCATTTGAAGAAACCAATGGATACACCTTTGATTATCCAGATGCAAGAGGGATTGATTCTGCTCTAGATCGAGCGATTTATTGTTGGTTTGAAGAACCTGAGAAGTGGCGAAATTTAATGATTAATGGAATGAAAAAAGATTTCAGCTGGAACCATTCCTCTAATTTATATTTGGATGTTTATAAAAAGCTTCGCACAAATCACTCGTTGTGATTAAAATAGTCACTCACATTTCCAAACAAAAATAGGTGTCCTTTGACCATTGCTAATTATTTTACTTTTATTCGTATTCTCATCAGTCCTATTTTTTTACTGGTTTATCTTGAGTATGAAAACCTAGGAATCAGTTTGCAAACCCTACCCTATATTCTTTTGTTTTTTCTGGGAATTTCTGAGTTTTCAGATGCTTGTGATGGATTTTTAGCTCGTCGTTATAATCAAGTGACCGATTTGGGTAAAATTCTGGATCCAATGGCAGATAGCATTTATCGAACATCGATCTTTCTAACATTCACTCTTCCACCTATCAAACTACCCATGGTTCTAATTTTTATTTTTCTTTACCGTGATTCTGTGATTAGTACGCTTCGTACCATTTGCGCTCTAAAAGGATTTGCCCTTGCAGCTCGCCCAAGTGGCAAACTGAAAGCAGCTATTCAAGCATTTTCGGCATTTGTCATTATCCTTCTTTTAATTCCTTATTCATTGAATTACCTTTCTATAGTTACATTGCAATGGACAAGTACTTTGATTGTATCAATTACCGCTATTTACACCTTGTTTTCAGGAGTGGATTATATTTATTCTAATCGCTCCTATATTTTCAAATTATTAAAAGCCAACGCATAAATTCATAAACCACTTGGCATTCAAGTATTTCTCAATTTGAGATTCTCTTAGAGTTGTTGTTTATAAAAAATAAAAAAAATTTTATCCCAATTTAATTAAAAAATAAAAACCAAGAAAATATTTAATATTTAAAAAAAAACAAAAACGAATTAAATTATAGTTGTCGATTTAAAACAGGATTGATTTATGAAAAAAATGATTTTATTTGTTTTAGCTACTACTCTATTAGCATCTTGCTCAGTGATGATGGCTGCACGAAAAGAAGGTGTAAGTGTAAATAAAGTTCAAACTTGTTGTACACGGAATCAAATCTTAGCAACAGGGCCTTGCTTAAGAAGTAGTGAAAGATTGCCGACAGGCGAATTAGTAGAAATTTATCAATTTCAAAACGAAAAAGGATCAACGGCTCGAGCCTTCATGCATGGACTCTTAGATGTCAGTACCTGTGGTTTATGGGAAATTGTCGGAACTCCCATTGAAGGCTCTGAAAAGAGAGCGTACTACATCGTTCGTATCACTTACGACCGTCAAGAAGTTGTTCAACGGATGGAGCTTCTTTAATTACACTCTTAAATAGAGAATACAAATTAGATAAGTTATTAAGAAGTTGAATTTTCAATTATCCAAAATTTTAAAATGCAATAAAAGTATTTCAAAATTTTGGATATATTAGTATAATTAAATTAGTATAATCTATTATATTGGATTTATTTATGCAAAAAATTTTATCTTCTTTTAATCCCTGGTCTTCAAATCATCGTGCTTTGGAGGATTTTGAAGTCTTAAAAGAGAACCAAAAGCAAATAATAGTCATTACAACTTTAGCTGCTTCTCTTTTGACCCTTCCCCTTTTAGGACTTGGTGGTGTGATTGTATTTAGGCTATTAGTCAAGCATTTCAATGTGAGCGAACTCACAAATCTAGAAAAAAGTCGTCGTGAAAATCCTGCTTTAGCTCTAACTGCCAAAAAAACTCAGCAGCAGTATATCGAAAAAATTGATCAATATTTTCTTGAAAAGAAGAAGCCTCACTTGGCATCAATAGATGACAACAAACCCTTTTCATTCCTAGATACTCAGCGCGATACATTTTTTGAAATACTAGATCAAGTAAAAGAAGGGCTAGATCAAGCACAAGAAGAAGTGCCAGGTCAAGTGAAAAAAAAGGATGACAGAAATACCCGGGAAGTGATGCATGATTTCATAAATGAAACCACCTATTTACAAGTCTTTTACGAAGTAAATGTCCCTAAAAAGTTTCGTATAGGAGTGCAAGTCTTTAAACAATTGGTCCTCTCTTTGCATTCTCGCCAATTTCTTGCTATCCATTTTCCGACTTATACCCCAGATGAAGTGATAGAGATTCTCAAACTCGTTAATTTAGCACGTTGCGATTTTGCAGGTTGTTTATATAAAGTCAAGTTCAATGTTCATGACATTGAGTACTTAGACAAGACAAGTGAAAAGCAGGTCATTACCGAACATCTTAAATCTTCAAAAGCTCGTTTACTTTTAACAATTGGTAAAAGTAAAGGAACAGTTGAGTTAGTGTTAGGAACCATTCAAGAAGATTCCACTTCTGGAGAGCCGAAAAAGATTTTTCTACAACCAAGACTGCTGAAATAGTAAACTTTTATTCAGGTTTAACGAGCAAAGCCTTGTTAATCTCAACCTCAGCAAACACCCTTTTCTCTAGGTCAAATGAAATGTCATGTCGCAAACAAAAAATTCCGTATCCATTAATGATTAAAAGAGAAACACCTGCAATCGCCATGACTGTTTGAGCTTGGCCTGTTCCCATAAAGGAAAACAATAAAAGGATGGCTACGGCATAAAGATAATACATCAGACGCCCTAAGCGAGGAGATAAATACTCTGCACACTTAAGCCCAACGCAAAAGTAAGCATTAATGGTATTATAGCCTAAAAGGAACAAAAAGAAGGGCATAAAGAAATGCATATAAGGAAAATATTGTCCCAAAGCAGATTGTACAAGAAGCCCTGCTTCAATTGGCTCTTGCCATAAACCTGTTGTTAAAATAAGTAATAACGTTGTGGTACATACCACAAAGGTATCTAAAAAAATATCAAAGATAGCTAAAGAGGCTTGTTTTTCTGCTTGTTGCTCGCTTGACTCACTATGGATAACTGAGGCATAACCCACTCCTACATCCCCTGTATAACATCCACGACGAATTCCGTGAGAGATTGTACTCATTAATCCAGCTCCGATAAATCCTCCAACTGCCGCATGACCAGTAAAAGCAGAGGTGAAAATTAACTTCACAACAGAAGGAATAACAGACAGATGATGAAGTAAGACCCAAAGTCCCATACTCACATAGATAATTACAAAGAAAGGGAGGCTTGCACTTGAAATATTTCCAACTCGCTTCACCCCTCCATTTCCAGCAAAGATCACAAGACAAAGCAACATGCCAATCACCCAATAAGAATTTAATCCCCAATTGGTAGTTAAGCTGGTTGCAATCACGCTAAACTGATAAACCTCAACACCATAAATACAAAGAAGAACACAAACAAACTTGGGAACCCAGTTTTGTTTGAAAACTCTTTGCAGAAAATACATAGGCCCACCATGATAGCCTCCTTTTTCATTTGGAATCCGATAAAGGAGCCCTAAATAGACTTCAGAATACTTCATTATCATGCCAGCTAATGCAGTCATCCAAATCCAAAAAAGAGCGCCGGGTCCTCCCAATTGGATAGCTGTACAGATTCCAACAATGTTTCCAATTCCAACACAGCCTCCTACAGCAGCAAAAAACGCCTTTAAAGGATGAATTCCTGGATGACTATCATTGCGAAATTTAATTAGTTGAATAAAGGTCTTAAAAACGGTTGGCAAATGGCGAATTTGAAAAAAACGAGATTTAAAACTCAAATAAAGACCTAATAAAATTACAATAGGAACTCCAAAATAAGTCCACAAAAAATGTTCTAGAAGGTCTAATTGTGACAGTAAAGTAGTTAACATTAACTTCTCGAACTCATCTAATTTAAATTATCTTAATTATATACATTTTTCTGTTAAAAGTCAATAAAAACAAATTTTTAGAACAGTAAAAACAGAAGGTTTTCTTTTCCTATCTAATTCAAGCATGCTTTAGCTCATCTGAAAGGCTTTGACAACAAAAGTTTTTATTTATTTCCATTTTTTCGAGTTAAACTTCAATTAATTTAATAATTTAAACTTAATAATTAATTTATAAAAAATTTACTAATTTAATTTATAA
>WUUC01175152.1_pt1 | contig 15207 bp, 7 predicted proteins | sample 6278441 | NCBI WGS metagenome assembly WUUC01 (sample SAMN13675441, study PRJNA597444) | soil metagenome | isolation source: soil | place: USA: Washington | collected 2017-10
ACGGCCCCGTCGGCGGGATGGAGTACCCGATGATTTGCTTCAACGGCCCGCGCCCCGAGCCGGACGGCACATATACTGCGCGCACCAAGTACGGGCTCATCTCGGTGGTCATCCACGAGGTCGGGCACAACTACTTCCCGATGATAGTCAACTCGGACGAGCGCCAGTGGACTTGGATGGACGAGGGGCTCAACACCTTCCTCCAATACCTCGCCGAGCAGGAGTGGGAGACGAACTATCCTTCGCGGCGCGGCGAGCCGCAGAACATCACCGAGTACATGATGTCCGAGGCGCAGGTTCCCATCATGACCAACTCCGAGTCGGTCTTGCAGTTCGGCAACAACGCCTACGGCAAGCCCGCCACGGCCTTAAACATCCTGCGCGAGACGGTGCTGGGCCGCGAGCTGTTCGACTTCTCCTTCCGCGAATACGCGCGGCGCTGGAAGTTCAAGCGCCCGATGCCAGCCGACCTCTTCCGCACGATGGAGGACGCTTCGGGCATAGACCTCGACTGGTTCTGGCGCGGCTGGTTCTACACGACCGACCATGTGGACATCTCAATCGACAACGTGCGCCTCTACGCGCTCGACACGCGCGACCCCGAGGCCGACAACGCGGCACGCCGTCGTGAGCGCGAGGCGCAGCCCAAGACGCTCTCGCAGCAGCGCAACGCGCCGCTCCCGAAACGCGTCGATCAGTTCCCGACGCTCAAGGACTTCTACAACACCTACGACGAATTGGTCGTCACCGGGCGCGACCGCGAGGAGTACCAGAAGTTTCTCTCGACGCTCACCGAGCGCGAGAAAGAGCTGCTCAGGACGGGCATGAACTTTTACGTCTTGGAGTTTAAGAACATCGGCGGGCTCGTCATGCCGCTCATCCTGCGAGTCGAATACGCCGACGGCACGCGAGAGGAGCTGCGCGTCCCCGCAGAGGTCTGGCGCTACAACAACTCCGCCGTCTCGAAGCTCATCGTGACGAAAAAGGAGATTGCCGCCATCACGCTCGACCCCAACCTTGAGACGGCGGACACAGACCTCTCCAACAACAGCTTCCCGCGCCGCCCCGTCAAGAGCCGCTTCCAGCTCTTCAAGGAACGGACGCGGCCTAACCCGATGCAGCAGGAGCGCAAGCAGACGCCGCAGGCCCCCGGAAATCCATGAAGCTCTCGACACGCATGACGACCGCCGTGCTGCTCGCGTGTTGCGCCGCCCTCTGTGCGGCGCACGCGCGCGCCACTGCCCCTCCCGCCGCCGCAGCGCACAAGTACTACATGAGCCTCGCGCAGGTCGAATACAACGCCGAGGACAAGTCAGTGGAGGTCTCTTTACGCATCTTCATCGACGACCTCGAACTTGCCCTCACGCGCCGCGCGGGCCGAAGGGTCAGTCTCGACAGGACGAAAGACGCAGACCGGCTCGTCCTCTCTTACCTCGCTGACACCTTCGAGATAAAGAACCGCGATGGCGCGACGAAGCCCCTCAAGTGGGTCGGCATGGAACTTCGCTCCAGCGTCGCGTGGATTTACGTCGAAGCCGAAATGCCCGAAGGACTAACGGGCGCGCGCCTCCGCGACCACATCCTCTTCGAGCTTTTCGACAAGCAGGTCAACAAAGTCAGCGTCCGCTATCCCGGCGCAAGAACCGACCTCGTATTCGCCCGTGGCGACCAAGACCGCACCCTCCCCGCACCCCAAAAGTAAAACTCGCCGCCAAAAGGGTCACTCCGTCGATTCGACACCATGCCTACGCGCGCGGCCTTGCCCAATGATTCAGAGCCCGCTACCAAAGTTCGCTCCGCCGTCGCCGGGCCTGTGCTCGTGCCGTGCCCGGTGTCACCTCACAGTCTCGCGGATGAGGTAGGACAGCTTGCCGCCCTTAGTCCAGCCTATTACCAGCTTACCGTCAATCGCGGCGGCCCCCACCCCGCCGTCGGCCTCAACGTCAAACACCTCTCCGCCGTACCACTCATGGTCGCCGGGCAGGTCGCCGTAACGAAGTTTCCGAAGGACAATCCGGCGGTCGCTTGGCCGACGCCAGAAGAGGTGCAGCGCGCCGTCGATAACCGTGAGGCATGCGGGCGCGGTCGAGTCGAAGTCTCCCGGCAGGGGGATTAGCTGCGAAGACCAACCCTCTTCCCCGAAGCTGAAAGTCGTCATCTGACCGCGCCCCGCGAGGAAGACCCGGTCGTCATGGACGGTCGCCGCTGGCGTCTGCGCGGAAGCCACCCCCGGCACGCCTTGCGACAGGAAACTCGTGAAGCGCGTGTTGGGGTCGTACAGCTCGCACCAAATCCCCGACTTCTCACCCCCGCCGGCCTTCGCGCCGCTCTCGGCCCAGAGGGTGAAGACGCGTTTCTTGTAGGCGACCAGCGCGGGCGAAGTGCCGGGCACGGGGGCGGCCAGCACGGAGCCGACTTCTATCGCGGGGCTCCATTCCGACATCCGCGCGGGCGTGCCGTCCGGCTGCGAATAACTGAGATAGAGCTTGCCCGTCGGGGCGTGTAGCCACGCGACATAGAGCACCCCGTCGAGCACCGCGACAGAGGGGGCCATCGAACTTACGTAAAGGTCGGCGACGGATGGGTCGGGGTTGTAGACGCGCTGCTGGTCTATGAAGCTGTTCGAGGAGGGTTCGAGGCGCGCGTAGTAGATGCCGGGGCGCGTCCCGCCGGAGGAACTCCAGAACATGTACGCTTGGCCGCCAAGCTCGACGAAGGTGGGCGCGTGCTGGCTGCTGCTTAGTGCGTACGTGTAGACCCCGCCGGGGCCGGGGAGGGTCAGGCCGCAGAGGGTTGCGAGGAATGCGGCCCCGGCCTTCGGCCCGTTGGTGAAGGAGCGTCGTAAGGCCGTCTCCGTCTCAGCGTCCGACCAATCGTTATCGCATTTAAGTACGACGCCGCGCTTGCCGACAGTGATTTTCCCGGCGGCAGCTTTTTCGACGTATTCCTCCCACGTCTTTCTTGAGAATTCGGCGGTGCTGATGATGACTTTCTCCAAGCTGTCCGCCATCAGCCCCTCGACCTCCCGTCTCAACTCGGCTAACTCCGTCTCGGACATGTTGTCGAGGTCTGGGATGTGCCTCTCATACCTTTTCTCGGCCAAGTCCTCGAAGCCCTTGTGCCGCTTGTCCAGTGGGCTGAACGTCTTACCGTCATGGCCGATGACGTTACAGAAGTTGGCGGCGTGCATCGGCTGGTTGAGGTCTGTGAAGTAGTGCAGCGAGAGTCCGAGGTTATAAGCCGCGCGCAGGAGGGTCTTTTGGTCGGCCTCCGGTGACCAGTCAATCTCGTTCAGCAGGCCGAAGGCTTGGAGGGCATACTTCTGACACTCGGTCAGGGCGTTGGGTGCAGGGAAGAACGGCAGCCACGTCCTACGCGTCTTCGGGTCGTAAAAGTGGGAGGAATAGACCACACCGATGTAGGGTGCTTCGTAGTCGGCCTCGTAAAGCCCCCTTAACACCTCCGCCAGAAAACGCACGTCGCCCCACAGCCTCAGCAGCCTTGCGACCGGAACCCTGTCGGCCAAGACCTTCGCCAGAACCTCCATGCCGGAAGTCGCGAGCCATGCGTGCGTCCTGTCGTTCCACCCGTAGGGTTCCGCCCTTTCCTCTCCCTCAAGTCCCTCAGCGCCGCCGAGCGGTGCGGGACTCGCCCCGCAACAGCCGGCAGGACGGGTCAACTCCTGCGCCAGCTCTTCCCCGTCGGACAGCTCGAACGTCTCGTCCGTCCCGACCTTATCGTGGCCGACCCTGACGACGACGACGGAGCCGTCCTCACAGACGCTCAGGCAGCCCTGATAGGCGGCGGACAGGGAGTAGCCGCCCCCGTCGTGTGGGACGAACTGGAAGACGCCCGCCCCATCCTTCCAGCCGTCGGAGCACGCCTTGTAGTCGCGCCCAACCCTCACGTAGTGCTCGGATAGCAGCGGACGTATCCAGCCGGACTGCCCCAACATGAACGCCGCGGGGATGAACTCGAAGATGGTTCGGAGGCCGGGCGTGGGGAAGGAGGCGGTGAGCGTGCCGAAGGCGTCTTCGTTAACGCCGAGGAACATCTCGTTGCTCGCTTTCAAAGTGAAGTATCTGCGCATGAATTACTCCTCAAGGCTACCGTGTGTTGAAGTTGACCGCCGTTCGTGCGGTTGTGTGAAGCCCGCCTCGCCGCCGTCAGAGCTTGCCCCGGTCAAAAGCGACACGGGCGCGAGGGCTCATGCGGGCGCACGTTTCCCGCGCCGAACGGTGTCGTCGCCGAGCCTTGAGTAAATAACGAAGGGTCTTAGGTGAGGCTCGTGAAAGCTACTAAGCGGGCGCGGGAAGGATAATCAGGAACCGAATCGGGTGTCAATTACCTTGTGATGTGACGAACCATCGGACACCTGTGGCGCAGCGGACACACGTGCCGCCAAGGCGGAGCGGGGGTAGCGTCTATATGAACAGCGATGGGCTCATACCCGAATTCAAATGACGCCCTTGTCTCGCGCAAATTACCTTTCCTTGCTAACCTATGCCGCATAGCCGAATAGATACCGTCAATAGAATAGTTCGTAAAATCATTACTGTTGGCGATGGCGCTCACGCTGGCGAAGTCAGGCACTGCTGAGGGGAGAGCGAGATGACAACTGAAAACAGCCGGGCGACTGACGAAGCCCGTATCCTCGAACTCATCAACGAACGGGTCAGGGCCGTCCGCGCCAAGGACATCGATGCGCTGATGCGCAGCCACGCGCCCTACGTCCTGATGTTCGACGCCCTCGACCCGCTGCAATACGTCGGGTCAGACGCGGTGAGAGAACGCGCCGAGCAGTGGTTCTCTTGGTATCAAGGCACAATCGGCTACGAGGTGCGCGACCTGAGCGTCACGGCGGGCGACGAGGCGGCCTTCTGCCATTACCTCTACAGGGTCAGCGGGACGATGACGAACGGGCGGGAGGTGGACATGTGGGTGCGCTCGACCGTCTGCTTCCGCAAGGTCGGCGGCGAGTGGATGGTCACGCACGAGCACACGTCCGTGCCCTTCGACGCGGAGAGCGGCAAGGCGTCGGTCAACCTCAAGCCGTAGCCGTGCGCGAGCGGGTCGTGAGAAGTCTGATTTGGTCATTACCCTGCGAGAATCGGGCGCGAAGTTTGGATTCCTTCGCGCCCGATTCTTGAATACAACTGCATAAGGGTCTTCATAAAGTCTGAAAGCGCGTGCAAGGCTGATAGCCTCGCACGCGCTTTCTTTAGTCCAGCCTCTTGAACTGAATAAACCTTCGGCAGCATCTCCGTATCCACATAACTGTTTCATCAAGCCCGCTCACATCGGCTCTTAACGTGGTGATAATTGAGGCGGTAAAACGCGCGTGTTTTACCGCCTCTGTTTGTCAGAAACATTTCGTTTAACCAAAGCCTCCGCTCGATAACGAAATTAATTCCGCATGTCACATTACGCGCTCAGAGGCGCTTTTATATATATGAACAGTTGAGTCAATAACTCAATTTGTTCAACAGGCGAGAAAGGTAAGGAGAGCAGAAAACATCGGCCCGACGTGAAATCCCAGCCAAGAGATTTCATCACGTCGGGCCGACCACACCGAGGCCGGAGCCCGGTGCTTTGCTGCCCGTCAGTGTAGGCCAAGAACTGTTCGAGTGGCAAGGCCCTCGGCTCGTGGCCTCCGAAAGGAGACCGCGATGAACAAGGGAAGGTTAGAAGTTGTAGGCGGCAGCCGTCGCTGCCCGTCATGTGCATTTGAAGAGCGACAGTGCCCGCGCTGTCAGGCTTATGAACGTTTGCCGAAGTGGAGGCTGCTTCAATCACTCATCACGTTTGTGATGGGCGTCCCTCACGACGGCCAAACGCCGTTGGTGAAACAGACGCCGACGTTGAAGCTCGCCGTCGTGGGCGAGATAAGAGCGTGGGTGGAAGGTCGTGAGGTGATGGGCGCGGGCGCACCGACGAAGTCGCCCGCTAAACTGAAGAGGTTCACCTTCGTAATGCCTTCACGTGACTCCGACGTGCTGCAACTCACGACGCTGGCGGACGGCATGCTGGTCGTGCTCTACACCCTTACCCTGCGCGACGTGCCGACCGAAGGACTGGCGCGCACCCTCGCATGGCGTAACGGGCAGAGCATCCTCTTTAAAATCGCCCGCGAAGCGAACGGCGAGCTGAGCGTCGAGGTCATCCTCAACCCTCACAGGGTAGGGGAGACTACCGGCGAAGAGAAGCCGAGAGTGCGCAAGGTGGCGGCGCGCGCGAGCGTCGAGGCCGAGCCGACGCAAGAGGAGACGCCCAAGGCGAAGGCAGTGGGCATGAGGAGCACGTTGCTCACGCGCGGTTGGAATATCCTTGCTGACTTATTCCGCCCGTCCGCACGCAAACTGGGATATGCCGCGGCGGTGCTTGCGTGTGTCCTCGTGCTGATTCCACTGAGCAGCTTAATAAGAGGCGAGAAGTTCTCGACGAACCTCTCGCCTCAATCTCCTGATACGTTCGACTCGCGCGTCGGCTTGGCCGAGAGTCCAGTTACCGCGACGCCCGGCGACGCCGACACGCAAATACCTCCGACGGGACATTCGTCGGACGAGAGCGCCACCGCGCCGACGGAATCCGCCGCCGTTAACACATCGCCCACGCACGCCCCTCCGGCGAAGAAGGGCGTCGTGAAAGGCGTCGAAACGAGGAAGCCCGCGCGGACGCCCGAAGAGGCGGCGAACACCGATGCCTCTACATCCAACGGAGAAATCCTGAAAGCCTTTTACGAGGAGCCGGGGCAGTCGGAACGTCTCGACGAGACCGGCGGGAGTGTGGAGTCCCAGACAGAAGTCTCATTCCCCGGAGCGGAGAAGTACACCAAGCTCGCGAACATGCGGAGCCTCTACATCAAGCTTGACCGCACGCAGCCAAACCTCTCAACCGATTTGGACGAGCTGCACGAAGCGATGGTGCGCGCCTTAGAAGGCTCAGAACGTTTCATGGTGCTCGGAGAAACCGACCGGTGGCGCGCGGACGCGGTCATCAGCCTCCGCCTCTGGGAGCCCGACGAAAACAGGCAGGGCGCTATCTACGCCGACGTGCGCGACCTCAGCGGCAAGTTGCTCTGGGACGACTTAGTGAGTTGCAGCGATTTACTTAACGGCAGCCAGAATGTCGCGCTCGACGACGCCTCCGTGCGGCTCGTCAACAAATTAAAGGAGGTGGTTGGCCTCGCGCAGCAGAGCAGCAAACACACGGAGTAGGTTGCCATCGGACGGCGACGCTTCACCCGCGCACATTGATTTGAGGCGGGCAGGCATGCCGCTTTTGTTAAAGCGACATGCCTGCCCGCCCAGACATTTTCATCTTCAGTTATTTTGAGAAGGGTTTCTGTTGCGGAGGCTGCTTTACCTAGAGGCGGCTGCCACAGCTTTGCACGCTTCAACCGCAAGCATGACGCTCAAGAACAATCTCTCAGACGGCGGCGGGGGCCGGGCGTATAAAGGGGAGCGAGTTTATTGTTCATAAACGACAGATGTTCACGAACAATAAACTTCTTCCCCGACGACCCTTCGACAAGAGAATGCCTATTCTTTCAGGTGGCTAGTGGCTGCTTATTTCTTTAACGTAATTTGCCAGCGCTTCTAACTCCTGTTTGATTAATTCCTGATCCTCGCCTGAAGCATGCGCCGGAGCGCTGAACTCATGTTGCGGCGGCTCGGCCAAGTTGTGATGGTGCGACCCGTTGCTCCCGCCGTTTGAATCCGAACCGTTGGCGGAGATGGAACTGCTCAGGGTGTCCTGATAGCGCAGGAGGATGTCCTTGAGCCTGCCCAAGTTCTCCCCCTCAATTTTATCCGCAATCGCGTCGCTCACCTCTTGCACGACATGCAGCTTGTCCTTGAAAACTTCATAAGCCTCTATCCGGCCTTTCTCAAGCTGGATTTCTTTCGGGAGGCCGGACACATCTTTTAGGTGCACCGTGTAGAAATCATTCTTATCCCGCTTGATAAAGTTGAAGTAAGGCACTTGAGCGAGGGCGAAAGTGCCTATGACGGAGTTGACCTGTTTCGGGATTAGGTACAGGTCGTTCTTCCATCTGGAACTGAGATGGCAGGGCACGGTGTCTCTCTTGGCGATGTACTCCTGCTCCATCTCCTTGATACCCTGAAGCGCGAAGAGAGGGATGCCGAACGTGATGTTGAAGAAGATGAGGCGGTGTCTGTCTATGGTCTCGATGAAATTGATGTTGTCCCCGTCCAGCCAACTACCCTTGTATTTATTGGCGGGCGGATTCACGCCGTTGGGCACGCCGCAGTAGGAGAGCTTCGTGTTGATGTTCTTTCGGGTGAGTGGAATCTCACTTTCGTTGTAGCGCCAGAGCGGCGCTGCCAAGTTCGAGAGCTGGTCTAGGGCTTGCCTCACCTTCAGGTACTCCCGGTGCTTCGCCTCGTCGCCGCGCTCCCCGGCGCTCTTCATCTTCAGCGCCTCGTTCAGCAAGTAGTCTATGGACAAATCCTTCAGCCTCAAGTTGTCGGCCCGCACGAACTTCATTACCCCTTCCTTAACTTCCTCGTCGGTTTTCTGGCTGAAAGAGTACACGGAGCCGTACTCTTCCTTGCACCAGTTGACGAACTCGACGACCCCGGCCTTGAGTTCCGGCTGCGGCGGCATGAACTGTAGGGTGTACTCGAACGGGTTTGGGCGAGCGACTTTGAAGGTGGCCCCGCGGTCGGAGTCCACAAGGCTGTCGAGGACATCCCGCATCTTCTTCTTCGTCGCGGCGAATTGGATGGCGACCGTATCGACGTGCGACCTAAAGGCCCGCACGAGTTCCAGTGCGTGCGCGACCTGCTCGCGGCGCTGAATGGTTCTGCACTGCTTGTCGATAGCACCGTTGTAATTCCCGCAGGCCGTCTCGATATTCTTTTTCACCGTCGCCAAGCTCGACCACATGCGGGGCTTCTGCTTGGCCTTCTCAATCGCGTCCCCCAACTGCCCGAACTCATTTGTGAGCCTGTTCAATGCTGCTTCGGTTTCGGAGAGCTTGCGCCCCAGCGCGTCCTCTGTCTCCACCAGTTTCGCGCTGACCTCTTTCGCCAACTCCTCGCCGTAAGTCAGGTAGTCCGAGCCGGACTGTCTGGCGTCGCGCCACGTGTCGAATTCACCTTCGAGCGTGGCGGCTAACGCCTGCGAGCTTTTATCGAGTTGGTTCTTAATGCCCTGAGACTCGCCGTCCACGTGTGCCTTGTGCATGTCCTTGATGCGGTTACCGGCCTCGGCGTCGAATTTCCAGCCGGCCATCGGGATGCGGAAAGACTTCGGCGCGCCCTCCTGCTTGACGAGATCGGCGAGCAGGTTATCAACTTGGCCTTTCCCGAGCCGGCGCTCCTGTACGAACTTCGCCGCATCCGCCTTCGCGGCTCCGCCGCCCGCGTTGTCCTGCATCATCGCGTTGATTATCGCCCGCGCCGACTCAAGTTGCCGCTTCTCGTACGCGGCGATGAACTCCTCTGCCTGCCAGCGGCACGATGACACACCGAAGCTGCAATAGCTGGCCGAGTGCGTGTTGACGAGGCCGGCAGACGCGAGATGACTCTTGATGTTGTCAATGGCGTTGCTGTTACCCGTCCCAATCTTGGAGCCAATCAGGATGTACAGGCCCTCGGCCACCCGAGAGTTCAGGTTCTCCACCTTGTCGATGACCCGCTCGCGCTCGTTAACGCTGTCGATGATGTAGGTCATATCGAAGGGAGGTCGCTTGATGCGTATCGTGTCGATACCGTAGTTGATGACCCTCGTGTCGGTATCTTTTATCGTCGAGAAGCTCTCAATCTCTTTCAAGGCGGCGTAGGTGTTGGCCTTGATGAGGTCGGTTCCCGGCAGCCTTGCAAAGACCCTCGGGAGGATAAACACGCCGGAGATGTTTGCGCTTGAGACAAGGTTGCGCAGGATGAAGGCGATATCCAGAAACATCCCGCTGCCGGTTCCGCCCGCGAGGCTGCACACGACGAACACAGAGACGTTTTTGCGCTCGGAGACGTAAAAGCCCTTGTCCTTCATCGCTGTGATGTTCTCGACGTTGCGCACCTGATCCACCTTCTGAGCCAGCTTGTCTCTAATCTCCGAGTAGTTGGCGAACAACGCGAGTCGCCCGCGCTGGCGAATCTGCTGCGCCCCGGAAATAATCGACGAGACAGTCGAGCCGGTTGTCCACCATCTGAGGATGTGCGGGTTGTTGGTGCTGAGCAGGGTGCTCGGGTCTTCCACCTGCACCATGTACCGCTCCTTGTTCGGCTCAAGCTCAATCTGCGTCTCGCCGTCGGCGGCCATCACGTGACTCTTGGCCTCGTGCGTGGTGTCGATTGACAGGAACTCGACGATGGGCGGGATGTCGCCGCCGAACTCGTCATGGAACCTCTTCTTGAGGTCGAGCAGGACGCCGTGGCCCGTGCCACCCAAGCCGATAATAACCGTGGGGCTAAATTCAACAGTGCTTTTCATTGAACCGACTCCGTGGTGAAGGCAGCGGTCGAATGCTGCTTGAGGACACCTAATCGACGAGGGCGATGAGGTCAGTGGAAACAGGAAGCAAAGGGCCTCGACCCGCTGGTCGAAGGAATGGACTCAGGCCCCGCTTTCCGAACGTGAGCACGCCCGAGGCTTCTGCCGGCGGCGGCGCACACTTAAAATATCTCTTCTAAATGTCGAAAGGGGAGGCATTCCCGATTCGACGGCTGCGGGCAGCGAACTCCGGCGTGCCCGCGCGCGGGGCGACGCCGGGTCAGAGGCTCACCTCGCTGTACTCTACTTGGTCGGAAACTTCGGGGCGCTCCGGGAGCCCGCCGTATAGAAGCCTCAGACTCCCTATCTCGATGATGTCGTTGTTGTAGAGCCTCTCGCTGACAACGTCTCTGTCCTGCACTCTTAGCGCCCCCTGAAGCGACTCGATGCCGACCAGCTTTTTGCCGTCCTCGTAGACGGTCATCAACTCTGCGTCCGAGCCGTCGAGTAATTCTTGGAGCCTGCCGGTTTGTAGACTGCTCAGCCTGACCCGCCGTGCGTTCTCGTCTTTCAGCTTGATTGAGCCGCCGCCGTAATCAGTCTCCGGCGAGAGGACGGCAATCTCCCCTTCAAGGTTGAAGCGGTCGCGGAAAGCCGCCCACGGGTGTCTGCCCCCGAGAGCGAAATAGAGGATGATGTAAGACAGGAGCAGTGTGCCGAGCGTCGCGGCAGACCAGACGACAATCTTCCAAGTGATTGGGACTCTCTCCACCTGCAAACCATAGTTGACCGTGAAGGCTTCCCTATCTTTGTCATCCTCCCGGGGCACGCCGCTTCTTGAGCGCGCTTCATCGACGGTGAAGACGACCGCCCCTCGATAAGCGCCGTCGGGGGCATCCGGGGGGGACTGTAGCCGCACCGGCACGGAGACCTCTTTCTCCGCCTCCAGCGTGATGACGCCCTGCGGCTCGACGAGTGAAACGCCGCCGTCCGCGCTTTGCAGTGACACCCTCAGACTCGTTTGCCGGTTGGAGGTGAAGTTGACCTTAGCTTCCACCGACTCGCCCGGCTCAATCTTACCCATGTCTATCGAGGTGGGGTGCATCCTGATTTGCGGGGGCAGGCGGAAGAATACGTCGTCGATGGCTTTGGGAATCTCGGAGGGCGTCGAGTACTGGATGACGTGCCCGTTCTCGAAGTTGTCGGCGAAATCCGTTAGCGCGGTCGGCGGCTTTTCCTTATTCAGCCACACGACGAAAGTATAGGGCGAGACGCTTTTAATCTTCGCCTCAGGAATATCTTTGAGGAAAACCGAGCTGGAATTGCGCGCGTGATCCTCCTTGCCGTCGGTGAAGAGCACGAGCGATGTCTCGTGGTTCTGGCCCTTATACTCGTCGTTTAATTCTTTAATCCGGTCAAGCGCCTTCTCAACCGCCTCGCCCGTGTGCGTCCAGTTGCCCTCGGCGGACAAGTTGAACACGGCCTCGACCAGCTCGTCCTTGTCCTTTTCGCTCTTGACCTGCACCTTGTGGACGAATCTAGGCGTCTCGTCAAAGGTGTAGATAATGATGGTGTCGTCGTTTCTTGCCTTCTTGATGAATTCCCTGAGCGTCTCCTTCACCTGCGGGAAGACGTTCCCGTCACCCTTGCCGACCATCGATTTGGAGGTGTCGATGACGAAGACCCAGTCCATAGGGTCAGGGTTAGCGCTCGGCAAAGCCTCTTGGGAAGCGCCGGGGGCGATTAAGAGGAAGGCCAGCAGGAGTGAGGCGACCGAACTCCGAAGTATCTTTACACGGCGGGTGCTAGACATTTCTTTCTCCCGGTAACGGCTGAGAAGGATTACGGGGCGCGCAATCAGGCGGGCGCGGTCAGCGCCGATTTATGACGTTCAATAACTTCTCAGCCAAGGCGCTGTCGTATTTCAGCAGGTATGAATGTTGTCTCACGGCCTCGGCCTTGTTGCCCTTCTTCAACCACTCAATCCCCGAGTTGTAGTAGACCTCGGCGAGGAAGGGCTTGATTTCCTGCTCCTTGATGACGAAGGCCAGCTTCATCGGCTCCTTGGCGGCTTCATAATCGCGCAGCTTGAGGTAGCACAAGCCCAGATATTTGTTTGCCTCAAATCGGTCGGCCTCGTTGCGGACGGCCAGCTTGAATTTCTCGCTAGCCTCCCGATACTCCCCCCTTCGGAAGAGCGCGATGCCCGCCGCGAGTTGGTTCGACGGCTGTTCGGTATCCTTCTGTGTCAGCGTCGTCTTGAGAGGCTGTGGGTCAGCGGGCGGCCCGGGTTTCACTCCGAGAAAGAGCGACAGCCCGCCGACGATGAGCAGAATGCTAACCAACCACTTCGGCAGGTCGTATTTGCGCCACAGGATGACGGAGCAAAGGACGACTACGACCGCCGTCACGGTGAGCAGCAGGAAACGGTCGGCTGGCGCGATCTGGGTCGCGGGAATGAGTACTCCTATTACGGTTACGATGAGGGCGGCGAGTGCGAGAAAGGCGGTGGCACTCTGGCCGCTGTTGCCGGTGGGAGGGCTGGACACGGCAAATCTCCTTAATAAATGCGTCCCCCGGAACAGACACTCAGGCCGCGAGGGTTTTACACGGGGCGACGCGTCGGCACTAATTCAAATGGCTCCGGGCGTCACAGACTTTCGGTAGATTGTGGACGGCTGACTGTAAGTTCCCACCATGAGCTGCGGAGAGCTAATATCCGGCGGGGCGAGGTATAAGAATCCGACTGGTCTCTCCCAAACGAAAAGTTCGGGAAGTGAATGGTGCTGTTTCTACTCGTAAGGTGAAGTTTAAAAGACTAATGAGGTCGGTCTCCCATTAGCGTGAACCCGATTTCGAGAGGGAAGAAAATAATGAATACCGGGGGGAATGTCAATACTTATGCGCACGCGCTTACGGGTGGGCGGGCTCTCGCGCGCGCATACATGGGTTGTCCGTTCCTTAGCAGCGGGCCGGATTCGTCGAGCTGCGGGAGGATTGACGGCACACCAGCCCGCAATCAGGCGGGAGTTAAAAAAATGACCCCGCCAGCACAGCGTTAACTAAATGCTGCCGAGTTTTGCCGGCAAGCGGATGCGGAGATGAGTATCAGCGCGGTTAAAAAAGCGACCGCGAACGTCAGGCGGCTGAGGTTAGAGGCTTTCGGAGCCGCCCGCGCGCGGCAGTGCTCACCTCGGCCCGCCGCCGCTTTGGAGAAGGTTTGCCTGCTTCATGTCGGCTTCGGCCAAGTCCGGCTTGCCTAATTTTCTATACAGTAAAGCCCGGCTTTTGTAGACGTTCACCTGCGGCATGATTCGTAAAGCTTCGTTGTAGTCCGCCAGAGCTTTGTCGTAAGACCCACCGTCGAAGTGCACGTGCCCGCGATTGCCGTAAGCTCTGGCGTTGGCCGGGTTGAGCCGTACGGCTTCGCTGTAGTCCAGCAGAGCGCGGCTGAGGTCGCCCTTGTTCGCGAAGGCGAGCCCACGGTTGTTGAATGACCCGTCATCGCGGGGATTCAAGCGAATGGACTCATTGCAGTCGGCGATGGCTCCTTCGTAATTCCCCTTGCCGATGTGTGCAAGGCTTCGCCCCGCATAAGCTTTAAAGTCACTCGGGGCGAGCCTGATGGCGTTGGAGTAGTCAACGATGGCGTCGTCGTATCTCCTCAACGCGACGTAGACATTGCCGCGGCTGATATAGCCTTCGGGAGCCGGAGACAACCGAATCATCTGTGAGTAATCGAACTCGGCGCGAGCATAATCCCCCAGCCTTTCATAGACGCTGCCGCGCCGCCTGTACAGTTCCGCGTTTTGCGGGGCCAGTGCGACTGCCTTGTTATAGTCGGCTAGGGCGCGCTCCAAGTCGCCTCTACGTTCGTGTTCCTCTCCGCTTGCACGGTAGTTAGTTCGGTCTTGTAATAAAAAACTGTATACGGCGAAAGAAGCGAAAGCCAATAGGCCCAAGGCAAGTACCAGCTTCAGAGCGAACGACCATTTGCCGGAACCGCGCGCGGCAGTATCACGCGCGTCCGCAATCGGCGGTCGCGGAGCCAAGCTCACAGGGGGCGCGCCCTTCGGACTAACCGCTTCAGCGGTTCGGGTAAGGTCTGGTGCACCGTCGCGTCCGCCGCCATCCGTCGCCGTCGTGCCTCTCTCCGCTCGGCTGGCGACGGCTGTTGCCTCCCAATCCGCCGTGGGAGGCTCCGACGTGCGGTGTAATGCTCCCCCCTTTTCAGTTGCCTCGTTGACGACTGTCAAAGCGCTTTCGTCGCTTCCGTTCGGGGCCGGGAAGGGGAGCGACGCGTCCTGCTGTCCCGCACCGTGCGCGGATACAGCCCGAGGTTCGTCGGCCTCCTGTTCGTGCGCGCTCGAAGGGCTTGCCCCCTCGACCGCGTCATGCATGCCGAGCCGTGCCTTACTCTGCGTTTCGCCGAGGCTGTGGGCCTGCGCGCGTCCGACTTCTGAAACGATGCTGCTGAGATCAGGCTGCCGTACTAATGTTTCCTGCCCTTGGACTAGCTCTGTTGACTCCTCATACCCGTTGGCATCCGCATGGGTTCGCACCGAAGCCTCCTCGACAGGTGGGGAGAAAAGCGCGCCGCGCGTAGTCTCTGGCAGCCTGCGCAGGAAGTCTGAGACCGTCTGCGGACGCAGGGCCGGGTCTTTCTCCAGCGAGTCGCTCACGAGCTGTAATATCTCCGGCGGCGTGTCCCCGCGATAGGCTGACAGCTCGGGCGGGCGTTCCGAGATG
>WUUC01184948.1_pt1 | contig 15206 bp, 14 predicted proteins | sample 6278441 | NCBI WGS metagenome assembly WUUC01 (sample SAMN13675441, study PRJNA597444) | soil metagenome | isolation source: soil | place: USA: Washington | collected 2017-10
GCTCGATGGGCGACGAGCAGAAGGAGATCGTGCGCATCGAGAGCTTCTGGATCGATGCCTGGCTCAGCCGGCAATACAAGGGGCTCGAGACGCGTTTCATCATCCATGATGCGGTGGCGCGCGAGGTCGACCGTGACACGTTCTTCCGCACGCGCGAGAGCGGCGGTACGATGATCAGCTCGGCCTACAAGCTGTGCACGGAGATCATCGAGGCCGACTATCCGGCCAGCGAGTGGAACATCTATCCGTTTCATTTCTCGGACGGCGACAACTGGAGCGTGGACGACACGCTCTCCTGCGTGCAGCTGCTCAAACAGAAGCTCCTGCCGGTCTCCAACATGTTCTGCTACGGGCAGGTCGAGAGCCCCTACGGCTCCGGACAGTTCATCAAGGACCTGCGCGAACACCTGAAGAGCGACGACCGCATCATCACCAGCGAAATCCGCGACCGCGACGGTATCGTGGGGTCCATCAAAGATTTCTTGGGCAAGGGCAAATAATGCCGAAGTTCGTGCAAAACACCGCTCCCTCCAGCTCCTTGCGCGATGCTCAGCGAACGATCGAAAACTTCGCCAAAGACTATGGGCTCGACTTCTTTCCCACTTACTTCGAGGTGCTCGACTACCGGCAAATGAACGAGGTCGCCTCGTACGGCGGCTTTCCCGTGCGCTACCCGCACTGGCGCTTCGGCATGGAGTACGAACAGCTTGCCAAGAGCGCGGAGTACGGGCTGTCGCGCATCTACGAGATGGTCATCAACAACACGCCGTCGATCGCCTACCTGCTCGAAGGCAACAGCATGGTCGATCAAAAGCTGGTGATGAGCCACGTCTACGGGCACGTCGATTTCTTCAAGAACAACTTCACCTTCCAGAGCACCAACCAGGGCTTCGACTCGCGCACGGGGCAACCGCTGCGCAAGTGGATCGACACCATGGCCAACCATGGCGCCATCGTCAGGCGCTGGGCCAACCGCATCGGCATCGACAAGATCGAGGAGTTCATCGACACGTGTCTGAGCCTCGAGAACCTGATCGACCTGCGTAAACCCTTCCAGCCCAAGGACAAGGACCGGGCCGAGAGGAAGAGCGAGGATCCGTTCGGGCCAGATCGCGACAAGGCGGAGGAGGAGATCCCGCTCTTGCGCGTGGACCGCGACTACATGCAGTCCTACATCAACCCGGACGAATTCGTCGAAAAGCAGCGCAAGAAGCTCGCAGACGAGAAGGCCAAGGAAAAAAAGATTCCCGAGTCTCCAGAGCGCGACGTGATGGGCTTTCTGATCGAGCATGCACCGCTCGAGCGCTGGGAGCGCGACGTGCTCAACATCATCCGCGAGGAGGCCTACTACTTTCTGCCTCAGATGCAGACCAAGATCATGAACGAGGGCTGGGCCACCTACTGGCACTCGCGGCTGATGACCGAGAAGGTGTGCGACGCGTCCGAGATCATCGAATACGCCGATCGTTGCGCGGGCGTACTGGCAACGTCGCCGGGGCAGCTCAACCCGTACAAGCTCGGTGTGGAGCTGTATCGGCACGTCGAGGATCGCTGGAACCGCGGCATGTTCGGCAAAGAATGGGACGAGTGTGACGACCTCGCGGCGCGCCGCGATTGGAATCGCCGCGTCAACCAGGGCCGCGAGAAAATCTTCGAAGTCCGCAAAAACTACAACGACATCACGTTCATCGACGAGTTCTTGACCGAGGACTTCGTGGCTGCGCAAAAACTCTACACGTTCGGCTACAACGAGAAGCGCGACCGCTGGGAGATCGAAGGGCGCAAGTTCAGAGAGGTCAAAGAGAAGCTCTTGTTCGCGCTCACCAACGCCGGCCAGCCGTTCATCGACGTCATCGACAAGAACCACGAAAACCGCGGCGAGCTGTTGATCCGCCACCAGCATCAAGGCGTCGACCTGCGCGTGGACTATGCGCGCGAAGTGCTGGGCGCACTGCATCGCGTCTGGAAGCGACCCGTGGAGATCCACACCGCCATCGACGGCAAGCCCAGCCTGCTGCGCTACGACGGCAAAGAGCACGCGCAACGCGCGATTAAGTAGCCTGGCTGGAGGCTAGTCGCGCTCCAGCAGGAGCTTTTCCGTGTAGACCACGGCCACCGCGTCGCCGGGGCGCAGCTGCCGTACCTTGTTGCGATTTTCGATGTCCTCGATCTCCACGTGGCGCACGTTGCCCTCCGGAATGCGGAAGGTGGCGGCGTTGCCCTCCGGGGCCACGGCCAGAATCTCGACGACGGTGTCCACACGACGGCGGAACTCGACGCCCTCCCCTTTGGGCAGTTGGCGCGTCTCGAAGCGTTGCAGGGTCGCAGGCTGCGCCGTGTTTTCACCGTCCTCGTCGTCACGCAGCTGGAAGGCCACCGCCTCCTGATACACCAAACGCACCGGGTCATTTGGCTGCAGACGCTCGAGCGCGGCGCCGTCACCGGCCACGATGGTAAATGGGCGCCCATGGTCGTCGCGCAACGTCACGCTTCGGCCGGCTTGGTCCACGGCCTCCACCGACGTCCGGAGCGACTCCTTGGTCGAGAGTGCGCCGCTTGTCCGCTCGGCGCGGCGGGCGGTTTCGGTCTTGGCGCCCCGCGCACACGCGGGGAGAGTCACGGCGGCGATCGACATCGCCAAGACCAGGCACGAAGGTTTTGTTGTGTTGCGCATGATCTAGCTCCTGCACTGGGAACCCGTCCACGTAATGCACAGAGCAGGCCGGCGCCTCCGACCTCTGCTTACTCCCGCTCGCGCCCTCGCGCGGACACCTTACGGCATACGCTGTCACTGTCAGTGCCTTGCCTTATCCCTTGCCGCCACAGAGTGGCTCTTTGCAGCACCCCGAACCAGCCCCTGCTGGCGCAAGAGCTCGCGCAGCGGTCCCAGCCGCGCTGCCGCGCGACCTGTGGGCGCAGGACCGGGCGCGCACAGCAGATGGATGCCTGCCTGAAACAGTCGGACCAGATTGCGCTCGCCCAGCTCGCGTTCGAGCTGCGCCACCCTGCGCCTTTCAGACTGCGGGGCGGCGTCGGTGCGCGCGTGCGCAGCGGGGGAGGTCGCAAGCATGTGCTCCGCGCCCAGGTTGCACGTCAGTAACGCCGCCTGCGCGGCGTCCACCGGGCGCAGCGTGAGCTGCTTCGTGCCGAGACCTGCCAGCAGCACGTTGGCCAGGTAGACGAGTTCGTGCAGGCGCTGCGCGTGGGCCGCCGCGTCGCGCACGGCCAGCGCGGACAGCGCCTGCGCCAGCAGTGGCACGGCCACACGCGCGCGTCCGTGCGCCAGCAGCTTGGGCTCGGCCTCCCGCGAGAGTACCCCGGCGTCGCGCAGCACCCCGAGCAAGCTTGCCCCGGCAGCCGCGCCGGCGTGCGGACGGCGGTGCACCAGGGACCTACCGCTCGCGGGCGGCGTGTGGTGCGCCGACGACAGCCCACGAAAATGGGCGCGCGTGACAGGGTCGAGCTCGCGCGCGTCGAGCAGCTCCGCGAGCGGCGTGGTGCACGCGAGTCTCAGAAAGCTCACGGCAGCCGAGGGCGACACGTAACCCGCTTGCTCCCGGCGCTGCTCGCGCGCCGCGGCCAGGTCGGACTCGATCATCTCCTCGCTGGTCAACACGTCGTACAGACCGCCGTTGTCTTCGATGTACTCGGCGGAGATCGCCGCACAGCGCGAGAGCAGGCCCCGCAAGGTTTCGTGCTCCTGGGCGTGCAGCTCGACCAGCACGGCCAGGACGGCGTCCCACTGCAGGCCGGCGCGAGAAATCACCAGGTATTCGTCGAGCTCGTAGCAGAGACTGCTCTCGAGCACCTTTTCGACGAGCTCATCCTGAGTTCGATGCTCGTGCTGAAACATGTGCTCGGTGAGCGCATCGTTGTCGACGACCAAGACCAGTTTGCACAGCGCCAGGGTGAACAGGTCGCCATCCAGCTCCAGCAGCTTGCGCGCGGCCAGCTCGGCCCCCTGGTCTACCAAGATCGCGAGCCACAGCGCAAATCGCTCCGCATCGAAGCTCTCGTCCATGCCTGGCCGGCAGCTGGTCCACAGATCCTCGTCGAAGACTGCTGCCAGCTGCGCCGCGCTGCTCAGTGCCACGAGCTCCGCGCAATCTTCGAGCCCTACGTGCTCGATCAGCTTGACCAGCACGCGCGGCTCGAGGCTCTGCACGGCGGCGACCAGCTGCGGCTGGTCAAGGATGCGATCCAATACGGCGCGTGAATGGCGCAGGCTGAGACTGTTCCGCATGAGACCTCCACGTCACGGACCAAGCGAGGACATCAAGCCGTTGAGACCGGCCAGGTGGTAGTTGGAGTGCGCCGCGACGGCCGCGCGTATGGCGGCTTCCTGCTCGTGGTTGGCCAGGATTTCGACCAGGGAGCGCACGAAATTCTCGTACACGAGCCGCAGCACGAAGCGCGTCTCCGCGGTCAGCACGCGGCTCGGGTCGAGCTCGCCGAAGTGCCGCAGCGCCAGCCGCTCGAGCATGCCGATCACGCGCTCCGCGAAGCCCTGGTGAATGCCGTCGTGGGTGTGGCCGAGCAGGATCACCAGCTCGAGACGATGCCGGATAGAAAACACCAGCAGCTCCTCCGCCAGGGCAAAAAACGGCGCCGTCGCTGCCAGCGCGGACAGCGCGCGCACACCTCGCAACGCGCGCACGCGGCGCCGGAGCAGCAACAGCAGTCGGGCGGCGAGTTCGCGCGGCACCACGGCTTCGAACAGGACCTCCTTGCTCTCGAAGTAGCGGTAAACGTTGCCGGTAGACACGCCAGCCGCGCGCGCGATGTCCTTGACCGAGGCGCTGGCGAAGCCGCGCTGCGCAAACACCTCCAGGGCTGCACATCGAATCCGCAGCTCGACCGCGTCTTTGAGGCACTGAGCCATCCCGTCCAAAAATGAACGCTATGTTCACTATTGTCAAGCGTCGCGCTCGACGCAGGTTGGCTCGGAAGCTCAGCCTCGCATCAGCCTCGGCACTTTGAGGAGCGCGAATGGGCCCATAGTGATCTGGTCCGGCACTCGGCCGACCCGCACGCCAACGCGAGCGCGAGGCCATGCGCGGTGCCCCGAATGCGCACGTGGAGCGCTGGAGTTTGGGCTATTCTCGAGCGTCACGGCGCTGGTGCCGCGACTCCCTCACGCAGCGCAAAGGCCGCACCCTGGGCGTCGTCGCAGATTGCCATTCGCTCCTCGCTAGGCAGCGTGACGGGCCCGAGGACGCTGCCGCCCGCGGCGCGCACGGCCTGGATAGCAGGCTCGAGCGCAGCAACGCGAAAGTGAAACAGCCAATGCGGATGGATGCCCGGACGTCCGGTGATGTCGTGCATCGAGCCGCTGTGCCCTGTGCCGGGCTGCCACCTGAATGGGTGAAGGATGCCAAGCTCGCCGAGATCGACCGGCTCCGCGAACTCCCAACCCACGAGCTCCGCGTAGTTTGCTTTCGCGCGCTCCACGTCGGCCGTGTGGAGCGAATACCAGACCACGTCCGGGCCGGACTCCTTTGCGCCCGCCCCCTGCTGCGCGCGCGCGCGGGCGGGCGGCTTCGCCAGCGCGACGATCGCGCCGCCTGGATCGCGCATAGTGGCGGCCTGCAGCCCTTCGGGGTTCACCCACGTGGGGCCGAGCGCGATTGCACCGCGCTGTGTAAACAGCGCCGCGGACTGGTCTACATCGGAAACCTCGAGGTAGCCAATCCAGTGGGGACGCGCGCCGCGCGCGACCGCTTGCTCATGGAGTTGCACGATGTTGAGCGCGCTGGGACCGAGCACGCCCGCATAAAAGGCGCGCGCCGCTTCCACGTCATTTGTGCGCAGTTGGACCTGAAAGAAATTTGTCATGTGAATTGGTCCAAACCGACCATGCGGCCGCCCGTGGGTCAATAGCGGCGAACTTGCCCTGGTCTGTGCGGGAAGCCTCCACACCTGGTCCGCTTTTTTGCCGGCGTGATCGGCCTCGTGTAGCCTGCCTCGACGCTCGCCGAGCCCCAACCCGCAGAGACGTCATGAAGCTGAACTTTTCATCCAAGGGCAAAGCTAGAAAGGCCGCGGACCGGTCGGACCTCGCAGCGGGCCGCGGTAAGCTCGCACGGGCCCGATCGCAAATCAGCCAGGCTGTCGGCGGTGTGCTCACCACCTTGACGAACACGGAGAGAGCAGCCGGCGCGCACACGGATCGATTGCGCGAAGTTCTGAGCCGTGATCGGGCCCTGGCCGCCGTGCGTCCGAGCGCACCGCTCGAGCCGGCAGCCGTCCCTGCACCGTCCCGGCCCGCGGCAGCGGCCTCCGAAGAGCGTCCGCAAGTGGTGCAACACGAGCCGATTCGAACACGCACCATGGCCCGGCTCCTGGCTGCCCAGGGCTATCGCCAACGTGCGCTCGCAATCTACACAGAGCTGCTGACGAACGCGGGCGCCGATGCCGCTCTGCGTGCAGAGGCCGACGCGCTGCGCTCGCGCTCGGCTCCGGCTTGACGCTGCGTTCGCTTTTGCGCCGCGCGTAGAGTGCAAACGCCAGGGCGGTTCCCCGGTCGAACGTCAGGGTTCGCACCAATCGCTCATCTCCGTGACCCAAGCTGGGTATTCGCCTTGGTAAGTGACAGCACCGGACTTCGGACACGGGCCGGAGCTCTGCGCGACGCGCGTGGCTGAAGACGCTCGTATTTCCTCGCGGCCGGAGGTCGCTGGCTGGCGCCGCTGCCTACCCACCCCCCACACCTGCTACGTTCGCCGCGTGCAAACCGTGCTCGTGACAGTGGAACGGACAGATTTGACCCTGGCGCGCGTGGTGCGCGAAGCGCTGGGACAGGTCTCCTGGAACAAAGCGCGCGAGCTGTGCCGCAGCGGGCGCGTCCACATCGACGAGCGACCAGCCCGCGATCCAGAGCAGCGGGTGGCAATCGGCGCGCGCGTGAAGGTGGATCCCACGGGCCCACGACTGCGCAAAGGCGTGCTGGCCGAGGACGCGATCATCCACGTGGACGCGGATCTCGTCGTCGTCAACAAGCCGGCTGGCCTGTTGAGTGTCCCGTTCGAGCAGGGCGACCGCGACACACTCATCGACATCACGCGCGCGGCGCTGCGCCGGCGTTCGGCGCGCGGCTTCGATCCAGAGCTCGGCATCGTGCATCGGCTCGACGTGGACACCACCGGTCTGCTGATGTTCACGCGCAACCTCGCTGCCAAGCGCCACCTGAGCCAGCAGTTTCGCGCACACAGCGTGCACCGCCGCTACGTGGCGCTGGTGCACGGTGCCGTGATCGGCCGAACCTTCGACACGGTCTTGGTACGCGACCGCGGCGACGGGCTGCGCGGCTCCTGGGGGCACTTTCGACGGCCCAGGGGCAATCCCCCGGAGGACGCGCAACGTGCGATCAGCCACGTTCGAGTGCTTACGCGTTTCACACAGGCGACGCTGATCGAGTGCATGTTGGAGACCGGACGCCAGCACCAGATCCGTATCCATCTCAGTGAGGCGGGTCACCCGTTGCTCGGGGAACGCGTTTACATCCGCGACTATCGGGAACAGCTGCTGCCCGCGCCGCGGCCCATGCTGCATGCGCGCGAGCTCGGCTTCGTGCACCCACGCAGCGAGCGCCCCATGCAGTTCGAGGCGCAGCCGCCGGCTGATTTTCTCGCCTGCCTCGCCGGGCTGCGCGAGGCTGAAGCATGAGAGAAGTCGCGCACCGCAGCGAAGCCCACCAATCGCCCAATCTGGCCTGGCTGGTGCGCCTGCGCTGGCTCGCGCTGGTGAGCCAGGCAGTGGCGGTGTTGGTGGTGAAAGGCCTGGTCGGCATCGAGCTGTCCCTCGGCCCACTGCTCTCGGTGGTGCTGATCACGGCGCTCAGCAATCTGGGACTGATGCTGTGGCTCGGGCGCAAGCCGCGCATCGAAGCCTGGATGGCGGCTTCCGTGATGGGGCTCGATTTTTTGCTGCTGACTGCCCTGCTCTACCTCTCGGGCGGTCCCAGCAACCCGTTCACGGTCCTCTACCTCGTGAATATTGCGCTGGCAGCAGTGGTGCTCGAGCCGGGCTACGCGTGGGCGCTGTCGGCGCTGTCCACGGCGTGTTTCGGCGCACTGTTCATGTTGCCGCCGCGCAGCGAGCTGGTGGGCCGCGCGATGGACCAAGCCATGGCCATGAACCACCATCATCACCACGGCGAAGAGCCCATGAGCCTGCATCTCAAAGGCATGTGGGTGGCCTTCTTCGTGGCGGCTACGGTGATCGCGTACGTCGTCACGCGCGTGACGCGCGACCTGGATCGACAACGCGGCGAGGCGGCCGCCGCGCGCACGCGCGCACTGCGCAGCGAACGCTTGGCTGCCCTGGCCACGTTGGCCGCTGGCGCCGCCCACGAGCTCGCCACCCCTCTCGGCACCATCGCCGTGGTGGCCAACGAGCTGGAGCGTGAGCTCGCGCAAGGCGGGGGAAGTGCCAGCGACGCCCGCCTGATCCGCGCGGAAGTGGAGCGCTGCAAGCACATCTTGACGCAAATGGCGTCCGACGCCGGCGAGAGCATGGGCGAAGCGTTCACGCGCACGGACGCCCGCGCGCTCGTGGAGATGGCGCTGGAAGACGTGTCGGAGCGGGAGCGTGTCTCGCTCACGCTCGACGCGACCGGAGAGCTGCACGTACCGGCGCGGGCCTGGGCGCGCGCGCTCAGGGGCCTGATCCGCAACGCGCTCCAGGCATCCAGCACGCCGGTGACGGTGGAAGTGCGCAGCAATCGGGAGCGCGTGGAGATCGCCGTGACGGATCGCGGTACGGGGATGTCCGAAGAGGTGCTGGCACGCGTGGGAGAGCCCTTCTTCACCACCAAAGAGCCCGGCCGCGGTATGGGCCTCGGCGTGTTTCTGGCGCGTGCCCTGGCCGAGCGCATGGGAGGCTCGCTCGAGCTGTCGTCGCAGGTCGGACACGGGACCGCGGTCCGCGTCCTTTTGCCGCAGACCAGTCTCGCTCCCAATAAGCTACAGCGAAGCACGTGACCGAGCCTACCGAGAGCGACGCACCGCTGATTCTCCTGGTGGATGATGATGAGCGGCTGCGCGAACGGCTGGCGCAGGCGCTGATCAAGCGCGGCTATGCCGTGCGCTGTGCTGGAAACTACGACGACGCCATGTCGATCGCCAAGGAGATATCTCCCGAGCTGGCGGTCGTAGACCTGCGCATGCCCGGCCCCTCCGGCTTGGAGCTGCTGCGAGCGCTGAAGGAGCTCGACCCTGAGACGCGGATCGTGGTGCTCACCGGCTACGGCAGCATCGCCACCACCATCGACGCCATGCGGCTGGGCGCGGTGTATTATCTGCAGAAGCCCGCGGATGCTGACGAGGTTCTGGCGGCTTTTGCGCGCGCAGACGCGCCGCCGCTCGACAGTATGCCGGACAATCTGGACCCACCTTCCCTGGAGAGGGTCAAGTGGGAGCATGTCGCACGCGTGCTCTCGGACTCGGGTGGCAACGTATCCGAAGCTGCCCGCAAGCTGAAGCTCCACCGCCGCAGTCTGCAGCGCATGCTTCAGAAATTCCCGCCGCGCGAGTAGTAGATTTTGGGCGTGCTGTCGTGCTGAAACGTGGCAAACCAAGCTCGAGAGCTTAGGCCTGCCTCTTAGTTGTTTGCTCGTGCGCGAGCCCGCGCGCGTCGAGTTTTGCTCGCGTTCGGATGCATGCGCGTCGAGTTTTGCTCGCGCGCGGATGCGCGCGCTTCGACCCACGAGGCAAGTTCGATGAACGATCGCCCGAACTCGCCTAGACATGCCAAGGGCACCAATCTGGTCGAGCTGATCAAAGTCCTCAAGATTCACCAGCGGCAGCGTCCGATCGATGGACTGAGTCCAGAGGCGCAAGAGCTGCTCGACACGCGCATTCTCCTGAGTGACTGGTACCCGCACGAGCCGTTCATGGAGCTGCTGAGGGTCTTGTTCGAACAGCTGCTCGGACGCAGCACCGACAAAGCGCTGCAGATTGGCATCACCGGCAGTATTTCGTCCTTGAAGGGGCCCTACAAGGCCTACATTCGCACAGGAGACCCGGCTGCCAGCGTGCTTGCGATGCGGCACATCTGGCGCACCTTTTTCGACTTCGGAGATTTGAAGGCCAGCCTCGACGAAGACGGTTCGGTCCGCTTCATACTCACCGGCTATCGCGACGTGTCCCCGGTGCACGCCGCAATGATCACGGCCTGGACCGTCGGCGCTGCCCGCTTGGCCGGTTCCGAGAAGGCCAAAGTGGAAATCGTCGAAGCTCCGTGGGACGGTGCCGAGCGGCTTGTCTACCGCACCACGTTTTAGGGTCTGTCCCTATATTCAGAAGGCGCTCTGCTCCCGTACGCGTGCCCGTGCCCGTGCCCGTGCCCGTACACGACAGCCGCAGCAGGCGCGGAATTCGTGTACGGGCACGGGCACGGGCACGCGTACGGGAGAATAAAGGGGACAGACCCTAAAACGCCGGCCATAGGAACGCCGGCCCATCCGCCGCTGCAGGCAGACCGCGACGGAGCGTCAGTGACGCGGGCTGAGGATGACGAGCGGAATGTCACGGGTGGTCTTGGTTTGGTACTTGTCGTAGTCCGGCCATTCTTTGGTCATCGTGGGCCACAGCCGCGCCTTTTCCTCCGGCGTGGCGCTGCGGGCGACGACCGGAATCACGTCACTCCACACCTGAATCAGGGTGCTGGGGTTGGCCATCAGATTCTTGTACCAGTCGGGATGATCGGGAGCGCCGCCCTTCGAAGCGACGATCAGGTAGTCGTCACCGTCGCGCGCGTAGATGAGTGGATTCTTCCGCGTCGCCCCGGACTTGCGTCCCACGGTGTGGAGGATGAGGACCCGGGTGTCGTTCCAGTCGTGACCGGTCTTGCCGCCGGTCGCTTCGTACTGACGGACGTGCTCGTCACCGAAGAGGCTGAAATCAGGCATGACTCGAATCTGGCATATCTCCTGGGCCGAATCGAGGGGAGCTTTGCCCCAGAGTTCGCGAGACGGGCGATACATTGGACGTCGCTCCGACGCGATCCGTCGTGCAAGCCGGTCGCCGCTTTAGAACCAGCCGGTGATACCGATGGTGAACGTGTCCTGGGTAGACGAAACGTTCTGAGCACCATTGGTGAAGCCGCGCTTGAAGTAGAGCGGCACGTCCTTGTCCGAGTCGTCGTGACGGTACTCCAGACGAAAGGAGACGCCGTCGCCGATCGGCCTGAGCTCGGCTGTCAACGTGGTGGACAGCACGTGATCGGAACCACCGAGCAATATCCAGCTGCCGGGAGCGCTCTTGGGCACGTTCTCGAAGATGCCGTCTTCGCGCGCCGCGAAGTAGAGCCAGTCGGCCGCCTTGACCCGTCCGTAGATGGCGCCGGCGACCCAGGTGTGATTGCCGAAGTTGCTGTACTCCCAGCCCGCGTTTGCGTGCAAGGCCAGCGACAGGCGCGGGTGCACGTCGAACTGGCTGACGGCGTCTAGCAGATTGCGCCAGGGCTGCCCGCTGCCGTCGCCACGCGCGCGCTCTGGACCGCCCAGGTAGAGGAAATTGCCGAGCCACTTGCCGCTCACGTAGGAGGCTTGCAGCGACAGGCTCTTGCCGCCATTCAGATCCGTGGCCTGGTTCCAGCCGTTGTACACTGCCGCCGTCAGCGATAGTTTTTCAGTCAGCGGATACGAGACGCGCGCACCCACGTGAAAGAAGGGTAGGAAGTTGAACAGATTGGAGCGCGACCAGTTCCAGTTGTCTTTGACCGCCGCGCCTTCGTAGCCGACCTGCGTCGCGAACAGGCCGCCTTGAATCGACAATCCTTCCCCGAGCGGGGCCTTGTAGCCCGCATACGCGATCTGAATGTGCTTCCAGGTCTCGTTGTTGTAGCCGCCGGCCGAGAGCACCGTCGACGTTTCGGAATCAGGCACGCGCACGCCCTCGAAATACCAGCGGTCGGCGGTGGGACCGAACATCAAGGTCAACTTTGCTGAAAACGGCCCCCGCTCCGCGCTGATGTCGAGCGCCACGGTCGCCAACGTGAACGTGTTGTGCTTCTCGTCCAGCCAGCGATTGTTGGTGATGTTGTTGTTCGGCTTGGCAAAGTTTCGGGAATAGTAGGCTTCGGCGTAGCCCCCCACCTTCACCCAGCCGGCGCTCGGCTCTTCGTTCGGCTCGGCAGCGGCGAGCTCCAGCGCGGCGGGGTCCGCAGGCGCGGGCTCGTCCGCGGGCAGCGGATCCGGCGCTGCGATCTCTAGCGTCGCGGCGGGCGCGCGCTCCGCAGCCGCCGGCGGCAGCACTGCCTTGACCTCCGGAGGCGCGGGCTCACCCGCCTGGGGCTGCACGCCCGCATCGACGGCGGGCTCGACCGCAAGCTGCGCGTGCGCCCCCGCGGGCGCGCTAGCCGCAAGCGCACAGGCGGTGAGCAGGAGGGCGCGCCACGCTCGAAATTTGAACGCTGTGGAAACCGCGAACTGATTCATGGACACATTGCATCCTATCTTCCGAGCTGACTCTCGCAGCTCCACGTAGCGGCCTGTCGCGGAGGTGTCGACCGCCTGCTGCGCTGAACCGGCGGCGCGAGCACACAGCGCGCCGTCCGTTGCCCCCGACGACGCCGGACATGGACGAAGACCGGCCGATCACGCCAGCCGGCAGCGTGATGCCTATGCATCCCTGCCGGCCGGAAGCGCCAGCGTGAAGCGCGAGCCTCTTCCCAGCTCCGAACGCACCGAGAGCTCGCCGCCGTGAAGACGCGCCAGCGCATTGGCGATGTAGAGACCCAGCCCGTGGCCCCTGCCTCCTTGCCCCGCAACGCGATGGAAGCGATCGAAGAGGTTGTGCAGTTCTTCGGCTGGGATGCCTGGGCCGAAGTCTTGCACGTGAATCATCACGTGCCCGTCGCCGGGCTCCACCTCGATGCGTACTTGTTTGGACGGGCGACCGTATTTGATGGCGTTCGAGATCAGATTGTCGACAATCTGGCGCAGTCGCTCTGGATCTCCGCGCATCGTGGTGCCATCACCGTCATGCAGCGACAGCTCGTAGTCGGGGTGCAGGTCCGCCCAGAAGCTGACGATCCCTCGCAGCCAGGCAGCGACGTTGATGGGTTCGACCTCCAGCTTGAGTTTGCCGTCTTTCAGCTGCGCAGCGTCGAGAATGGAGCTGACGAGCTCGTCCATGCGCGCCAGCTGGCGCCTGGTGATCACCAGATGCCGCTCGATGGCCTCGCCTGTTTCGCCCCCACGGGCCTTGCGGAGTGCCAGCTGTGTGGCCATCACCGCGGCAGCCAGCGGCGACTTGATTTCGTGCGAAACCCAGCTGAGCATGTCCTCGCGGGCAAGGCTCAGCTCTGACAGGCGTTCTGCCCTTGGCGACAAGGAGTCGCCGTTCCTGCGCAGCGACTCCGCCACTTTGAGGCCGTCCTGGACCGCGCGCTCGAACTCCTCGAGGCTGACCGGCTTCGGCAGAAACAGCCACGGCTCCGCGCGCTCGCTGGGCGGCGGCCGGCCGGCCGTCATGAGTACCGTAGGCACGTTGCACAGATGCGGGTCTTCGCGGAGCGTGCGAATCACATCGACGCCCGTGCACCGGGGCATCATGTAGTCGATCACCACTAGGTCGGGTTGGCGGCTCTTGGCCAGCGTGATCGCTTCGATGCCATCGTGCGCCTCCAAGCACTCGCAACCGAGCGCCTCCACGAGCTCCTTGAAGGACTCGAGCAGCGCGGACTCATCCTCCGCAATCAGTACCTTCCTCATGTGCCCCCCGCTTGAGAGGCGCGCTCGTGCGGCAGCGGCCGGGCGGTCCCCATCAACAGGCCCTCGGCGTTCTCGATGGGCCCCAGCACGCGCACACCCTGCGGGGAGATCTCGAACTCTCGAAGGTGCGGATCGTAGCCGCTCTCGCGCATCTTGAGCACGGAGACGATGCGACGCAGCCGGCCGCGCAGCTCCACGTGCCGGAAGAACAGCAAGTTCTCCGCCGTCACCGAGATGGGCGTGTCGCTGAAGTCGAGCTCGGGCCCCGCGATCTTGGGCACCTCTTTGATGAATACTGCAGTGACTCCCCGGTCGCGCAGCTGAATGATCAGCGAGGAGAGCACGTTGCGTACGCGCTCCTTTTCCAGTGTGCCCTGCTCGATCTCTCCGATGCCATCCACTACCAACCGCTTGATCCCGAGCTGACTCGTCTTGTCCAAGATTTCCTGAACTAGGTCGTCCGCTTCGGCGTTGGCGGTAGCTCGGTACTCGACATGCAGCAATCCCTCGCGGATCAGCGGCGCGACGTCTAGTGAAATGCCTTTGGCGCGACTCAGCAGCCGGGTGACTGGCTCGGAGTAGCTGATCAACATGCTGGGCTGCTTCCTGCGCGCACCGGTAGCGACGAAATAGGTGCCCAGGAGGGTCTTGCCTACCCCCGTGCTGCCCGCCAGCAACGTGGTGCTCAGCTCCGGTAGCCCCCCATCGAGGAGGCGGTCGAGCTCCGGTAATCCGAATTCCGCGCGCGTGCTCGTGGGCACGAAGCTGGGATCGGGTGTGGTGGTTTCCTCGATCCGCGGCACGATCGAGATGCCGTCAGAACCGATGTGCATCACGTGCTCGCCGCTCAGGTGAGCACGTCCACGCAGCTTGGCGACCTGGATCCGCCGCACCATACGTCCGCCGAAGCGCCGCGCACTGAGCGCCACGATGCCGTCCACCGTGGTGGCCTCGGGGTAGTCCATCAGTTTGTGCAGAGGGTACTCGGTGGTGAGCAGACCCACGGCATCGTGCTGGGCGAGTCCGACGTTGAGCTCGTAGAAGAAGTCGCGTACCTTGGCCTCGCTCTGCCAAAGGTCACGCAGCGAGCGAAGACCATCGATGAAGAGCAGCTTGGCCCTGCGCTCCTTGACGGTCCGCAAGAGCAGCTCCCTCGCCTCCTTGGGGCCCTTTTGGACCCATGGATAGGCGCTCACCAGGAACAACTCGTTTCCGATGCGCTCGGGCTCGAAGAACGACATGCCGCGCAGCTCGGCGAGCAGCTTGTCCTGCGCCTCGGACGCCAGCGTGGCAATCGCAACGCTACGGCCGCGCGCGGCCTGTGCGAAGGCGATCTGGCTGCAGAGAACGGTCTTTCCGGTACCCGGGTCGCCCGTCACGATCAAGAGATGTCGCCCCGGAATGCCGCCGCCGAGCAGCAGGTCGAGCTGGGGAATGCCGGTATTCACGATATTTTCCATGCGGCTCTACTCCGATTTGAGAGCGAAGA